>Ga0302165_10000013_pt1 | contig 189914 bp, 192 predicted proteins | sample I_Fen_E3_2_FD_193499 | JGI IMG/M metagenome (GOLD analysis project Ga0302165, IMG submission 193499) | Peat permafrost microbial communities from Stordalen Mire near Abisko, Sweden - I_Fen_E3_2 | ecosystem: Environmental > Terrestrial > Soil > Wetlands > Permafrost | place: Sweden: Abisko...
TATACGCTATTTTTATTTTTCTAAAACGTTTTTTTCAAATTTAATCGTTTTTAATTCATCAATTAAAATTGTACTTTTGCATCTTCAGCTCAATCAAGCAGTTCAACGATTAGGCAATCACGTATTTCCAATGTCCGACACATATAAAACCATCATTTCTGAAGCCGAAGGCCTGTACAAAGAGAAAGGCAGCAAATTCCTTTCATTTGCCATGCCGGTGTCTACCGCAGATCAGGCTAAAGAGATAGTAAAAGAATATCGCAAAAAGTATTATGATGCCCGCCATGTGTGCTATGCCTACATGATTGGGGCTGAGCGTACTGATTTTAGGTCAAACGATGACGGCGAACCCTCCGGCACTGCTGGGCGACCTATTTTGGGGCAAATAAATTCGCGGGAGCTAACCAACGTTTTGGTAATTGTAATACGTTATTTCGGAGGTATTTTGCTCGGCACAGGCGGACTAGTAGTGGCGTACAAAGAAGCTACAGCCGATGCACTTGATCGGACCGAAATCATCGAAAAAACGGTAGACATCCGTATTTCCATCAGCTTTGACTACGTACTAATGAACGATGTAATGCGGGTCATTAAAGATGTCAATGCTCAAATAATGGCTCAAACCTACGTCAACCAATGCATGATGCAGCTCTCCATTCGGAAACAGGACGCTGAGCTCCTAAGCTCCAAACTGAAAAAGATATTGGGATTAGTTCTTGAAGAATAATGGCAGTAAACAACTAAAGATGTCTGTAATTCAAACGGAATAAAAGTATGATTCGATGATTCAAAATAATCGCACATTACTGTTGTTTTATTCGAAATAAAACGACTATCTTTGTAAGCGAAAATGAAAACGAGAAACTTTAAATATTTTTTCGAACAAAGCAACTCACAGCAAAATTGTTGCATAGAAAGGTTGCCCCTAAGAAATTCTAAAAAACCAATGTAAATCTGTCGCGGATTTGTGTTGGTTTTTTTGTTTTCTGAAATAAATCGCTTCTCCGGCTCCACAAGGAGAATGAGAGCGTATAAATAACCATAGTTGAACATTTAGAATACTATTTATAACCTAATTAAAGCTCCGTTGGGAGCTTCAAGTCCTATTTATGAGCAACAACAGTTTAGTATCAATATCCGATTATAGCAAAGAAGAAATTCTGGCTATTCTCGAATCGGCCGCCAGTTTCGAAGCCAATCCCAACCGAAAAACACTGGAAGGAAAGGTAATTGCGACCTTGTTTTTCGAACCTTCAACCCGCACCCGCCTGAGTTTCGAAACGGCAGTTATTCGTCAGGGTGGTTCGGTCATCGGTTTTTCGGATGCAGCCACCAGCAGTTCGTCGAAGGGCGAAACATTAAACGATACCATTCACATGGTCAGTTGTTATGCCGATGCCATTGTAATGCGCCACCCGCTCGAAGGAGCTGCACGCTATGCGGCTGAAGTATCGCCCGTACCCATTGTAAATGCCGGCGATGGAGCCAATCAGCACCCCTCGCAAACTTTACTTGACCTGTATTCTATTATGAAAACGCAGGGAACGTTGGAAAACCAGACCATTTGCCTGGTAGGCGACTTGAAATACGGACGCACAGTGCATTCGCTTATCATGGCCATGTCGCACTTTCATCCTACTTTCAAATTTATAGCGCCGGATGAACTGAAAATGCCCGACGAGTACAAGGTATTCTGCCACAAAAACAACATTCCTTTTACCGAGGTAAGCGAACTGACCGGCAACTTCAACGATGCCGACATCCTGTATATGACTCGTGTACAAAAAGAACGTTTTCAGGACTTAATGGAATACGAGCAGGTAAAAAACGTGTATACACTTAAAAACGCGATGCTCGACAATACCAAACCAAATCTACGCATACTGCACCCACTACCCCGTGTTACCGAAATAGATCCGGATGTAGACAATAATGAGAAAGCATATTATTTCCGTCAGGCTCAAAACGGACTGTATGTACGTCAGGCCATAATAAGTAAAGTATTAAACCTGCGCTAAGGGCTAACGGAATATAATTCATATTAATAGAACTTGTATGTCAACAAAAGAATTAAAAGTAGCAGCACTTCGCAACGGAACAGTGATTGACCATATTCCGGCGGATAAATTGTATAAAGTAGTTTCGATCTTGCATTTGGAAACCTGCGAGCATCAAATCACCATAGGTAACAACCTGGACAGTGCCAAAGTAGGCAAAAAAGGAATCATCAAAATATCCGATCGCGCTTTTCTGGAAGACGAAACCAACAAAATAGCGTTGATTGCTCCGAATGCCAAAATCAATATTATACGCGACTTTGCGGTGGTGGAAAAAAGGCCGTTATGTTTGCCCGAGGAGATACGCGAAATTGTGCAATGCGCTAACCCGAATTGCATCACTAATCACCAACCGGTAACTACCCGGTTTCACGTATTGAACAATGACGGCGAAATTATGTTGAAATGTCATTACTGCGAGCGTGAAGTAAAACGAGACGAAGTGAAGATTAAATAGAAGCCCCCTAAATCCCCCTTGGGGGACTTCTTGAGCTTAGCATAATGATTACCATATGGAAGATAAAAATAAAAAAGCTAATCAAAGCCCTCCCTTTGGGGATGTTGGTGGGTCTTCGCATGTTTCGTGGAAGCCGGGTACACTGATTTATCCTTTGCCGGCAGTGCTCATTTCGTGTGGCAGTTCGCCTTCCGACTACAACCTGATAACGATCAGCTGGGTTGGAACCATTTGTACCAATCCGCCTATGTGTTACATTTCGGTTCGTCCGGAGCGCCATTCGTACGATATAATAAAACAAACCGGTGAGTTTGTGATTAATCTCACCAACGAAGATATGGCTTTTGCCACCGACTGGTGCGGTGTGAAAAGCGGCAAAGACTTCAACAAATTTGCCGAGATGAAACTGACTCCCGTAAAGGGAGAAAAAGTAAATGCACCCACGGTCAAAGAATCGCCGCTTTGCATTGAGTGCAAGGTAAAAGAGATTATTAAACTCGGTTCGCACGACATGTTTATAGCCAACGTAGTGAATGTGCAAGCCAACCGAAAATATATTGACCCTGAAACAGACAGCTTTAAACTGTCGGAAGCCAAACTGATAGCCTACTCGCACGGTCATTATTACAAGCTGGGAGAAGAAATAGGCAAATTTGGCTGGACGGTAAAGAAGAAAAAATAATACCCTGCGTATTCAATCAGGTTGGAATACTGAAGGAAAGTAAAATGAAGGCGAAACTAAATTGAACTGGATAAGCAGAAAGATTAGCATTGATATATATCGAAACACATATATGATGTACATCTGAGTATTGATTTGATATATATCTAAAGCATTATTAGATATACATTAGAATAATTTTATTTCTGAGAGCAAGTAACATTGCATACGTGTAGAAAACAAATTAAATCAATACGCATATGGGATTTCAATACAGAGTAAAAACAAAACGAAGCGGCCTGGGTGATAAAAAAGCGAAGTATCATGCAGTACCGGTTTATTCGGGCGAAATGAGTACCAAAGCATTGGCCAAAGAACTGGCCAGCATGAGTTCCTTGTCGGAAGGTGATGTACGTTCAACGCTTATCGGATTAGCAGCCCTGGTTGAAAAATATCTGCACCTGGGATATAGCGTGCGGCTCGAAGATCTGGGACTTTTCACCCTGTCGGTTTCGAGCGACGGATATGATCGGGTCGAAGATTGCACGCCTCATAGAGTTAAAGCAAAAAAGGTGTGTTTCAGAGCAGACCCTCAGCTAAAAGCGAATTTGAGCGATGTAACTTTCGAACGGAATAAATCGGAATAGCCGATGATAATAAGTAATCAACAATAATTAATGATCTGTTCATCAGAATAAAAATCCAGATAAACAGACTTGTAACTCGTAACTCGTAACTTGTAACTATTTACTCGTAACTATATTAAAATGAAACACGAAATAGACCTCAAAACATGGAAACGCCGCGAACACTTCGAAGTTTTTAAAAACTTTGATGAGCCCTTGTTTGGCATCACGGTGCGGGTAGAATGTTCGGCCGCTTATAAAAAAGCAAAGCAATCGGGCTATCCGTTTTCAAACTATTACTTATATTTGTCGCTCAAAACAGTCAACGAAATCGAAGAGTTTCGGTACCGCATTGAGGACGACAAGGTATATTGTTACGACAGCGTGGGTGCCGGCCCCACCATCTTTCGCGAAGACGAAACATTTGGATACGGATTCTTCGATTATTACGAAGATATTGAAAAATTTATGTCTCAGGCAAAAATTGAGGCGGATCGCGTAAGAGCCGAGCGTGGCTTAAAGTTTACGCATGCAGGCGAAGACATTATCCACTACTCTACCCTGCCGTGGGCCGATTTTACGGCGGTGAATCATGCCCGGGTATTGACTGCTGGACGAAGTATTCCCAAAATTACCTTTGGCAAAATTACCCGCGAGGGTGACAATATGTGGCTACCGGTGGACATACACGCCAATCATGCATTGATGGATGGATTTCATGTAGGCAAATTTGTAGAACGCTTTCAGGAATTATTGAAAGAAGCCCTCTGACCTCCTATTCAGGAATCTATGAGTGCGTATAAAACTAAAAACAAAACAATTATATAAACAATGTCTTCAAGTCTCCCAAGGGAGATCTAGGGGGTTAAGAACTAACAAAATGAAAAGAGACCAAGTTATTTTTGACATCATTGCACGCGAAAAGCAGCGTCAACTGAAAGGAATTGAATTGATTGCTTCCGAAAACTTTGTAAGCGAACAGGTAATGGAAGCCATGGGTTCTGTGTTGACCAACAAGTATGCCGAAGGTTACCCAGGTAAACGCTATTACGGTGGTTGCGAGGTTGTTGATCAGAGTGAGCAAATAGCCATCGACCGATTAAAAGAGATTTTCGGTGCCGAATGGGCAAACGTTCAGCCACACTCAGGGGCACAAGCCAATGCAGCAGTATTTTTAGCATGTTTGAATCCCGGCGATAAATTCTTAGGACTCAACTTGTCACACGGTGGTCACCTGTCGCACGGTTCGTTGGTAAACAGCTCAGGTATCCTGTACAAACCATGCGAATACAACGTAAAACAAGAAACCGGACTTGTTGACTACGATCAGATGGAAGAAGTAGCCCTGCGCGAACAACCTAAAGTTATCGTTGGTGGTGGATCTGCTTATTCACGCGAATGGGACTACAAACGCATGCGCGAAATTGCTGATAAGGTAGGCGCTATTCTGATGATCGATATGGCTCACCCTGCAGGTCTTATTGCTGCCGGACTTTTGGAAAATCCATTAAAATGGGCTCACATCGTAACTTCTACTACTCACAAAACCCTTCGCGGACCTCGTGGTGGTATCATTCTGTTGGGGAAAGACTTTCCTAATCCTTGGGGAAAAACAACTCCGAAAGGCGAAATAAAAATGATGTCTGCCCTACTCGACTCTGCTGTATTCCCCGGTATTCAGGGTGGTCCGCTGGAACACGTGATTGCTGCAAAAGCAGTATCGTTTGGCGAATGTCTTCAACCTGAATACAAGGCTTATCAGACTCAGGTGAAGAAAAATGCAGCTGCGTTGGCCAATGCATTAATTGCACGTGGATTCACTATTGTTTCGGGCGGAACCGACAATCACTCTATGTTGGTCGATCTTCGTTCCAAGTTCCCCGAGCTGACAGGTAAAGTGGCTGAAAAAGCATTGGTAGAAGCCGACATCACCGTGAACAAGAACATGGTTCCCTTCGATAGTCGTTCAGCTTTCCAGACTTCAGGTATCCGCTTGGGAACACCCGCTATCACCACCCGTGGTGCTAAAGAAGATTTGATGCTCGAAATTGCCGAAATGATCGAAACTGTTCTTTCGAACGTAGAAAACGATGCTGTTATCAAATCCGTTCGCGACCGTGTAAACAAAACGATGGAAAAATATCCATTATTTGCAGACTAACAATCAGCGGTAAGCAATAAGCAGTAAGCAGTAAGTTGGCAAACTGCTTACCGCTTGCAGCTTACTGCTAAAATTAGAATCTATGATTGAAAAAATCTTCGAACTTTCTGAGCTTACAGATACAACTGTTTTTTATGGGATAAACAATAACAATGTCCATTTAATAAAAAACTTACATCCCAATGTCCGGTTTTCCGCAAGAGGAAGCATCATCAAGTTAGCCGGAAATGAAGGAGATATAAACAACCTTTATTCAATTATTGAAAAGCTCGAACGATATTGTATTGATAATAATACGCTAACCGAAGAAAATATTATCGAAATTATCAAAGGTAGCGAACCTGTTGAGATAAAGTTTGAAAACCTGATTCTCCATGGCGTAAACGGAAAATCCATTATGGCTCGCACCGCCAACCAGCAAAAGCTGGTCAAAGATTTCGAAACAAACGATCTTTTATTTGCCATTGGTCCGGCAGGTTCGGGTAAAACCTATACTGCCATTGCATTGGCCGTTCGCTCACTGAAAAACCGTGAAATAAAGAAAATCATCCTTAGTCGCCCGGCCGTAGAAGCAGGCGAAAAGCTGGGGTTCCTTCCCGGCGACATGAAAGAAAAAATTGATCCGTATCTTCAGCCACTTTATGATGCGCTGCAAGACATGATCACCCCACTGAAGCTGAAAGAATATCTGGAAAATGGCACTATCCAGATAGCTCCACTGGCTTTTATGCGCGGACGCACCCTGAGCGATGCCGTAGTTATTCTGGACGAAGCACAGAACACCACCACAATGCAAATCAAGATGTTTTTAACCCGTATGGGCTTAAACACAAAAATGATTGTAACCGGCGACATGACTCAAATTGACTTACCTTATGCACAAAGATCCGGATTGATAGACGCACTGGAAGTCCTGAAAAACGTAAAAGGTATTGCCAAAGTAGAATTTGATGTAAAAGACATTGTCCGCCACAAACTCGTGCAACGAATTGTGGAGGCATATGAAAAACGTACAGAAGCAACAGCTAAACTTCGATTGATAAAATCAGGAGAAAGCACTGATTCTAAAACAAACTAAGTAATTTAAATCAACAATATAAATACTCTATAATACAAAATAATGAACGCACTAACTAGTACCGATTTCCATTTTGATGGACAAAAAAATGTATATCACGGAAAAGTTCGCGATGTATACACTGTAAAAAATGATTTATTAGTCATGATTGCCACCGACCGCATCTCGGCATTTGATGTAGTATTACCCGAAGGAATTCCTTATAAAGGACAAATGTTGAATCAGATTGCCGCTAAATTTTTAGATGCAACTGCTGATATTGTTCCTAACTGGAAACTCAGCACTCCCGACCCCATGGTTACTGTGGGACTTCGTTGCGAAGGTTACCCTGTAGAAATGATTGTTCGCGGCTATCTTTGCGGAAGTGCTTGGAGAGCCTATAAAAGCGGCGTACGCGAAATCTGCGGAGTAAAAATACCTGACGGCATGCGTGAAAACGAACGCTTTCCACAACCAATCATCACTCCTACTACCAAAGCTGAACTTGGACTCCACGATGAAGATATTTCAAAAGAAGAAATTCTAAAACAAGGACTGGTTTCACCCCAAGACTATGCTTTACTCGAAAAATACACCATGGAGCTTTTCTTACGTGGAACAGAAATTGCAGCGCAACGTGGATTGATTCTCGTGGATACTAAATACGAATTCGGAAATCGTGACGGAAAAATCTATTTAATTGACGAGATCCACACACCTGATTCTTCACGCTATTTTTATGCCGAAGGTTATCAGGAACGTTTTGAAAAAGGCGAAGCACAGAAACAACTTTCAAAAGAATTTGTACGCGAATGGCTAATGGAAAATGGATTTCAGGGCAAAGCAGGACAACAAATTCCCGAAATGACACCCGCTATTGTAGCTGGAATAAGCGAACGTTACATCGAATTGTTCGAAAATATTAGTGGAGAGTCCTTCAACAAGGCCGATATTGCAAACATTAGTGCCCGGATAGAAAAAAACGTTGTTAATTATTTGCAGACAATTTAATCGAGGCGCAGATCTCAATTAATTGACTCACAAATAAATTTGCATTTACATTTTGAACTATTCGTAATTATGTAAGCAAATTGCAATCAAATTTCCGAGTGCTTATTTGGTAGTATCAGAAAAAGCCGTATCTTTGCACCGTCTTAGAAAAACGACAGATACTCTGGAGAGATGGCAGAGTGATCGATTGCAGCGGTCTTGAAAACCGCCGTACTGCAAGGTACCGGGGGTTTGAATCCCTCTCTCTCCGCAACAAACCTTGTAAATTAATAACTTACAAATAAGGGACACCAAGACGGACACTAATTGACTTTAGTGTCCGTCTCTTTTTGTGCAAAAAAAACCGCCTATATCTTCACAGACTTAGGCGGAATCAAACCAAATAACATATTAATGAAAAATCTATCTTAGTATGATGAAAGTAATAGCAGCCCCTGCTAAACCGTAAATCCATTTCCCAGCTCTAGCAAAAAAACTTTCTTTCGACTTTAGACCTTTTTTGTAGGCGTTGATTTCAGTATTCTGAGCCGTATTCAAATCCGTTTTTGTTTTGATAGTTTCGGCATCATCTTTATTTTGCTGCCGGCACTGATCAAATTGTTTTGAAATGGATTTATTGTCTGCCTCTAGGTCTGCGTTAGCGTCCCTCAAATCTGTATTTTCAGAGACAAGGCTATCATTGTCATTTTGCAAAGATTCAATAGCATCATCACATTTATTAGAATGTCCGGTAGTGTCATTACGATATGCAGCAATAAGGCTATCAGTTTTCTGCTTTTGTAGACTGTATTTTTTTTGTGTTTTATCAGCCCTATCTTTGTGTTTTTGCGCATCCTGTTTGAATATTGCAGATTTTTTTTGCTCCTCAGCTATTACGCTATCCCTGTAAACTTTGTTTCTTTCGCTATTGGACGTTTGTACAGAGTCTACAACATAAGCCCGGAAAACGGCTTTGTCGGCGTTTTCTATTTTACTGTTGTATTTTCCCCCTGTGCAACTCCCAATTTTTGAAAATGCAAATACAAATATTAGTATAATCGATATTATCCCGACAGTTCCAAAAGTCCATTTTAAAATTAATTGTTTCATTTTGAATCCTCCTTTTTAGTTTGTGACTGCGCAATAAAAAATATCAACCCTGCCCCTCCCGTCATATACCACTGCGAATTTGTGTACCAAGTTGGAGCCACCGCCCCCGCTGTTGCTGAATTTAGAACCGAATAAATAATCGGAACATAACCGAATACGGCTTTAATAAAATTCCAAAAAGCTGGCGTTTCGGATTTAAAACGTACAACCCATGCATTAAAAATGTCTTTAATTCTTTTCATATTACTTTTTTTTGAAGTTATAGTACTTTAATGCCCGGGTAATCCACCCGTGTTCATATTTTTTCTGTGAAGGATTACGATTTATAATGTTCTCGTAATACTGAATCTGGGTCAATGTGCTAACTGCATCTGCCTGTTTAAGACTGACTGCGTTTTGTTTTACAATGTACAGGGTATCTACGCGTAGCACATAGCAGGTGTCTTTGATCAATACCGTGTCATTATTTCTTTGAATTATGTATCTATCTGTATAATGCCTGCACCCGGATAATATCAAAATGAATACTATTCCAATTAATATTTTTTTCATACCAATGAATTTAATGAGTTAATTAATTGATTATCTACTTTACCTGTCTGTGGCAAATTGACAGATGCTTGTTGAAACTTAGTTGCCGGAACTAAGCCAACATTGATTGCCGTATTAAACCACTTCAATTGAATAGCTTGCGTTTTAACTTCATTTATTCGAAGTTTCACCCAAAATTCAGTGTAATAAAATGCCTGCACCATTGCTTCAAGTGTTTCATTTTGTTTGATGATAGCTAAACTATGACCTGCTTTGATGTGGAAATCTAAAATAGCCCACCCTGACCACTCGGGGTGCATAACTTGTGATATTCCTTTCCAAGTTCTTTTACCTCTGTCGTTTGGGTCTACTTTCAGCGTAACCCCTTCGTCTGCGACTGTATCTTTGTATGCTGATAAAAAATTATTGTCCATATTATTTTGAATCTTTACTTAACATGAATGTATCTCTAAGCCTATTAAAAATTTGAGTTGTAAGCACTTCATAAATAAAAGCTATTGGCTTGGATTTAGGAAAGTACAAATTAGCATTCCTGAATGAATTAGTTGTATAGAAATAAAAGACTATATAAGTCACTGCATTAATTCCTTTAATTCCAATCCATCTATCACCCATTAGATATGGAATGAAATAAACCATCAAAGCCGCCATCCCAAGAAATCCGATTTGTTTTACAGAGTCAAAAGCCTTATTTATTGAAAAATCTTTTCCATTTACTTTTTTATCTGTTTTCATGCCCATGAAAAAATTGAAAACCCAGGCAATAAATAACGCGACAAAAACATAATAGATAGGGCTAATAAGAGTCAGTACGGAAATCCATACAGCGTAAAATAAAGGTTTCAATGACGTTTGCCAGATGTCAGCAAAGTAGTTTATTAGGTCTTTCATAACTTTCAATTAAAAAATATTTATTTCTTTTTCCTTTTCGTGGGCTCAACCGATTCTTTCTTTTTCGCCCAGTTGCTTGGGTCAAAGAAAAAGCGAATCTGATTGTATTCGTCAACTTCCAAGTCAACCCCCGCGAGTAATTCCCGGCTAATTTGAATAAGATCAATGTCACGATCAATGAGCATATCAGCTTCGTATTCCTTGAATAGTTCTTTCCTTTTCTCCTGTTCTTCGTCGCTCAACAAGGACAAACCAAATTGAAATATATCTCCCTCGATGGGTTTGTTATCTTTGTTCTCCCTGTAGGAGATTATCAAATCAAATACTTTCTTGTCGAGTTCGCTGAGTTCGGGAGATATTGCTTTATCGATAATTTTGTTGGCAGCTACTAAAACTTCAAGGTTATCAAATAGCACCATGAATAATGGTGTGTTCTTGATTTTATTCTCTTTGAAGTAATCCAACAGATGATTGACATCCTGTAACTTTGCTTTAATTAATCCTAGTATCATACAGTTATTTTTAAGCGTTAGTACCTTTTAATTCATCGAGAATTGCGTAAATGTCCGCTAGAATAGCCTGTTTGTCAGTCAAGGCACAATCGGCATTCAAATTCAGATTGATAGTTGGATTATCAGCGCAGCTAAAAACGCTAAAGCTCCCTAGCTGCACGTTATTAGCCGGGATTGCATCTCCATCTTTTTGTTGAGCTGTTTTTGTCACTATTCCATTCAGACTTGTTAGTTCGCTTCCCTGAATATTGTAATTCAGGTCATAATTTATGTCACCATTGCACGCATCTGCAATAATGCCCGTTTGTCGGGACTTTTCTCTAATTTTCATTGTTTTTGTTTTTTAAGTGTTTATAATTATTTCAATATCAAAGTCCAATTGCAATCCAAGTGACGCGGGTGTCTCCTGACCCGTTGTATATTCCCATGCCGTTGAGACTTACTGCGAACGTTACATTGTTTTGGCTTCCGTTATTGAAAGAAGTGGATGTTGTAGTGTTTTGACATCCAGTATAGAATATATAAGAGCTGAATGAGTTTGGAAATCTAATAGTAGTTTGAGCACCATTTTTCAAATCAACATAGCCCCATTGAATCATAAAACCATTTGAGAATTTTTGCCATCCTGATGTCGAAGAGAATCTATGGTCAGAATCCCAATTACCACCAGTAGCCAACAATTGAGATGCCGTGTACCCGCCAACCGTACTCGCATTTCCTGCGTTTGCTGCGTAGTTTACAGACCCCGCACTAGTCACATACCCTTTTGGATTTGCCGCATCGTATGGCGTGTAACCTAGTGCCGGTTGATAGTTCGACGGGTTGAAATTCCCATCGTGCCATAACGTTCTCCAAGGTCCGATGTCATTTGGACTTATGTTCCTCATATAAAATGCCGAGTGGTCCCAAAATCCTGAAGCTATTTGAAATTGATACTGATTGGAAGAGGAAGAACCATAGTGCGCATTGTTTATAATATGATACCATGTATTTGAGGGCGCACCAGTTGCAGATGAGCCATCATAAAATCCCGATGGTAGATATTGATTGAAATCTGCTAGATTTGTAGTTCTGTTACTATTTTGTCCTCGTACAAAATAATCAGCAGCAACACCACCCAAGTTTCCTGAGTTAGCTGCGTTAGCTGCGCCAGACGCATAACCTACACTAAAACTGCTTGCATTTCCTGTTAACCCTGCGCCATTTCCTGTAAATTGTCCATTAGCCACTATATTGTTAGCAACGAAACTAGCATTATTATAGGTTCTAACATAAGTACTATCAATAGCATAAATACCTACGGCATAACTTTGGTTATACCATCCACAGCTACCGCCCGAACGAAACCATCCATCAGTCCCAGTCGTCCAAGCATCTGCACCTTGTAACCTAGTTGCTGACCCTGCACTGTTAGCACTTCCTGCACTATTTGCATAATTTACACTCTGACTAGCTATATTATATCCGGTTATAAACTCATAAGCGGTGCCGTAACTTGTTGCATTACTTGCCTGTGTTGATATATAAGCTCTCGGTGTGCCATTCCTCTGAAAATGTAATGCGCACATGTTTAGCACATCTCCGCCAGCATACCCATTAATCCACAGCGTGTCAGACCAAACTCCCACGGCAGCGGTCATAGCAACTTTTAAACCTATACTCGGAGAAAAATAGGTTTGAGGATTTAATTGTTGACCGCCACCATAGCAAGTAGGTAAATACGTGGCATAACCTGCGCTTCCTGCATTATTCGCATAGTTCACTGACTGGCTTCCCATATCAGTAATACCATAACCCGCTACAGTTATGGGCTTACCCCCTATCTCAGACCACGAATAAGATGGCTTACTCGAAGCCTTCGCCCATGCATAAACATCACTTGCCGGAAGCGATGCCGGAAGCGATGCAGCCGTAATATATCCGGCAGGATTCCCCGCGTTGTATGGCGTATAGCCAAGCGCGGCAAGAACCTGCGCGGAGGTGATGCCAGTCAGATAATTACTGTAGTCGTAAGTCACAGTCTTTCCATTCATTCGGACAAGCCCGTTACCTTCTAATTTAGGTTGATAGTACGACGGAAGCTGCCCGCCAAACTTCGCGGAGTCGGAAGCTTGCGAGTTAATGCCTAGGTATAGAACGTCAGACAAAGACTTCGTTGAATAAGCCGACAAATCCGGTTCGTATCCGATCGGTTTATATAATAGATCAGCTTGCGCCTTGGTTGAATATCCGGTTAGATCGGGATGTGTCGATGAAACTCCGAGGTCTTCATTTCCCACCCACCAATGACCATTATCACCAATACGTGGAGATAATCCATTAGCACCATTACGAACCGAGTAAGTCGAAGCGGATTTATCGGTATAGTAGATCATGTAGGTGTCAACTGACCCCGCAGACCCATCGCCAGATATTTTTTGAATATCCTGTATTCCCTTGCCACTGTAAAATAATAGTCCCATAATTAGTGCAAATATATAAATAAGTGATTATAATATAATCATATTTGTATAAAAATTTAATCAATAGCCCCGCCTGTTTTTTGAGTTATATAATATTTCATATCTAACCCTGCACGTATTGCATGTAATTCAAAGCTATCGCCTACGCTCATTAATATGCGCGTTTTTGCATTGCCATCCCAGTCATAGAGGGTGGCTCCTGTTTTTGATTCAATCCTAAGTTGCCCACCATTCGAGTAGGCTGTAATTATACTTATCTTCATATCATTAACACCTATTTCAAACTCACTAACAGCTGGAAGGTGAAGCACTCTATCGGTGTCATTTATATTCAGTATAAAAGAATTGAATTGATTAATGTTACTTATGATCGGTTCGGGGTTGGAATCGTCAACGAACGCCTGATAAGAGGTATTCACCAAGCAACATGACCCCTTATGTTTGAATCCGAAAGGTGCTGAATAGTAATGATAATTAGATTTGTTCCAAAAGGAGAACATGCCGTTGTTGCCTAACTTATTCCGATTGCTTGACGGAATTGCACGTATGTACTCGCTAAATGTATTGTCGTCATTTCTTATCTGCTCACCGATTATGTCAACACTTAATGCGTTTTGGTGGCTTGCTATGGCCTGTATGTTGTATGTTCCAGACGGAAGCCGCACGGTATATTGCTTGTTGTTTATTATTCCATTAGCTGTAGCGTCCGTATAATCGCTAAACACAACTGTATTGATTGTATCTGTTATCAATACTCGAAGATTCATATTTGCATAACCACTCGGATTTGCTGCTGTGGCAGTCACTGCAAATGAGATACTGCCTGAATTAGCCAATACTAGCGGTTGTGTGTACGCCATTGCGTTCTTACCTGTTGTTGCAGCGTGCCAAGTGTATGTTTTGATTATCTTATTTACGACAGGATTAAGAAGTTGATCAAGTGTTTCGACCTCTTCATCAGCAAATTCAACGGTGTCATTCATGATGGAATTTTCAAATATTGAGAATCCGCCTATATGACCTTCTGTCGCCTCAAATCCCATGTCCGTAATAATATTCCCGGCAGCATCACCGCGGAAACTTCCACCGCCAAATTGAAACGAACCGTCTTTGTATTCAATTATCTTTGCCAGTCCGGCCAAAGCCTCTTCGTAGGTTCCACCGAACCAAGCACCAACATTTACAGCCGAATCACCTTGTAATCCTGCCGTTACTACACCATTACTTGACAGCTTGATCATGCCGGCAATAAGACCACTCAACATATTTACAATTCCAGTTACCTCGCCGTCATTTAAATTAATATCAAGTGCATTTCCCTTTATATGCCCTGTACGTATGGAATCACCTATAATTTGAGTGTATCCTTTAAATGTCGTGGGTGTTCTTTCTCCATCAATTACGCTTGAAATTATGCAATATGGGAAATGATAGAAACCTGTTATTTCTTCAACTGAAATTTGAGTTTCAGAATACGTTATTGATGCTGTAGCATCTGTTTTTGATGCTTTGATATATATGAAATAAGGTTTTGTATCATTTACTAATACCGTATCAGAAGCACTAACAAGCCAGATACCCACGTTTGAAAGTTGGTTGTAGTAGGAATGCACAAGAGAGCCGGAAGTTGATACGATTCTGTTTATATTGGCAGAATAATTAAATTCAAATTGTATGGTAGTATCGTACTGCCCTGCATTGTTACCAATTGATAACATGTCAAGCTGCAAGCTGTTAACCATTTGAACAATTTCCTCAGATACACGCCAATTGCGCTTTGTTTTAGCAGCATCATTTAGTTTGTTGGTTACAACAACATTTGACAATCTCTGCAAGGCATTAATAACTTGCGTCTGATAATTTATTGTCACGATATTAGCCAGTTCAATAGTGTAATTATACGGTAATAACCAATTACGAGTAAAACTCAATACTTGGATTGGAGCATCTCCCGCCCCATCAACAACAACAAAATCTCCAATATTGAAAAAGTTATTTTGAGCCCCAATTACTTCGTATTTTTTTAGGTACAATTCCCGGACTTTTACTTCGAAATTTTGCGACGGAGAGCACCCTGCTTTCATATCTACCAAAGCCTCAGTTAGTAATTCTTTTTCTGAATTTGATATGTATACATCAGGCATATTTATGTCTAATATTACATACTCATCGCCTACAGAAACGCGGAACGCTGTTGTATCAGGGTCTGGATAGGATTGACTTTTATCATCTGTATAAGCTGCAATTACAAAGCTTTTTTCATCGGATTTATAAGTTGCACTGAACTCCATCCCAGCCAGCTTTCCGGTATTGAAATGAACTTTTGCAGCTTGTCCATTTAATAGATACTTTGTGCTTCCGTCAGCCTTTCTTTCGTTCAAGTCAAAGTCCATTGTGTTATCATAGAACTTGTATATGCTGACATCATCTAGTTTAGTAACCTTACTAATACGTTCAGGCATAACTTTATCATACGTTTTTACGTATGAAATATTTGTATCAACGCCTTTTAATTGCAAATAAGTCAGGTTTCTTTCTGCATCATTTACCAATTCGTATTCATTAGGAATTGTGAACCCATCAGGAACCGCAACAGGTAATCTTAACTTTGTCGAATAATTCCTATAGCTTGTAGGTATGTTTGACGACGAACCATAGGCATACAATCTTGTGAATATAGACGATGAGCTACTATCCTTAGACCTTTTTATCTCGTACGCTCCACCGCGCTGACCAACTTTAAATTTATAAGGTAATAGTTGCCCAACTGTTTGATTAACGCGCAAAATATAAGTTCCATTTGCCTGCTCTGTCAATTTAAAAAACACATTGAAATAATCAGTACCGCAGATTGTCTGTAAAGCAGATAAGCAGTTTGTGTCCGAGAAAGATAAATCCATGCGCTCTGTTTCAGGAATGTTCGCTTCATCCAACACAACAAGAGTTTTATTTTCATTGTAATTTACGCATGTGACTATCAAACGGCATATTTCAAGCAAATTAGCGCAATAACTAACTGATGTCGTTGTTGCATATTGAGAAATACCCATGTCAAATAGTACAGCATTGATAAATCTATATTGTATTCCCTCAAATTCAATATCGTATACGTGCTTATCACCACTATTTGTATGGGTTATATTTTGAGGGCAATTTATCCAATATCTACAACCGAAAGCAACTATACTATCACCAATCTCAAAATTTAATTCCTGAGTAGATTGGACGCTTATTGTAAATGTATCGGCACCTAAAAGCTCTTGTTTTTGATCTGCTTTTGTTACCTGTATAAATGGATAAGTACCAGCAAGAACAACCTTATTTCCTGATGATTTTTCTAAGACCAAATATCCCATTTTTTTGCTCCTCCTGTTATTTCAAAATTTGTAATTTCTTCAATATCTCCCATTATAACAATTTGTGCCCCAGCTGTAAGATTTTTTGTCAGACTCACATCTCCGTACAAATCATAGGTGTAAGTTCCATCGCCCCAACCAATAGTTATTAGTTTTTCTGTATGAAATTTCACAATTACATCACCACCATTGGCAATAACTACCCGTTTTATCGGTATAGGTTCTACGAGGGTAATTTTGAATTTTGCAAGCGTCTTGGAACTGTTCCAATCCGGTTCTATAGGTTCACCATCTGCCCGAATTACTTCGTATGGCAGTACTGTTCCATTCCCCAAATCTAAAGACAGCCGATGATAACCTATGCCGTCAAAAATAGAAGTAATAGCATTGACTTTATTAATGAAATCAAGTCTATTTGTTCCATTTATAAAGCAATTCAACGTTATAGTCCTTTCTGTGTATTTTGGTAATGAGGTCAAATCATAGAATTTACCATGCGATGTAACATCGTCGTTTGATATTTGCGTTTTTCTCTTAGGCAACTGGAACAAGCCGGAAACCGTTTCTACATTAATACCGCAATCAGAAAGTAGAAAGTTGTCAATCTTGAATATCAATTTACTCATAGTTAAAAATATTAATGTGTGAATGCGTAGTTTGCGAAATTACTTCACATGAAGCACCCTCGCACAGATAAATATTTGCTTTTGAATAATCACCCAGTATAAGCCCAACTTTAGACCTATGACGAACAATTATATGAGCTGATTTGAATTCACTCAACGTATATTCGCAATCACAATCCCCGGCTAAAATAACATGCCAAATATCCTTTATTTTCAAATGTTTCTCATCGAAAAAAAAGTTATTCATATTGGCAATGTCTTTGACATTTAGGTAATGTTTCCTTACAAAATTAACCGGTGGAAAATGTTTTTTCCCAAGCTCTTTTTTATAAATGAACATCAATTCGACTAAATCGCCGAAACCTTTCACATTTTGAACCTCTGATATACTTTCGCTACAGTGGTTTCCCTTTTGCATAATTTTCAATAAATCATTAATCATGGTATAATTCCTTTCGCTCTAAGTCCAGTATCAGTATCGGAAAGAGTCTTTATTACCTCATCAATTTTTTCCGAAATCTTCATACCGTTATCATTTATACTATTTAAAACATCTAATTGTTGTTGATTCACTTTCAAAGTAGAACCCAATATACTTTCTTGTCTATCTTGCGACAATCTGATTCCTGTCATTTCCCCTTCAATAACCCCGGCTGTTTCCTGTGAAACGCCTTTTATTGCACCTGTTTTTGAATTTGCTGACGTTGTTGCACCATCAAATAGATAGGTCATTTGTGACAGAATATCAGCGTAGCTGGTACCTAAGTTTTTTACTCCATTTTGGAAATCTTCAAATGCTTGCTTCGCCTCAGGCGTATTTAAGTCATTTTCAGTCCAAGTATCGCCAACTTTTGTTGTTATCTTACTTTCTAATTTACTCAACATTGATTCCAATGGAGTTTCGAGTAATTTTGTTTGAAGCCATTGCTTTACAATATTCTGTACTACCTCATTGCTTTTCTCATCTATCACGTCGAAAGCATCAGCACCCGACGCTATAGCATCAAATATCGAATTTCCCAACGTACTCGCGAAATCCTTTCCTGTGGTAGTCATTATCTTGTCTGACATAGCCGTGTAAATAGCCTCTATGTCATCCGCTGTTTGCTGTGCTGCGGATTTTGCCGAATCAATTGCGCTCTGGTCTTTTTTCTTTCCGCTCCTACTTTCTTGAAGTTTTACCTCATCTTGTTCGAGAGCTAATTGTGCCTTTAGGTTCGCGAGTACTTTTGCCTGGTCTTGAAAATATTCTTGACCATAAGCGTCATCAACTGCCTTTTTAAGACCTGTATAAGCTAGTTGTAAAGCTTTCACAGCGTCTTCATCTGCTTTTATAGCCTTTTGTACTTTTCGATCTTTTGCGCCCCAAATAAGATCAATGCCATTACTAACCAAAGATATTGAGCCTTGAATAATGGAAATCGGGTTTCCTGTTGCAATTCCCTTTGCTAAATCAGCCGCGCCAGAAACCATTCCCTGAACATCTGCAAACACTTTTTTAGTTTGATCGTCCATTTTAATGCCCATGGTGTCTAACCCTTGATTAACCGAGCTCATTACAGAATTAACGGCATCTAATGCACCAGAAGCATCTTTGAAAATATCCTTAGTTTTAACTGGGTGACCTTTGATCAAATTATCTAAATCATCGAAAATGGGTTTAAATGGATTCTTTTGCCCGATTTCGTCTCCAATAGATTTTATTTTTTCGACATAGGCTTGGTACTGCTGTTCAGAAACAGTCATTTCTTTCTGTTTCACATTACCATTCAGGTCTTTCAGTTCGGGAATTTTATATGTTACCGTACCGTCAGAAGCTGTATTTTTTACAGCACCCGCAATTGAGTTCTTTGCTGCATTCTGCAATTTGCTTAATGCTCCAACTCCTAAGTCAGAAAGATTTTCGAATAATCTTTTATATAGAGATGTTTGTTTCAGCAAGCTATCACCAACAGCAGAAACGTCTTTATTATGCTGTTCTGAGCGTAGCTGTGCAACTCCTTTCAATCGGTCAACTTCTTTTTCATTATTATCTATCTCAGCGATAGCAATTTTCTTGTTTATCGTAGATAATTCGTCATCATATTTTTGATCTATTTCAGACAGTTGTACTTTGTAAGTTTTATATTTTTCAAGCAAAGCCGTCCACTCTTCCTCCGTTGCCTTACGTGTTGTTTCGTCAATGTTACCGGATGCTGTTTTCTTTTGCTCAGGGGTGAGTTTTCCACCATCAGTGGTGTCTTTCAATCCTGATTTCAAATCATTGAGTTTTTTGATATATTCCTCTGTTGATTTAGATTCAGTTTTTAGTTTTGACATTGTTTCTGTAAACTTATCCCATTCCGTACGAACTGCATAAATACCGTTTAATTCATCATTCAACTTTTGAAAGTTTGTAATCTGCTCGGTTGTTGCTTTTCCGCCACTAATAATGGTTCCAAGTTCTGTTTTTTTCTTTTCAAGCATATCCGTATAGCTTGAACCACCTTTTAATAAAGATGCATATTGTTTGTCGGCAAAGTCTTTTCCATACTCCAAAATAGTTTTGTAGTATTGTTGGTATTGCTCTTTTTGATAGTTTAATGCTCCATCAAAATCCTTTGGAGTTAGGCGCTTTATTTCCTGTTGTGCAAAATCTATCCGACTCGAAATGTCAGTACCATTTTTAGTATAATATTTACCGGTTAGTTGATCAGAAGAGGCAACAGTATTTTTCAATTTTTTCAAAATGGCATCCCAATATTCAAGCGTTCCATACGGAGCGTTTACGCCTGTAGTTTTTGCTTTTTGAGGCTTAGTATTCGTCAAACGGTTGTAGTATTCTTGTGCAGATTTTACCTTTCCGTCTAATTCCTTAAGTTTCGTGTCCTTTTCGGATTCATCGGAAACAGAAACAGGTTTTAAGCGTTCTGCTGTTAATGCATCCTTAGCCGCTTTAATTGCCTTTTTTGCATCCTCTACTTGTTTAGTATAAGATATAGTTTCCTCGGTGTTCTTTTTATTTCCAGTACTTACTTTTCCTGATACAGAACCAAAAATTTGATCATATTCTTTCACTTCGTTATTTAGTCCAGTTTGAGCCATTTTTATTTTCTCAATCGAGTCTAAAATAGGACTATTGTTTAATTGATATGACCCTGTATCGTCCATGTGTGTATGAGTTCCTGTATCAATACCATTTTTTTTTAGCAATGTTTTCCAGTCACCACCGCTTTCAACAGAACTCTTAACCGAATCAAAAAGAGCAGTGCCTTTGGCTTTCCCAAGACTATTAATAAGCTCATTTCTAATTGTTTTATATTGGCTTGTTATTTCCTCAGCAGTCTTGTCACCTGACTCTTTCATATACTTATCTTTCAGCCGAGCCTTTGCGGCTTCCTCAACGGCTTTAGTAAGTGATTTATATGCCTGAGCTATACCGCCGACAGTATTTAATTCTGAATTTAGCATAGAGTCATACTGCCCATATTTCGAAACGATAGCATCTTTTGCCGATTGATACTCCTTGGTTCCTGCTGTTGCATTTTTCAATCTATCAAACATGATAGAAAGATTGGCTGACTCTTCGTCAACGGCTTGATTCATTTCTTCACGTGCTTTTTCTACCTCCGTTTGTGCGGATGCAAAATGGTATACAACCGCAGTTAACGCAGCCAACGCAACAGCCGCAGCGATATACACATTGGCTTTTGATTCCATATTGAAAGCAGTCTGTGCTGCTGTAGCAACACCAAGAGATTTTGCAGTTTCCAAAAATGCCTGAGAATAGGCAACAACATTACTTATTTCAGAGGTAAGAGAAATTGCAATTATAGCCGCTTTATATGCTCCATATGCAGCAACTAAAGGCATAATTACACCCAAAACATCTTCATAGTGTTTTGTCAAGTTTATTGCCTCATCAATAGCACCGGATAATATACCATCATTGCTCTTTCCTATATTGTTAAGCATTTCGTCCCAAGCATCTTTCAAATTTGAAAGCTTACCAGTTAATGTTTGGGATTGAAGTTGCATAAGGTTGAAGAACATTCCGCCGGAGTTAGTCACTTTCTTGATTACCTTGTCAAACTCTTCAAAACTTACTCCTCCGCTTTCAACAACCTTTTTAACCTCCGTATCGGCTATTCCCATTTGTTGGGCCAATTCATGTATTATCGGGAATCCTGCCATTGTAAGCTCACGCAGTGTTCTACCGTCCATTGTACCAGCCGCTTTTATTTGACCGTAAACGTGTACTAGCTGACCAAGTGGAACAGAAATACCTGATGAAATATTACCAAGTCTTATTAATGTATCGTTTACATCTTGCTGAGCTACTTGGAAAGCAAGAAGCTGCTTTGCGCCGGCGGCTACATCGGTCAAAGTATATGGAGTGTGTGCGGCTAATGAAATCATTTGTTCCATTAACTCGTTACCTTTCTCCTTACTTCCGAGCATTGTATCGAATGCAATTCCAATTTGCTGGAATTCTCCGCGAACGTTTATAAGCTCAGTACCAAATTGCTTTATTCCCTCAACGCTAAAGTAGACAGCCATCATTTCACCTACTTTTTTCATAGCGTCGTCTATCTCGCTTCCTCCGCTCTTTATTCCTGATACATGCTGTTTGAAACGTGATTCTGACTGACCAAGTGCGTTTATAAACTGCCCGTTATCTAGCGTTTCTATTATGTCTAATTCTCCACTCATTGTGTTTATTTTTTAGCAAGATTCTCAATAGATAAAATTTGTTCGTCTGTTAGGTTATCGCAGTCAATCTCTATGTCTTCACCATCTTTATTTTCATCCTCAAACCAAGGAGCATCAACTATTCCTCGTAATATAATCACCCAAGGAACTCTGTAATAAAACATTATCCAATCACCGCCAAAATACTCTTTACATATATTCATCAGCCTCCCGATAGGGCTCTTTAGCCCTCTTTCTCTACCAGCGTTGGAAGTGCTTTTTTTATTTCTAACATCAGGCTGGTAGAGGACATAAAATTTTCGATATTGCAAAGCATTCTTATCGCTTGCGTTAATCGTAGTAACATTGATGGCACTACGTTGTAATAGATTGTATTTGCCAGTTCGTTTGTTTGTTTTTCTTCGTATTCTCGGTCAATCTCTTTCGGGTCGCTTATGCCTATTGCAATAATTGCAATAATACGAGCCATCTTTTCGGATGTCTTGTCAGCCAGAATAGCTCCGTCTGTATATGGTTTATTCAAGTCTAATTGCTCTTGAATATCAAATAATAGAAATTCCCGTCCTATGGCTGAAAGCGTGGCAAGTGTAGGTTGGTGTAGGTATATAGTTTTTTTCGCCTTACGCTTAAAAGAAATGCCTATGTACGGCACCTTTATGCGATGGATGTATTTTATATCGAACTTTAAACCACGTTCGAGCATAACTTCATGTTCTTTGAACTCTTGAACTAATTTATCTATCATGTTTTGTTGTATAAAAAAAGCCGCCGAACATATCCGACGGCTTTTGGTTGCACATAATTAGCTCACATTTTTATGCAGCTGGCTTTTTGGTTATTTTGAAATAACTTAAAGTCGTACCTGGGTCAACTGGTGAAATTTTGAAGTTGATAAGTGCTGAACCTGTATCGGTCAGTTTTCCTGTAAACCATCCAGTCAAAATACCGTTAGGAATAAGAATTTTCATGTTAGCATCTTTAGTTGCGAGAACGAAAGATTTGTTTGGAACATATATTTCCTTATTTGCCTCCCAGCCATCGGCTCCCATTGTTCCGCCATGAATGGTAGTTAATTCGGTGCCAACCTCAACATAGCAGGCTCCTGTAAAATTGATAGAATCACCCGGTGTTACATTGACATCAATTGGAACAATCTGACCAGCAACACCAAGATTTTCGACCTTTGGTTCTCCCTCTGCAATGGTTACACCATTTGAATCTATAGTACCTATTTTGGTTCCAGTCCAACCGGTACCACCGGGGTAATCTGTTGTCGCTACATCACCAACGGAAATGCTCGACAGGTTTTTTAATACTCTTGACATGATTGTAGTTTTTATAAATTAAAAAATTCAAAGTTTACTTTAATAGAAAAATAATGGTATTTTAAATCTAACTCACTAATAACTGTTTGGTTACCAATGGTCATATTGTAGTCAGGATTAATGTTTGATTCCAGCAATTCAATCACCTTATCACCTATAATGTCAATCCGACCCGTATTTGGGAATGTCTGATCACCTGCGTCAATATCAGGAATCCAAATGTTTACCGCAGCCGTGCCAAATTGTTTTGTCTGACCGACCAAAGAAACAGTCTTTATCACAATATCTTCGCTGCCTGAATTTGGGCGACCGAGCTTATAAACATCTCCGCTTATAAGAGCTTTTAAATCTGCATTTCCATTTAATAGGATATAAAGAATATCTACCTGTTCGCCTGATGTTTTCATTTTTTTAATTCTGATTTGATCTGTGATAATATTTCGGCTATTTTCAATTTCAACATATTACCCGCACCGGATAATACATCGTAACCTTTAGCCTCTACACACGCAGCATAATCCATCCCGGCAACAACAATTAGAATCCAACCTTTCGGGCTCAATTCGGTAACCATTTCAGCAACTTTATTTGCATACGCCTGACCTACTCCTTTCCCTGCAACCGAATTACCGGGAAACTTGCCTGAAACAACAATTCCATCTTTCAAAATAACATACCCAATACTATTTCTTAGATTTGTGGTTCTATCAGTATAAGTGTCAAGGCTTCTTGCGTATATTACTGCCTCCTCTCCCACTCTTGATAGAACATCAAAATTTGCCTTGTCGAGTCTCTCACGCATTGCTTTGTGATAGGCTTCAAGCGTATTTTTTTTGATTGCTAAACCCATAATCTAGTATTGAATTGCTCCTTACGAGAAATTATTACTTTGCCAGTAATCCTCAAAGTATCACCATCCATAACACGTATGGTTGTACCTCTTGAAAGAGGTTCTGTACCTTTAGGAGCAAAAACCACAAATGTTGCTACATACCCAATTCCGTCAGGCGTCTCAATTTTATAATTTCTACCGTGTTCATCTCTGCATTTACAAACTTCCTCCCAGTCAGAAGTACCCGGAATGAAATTCCCGTTTTTGTCTTTCAAAATATCTGATTTGGGTAAAATCTGTAAACTGTATGGATATTGTGATTTAAGCATATTACCAATAGTTAGAAGCGTCGCGAATTTTAGGAGCCAAACTAAATTCAATGTTATTTGACAGCCCTAGTCTATGAACCTCTGAGTTGTACCATTTGGTAACCGACTCCTTATCGTATTTAATCGAATATCCGCCCTCGACAATTTCAGGAGCTAGTAATAAGTCCCGAACTTGGTATAAGCAAGCTTTATCTACGAGAGCTATATTATTTTGATCTAATACGGAATCAGGGGCAGTAATTGGAATTATATACTTGATATTAAGTACTGCAATTTCAACGTCAGAAAGTTCAATGCCAAGCCTTATTAGCTTAGAATTTAAATAGTCAGATACCTTATATTCAGTTGCCATATTTTTCTAAAATGGTGGGGCTATCTCTAACCCCACCTATTATTAAAATTCGACGTTCATTATGTAAATCCTGTCGATAAGGTCAATTGCAGGGAACGCATTCAACTCAACATTGGTGAATTCTCCCCAAGGGTCGTTTTCTTGCCATTTTGAAATAAGTGCGTGATTGTATGAACCGTAATTCACATCAGAAACCGGGCGTAATTCTTCCATGCAGTATGCATTTTTGATCGTACCGATTTTACCCGCAGGAACAAAAGTGATATTAGCATCATTGAATGGACGAACCGATTTGATGATGCCGTCTTTTTCAATACCGACTACCTGATTAACGATTTCCATTTGAGGGAATAGATTAGCAGTAAGGTATTCGTTCACTTTGTCAAGTGTAGCAACCGAAGCACCTTTTTGTAATGCGTTGAAAGAAATCAACGAGGTGATAGTTTGGTTACAATGAGCCATGTTTAAGAAAGCTGATGGGCTGATAAGGATTTTTGCAAATTCGTGACCCAATAGACGGGCATCAGATACCAATTTGGTAATGTCGTCGATAGGGGTTGCATCTGCTTTGTCAGACCATTTGAAAGCTGCCTGTTTACGGTTATCACCTGGCATAAGCAAATCAAGGTCATCCTTTAAAATGATACCATCAGGGTTCCAATCAACGGTTAAGCTGATTTTACCAGTTGATACTGCTTGCAACGCCATAATATCAAGGCGTTTGTGTGCTGCTGAACCTGCCTTTTGGATGTCTCCAAATAGATAGTTCAAAAGTTGTTGCTTTTGAGCATCTTGATTACTGAAATTCAGCGCCTGAATATTCAAAAAATCACGATAGTCCTGTTCGGTCATCGAGAATTTTTCTTTAATTGCAGGAATTTCACCCTGATATTTTGCCAGCATAGCACGTGATCGCAATGGTGAACTAGATGAACGGTCAACGATAGACGCTGCCGCTTCAATACGTGCTGCACCAATAACCTGAACAAAGTTCAATTGGGTTTGAGTTGGCGACCAATCAAAATAATTTTGATACCAAGTTGGAGCAAACATCGCTAAACTTTCGTTTATTACGACCTGTAATTGGTCGGCGTAAACGCCGAAAATTGATTGAATTTTTGACATAATTGTTTTCTCCTATTAATAAGATTGTGAAAAACGAATACGCACTAAAAGTGCAATGATTGAAGCAGGAACCGGAACAATACGACGTGCGTAAACGGTACCCTTAGTTGCTACTGTCACAGAGGCAATACCATTTGCCCCAATAGTAATGTCTTGAAATGAAAGACCACCCGGTGCGGTTGCGCCGGCATCATCAACGTAGATAGCGTCACCAATAGCAACAGCTTTCCCGATTGTCGTCCCAACAGTAATAATGTCATAATCAGCATTCGTTTTATCGATTGCAATAATAGCCTGTGCGCCTTGACCTGTTACTTTTACTTGAGAACCAGATTTTAGTAAGTGTCCTTTCTTTACCTTGTATGCAGTTGCAGCATTTGAAGCTGCTTCCGTAACGACAGCGACTTTTGCTACTAAAGCAAAACGGGTCTGTTCGTCAAATGCAATTGGAGTTCCGGCAGGGATAGTATCACCCGATATAAATCCGGCATCATTGATTGTGAATCCGCCTTGTGCGACTTCCGTATCGGTTGATTGCCAAATTTGAATACCTGTATTTACAACTTGCTTAGTTATATTTAACATGATTGTGTGAATTGAAAAATGAATAAATTTATTTACCTGTTGCAGGATTTTTTTGTTCCGCCCATTTTTTGATGTCCGTAACCGCAACATCTTTTCCGCCAGTTCCTGCACCTGCGCCAAAAGGATTATGTTGCATTCCAAGCCCGGCGTTTGCCGCTTCTTGTACAAGTTGCCCGGCGTTCGTAATTACCTCGGTTTCAAATTCAGCATATTCTTCGTCCGATAAATTCATTTTATCTATCGTTTTAAGAATCTGATTTTTGAATACTTCCGGGGCTTTTGCATCCGTGAGTTTCTGCGCAAGTGTCTGCCGTCTTGTTTCAGTTGTTTTACCTGTCTCAAACGATGCAATTTTATCTTGCAACGGCTTTAAAGCGTCCGCGATAATTTTTGCAATGTCTTTATCTGCACCCGGGGCGGGTGGAGTATCAACAGGCGTGTCAACTGGTTTTCCGTCCTTGATTCCATGCTTTTTTTCATAATTGGATACGGCTGTATTAGTAGCCTCGCCAACCCTGCTGTCTGCATAACTATCAATGACTGTTTGAATAGTAACCCCCTCGACTGCGGTTGTTGCTTGTTCATCGGTGAGTGCGGTCTTCGCCAACTTGTCGGCTATCCTGCTTAAAACTGATTCCTGAACCCCGGTGAATTTGGTTTTCAGTAATTCTAAAATTTTGGTTTTCATGTTCCCTCTTTGATTAGTGAATTTGAATAAATCATGATTAGACGACAAATATAATCACAATTTTGCAATGTGTTTATAATGTAATCATATATTTTATGCAATCATTTAGTATTGAGATAGAAGCAAATACAGCAACTTAACTTAGATTAACAGATATTTAACCCAATAAATGAACTGTATTTAAAAGAACAAATGTACTTTTGCAAAGTGATTACAATGTAATCATATAAAGAACATAAACATTTAACAAGTAAGATTATGAGACTCCAATTAAATGATTCAGCAAAGACGGTTATTACATCTATTGAAACGACAATTGAACGCAAAGGAGACTTCGACGAAAAAAAAGCAGAGTATTTTTACTATATAACAATTAACTGCTTAGAGCTAAGATATTATGGAGCTAACATGCATAAATTAAGCCAAAAAGACTTTAATAAACTTTTATCCAAAGGAGCTAAAAAGGAATATAAACCTTATACTTTTAACGAACAAGAACAGGGTTGGATGGATGGAACTGCTGCTGATTGTGCTAATCCTAGACTCCACGGACATGTTTGTTATTCCATATTGGCAGGTGAAATGTCAGGGCAATTCGTTTGGGATTACAACTTACAAAAAATTGTTCCAAAAGACGAACTAACACCTGCACCTAAATTTTAAAATAAACCAGGCAGTTACTAAATTTTCTGCCATAATACACAATACACAATGAACTCAAATAGACGTAAAGCACTACAAATTATTATCGACAAAGTGGAAGAATTGAAAAGCGAACTTGAAACATTAATGGATGAGGAGCAAGAGTATTTCGACAACATGCCGGAAAGTTTTCAATATGGAGAAAAAGGCGAAAAATCAGAGACCGCTATAGGTGAGATGGAAAGTGCCGTTTCTTCGTTTGATGATATTGTTCTGAACATACAAACAGCAATGGAATAATCTAAAACAAATCAACATTTAACTAATAGTATTATGAAGGCAATAATTGTAAAAGACGACACATTTAAAACGATTGGTTTTGAAGTCACGGATGCAAATAACACATTATTTTCTTGGGGTATATCTCCAACTTTAAAGTCAAATTTTCAAAAGGAGCTTATTTTATCCGCTGGTAATATCTTAGTTATATTCGAATTGGTTCGTATTAGTTCACAAATACAGGAACGTAATAGATTTCATTCTTATTTTTTTGAAGTCTCTAAACTTCCTCACGCTGATTTTAGAAAATATGATCGAGATACAGATCAGCTAGTAGCGAAGATGGAAAATTTAATTCATAAATTATTATAACCAAACACATGCGCTATCGAGTTTACGGGCAATTTATATGGAAACCCTACAAGAATTTAAAGAACTTGCATATCGTGCATTTTATTGGACATCGTTCAGCCCAGACAAGAGAGGGCAACAATGTATCACAGAACATGAAGATAAATTGAACGAAGACCTTCAAAATATGCCTGAGAGTGAAAAACAACGGTATATTGAGAACTACAAAAAGCTGTTTTCTTCTTGGCTTCACTCTCATTCGAATTGTGCAAGCTCTGCTGTAACAGGAGGCTCCGGATTTAATGTCAATCGAGCTAAAAGAGCAAACGACAGAGAGCGCGCCAAATACAATGAGTTTTCAGAATGGCGAACAAAGGCGCTTAAGTCGATTGCCAAACGCATTGAAGACTCGAAGCCAGAAAGTGAAAAGCGAAACGAAAACTGGAAATATCTTGAAAAAGACATCCTGCATTCTGCGGCTGTCATTCATGGAATAAACACCGGAGTTGAGCGGGGATGCAGCAAGGCTCTATTTGTTAGTTCGATTTACAATAAAGTAGAAACCTACGCAAAACGTGGTGACACAGAAATTGTACAAATGGCTATTGACTGTATTCGAAATTTCAATCAAACAATGAGTGTGGTAATTACTGAAAGACACAAATTTTTCAAACTCCTAGAAATTGCCGAAAACAAAAAAGAACGTAAAGCAGAAAATTCGGAGCGTGAAAATTCAGAAGTGACGTTCCCCGGTGGTAAAGTTGTACAAAACTGGGCTGAGGATAGAATACAAATTTTATTCGATGAAAAGCCACAAATGGAGACAATAGATTTGCTTAAGAAAAATGCTTTTAAATGGGCACCATCTATTGGAGTTTGGCAGAGGAAGAACACGCAAAATGCACTCTATGCAGTTAAGAACATATTGATTTATCTTAGAAATAAGGAAGATGGAACACACTAAAGGAGATTGGTTTGTACAGGGTGATAAATACCCAACTATCCAAAGTAGACATAATGGAGATGGGATTAAGACATATCCAACTATCGCAACTGTGAATTCAACATTTATTGAATATGAAGAATATTGTGCAAACGCAAAACTTATAGCCGCTGCGCCTGAATTATTAGAAGCATTACAAGAAGTTATTTCTATTGAACTTTTACTGCTTTACCCAGAAAAACCATTTATGTCCGAATCAATGAAAGATGAAGCGCAGGCTATAGACTCTATGATTTGTAAAGTAAAACAAGTAATCAAAAAAGCAACCGAATAATATGGCACATACTAAAGGAAATTGGTATACAGTTGTAAGACCGTCAGAAAGAAAAATTCATATTGGAGCCGATAAAAGCCATTACATAGCTGAAATATTATCTTACGATATAGATTTTTCAGAAGCAGAGGCAAACGCAAAGCTAATTGCTGCTGCACCTAAAATGCTAAATGCTTTGGAACATATCAACAATATTTCAGAAGCAGATGGAATAGATGGTTGTACATGGGGAGATACTGAATTTGACAGCATATCGGTAGCTTATGGATATAATCAATGTTTAGAACATTTACAAGAAATAGCTAAAACGGCAATAGAAAGGATATAAAATGGACATGACTAAAAGAGAAGAAGCAAAAAAGATTGCTATAAAACACAAGTTTGAAAAAAGACAAAAAATGTTGATGTACAAGATTATGCACCAAATGGAAGCTGATTTATTTTCCAACCTTGAAAAAGCTATCAAAAGCGGGGTAATCCCTGAAAGTTGGATGACCGATAACGGTGATACAAGAGCCGTAAAAGCGGTTATCGATAGCTATTGCCGAGACCGTCCTTTTCAGCCGGAAGATCAGTCGACACGAATTGAATTCGATAATTTACATTTATACGTATAGTCATGAAAACGATTTTAATTTATTCAGGTAAAGGTGGTGTAGGTAAAACAACGACAACTGTCAACATCGCCCGTGCTTTGCAGGAAATAGGTAAAAAAGTACTTATAATCGACGGGGATATAAATACACCTTCAATGTCTGTAATTTACCCAAATCCGCACCCGGAAGAAAATCTTTGGGTGCATTCGACAGGACATATTTTTGACAACCTTATTTATTTTGAGAAAAGTATGGTTCGAAAATTTATAAACGATGCTATCCAACTATACAAAAATGTTGCTCCTGATGTAGTATTAATTGATACACCCCCATCGATTACGGATGTGCATATTGAGATCATGGAGTTAATGAAAATCAGTACTATTTTTCTTGTTACACAGCCAAACAAGCTATCACTATCGGATGTAATAAGAACAGCTAAATTCTTTTCTGAGAAATGTAAAACAGCACCGGTATATATTGTTGAAAATATGTCTTTTGGTGAAAAGGTTGACTTTCCGTTACCTTGTCAAGTAACTATTCCGTTCGCGGATGGTATGCGTGGAGATTTGCTTTATGATAAGTACGCAATCGAATATAAACATCTCGCAGAATTATGCATTAATGCTGGTGATGTCGAACAGACAATTAAAGCAAATCTATTATTCGATGAAAGTTACGAAATAACAGAAATTAGACAACAGACATTTGGTAGAAATAAATCGGGATGGCATTTATTGTGCAAATATGATGATGGCACAGAAAAGTTACGCCCTTTGACCGGTGAATTAAGGTTCCAAAATGTACGTTCGTGGGGTATTGTGAGAGAACATCTTTTAGAATTCCATGAACGAATTGATTTGCATTCAGATAAAACAATTGATGAACTTACAGAGGAAAGAGTTTCCCGTATGGTTGCAGCATTTAAAAACGATATAGAGGCTTATTTTATGATAACAAAAGCACCGTCTATAGGGATTACTTTATTTCCCGGAGAAATTGGGCGTGCGACAATTGTATGCGATGAAAAATGGTACGGTGTTCCACGGCTTCGTTATCAAACAAAACAAGGTGAAGTCACTTTATTTGCATACGAAGTAATACCTGTAGAAATGAATGAACTTGCTTCATATATTAACGAAGGTTACAAACTACAGCCAGACGGTAGGTACATCCCGACAAAGGAACATATCGAAATGTGTTACAACGCATTCGGTCACCGCATAGGTTTGCGCGACAATTGGGACTATGAGTATGACAAACTTTATAATTAAACAGAATAATGATAGTAAGAATTTGTAACCATTGCGGGACGGTTTGCACCGAGGTTGAAAACCCGATTGAAGCCCCTTATTTTTGCCCAGAGTGCAAAGAAGGACTATTTACTTTTGAAGTAACAGAGATAGATAGCGAGGAGCGTTTGCCCGGTAAAAGTTACAGTAATATCCGTCACATGGGCGTAGATATTCAAGGATTTTTGAACAACTACAAACGGCGTAAAATGGTAGGGTTAATGACTGACGACGATGGAAAGCCAATGAGCGATAAGCAGTGTCGAGAATACCTTGCAGAATGTCTATCAAAAGGATGGACAGTGTTGCCGATGTGTGGGCTTGATGAATGCCCCGAATTTGATTACTTTGGCAAAGGATGCCCCGGACATTTGAAACGTGTAACAGATATAAAAGAGGAGTATTGAATAATGAAAAGGCGTAAATCAGAAACGGTATTGTGGTTGTTTTGTAAACATGATGCTAAATCATTTAATAATGGATTCAGAGCTAAAGAATCAGACGATAATCCATATTTGAAAAATACAAACGAGTGGTATAGTTGGAATCACGGATACAACACAAATCAGCAAAACAAATTAATCAACACAGAGTTAACTAGAAAATAAGATTATGACAAAACAAGAGTTTTTGACAATGAGTTTGCCTTCTGGACTAATTTGTAATAGGATTTTTTACGATACAGAAGAATTATGTAAAGAAAGCGGAATTCATATAATTGATGGGTTTGATTACGAAATATATTCTGATGGAGGAGTATTTGATTTAAAACCTATTCTTTACCCGCTCTCTGATTATGAAAAACTAGGCTTAGACATTACCGATGAAATAGCAATACAAGACGTTATCGATAAATGCAATATTATTGAGAATGTAAGGTTCGGATTAGTAAAATATCTAATTGATCAAAATTTTGATATTGCTGGATTAATCGAAAAGGGCGAAGCAATAGACGTTAACACGCTTTCAGAAAATCCGTACAAATAAGCCATCAAAATGAACTATATTAAATATAACACACAAATAACACTACATCTGATAAATATGTAGTATTTTTGTATAAACTATATGAATCATGACACCAGAACAAAAAGCAGAAGAGTTAATTGAGAAACTTGGATATGATGGTGCAATCCGACAATGTTTTGATGAATGGAATAATACTGATACTTTAGAAGAGGAAAAATACTGGGATAAAGTTGAAGAATTTATTCGTGAAAAAGCTAGTTAAAAAACCATACTTATATTTGAATTATGAGCAATATATATAAAGTGAAATTCAAAGAGCCAACAAATGGAGAAATAGAGCACTATTTCGGTTCTTTAAAAGCAATATACGACACTTTCACTGCCGATCAGATCGGTTGTAAAGTATCTAATCTATGGAATGTGGGGGTATCAAAAGGAACCCCGTACATTAGCCCAAAGTGCGAAATATCGTTGCACAATTTAACCAGAAAACAAACCAATAGAGGACAAGGGAGGAAAAACAAATGATAGGAGCAATAATAGGCGACATAGTAGGTTCGCGTTTTGAGTTCAACAACCACCGTTCAACAGAATTTGAATTGTTTCACCCGGATTGCTCGTTTACAGACGACACGATTTGCACGGTTGCAGTTGCTGATTGGTTGTTGCAAGATGTGAAGCGTTTGGACTGCGAACAGCTAACAAAAATTACGCGTCGTTGGTGTCGCAAATACCCAAACCCGGTAGGCGGTTACGGAGGGAATTTTGGGCATTGGATTTGGGAGGAAACAATCGGAGGATATGACAGCTTTGGGAACGGCTCTGCAATGCGTGTCAGCCCCGTTGCGTGGGCTTTTGACAAGGTAATAGATATTGTTGATTATGCGAAATTGTCGGCTGAAATAAGCCACGACCACCCGGAGGGAGTAAAAGGGGCTAGAAGTATATCTCATGCAATCTCAATGCTGCGACGTGGGAATAATGTAGAGTTTACATGCATGTATGTTTTTAAAACATTTGACTATAAATTCCCCGGCTCTTGTGAGTTTATGCGTGATACAAATAAGTTTGACGAAACGTGCCAAGTAACCGTACCGCAAGCATTTCAATGCCTATTAGAAAGTACTGACTTTGAAAGTGCAATACGATTGGCTGTTAGCATTGGAGGAGACAGCGACACGATTGCAGCAATCACCGGTAGTTTAGCTGAGGCTGCATACGGTATACCCGAGGAAATAGAAAGAAAGGCTTTGTCTTACTTGCCGGAGGAAATGATAAAAGTGATAAATGAATTTAAAAACACATTCAATTATGGCAACGAATTACGAACTATATAGATACTACAAGGGAGAGAAAGACAATCCATTTAATGATAAAGATCAGAATTCAGGCATGTTTTGGTTTTACGAAAGTGTTTTTGAAAGAAAATATACAGACGGAACACTAAATGAAAAGATGCTGAAAATTGGCAAAGATGATACGACCAAAGAATTGAAATTCAAAAAATGGTTGGATTGGATGTTGTCTGACCAAATACCGTCAAAGTGGGGTATTGATTACAATACAGCTTCAAAAATGTATTACAAAAAATAGCATAAAGGGTGATAATTTATTTTATCACCCTTTTGTTTCTTGATAATAGTTGAACTTTAACCTTGAAATCATAATTACCAACACGTTCAATATCTATTATTTGATATTCGTATCCTCGGTTTATAATTGTCTCAAATTCGCTACCAAATGTATTTTGCTTTGACGCACCATCCCAAGACCTACCCGCACCATTTCCAAAGTCACTAAATGGCTCGCAATACATAGCTTCTGAACCTTTAGGCGCAAATACTTCAATTTTTACGGCACCATTGAACCCATAATTAGAACCATTCATTGAGGTAGTAGACAAAAATGCTTCATCAACACCTTTTTTACCAATCAACTCTTTGATGTCTTTAGTTTTGTCATCTATGTAGTCCTGTATGTTTATATTAAACATTCCGTCTAAACTCTGATAATCGGTACCACGGAATAACCATGTATCTGCCTTTAGTTTTGATTTTGAAATAGCCGTAGACAAATCTTTGTAAGCACGCTTCATGTCAATCCCGGTAACTTCGTTGTCAAATGGAACATTTCCAACACCTTTAAAATTATTCCAATTGCCATCATATCCCCGAAGTGGTCTATTGAACGCGCCGCTGCCTGAGGTGTAATAAAATAAAGAGTCTTTTTGGTCGTCAGTAATTTTATTCCAGAGTTGACCACACTTTTCGCGGAAATAATCATCTGCATTCTGTACATTATCAAAATTTAGAGCATTTGAGAGTCTGCTTTCACTATAAACAGGGACATTTTCAGCCTGTTTTGCGGCACTTCCAAACCATTTCGATACATCTACACCTTTAAAGTTATTTTTGATGAAATACGGCAGCGATTTTGCATTCTGCATTCTTGATTCATTATCAATAGCCCACTGCTTAAAATTGCTTGGCAAATCTGTAACTAAGTTCGACGGCACATAACCGGATGTATCTTCCCCTTTTAGCATTTTTGCGATCTGTGACGCAAATTCCTGTTGAGGCGATAATATTGGTATTGTATGGCACAGGCATTGCGCATGCCAACCCCAAAATACAAATGTTTTCGGGTAAACGCCCTGTAGAACGTCGCAAATATCCTCTTGCGGATGCCCGTTGGACAAAACAACCTCGTACCCTGACACGAAATCAAATTGCGACCAGCGTTCGTTGTCTGCCACATGATACGACATGTTTATTTCCGTACGCGCTAAACGAACGGCATTCTTGTAACTTGATCGGTAAACTCCCTGCCCTGGGTGATAGGCTTTAGCTGCTTTTGATAACTGTAGTTCTCCGTGTTCATCTCTAACCCGTCTAAATAACTTGTCTGGATTGTTTAGATACTGCCTAACGTCTTGGCTTAATTCATTTGCCGATCTACCATCACCTATACCAACTCCAATTGAAAGTTCAATTTCATTTTTAAATTGATCGGTATAATTCCAAACCCGGTCTGATAGCTTCATTCCACCATCAACACGATTTTGAAATGAACCTAAAGCGTCGAGGTTCCGATCAAAATAACCAGATAGTTGTTCTTTTGTTAGTCCCGAGTTTTTAAAAACCTTTTCAACGAGTGCATCATTTTTTTGCCCAGATAGAAGCCAAGCGGATTCCGCTCCCCCACTAATTAAAGACTGTATTTCATAAGCTACTTTAGAAAACAAATTATCAGCCTTCTTTTTGGCACCCGGATAATCAGAAAATGAAAATGGCTTGTCAGTATTGATGTTCGTCACCGAATAACCAATATTGACACCCTGTTTAATTGCTCTGTCATAAATAGCAGATAGCTTATTTATATAGGCTTGTACAATTTTCTGATTTTCAATCCCCCAACTATCCATAATAATTGGTTATTCGTTTAATGGTTTTTCCATCCAGATTAAATTATCATCTCCATGTTCAGTACAATCTACATACCCCCGGCGTTTATACCAATTATACATCCATGAATCAGCAACGACATATAAACATGAAGTATTTGCGCCTAAAATACGCCCAATATCCTCTCTAATCTCCTGCATTTTTGTTCCAAAACCGTTTTTCCTAGCATGGTCATCCACGCTTAGGAAATCAAGATATACAGTTTTATCATCGTCATTGTACCAATAAATTCGACCAAACGCATTACCATCTTTTTTCATTAGAAGAATGGATGACCCCCATGAATCTACACTATAATGCGCAATATATTCCGGGTTAATGGATTGTAGTGCTTTATCTATTTTTTCTTGTATAAACATATCAATCTATTTAGTTTCCTGTCCCAAAGATATTTGTAACATTATCGGCTTGTGCTTCCTCTTGAATCTTTTTCCAATCAGCTTCTGGGTCGTCTGTCAACCCTGATTTGACTACAGATGCCTGTTGGCTAATAATTGGCTTATTTCCATTTGCAGCCACAAGATTTTTGATTACATTATTCTCATCATCAATCATGTAAGGTTCTACTTCTGGCGTTATACGCAGAAATGATGCTTCTTCTGCAAGACCAGTATTCAACTTTCCAACAAAAGCCTTTACGATGTTGATACGGCGTTGTAGGTATTCGTCAAATACTTCTAGTTTCTCCTGAACTTTTAAATGTGCGTCCATAAACAACATCTTAAGTGCTTCCCCGCTAATAGCCTGTAGCCCTTTCACACTGTCAAACGACACATCAGGCGTTTGGGTAAATGAGTAAATAAATCGTAAGAGTGTTTCGATTTCGAGTTTAACTGCCGCCGGAGCATCTTGCCAAGATAGGTATTGAGCAGTTGAGTCTTTTTCGCCCTCTAATATTGCACCAGCTTCCCCTTTTTTGCTGAATCCTACTATTTTACCTTGTATGAAAATTTTAGGTGACGAATGATAGTCATTTGTGTCGGCGAAATTGGAGAGTAGGTATTCAAGTCTTTCAATACATGGTTGAACTTCCGCCCATTCTACCTCTTCTTGCCTTCCATAAACAACAGGAATTTTCCCAATAATTATAGGGGTATTATCTACTTGTTCCCAAATATTGTTGTTGAATTGAAAAAACATACTTTCTTCGTCCGTGTGAACCTCAAAGCAACGTACTTTCATTGTATCGCTTTTATGGTAAACAAAATCACGACTAAATGCTTTCATTTGCCAATGTTCATCAAGCCACGGAAATAGTAATTCATCCCACCACGGATTGAAAATAGCTACTTTAATACGAAACTGACACGGGAAACCATAATCAGAATGCGTTTCCGCTTTTTCTGAGTACCAATATTCGGCAACCTCCGAACAACGGAACATTGCCCGAGCAATTTTACGGTTAAAACTATCTATTTTGTTATCGTATAAGATACGGTCAACGGCTGTCAAAACAGCTTTTTCTTTATCTGTAACAGCCTGACAATTAAGTTTAACTGGATTTCCAAAAAGGAACTGAACAGCCTTACCAACAATAATTTTTTGCAACGGAAAAGCTAATCGATTAACGCGTTCAGTTCGTTTACCTCCTCCCTCTACTTCAACCAATTTGTCAGGGCGTTTTGTTGGGTCTAAAACATCATGCTTTTTAACTAGATATTCCTTTTTGTTTTGTGCCATGTCTGGTTTTGGATAGCCTCGGTGCATTTCCAATTCAGTTATTACTTCCTGAATATTAAAAACAATAGGAGCGGTTGGGTCGTCTCCGGCATTTATTTTTAGTAACTCGGTTATTTTCATATTATTATAATATTTAAAAAAAGTTTGAGAGCTCTTGTGCTGTTGTTGTATTTAAATGATATTCAATTGCATACGAAATTAAATCTACATATTCATCGTGTGTTTTATTTGGGAATCCGCATATTTCGTCTACAAACTCCTCATTCCAATTATCTACAACCAAATATACACGCCCACATTCAATTGTAGGAGATGAAACCTCTAGCCGTTCCTTTTTGCTATTGTTTGGGGTTGTAGTTCTTGTTATGTTCAATCTTGTGCTTTCCCGTAATTGATCAATGACAGAAATTCCGTTTGCTTTTGGCTCAATTCTTATAGTACTGTTATTTGTGTATCCGCTTGCTAAGCACCATTTAGGCAAGAACCTTATTAAATCCGGGAACTTCTTGAAAACCTTAATTGCCCCTGTAACGTAAACGGATGAACCGATTCTACACGTCCCAATAATACCAGTAGGGTCGTTTTCCTTTTTCTTATCTGTGAATGCCGTATCAGCAAAGAATACAATCGGTTCAAGTTCGCGAAGCCGTTCAAAATCCGCCCGGCTAATGTATTGAAACCATTCATTTTTAATAATATTTCCGCCATCTGCAACGGGAGATTGACCATATTGCCCAGCGTAACCACGCGAACCCAAATCAACCAAAGCCTCATCCAATACCTCGCGACTCAAACGAACCGGGTCAAGTAGTCCATTTATGTAATTATCCCGGAGTGACTCGGGTCTCACATCTCCGTTACTTTCAGCAGGTAGGCAGATATGGCGGATATTCTCGCCTTTTTTGGCTATAAGGTAACCAGTAACATCACTTTCGTGCAATCGCTGCATGATGGTTATCGTAGGCGTTTTTGATTTATCTACCTTACGAGAGGATAGCGTTTTTGTATGTTCGTTCGCTTCCTTTCTTTGTACATCAGATGCTGCCTGCTTTGGATTCAGCGGGTCATCATTAATAATCACATGCGCATGTTTACCGGTGATCGTTCCACCTGTTGATGTCGTGTAACGCGCCCCGGTTGCTGTGTTTTCATAGTTTTCTTTTCCTGACTTATCACGCCTGATAACTACTTCTGGAAAAAGTGATTTATATTTGTCTGACTGAATAATATCACGGCTTTTAACTGCGTGCTCCGTGCTTAATTCCGCCGAATAACTATTTGTAATTATTCTAAGAGTTGGGTCTTGCGTCCATAACCAAGCCGGAAACATGATCGTTACAATTGTCGATTTTGTGGTGCCCGGCGGGATGTTTATGATTAAGTCATAAGGCTTTTTGTCTCTATTTACAATTGACACAGATAATTTCTGCAACTCCTCACACAAATAAGGGATATGCCAATTGTATTGCGGTACTTCTTTGATAACTACAGACCAAAAGCTTTGCACAAATTCAAAGAACGAGTTTTGACAAGCCTCTCGTTCAACAGCCGTCAATAGCTCGTTCGATATTTCAATTGTGTTGCTCACGTGATCTTGCTATTCTCAATAATTGCGCTTTTTCTTCCGGTGTGAAATCATCGAGATTCACCGGAGTTGTTGCCATTAAATCTTTCCCGTCCTTCCCGGTTAACTCTGTCTTTCCCGGAGCATATAAACCTAGGAGCTTACGACGCTCCGCCAACTGTTGCCGTATTTCGGCGATATATGAAACATCCCCCAAGCGTATTACATGAGTTTTGTTTTCCTCAGTCATAAATGTTCTTATCTCCTCGGGTGCATGTCCTCCCGGGCGTATAAGTGAACCGGGGTGCGGTTGTACCTTTTGCGGCTGTCCTTTTCGCTTGTTGGCTATCTTGGTATAATCCTGTTTAGATTTTTCCCACTGTTGCCAAAGTTCATTAACGGTATCGTCAATGCGTTCTAATTCGAGTTGTAGGGCTAAGTCCATGTCTTCAATTCTATTCTCTCTCCATTCTTTCAATAGAAATTGAATGTCCTTTTGCACTGTCTGGGTAGACAGATGTTCGAGGTCTAGCCGTTTCATTATTTCTTCCCTGATCTTGCGAACGCTGTTGCCACGCTTGTACATAGATGCAGTTATTTCTAATCTAGCCTGCTTAATTTTAAGCTGTTTGGTGTGCTGTGTTTCGCTCATTACTCTTTCAATTTACAGATAAAACCTCTATCCTGTAGCTCAGAGAACAGTCCAGATAACTTTATAACCTCATCACACTCAACTATAAGCTGTGTTGAGATTACTTTATTTCCTTTTGAATCTTCGTCTTTGATTTCATTTTCGTTTTCCGTCCATACGTCAAGACCCCATTCAAACAAGTCATCGGAATCCCATTCATTAGCCAGCATATCATAATTCCATTCGCCAAAACCTACATTGTCTTTGATCATGAATTCTTTACATTCTTGGTCTGTCAGGTTATTCGCGCGAACGATTTCAGCTGTTGGGTTCTCTCTGAATTTAGCCCAATATTCAAGTAGATTGCTGCGCTCAACATCTGTCATGTTATTGAAATTGATGTTTTTATACAGAATCTTTGCTATTTCATCCTCTGACATTTCAGCAATCTTTGACAGAGCACGAAATCGCATGTTTCCGCCTAATGATTCAGAGTTTTCACCGACAACAATAGGGCGTAAACTCAACATTTTGGGGAATACAAGCAATGAGGCTATTAAACTTTGAAATTTATCGTCTGTGATATTCCGCGGGTTGTTTGAATTCAACTTGATTTCGGATAGCTTGACCGTTTCTGTTTTCATGTTCTAATTGAGCTTTTGAATATTTAGGGAACAAAAATACGAAAAGTGATTATATAGTAATCACTTTTAATGAAATTTTTTTGGATTTAATTAATAGCCAACAACTAGCATTGCGGCATCTCGGCTATGTTCATTCGTTTTTCCAAGCCATTTAGTGAGCTTTTTAAATTGATCACTGGAAAGCTTTGTTGTGTTATTTTTAGGAGCAACAGCCTCAAATGAAACCTTTAAATCGGTTAAGTAGTCCTGCCAGATAACGCAATCACGCTTTATACTACCAGCCCCTTGGAGTTGCTCTCTGCCTGATTTGCCAAACCAGTTTCTAAGTCGTGCATCTTCAAATCGAACATGAATGTTTTCAAGACCAAACACCTCAATGCACTTGTTTAGAGTTTGCATTGCTTCATGTATCTTTTCAGACTTTATAGTCTTGAATTCTTTCATATTGCAATCCCATATTGCGACCCCTGTATGTGTACCAGTGTCTATGCCGAATATGATTCTCTTTTGACTTCTCATTTTCGTCTCTTTAATTCAACAAATACGACACTTTGTTTGTCGGCACGATAATAGCCGGCGCACAGTTTATAAAAATCACTCAATTTGCTTTTCTTCACAAACCTAGCACATCCGTATCTAAACGCGCAATTACTACAGCCTGAGTAGTCAGCAAGTTTAACGATAACACTTTCGTTTTCTATAAAATACACCTTACCAATTTCCAAATCAGGCTTATTCAAATTATTTTTTTTGTTTTTCATTCTGTATATAATTTTGTCGCTTCATTTCGAAGCTCAATTTCATTTATAAGCTTAACTACTTCATTCAAATTTGTGATATTGGTCAAATTTATATTGCTTGAAATTAATCCAAGTTCACTACCCCAGTTTTTCACAACCTTTATTTCAGAAGCTCTAACATAAGTTACGCTACCTGATTTGTGTCTTATTTCAATTAATGGGTCATACATTTGTTTCCTTTTTTATTGGTGATTTAAAAATGTTCATACAATTCACGACGCTGTGGTGTGGTTCGCCGTCAACCTTGCATTTGTAAATGAGTTCGTACACTTGTTCGCCTTTATTCCGACAAGTGCCACACCGTATAACATCGGCTTTTGGTTGCTGTACCTGTTCTTTCTTTGCCATTAGTCAATAAATCCAATATTCACACATTTATCCATCGACACGCATCCGATTAAACGTTTACCTGTTGCCTGATTTAATTGCGGTGTAAAATCATCATTTATAAATTCAACATAGAATTTTTTAGACTTCAAAAGATCGTTTGTTTGCTTGGAGTACGTTGCAACTGCCTTACGTTCATTGCCTTTAAAGTCTTTGAATTTTACTATATATCCGCTTCTTTCACTCATTGTATTTTATTTGTGTTAAATATTTAATTATCTATTTAAAATAACTTTTTTTCGTTTATAATATTTACAGACATTAGAGATGTTAATACTTAATTGTCTTTATGTCTACATGCAGAATGGTGCATGACAGAATAATCAAAATAATTAACTTTTTATGTTTAATTTAAAATTTAAAAGCAAATGGCATCAAACTAGCCTAAAAATCAAGTGTGGAGTGAAAAATAGTAACAAAAACACAGTTATTGAAAATTCGAATCCATTAACCAAGATACTTGTTTGGTTATTTGAGCTAATTGCAATTATCGAAGTAATTAAGTACATTATAATACCTTTATTATTTCTTTAAACACTTTAGATTAAGAGGATGAATACAAATCATCCTCTTTTTTTTTAGTTTAAAGTTGTTCGTCATGTACATCAGCTAAATATCTAAGTTCATTTGCTTTTCTATCAAAAGCGTCCTCACTGTAAGCCGGAGACAATCCGTTCGATGTTCTAATTAAGTTCTCTACTTTCATTCCTTCAATATCAGCCTGTACAGCTAAAACTAAGGCTAATCGTTTAATATCGTATGTTGTCATTCGCTTATCTTTTTAATATATTAAATTCGTTCTTCACTTCCCGAGAAACGCACGCCAATAATGCAATGATGAAATTCAGCTAGTTGGTCCATTCTATCAGTGTCTCCATCTGTTCTTAAAGCTAGCGCTTCCGTACCGGCATTATAAATATCAACGGTTCCACTACATACTGTACACTCTAGTGTTTCAGGCATTGCCCGTAATAGTTTTTCAAGCTTTCTACACCATTTTTCTTCTGTTGTCATTTTAGTATCTGAATTTAGTGAAGTGAATAATTGCAATCGGTTTTGATAGGTCTGCTTTGCGAAACCATGCTTTAAAGTCTGGGAGTGATAAGCCATCATTATGCGCAATGGTTGACAACGATAAACCACCATTACCATTAGAGTAAGTTAAAGCAACATCGTTGTTTTTTAAAGCTCCATGTATCATGGTATCAGAAAGATTAAGCTTTTGTACTCCTATCCCTGAATCCTTATCAAACCGGGCAATCTCAACCGGATGGCTACCGTCATGCAATCGGTTGTAAGGACTTGCCGACCACATTCGGAGTGAAAGAATAGCTTCGCCCCGATTTACTTCGTCAATCTTTCGTTTCCACTCTTCGTAATTTTCCCGGCAAGTATGAATCTTAGAATCATGTATCACAAATTGACTATCTTCATGTAGATTCACAATAACTTCAGTGTAATTATTTATACACATGAGTATTTTCTCTACAAAATAGGTTGCCTCTCCCTTTCTTGGATGATCGTGCGGGAACCTAGGGGACACCCAAAGAACGTGCGTTTTAATTTTCTTATCTTTCATTGTAAATCCTCCTTATTTGAAATTTTGCTGATATTCTGGATTTCAGATTTTACTCCGTTAATCAAATCCTGTCTACCTTTTCTTTCTGAGTCCAACTGAATACATCCGATACCAACGCAAATTAAAACCCATCCGATAGCGAATAAAGGGCGCCCAAATTTTATACTGAAAGGTGAAAATGATATAGTGATTTGAGCCAAGAAGAAAAGAATTATCACAATGATAATCACTTGAATAATAGTTGATTTCATTTCGCGCCCTCCTCTATTTTCCGGTAGTACTTGATAGTTTCGTTCATTGCCTCAACAACGAGAGTTTCAACATACCTGCGAACTACACCAGATAGCTTTGATTCCTTTTGAGCTATCAATAAAAACTCCTCGGATATTGAAACCGGGTTCCACATTCCCAACTCAACCAATGAATCATATTCACCGCGTTTAAGTCTTTTGCCGTCCTTTGACAGCTTTATATTTGTTTGCTTCCTCAGTGACGTTATGCGTGAAAGCCTATCGGTTAGATACTGCTGGCATTTCACATCCCAAATGACATTCGGGATAGTTTTAAATCTTTCGGCGATCGGTCTGAAATTATTTTTTTCAGTCGATTCTAAATTGCTCACCTTTTCAGGCTGTTTATAGTTCATCTTTAAGTCTTTCGTCATAATCGTTTGCTTTATACTTGTTTGACACTTATTTGTTACTTGCTTTACTATCAGCCCGTTTATTTGTTTTAACAACAGTTATATCTATAATCCTAGCCAAAACTATAATAGACCATACGGCTATTGCTATAGCTAGAGGGATTAAATCTTTGTCCATTTCTGTGTATTTTAAAGTTGTTTATTTTCTAAATGAATCGTAGTCCAATACCAAATCATTCAATGTCTCTTTAAACCTGTCCAAAATCCGAATACCATACCTGTCTTCTATCTCTGACGGCATTAGGTTAGTGGTTATTATACTAAGTAATTCATTCCTGTATCGGTAATCAAATAAGTCATTAAATGGCTCTTGTACATTCCCGAAATACTTTGCCTCTACTCTTTCAACCCCGAGATCGTCTATAATTGTATAAGTCCTCTTTTTTAGAGATTCTATGCTTTCAATGTCTTGATTTGCGTAAAAACGTTGTAAATCGACGCTGTAAACGAAACCTGCATGCATCTTTTGCCCTAAATAAATTATTCTATTCAAAGCCTGAACAGACAATGTTTTCCCGGTACCACACGTTCCCCTTATTAAAAGTCCTTTGTTTAAATCTCCGTCAAATCTTATGTCATTGGCATACCATAAGGCAATTTGTCCAATTATGTATCTATTTGCATTGTTTAATTCAAATATTTTACCACGTGATTTCAATATATTATCCATTTCTGCAACCAAAGCGAAATAGACTTTTTCAGCGTCGCATGTTGGACGTTTTAAACAGATACCCGGATTACTACAAGTGTTCGGATGAATGCTTTCCGATTGGGGCAACAACTCTTTGAGCTGCATTGGTTGCTTTTTTGAACCCCGTGTTTGATTTTCCATTTTTCAATTGTGTATTAATCCACCGGGAGCAATGCGAAAAAGCATCCGCCCGGCTCTTTGATTTGACATTTTCAGATTTTTGGGTAATGACATATTCTTTTACCCATTTCCGCGCAATTTTTTTTGAAAGCTCAGCGCTTGAATTATCAAAGTGATTTTTCATTGCCAGTGATTCAATCCAATTTTCATCAGCTAGTAATTCGGATTCTAAATTTTCAATTTGAATTTGATAATCTCCATTTTTAAAAATTTGAGAGGGATTTTTTTCGTCTTCCTCTCTCTTATTATCATTATTATTCTTATTATCATTATTGTTTATGTCCGTCTGTTGTACTGTCTGATGTCCGTCTGTTGTACTACTTGCTGTATTATCTGTTGTACCGTCTGTTTGATATTGATTATAATTACATATTGATATTAAAGTAGTTATATTGTTTTTGTGTTGTACTATCTGTCCGTCATTTTCAAGGGATAAAATGAACCTTGAAACCTTGCCTCTCGACCACTTCCATCTTTTGGCAAAATTCTCTTGACTCATGCCTATTTGCCCCCTAGAAACTGTCACTTTATTACCCCTTACAAAAAAATATCCTTCCTTGTGATTTGCAATTAAAAGCATATCAATCCAAGCCTGAATTCGAGTAAACGGCTCTGAAAAATACATTGGATTCTCAATTATCTTTCTATGTAAGCTAATCCAACCATCCATAATTTATAAATGAATAAGTTCGGCGCCCTTTGCTATTACAATAGTCAGTTCGCCTCGTCTAATCATATTTTGAACGGTTGTTTGAGATTTACCGATCATTCGGGCGTATTCAGCCTTCGTAATTAATTTTTCAGGGTCGATGTCCTTTTTCTTAATATTCTTCATTGTTTTAATTATTAAAGTTTTTAGAGTTTAAAAAAAGCGGCTTAATACCGCAAGCATCATTTGTACTTGCAAAAGTATACAAAAGTGATTACAAAGTAATCACTTTTGTAATACAATTTAGAGTTAATAATATCAAATTACCCAGTCTTATTGATTATCGCTTAAATCAAGACTGTTTTATTTCAATATATACAAATGCACGTCTACTTCTCAATAATCGCTATATCGGGGGCTAATTCGCGAAATTTTGCTATTTCAGCATCAATTACACTGTCACGTAATTCTTCCAATAATTGAACAGCACCGGGTGAGTATAATTGAAGTTCGATTTGTCGTCCATTTACAGAACAATAAAATTCAACTTCTAACTGCTCGGCTGGAACGCCTTTAAAAATCGGCAAATTAATCATGAAAGCACCTGGCAAATTTGTACTTACCAAACCGCTATAGTTGTCTTTGAAAGAACCGTTCTCGTTTTTTTCTCTTTCTGCTTTGATATTTATGTCAGCCACGAAGTTTTTTAGCTGAGAAACCAATTGCATATTTGCAGAACGGTCTGCAAAAAACACGCGGTTCATTTTGAAAAATTGACCCAATTCATTTACATCCCAACCTTTGCCAGAGTTAATGCCAAACTCTTTGAATTTTGGGTGCATCTCTAACTTTCCGAGGACGCTACCACGCAAATAATCATCATGTTCGTTTACAATAAGTTCAATTGAAATTTTTTCCCTATCAACGTAAATAAAGGAACGTTTTTGTTCGAACTGTTCGCTTGTTAAGCGTTTTGTAAGCCATTCAAAAGGGGCACCAATAACACCATTTATATCTACTTTTATCGGCTCTTTTGGGTCCAACATTTTTTTTGCCTGTCCTTCACGGATTATTAATGTGGCAGTGTTTGAGTTCTCTGGAAATTGAACTACTAAATTTTCGTTTTTCATTTTTTTTTGTATTTAAATATTTATAAAATAATTAATTAATCATTTGTTCCTGTTTTGTCAATTTGCAGAAACATCGTTTTTTGCATTTCTTCCATCTTCATAGGACGGGCTTCGATAAGGTTACCATCGGCGTTGAAATATCCAACCATACGTTCTTCCTCGTAAATGAATTTGTATGTATCCTCTGTAACAAATTCGGCTTTTTGTTTGAGATTTTCCAAAAGTGTTCCAACTTGTTGCCCAAGTGGTTTTAACCTTTCTTTAAAATCATCCATAACTTGTTTTTTCTCAATGTCAATGTCATTCATTTTAATTGAAAGCTCGGCAAGTTCTGTTTTTTTTGAATCGATTTCATCCGGGGTAAATTGTCTCATATACCCTTTTTCTTCAATTCCCTGACAGTTGGCTTTGAAATATGCCAAACGTTCTTTTTCGTCTTTGATCTCTTGTCCTAAAATTTTGTCCATTTTTTTTGTTTTTGTGGGCTTCTGCCCTAGTTAATTATTAAATTTATTTTCCTGTATATATTTTTTTGAATAGACCACAAACACCATCATGTCGCTTATCATCACATGGAAATTTCGTCTCAATTTCACAATAATTATTTAAACTACACTTAGAACAAGGGTCTTCCATGTGCCCAGTTGGTAATTGGTTATATCCATAAAATTCATGATATTCACTATCATTAATTCTAACTGAATTTTGATCTTCTGAAACATTAATCTTCACCATTGCCTTTTTTGTTTTAAATAAGTTCAAGTGCTAACTTGGGGTCTTGTGCAATGGCAATTGCCTTTAAAAGAACATTACCATCAATACCCGTATTTACTGGGTACATTTCAGTATTTTGTGGCTTTTCGTCTGCTGCATTAACAACCGAAACAGAAGGGAAAGGCATACATATTACTATTTTACCTTGATTGGGGTAATTTTCATCAGTTCCCCAATACATCAAAATTCTATCTTGCTTCGCTACTAAATCTCCTTTTTTTGAACCGGGATAATGTGTAACATCATACAACCCAAATTCGTAAGAATTCCAATTAAACACATCAAATGGTGCTTCTCCGGGACTAAATTTTCGCTCTCCAATAATTTTTAAATTCATGCTGTTTTGTTTTTGTAAGTGTTTAACTCAGTTTTTAATTGCTCAATCTCCCGTATTGCGCGAGAGTATAATTTGCTTATAGCAGTGTAACATGATGAAATATATTCGAGTCTGTTTTCTGCTACATCAGCCCTTTTTTCGGCTCTCTCTGCCCTGGCTGTTTTCTTATCGGTGTACTTCCCCACCCTACTATGATAAGGATTCCAGATTATCTTTTTCTTTGACAATGCGTCATCGAATAATGTGGGTTCTTTGTTCGGTGTTGCCATACTATTGAATTTTACTCGGTCGCTTTTTTGATTGCTTCTTTTACTTGTTTGTATTGTTCACCTCCAATTCTGCTATCGTCTGATATTCCCTGAGCCTCATACATAGCTTTTGCAGATAAACATGCCTTCAATAATTCAGGGGCGGAAGCAATTAGCCTTGTGTTTGATTCTGCTTCTATTTTTGTCGAACCATAGATACGTTGAAGGATTTTTCCATCATTATTTGTAATTACACAGCACCACATATTAGCATATCCGTCATATCCTGCAATTGGATTTTTTATTATCCATTGATCTTGTATTTTTTCCATTTTATTCAAATTAAATTAGTTGTTTTAATTAGCCGATAAACTCCTTAAAAGCCAATCTGTAAATGTCGTATTTGATTTCGAGTACATGAAATGCTATCATAGCACAAGAATGCCCTTCATCGTTTATAAATAGTAGCGGATAGTCCAACCGCACCGGTTCCTGATCAATCAGTTCTATTGTTTGATATTTATTAAAATGACTGTCGAGTGATTTTAATATCCTATCCAAAATCTCCTGTCCGTTTGGCTCGAAGTGAGCTTTAATTTTCGATTGATTTCGTAATGCGTATCTCATTCGGTTGCGTTTTTTATTGCTTGTTTTATTCTAATCCAAAGCCATTGTGGAATATAATTATCGTCGTTTTCTATTGTTTGTAAAACTTCAAGCAACTCAGGGGCGGCTGCAATTAGCTTTAATTTTTGATTGTCTGGAATACTTTCTGCAATCAAATAGCCGCCATAATACTCTTTCTCACTTCCAAAATCAGAGTCTTTATAGCAAGTTCTTTGGGGGATTATATTAGAAACTACGCATCCACCATTTTTCCCAGGTTTCCATTGCTCTTTTTCAATATCTTCAACCTTAGTCACAATTTCACACCACTCAGCAATCCACTCGATAGGAGTTCCATTCTTGCTTTCAATAAGAACCTTGTTGTTGTCCATTGAAACAAGTTCCAAAACCTTGCTTTTACCCCAAACAGTTCCATTGAGTGATTTAGCATTTATAATATCACCGACTCTAAGTCCATAATATCGTGTTCTATTTTCATTTGTAAATTGTGTCATCTTTAAAAAGGCGCTTTGTTAAAGTTAATACTCATGTTTTTTTCGGCAATCAATACAGTTTTTCCGGTTGCCTTGCCTATGCGATTACGGAACTGCTCTGAGTTACTATTTCCATCCGATAAGTGGATAAGTACAATGTTATTCACGGAAGTCAAATCATTTGATTTCAGGAATTTTTCACAACTTTCAAGGCTCATGTGTGATTTTACAGTACGTTCTTGCTGCTTTGCATTTAGCTTTCCATTATAAATGCGTTCGTATACTATCTCATCGCTATAGTTAGCTTCAATAAGTAAGTTGTTCAAACCTGAAAATTCGTAGTCTAAATCTGCTGTGTCTGTAGCAAAAAGACAAGTTCCCATTTCGTCATGATTTATCAAGAAACCAAATGGTTCTGCAGAATCGTGAATTGTGTCAAATGCCATTACACGGAACCCGCCAAATTTCACTGTTTTTTCTGCCAATGTAGGCTTTAGATTATTTGTTCCAATATTTCTACTAGATAGAGTTCCTTTAGATGCACAAATCGGAATTCCAGCTTTCACGTATTCGTGTAAAAATGCGGCGTGATCTCCGTGCTCATGTGAGACTAATAATCCAACTATCTGCGATATTTTGAAATTGAGTGCCTTTTTTACCTCTAAGAATTTTATACCCGCTTCGATAATAAGGCATTCTCTTTCATTATGCAATAAATAGCAGTTTCCTAAACTGCTGCTTCCAAGTACTGTGAGTTTCATAACTTCTTTGTCAGTTGTTTTAGATAATCAGCCCCTATGGAGCCGATTATCTTTTGTTGATTTCTTAGCGCGTACCTTGCCATTAAAAGTCTGGTTTTGCAATAGGTTGTGCCGTCTCTACAGTTTTTTCAGACTTTAGCTCCGTATGCGGAATATCCTCAATCTGCAATGTTTTCTTTAGCTCAGTTGGCTGTTTCAAACCGGGCTGTTGTGAATGCGCTTCGTCAGCTGTTTCATCTCCGAGAGTATTGTATAGCCCGGCATCGTCCGAAGTGCTTATAAACAGCTTGCAACCACGCGAAATAACTGTTTTGATTGCCATTTGGTCAGGAAAGTTTTTATGTGCCGGGCTTTGTCCTTTTGCTGCACCTTGCATCCACGCTTGTCGAATTTGACTCATATTCATAATTTCAACATGCGTTGAACCATCAGAAAGTTGTAGCGTAGCATAAGCACCTTTGATTTTATTCATGTCAATGTTCATAAAATCCTGTACGTGCTTAATAATGCGTTTGCGCCCTGTACTTGGGTCAATTTCGTAAGCAAATTCGTCGCCTTCGTAAATCACATTACCAGTTGGAACACCGACAACGCCACCCATACGACGGGCTAGGGCAATTGTACCGTGGTATTCTTCTTGAAGCGTAAGCTTGTTACCATATACAATGAAATCACACTGTTTCTTTGCTATTGATAATCCCTTTACAAGCATTTCAAGCAATGAATTTGCAATACTTTCTTTCGTGCAAACCTCTAATGCTTTATGCCCGCTTCTATCCTCAACCTCCAATAGGTTTAACCATGCCAATTTTATTTGATTCCCTGCTGCGTAATTTTCAGGAAGTTTCAAATCACCGGCATCCTGCAATGCTTGTACATGCTCCAATACTTTTACCGTCGTTTCGTTTTGGATGTCCCGCAATGCTGCCGCCTGTGTTTTTACGGGTTGTACTGCGGGAGCTTGCGCCCCGGGGGCTGGTGTTGGTTGAACCGGGGGTGTTACTACTCTTTTGGGTGCTGCAATTGGTTTTGTGCCGGCATCTGCCGCCGTACTTGAAAATAATCCCTGATTCTTTTCAGCCAATTTTCTTTCTTGTTCTTCGATTTCTTGCGGTGTCATTTTTAGTCCTCCTTATTTAATAAATATTCTGCAAAGTGTTTAACAACAACCATTTTCATTGCTTTTTCTAAAGCTTTTGAAAAATCATCATCATTTTCAATCAGGTTTACAAGAGTTTCAGCAATATCGCAATCCCGACCCGCTAAGGCTCCAACCAAAGCAGACTGTTTATCACTTTGTTCGTCCGTTGCAATTACAATTAACACCCTTTCATTATCACCTTTTGTCATTTCTGCAAGTGGTAATAGACGATCTGAAACTGTCTTTAAAAATTCAGATTCTAATTCTTTCTTTTCAATTTTCATACTTTTATTGCTATTTAGTTGATTATTAGATTTTTGTCTTTAGTAACGATAAGATTGATTATTTGAGACTCACAAGGAATAAGGTCATTTACACTTTCACGATTATCTATGAAAATCGGAGCTGTATAACCATAATATTCGCAAAGAGCGTTGATAATATCCAAGCCAGCATTAATTCGACCTGCTGTGTTTGCGCTTGAAAATGGAACTCCGTCGACAAGCGTTTCGCAAACCTCTACTTCGTTTCCCTCTGTCGTGTAGTTAAACAGTTTGAATTTTACAAGTTTAAACTTGCTATTTATCCGATTTTCGACCTCTGCAAATTTGGCTTTTGTGAACTGCATAACTTGATATTCTTGCGATTCTAAATCGGAGATTTGTTGTGCCATTTCCTGCTGAGATTTCGTATATTGGTCGATTCTACGTTCATCAGATTCGATGTTTTCCTTTGTGTTTAACCGTTTTTTCAAAGCATCAATTTCTAAAACAATACCCCGTTTTTGTTGGATAAGTTCTATATTGTCCACCGGATTTATTTCGGTAATTGTCTCCTCGATTTCTTTGATCTTTGAATCTGCGGAAACCCAATCAGGCAATGTTTCTGGGATTGGTGTTTTCTCCTGTTCAATAGGCGTTAGCTCTAATTCAGAAATTCTAAAATCTAAGTCCTTTTGTTTTGACTCCCGATGTTCAGCATATTTTTCAATATCCCGATTATACCCGTCTATTTGCTCCTGTAGTTTTGGAATTTTAGCGCTTAAATCAGAGCCCTCTTTGTTTATATCTGCGAGCTTCTCTTTCTTCTTTGCATTGAATGTCTCACGGGCTTTGTCTCGTGAACCTGCGTGCTTATCTTGTGCAATAGCATCTGTACATTCATGTTCGTAAATTGGGCATGTTAGGCAGCCGTCAACCTCTTTGTATTCACGTGAATTTTCAGTACTCCAATCGTTACGAAGATTAGATATTTTTAAATTTGTCCTGTCGATACTTCCCTGCACTATGTCGCGTTCACGGATGAGGTTTTCAACGTTTGTTTGGATTGTTGATAGTTCACGTTTTAAACCTAAGATTACATTTTCAAGCTCCCGACGTTTTTGGTTTGCTTCAAAAACTCGGTTCTGTTCTGCAGTTCTTGCCTTTTGAATAGCGTTTTGTTTGGTTGTTTTCAGCTCATTAATTTTCAGTTGTTTTTCTTGTACACCTTTAAGAACTGTTTTATATGACTCAGAAGCATTTCCAATTGCAATGTCAATACCATCAATATCAGTTTGAAGCCTTGCAATTTCCGATTCCAAAAACACCCAATCCTGAACCTCTGCCATACCTTCACGGACGGTTGATATTTTTGTTGGCAGCAAATCAAACTCCTTTTTAATCGTTGCCTTTTCAGCCCCTATTTTTGCTTTAAAATCTGCAAGCGATTTACCCTCTAAACTTTCCAAAAGCATTTGAAATTCGGGGTGTAATGCTGCAATTTCAATATCTGAGATATTCCCAGCCATATTGATAAGCACTTTTCTACGTTCTTGCCAATGCAATGAATTATAATGCATCGGGTTTGTGATAAGCTTGAAAAGAGCCTCTGGAATAATGTCGTTTATACGGCGGTTATATTCGCCCATATCTACAGGGACACCGTCAAAATAGCACACATTGGTGTGTCCTTTCAAAACTGCGGTTATTGCTCCCCGAGGTTTTACCCAATCTTCCCGGTAAATCTTACGAAGCGTAACTTTGCGATTATCGCAATAAAGTTCGCCTATTACTTCATGATCTACCGAAGGTATAACCTCGTTTTCATTTGTAAGTGTCTTTAGCTCAAATCCATCTGATGTTGCAGTTTTCACGGAACGCCCTACGCTATCCTTGCCAAATAAAAGCCAGTGCCAAGCATCCGAAACGGTTGATTTGCCGGTTCCATTTTCGCCCAAAATAAGCGTTTCGGGATAATTGAAATTGACTTCAAGTCGTTGTTTACCTTTGAAGTAAATCAAGGTTAATTTTTCTAATCTTACATTCATGTTATTTGGTTTTTAAAATGTTACTCCCCTTTGTTCAAATTCCGTAATAAACGTCCGTGATTATCACGCTGATTATAGATCAGCTTTTGACGCTCTTCGATTACAGATTTTAATTCTAAGGTTTGCAAGTACAATTTCAATGTCAATTCTTCAATTTTACTTTCTTTCTCCGAAAGGCTATTAGTTAATGATTTCACGACATTAGTAGCATCCTTTAGTGCTGCGTTTGTAACCTTGTGCGTTTTCGATGAAATGATTTTAACTCCGAACATAATAATTTGATTTTGGGATTAATACTATTTTTTAGATTTTGAGAGCCTATTAAGCTCTAATACTTTTTCGGTATCGATAATTATTTTTCGACCAACCTGGGTGATAGCCTTATCAAAAATTCCGCTCCCTTTTAATTTCGACGCTGTCACTGTTGAGCAACCCAGAAGACTCGCCAGCCCTTTCAAACCGTATGCATATTTTTTTGATTCTTCCGGTTTTGCTATTTCAATAACTGTCTGTTTACTGGAATTTTCAATCAGGCTCAGAAACTCCCCTGTCGTTAGCGAGAAAAGAGGTCGATTCAAGTCTTTAATTGTTGTTGTTGTGTTGTCCATTGTTGAATGATTTTAGTTCCTCGACACTTTTTTCAACTGTCAGCAATAGGTTCTCGTAATCAGCTAAGCTAACTTTGTTTTCAATGAAATCAGAACTTGTTATTACCTCACCATTTCTAAATGATTTTAGTTTCATATTCCCCCAGTCAACGACAACAGATAATCCACATTCGAATTGATGTATCATTCGACGATTTGCGGTGTCGTGAATTGTATTCCAACTTTTAGTTTTACTTACTTCCATTTTCTTGCATTTTTTGGATTTCACTTTTTTTTATTCTCTCTTCCGATCTTTTGCGAGCCTGCCAAATTGATGACGGTGCGTGCAAATTGTATTTCTTTTGTAAGTGGCTTGTTACAGCCGTTGACATTGCTCCCGGTTCTTTCATTAGTTCATTGTAATCATTGTAGATTGCTAATTCCCGAGCTTCTTTTTCGATTTGATACTTCGTTTTCAATTGTGTTTTCGACATAATCACATATTTTATTTGCTTAATTGTTTTACATGTTATTTTTATTTGTATTTTTGCAGTGTGTTTAATTGCTATTCGAATTAAATACTTTGCAAAAATACAAGTTGTGCAAGTAATATGCAAGTATAATGCAATATATTTGAGTTAATAATTACTAATTACTTGCATAATGCTTTCAATCAATAATTTATAAACTTGTCAAAATATGAATCTATCGGAAAGAATTTCTAAACTTATTGAAACAAAGGGTGTAACCGCTTACGAAATATCATTAAAAACAGGTATATCACAGTCATCACTAAGTAGATTGCTGAATGATAATACCACAAAATTGAATATTAAGAACACTGATCTACTTGCAAAATACTTCAATGTAAATAGAGAATGGCTTTTAAATGGAAATGGAGATATGTACGTAAGTAAATCGGAAGCAATTCAGGTAAAAAATCCAGACGTAATTTCTGTCCCATTTATCTCTCAGTATGGATACGCCGGATACTTGGCAGGATTTGCTGACACTGAATACGTTGACGTACTTCCAAAAGTTCCTTTTTTCGTGAATGAAGAAAATCCAAAGGGAAATTATGTCTGTATAGAAGTAAAAGGCGATAGTATGAATAATGGAACCGAAGACAGTATCGTTGAAGGTGACAAGCTCCTTTGTCGGGAGATAAAAAGAGAATTATGGAAATCAAAATTACACATACGAAAATGGGATTTTGCTATTGTGCATCGAACCGATGGAATACTTATTAAAAGAATAATAAAACACGACACAGAACTTTGTGAGATTACGATACACTCATTGAATGATGAATACCCGGATAGAGTTCTAAAGTTGAATGAAATTGCACAGTTATTCAATATTATAGAAATATCAAGACAAAGGAGGCGATAATTAAACACTTAAAATATAACGTTATGAGAAAAATATTTTTTACAGCAGTGATTCTATTATTCAATTTTTCTGCTTTTTGCCAGAATTACCCAGTCAAATTATCAGGCTGTTGTATTACAATGATAAAACCAGTCACCAATCAAATGAGCTGGGAAAATGATAGTGTTAAATTTACATTTAAACCAACAAAGACTTTTTGGGGTGTAACTATAGAGAATAAAACAAATGTAAAAATGTCATGTATCTGGGATAATGCGTTGTTTGTAGTCAACAAACAATCTTCGCCACTATTATTTGACAATACGCTTATAATAAATAAAAGCGCTTCAAAAGGTGAAAGCCAAATTGCATCTAAAACCGAAATATCGAAATCTATTTACCCTTTTGAAAGTTATGTAAAAGATGGTCGAAACTACGTTTCTGATCTATTTTTCAAAGCTGGAATAAAATATTACGGCGATACAAGTATAAGACTTATCTTCCCTATTAAATCCGGTGAAAAGACACGTGAATATGAGTTTGAATTTAAAGTTTCAATTTGTTCTAAATAAACTATTATGCAATCAGAAGACAGCCAAAAAATAATAAAGCGTTTCTTTGAGGCAATATACATGCTTAAAAGCCTCAAAATAATACGAGGGAAACAAACGTTTACAGCAAAATATGAAATAAATCGATGGAACTTCAACACGCTTGAAAAAGACATGTCTCGTGATATTTTCCAAATGGCATGGCTTGCGTATTTAATAAACGATTACGGTATATCATCTCAATGGCTTATGACCGGCAAAGGTGAAATGTTTGCAAAGAAGAAACAATGAATATAAAAAGAACCTGTCAATTTTTGTTAGGTAAAGAAGCAGGTAAACCAGATGCTAAACTTAAGTACCGAATTAAATGGAACAGCAATAAAAGTATAGTTGATTTCAATGTTGGGTACCGTGTTGACGTTAACAAATGGAGCAAAGAGACACAACGCTGCAAGCTATCAACAACACACGGAAAGAAAAAGGTACAGGCAAATATTATAAATAGAGAAATTCAAAAATTCGATGGGATTGCAGAATCTGTCTTTCTTGATTTTGAAAAGGAAAATCACACCCCTACAATTGAAGAATTTAGAACTGCTTTTAATGTCGCAAACGGGAAACAACCGGAAAAGAAAAAAGAGGAAAAACAGTTTTTTGATGTATTTGATGAATTTGTTGAAAAAATGGGAGCCGAAAACTCATGGGAAGAGCCAACTTACACAAAATTTGGAGCATTAAAAAAGCATCTTGAAAATTTCAAATCAGACATTTCATTTTCAGACTTGACGGATGAGGATAATTCAGTGTTGATTTCTTTTGTACAATACCAGCAAACAAAGGAAGCCATGCAATTGACTTTGCCAAAATCTGAAACAGGAATGAAAAATACAACCATTGCCAAGAATGTAGGATTTTTAAAATGGTTTTTACGCTGGTCAAGCCATAAAAATTATTATCAAGGTAAGGCTCATGAAACATTCAGACCAAAATTAAAGGGTACTGACGGAAATAGTAAAGTTGTGATTTTCCTTACATGGGAAGAGTTGATGAAAGTCTATAATTTTGATTTTACTAAAGCGAAAAAGAAAGTCAAAGATTCAGATCATGAAATTGACTTGGACGATGAAAATAAAAAAGCATTAGAACGAGTCCGGGATGTATTCTGTTTTTGCTGTTTCACCTCTCTCCGGTATTCAGACGTTGCAAAATTGAGACGTTCCGACGTGAAAGAAACGTTTATATCAGTTGTAACAAAAAAAACCGTAGATGGGCTTAAAATAGATTTGAATGATTATAGCAAATCAATACTTGATAAGTATAAAGATCATGTATTTCACGATGATCTTGCTTTGCCCGTAATAAGTAACGAGAGAATGAACGATCACCTAAAAATAATGGGAAGTGTCATAGGAATAGACGACCCGATTAGAATTGTTTATTTCATTGGAAATAATAGATATGAGGAGGTTTACCCAAAATACGAATTATTAACCACCCATTGTGGTCGGCGCACATTCATCGTTAATGCTCTATTTTTGGGCATAGCTGCTGAGGTGGTAATGTCGTGGACTGGGCATAGTGATTATGAGAGTATGAAACCTTACGTTGCAATTGTCGATTCATTAAAAGAAAAATCTATGTCGTTATTCAATCGCGTTTAGTGTCTAATACAAAAAACGGACACTAAAACAGATTAGCTTAACTGCTCTTTGATGTATCTTAATTATATATTAGATTCTGATAACTAGCATAAAAACAGTATTTTTGATCTTTATTTAATTCTACTTATACATATACCGCGGAGCCTCTCTCTCCGCCCAGAAGCTACGACAGTTAGCGACAAAAAAGCGTAAAACCCTACAAATCCAGTGATTTGTAGGGTTTTTTCTTTGTTTTATACTTTCCCGAAAAGGACAGAAAAAGGACAAAGATTGACCTACTTGATTTCCTAATTCATACCCCTTTCCTATTTTCCCCGTTTGGGGTACGATCTGTCCGAAATAGGCACTTCCCTGTCTGACATTGGCAGTCTGCATAACTCTCATTAACAATTTATTAAGTCTAACTTTGTAATTCAATTTTGAGATTATGAAAACAACATTTAGCGTACTTTTCTTCCTGAAAAGAGACAAGCAAAAGAAAAATGGGAACGTACCCCTTATGTGCCGTATCACCGTTGACGGCAACGAAACCCGCTTTAGTATGAAAACTGAAATTGACCCAAACCTATGGGACGTCAAATCAGGAAAAATGATTGGTAGAAGTACACATGCATCAGATACTAATGATCTTATTTTCAACACAAAATCAGTTTTAAACAGAATCTACCATCAAGAACTGGAAAGAATGCAATCAGTGACCGCTGAAAAAGTCAAGAATATTTTTCTGGGGATCAATACAAAAGACCATACCTTGCTTGAATTATTCAAGAAACATAATGGTGATGTAAAAAGCCTTATCGGAATAAGCAAATCCAAAGCTACTTATCAAAAATACGAGGTAACGCTGAAGCACACTACCAGTTTCCTGCGGAAAAAATACAATTTATCCGACATTCCTTTTGCTGAAATAAACCACATGTTTATCTCTGATTTTGAAACATTTTTACTGGTAGACTGTCATTGTCAGGCTAATACTACTGCCAAGTTTATGCAGTTCTTCAAACGAATTATCCTGATTGCCCGTAACAATGGGTGGCTCCTTCACGATCCTTTTTCCAATTATAAAATACGATTGAGTAAAGTTGACCGGGGATACCTAACTAAGGAAGAGCTGGAGTGTATCGTGAAGAAGAAAATTGATATTCCAAGGCTTGAACATGTGCGTGATATTTTTGTCTTTTCGTGCTTTACCGGATTGGCGTATATTGATGTGTATAACCTGAAAGAGACTAACATCCGTACTTCTTTTGACGGTAACCTCTGGATTATGACCAAACGCCAGAAAACGGATGTAAACTCAAATATTCCCCTGCTTGAAGTTCCCAAAATGATATTGGAAAAATACAAAGGAAAACTTCCTGAAGGAAAGATTCTGCCAATTACAAGTAATCAAAAGATGAATGCTTACCTGAAAGAAATCGGTGACTTGTGCGATATCAAAAAGAATCTGACTTTCCATTTGGCCAGACATACTTTCGCCACCACAATAACACTGTCGCAGGGCGTACCCATTGAAACAGTATCGAAGATGCTGGGACATACGAATATCAAAACCACTCAGATTTATGCCCGGATAACGGATAACAAAATTGGGCATGATATGGGCATTCTTTCAGGAAAGCTTAAAGAAATAGAAGACTCTTTTCAATTATAAATCGATCAATAATATGGAACTACAACTTATCCAAAACAAAATTTTTGAGGTCAGAGGACTTCGTGTTATGCTGGACTTTGATCTGGCAGAAATGTATGAGGTGAAAACTAAAGTACTGAAGCAAGCTGTAAAGCGAAATATCAATCGCTTCCCTCCTGACTTTATGTTTGAGCTGACAAAACAAGAATGGAATGAACTGGTCACAAATTGTGACCAGTTTCCCGAAAACCTTAAATACAGCTACATAAACCCGACTGCATTCACAGAACAAGGTGTAGCCATGCTTTCGAGCGTGTTACGAAGCGAAAAAGCGATAGAAGTGAATGTGCAAATCATCCGAGCATTTGTTATACTTCGGCAATACGCATTAGGTTACACGGAACTAAACCGCAAGCTAGACGAATTTATGGTTGAAACTAATATGCAGTTCAATGATATTTATCAGGCATTGACGGAACTGGCGAGCCAAAAGGCATTGGAAGATAAACCGATAAATCCGATCGGATTTATCCTGAAAGAGTAATAGAGAGTATTTCGATAGGTTTTGAATGAAAGGCTGTATTGTTGCACCAATACGGCTTTTTTTCATACACTATGTAGGGCGTTGATAGGGCTTTGTCCTACTTCATCCATACATGAGGAACTATCCCGCAATAAACGGGGCAACCTGATCAATTTTCAATCCTGTATACCGGCAGAATTCATCAACAGTTACGAACTGGTGTTCTTCCTTTTCGTTGCGTTCTTTTATCTTAGCAAGCAACAACCTTCCATAACGTTCACTTTTTCCAGTGATACGTTGGATATCTTTTGGGTAGATACAAATACGTTTTACTTCCATTTTTCTTCATGTTTAATGCAAAATTACAAATTTAATGCATATCTAAATAAGTCTGTTTAGGAAAAAACGGAAAGGATAGACAAAGGCGGAAGTACCTGTGCTATAAATTGGAATTTACAAGTATACTTTTGTTCCAATAATTTAAAAACATAGTATTATGGCACAACAAAAAAGTATTCTAAAATTACAAGGAACCATTGGTGGAATTACGTTCTACAAATCACAAGATGGTTATCTGGCCCGGGAGAAAGGTGGCGTGGATGCTTCGCGAATTGCGAATGATCCGGGATTTGCACGGACACGTGAAAATGGCGCTGAGTTTGGCAATGCAGCTTCAGCGGGAAAGTTATTGCGTGATGCAGTTCGGGTATTAGGCAAAGATGCATCGGATGGACGTGTAACCGCTAGGCTTACTCAGGTTATGACTCAAATTAAAAACATGGACGAAGCCAATGCCAGGGGTGAACGAAGCGCAGCTGAAGGCATGGCAAAAGCCGAAGCTAAGTTATTGTTGAAAGGATTTAACTTCAACGTTACTTCCGTTTTAGGCGCTGTTTTGTACAGCCCTTATCAAGTGAATATCGCTACCGGTGAAATCAGTATTGCTTCAATGAATCCACAAAATGATATCAGCATTCCCTCCGGAGCTACCCATATCATTTTCAAAGGTGGTTATGCAAGCGTGGATTTTTCAACCGGAGATTCAGAAATTGCAGTTTCTGACCCTATTCGTGTGGCAATAAATGCTGCGGCTCAACCCCTATCGATTAAACCTGCAGCAATCCCAGTTCTTGCCGGAATCAAATTTATTTTATTGTCAATTGATTTTATTCAATCGGTAAATAACATAGATTATTCATTGAATAACAATGCTTACAATGTGTTGGCTATTGTTGAAGTTGTTTAAGGCCTCCCCAAGCTCTCTCAACCTCACTCGCCCCTCGGACACGCTCTCCATTTGGAGAGGGAAAGACGGCAATAGAAGGTAGCTTAGAGAGAAAAATTAAATAGAACAAAGTAGAATCTAAAATTAAAATACAATTCAAGATTTATGGAAAAAGATAATAACGCTACAGTTAGCAATCCGAACGAAATGAACGTCGTTCAACGAGTGAAATCACCCACTCCAAAATTTTTCAAAACCTTGCGCACAATCGGTTTAGCGTTGGCGACTGCCGGAGGAGCAATTTTAGCTTTGCCCATAGCACTTCCGGCCGGACTAGTTGCCGCAGCCGGATATGTTATATTGGCTGGCGGAGTGGTGACAGCCGTTAGTCAAACTGCAGTGGACACTACTGACAAAACTGAATCGAACAATGAAACTTCTTGAAACAAACAACGACGGCCAAGTGTATGCCGGTACTTGCGGCGGTATGTTGCTATCAGTGTTTAGCAACGTGTTTATAGAAGACTTGGTAAGGACTATTATTCTTGCCGTCGTAGGCGCTGTTGTGAGTTTTATTGTTTCATTGCTTTTGAAGAATTTTTTTAAGCGGAAAAACCGCTAAAAAAACTACTATTTTATCGATACGATGACCATTGATAGTCGTGAAGCCTCCCAGAAGCGGGAGGCTTTTTTTTGCTTATGAGTAAACTACAATTCAAAAAGTCCTTGTTGTATTTTTCTTTTTTGAGATTTGTTTTTTGAATCCTTTGAAAAAAAACCACTCTTTATCAAATCCCAAAGGATTCTCTTTATGGGGCTAACTCGCCGCAAGAACGAAGGCAACTGCCAGAAATGCGTTGGGAAAATGGCATGGGTAGTAACGAAAGAACGTAACATGTGGAGTGAGAAAGGTGCTACTTATGCCGCGGGGTGCTGAGGTGGATGTATGAATGCTGGCAGAATGGAATGTAAGGGCTCGAAGTGAGGAACGAACGTAGTCCCTGAAATGCAATGGAGCCGGAATGAATGCACCGACCGCAAGCACATGTAATAAACACGATTGCCTGAAGAGATTGCAACAACTACAGGTGGTGGGGTATTAGTGGCTCTTAGGTACTATTTTTCTTCTTTATGCGAAGGATAAACCATCTTACATTTTTCTCTTTATATAATATTGGACGATGGTAACTCACATTACATTGCACAAAGTGCCAAATACAGCTACAAATAATGAAAAGCGATAAATGCCCCTCGTAAAAAGGGGCTGGGGTTTTCATTTTTTGTATTCCGCTGTCCCCTATTTGTCAAAAGCGGTTCGGGAAAAACGGCCTTCAATAACACGAGATTTTTAGCGAACGGCTTTTGCGGGGCATTAAAGTCAAGTTGTCACATTTCTTATTTGGTTTTTATAAAATTATTCATCGCTTGCGGTTTTAGAAAAACCAAGTAAGGTATGTGTTCCGCCCTGCCTATTTGTAAAATAGTTTTGATAAGCTATTCGGTTATCAATATCATTTTGCCGGCGATATTGCCGGAACGGCTTTAAACGCAAGCTATGCTTGTTTTATTCTTGCCTTACTGCCTATTGGCGAAATAAAATACTTTCCGCTCTCCCGTAGGGGTTTGTCTTCGGGCAGCGGAGCGGGGCAAAGGCGTTGATCTTGTGCGGCTATTATACATAATTAGGTTATGGGCTTCCCTATTGATTTGCCTTCGGGCAAGGGAATGACCATTAACTACTTGTTATGTATAATAGCTTTGGGTTGTTTTTTTTCTGGCGCAAGTGTAGCGCGGTGGTGGCGGTCCCGCTTTAGACCGGGATAAATTTCCATGCAAACGTCTTTTTGCAACCCCATGCCCCCTTGAAAAGGGGGTGCTGCAAAAATTACTTCGTGATGTTTTGCAACACTCGGCATAGCTCGAACAAGTTCGGCTCTGCACTCACTTATGCAAAAAGTGTGACAGAAAAAAACAACAGCAGGGTGGATTGTGCGGAGGCCGACAAAAAGACCGTGCAAGCCCAGAGGTACGAGGGGCGGGGATTTTTGGCGGCCGGGGATTGCCCTGCGGAGCTGCCCGTAATAAACTATCAGGTGAAACCTGACCGCTTTCAGCCCATAAATTCACCAAAATATGACTATAATTTTGATACTTTATGAAAGGAATTGTTTTAATTCATCTGCATTCGGTAATATATTTCTGAATTGCTCTGGAAGTTCCGACGCAAATTTATAAGTTGAGACTCCCATTGGTTTACTCATATCGCGAAAAGCATATTCAACGATACTTTGTTTTTGCGATTTACAAAGGATAATACCTATTGAACGATTTTCGTGAGGTAGCCGAACTAAATCATCGAGGGCTGAAAGGTAAAAATTCAATTTTCCAAAATATTCGGGTTTAAATGCACCCCGCTTCAGTTCAATTGCCACCAAGCACTGCAACTGACGGTTGAAGAAAAGCAGGTCAATGAAATACTCCTGTTCCTCAACGATTAAACGGTATTGATTCCCAATAAATGAAAAATCTTTACCAAGAGACATGATAAAATTTTTGATATTGGTTACAATTTCATTTTCCAATACCCGTTCATCCCATTCATCATCAGGAGACTCAATATTGATATAATCCAACAGATATTCGTCTTTAAATGAAAATAATGCTTTGCGTCTGAGATCAATATCTGATATGGTTGTATGGAAATTATTGGGCAGTTCGCCACGTTTAGCAAAAAGACTTTCTTTTAAGTGATATTGCAATGTTCTATAGCTCCAAAACTCGGTTGCACATTTCTCGATATAAAAAAGTCGTTCTTCTATTTTTTTCGCTTTTACGAGTATTTCATAATGGTGGGAAAAACCAACAGCTAAAAAACTATTCAAAGGAAAATTTATCAAATCGTCCGACACTGTCGGACGATTTGCCGTTAATATTTTGTCAGGCGTTGACTGGCTATTTACTAATAAAATATCTGTTTGAATTTCGTCCGACAGTGTCGGACGAATTACATTCATTTGATTATCTAATCTTTGAATATAACGCTCCCATTCTTCATAAAATTGCCTCATCCGCTTTAGATTAACAGGAGAAAAACCACGCAATCCAGAAAGTTCTTGTTGCAAGCTTACAGATATTGTTTCCAAAGCATTTGTACCCCAAAAATGATTACGGCTGTTTTCTGAAATAAATTTTCCGATTCCAAAATAAAGTGAAAGCATTTCACGATTAACCTGTGTGGCTGCACGATATCGGCTTTGCAATATTGCAGTTTTAATTGCTTGAATAGCCTGATTGTAATTTATTAATGAGTGTTGTTCCATAAATTTATTTAGAATGAACTCTTGTTTATTGCAAAAGTATAATATTTTGGCGATAGATAATAATTAAAAATCGGATATTGTTGTAGATAAAATATGTGAATAGATTGTTTAAAGGGGGACAATGGGAGACGTTGAAGACAAATTGAGATGATTGGTTTCTACTTGCAAACCTTGATATAATTTATCAAGGTTTGCAAATGAATGATTACCCATGCCCAATCACAAAATAGCTTGTTTTTGAAGGATCTTTGAGGATAATGTCTTTTTCGCGCATGAATTTGATATAGCCTTTGGCGGTACGTTCTTTTACGTCCAAATATTCTTGTAGTTTATCGGTTAACTCCTGATAAGTATAGTAGCGTTTCTGCGAGAAGATTGTTTTGGCAGTAGAGGTAAGTTCATTTTCTTTGCGTTTTTCTTTTTCTTCCTTGGTTTTCTCGCCTAAATAGACATGCATTTCTTCTTTTTTGTCCCATGCAAACTGGATAAGCGGAACATCCAAGGGACTACCGTCACGGACTTTCAGTACTTTTACAACAGATACTCCGGGTTGGTCGTCTTTTTCAATGGAGAGGATGCCGGCGGATTTTCGCTGGAGCTCCGAACCTAAATGTCCACGGAGCTTTAACCCGTTCGGGATAAAGTGCAGCACACAGACAATGCAGGTTTGGTATATTCCGGCCAACCGGTAGAGTTCGTCCACAATTCGAATACTTTCTGCTTCATCGTTAGCCGAATGAATTAAATCGGCTATACCATCTATAATCACCAAATGAATACCACCGAACTCATAAAAGAATTTATCCATGCTTTGGATAATTGCTTGTAGTCTTTCTTTTCGGGACATTCCTGTCAGGCAATATGCTCTGAAGCTCTCGGGGAAATGTTTCTGCTTTGCCCGCTTGAGGCTGTTCATGGTATTTTTGTAAAGCTGGAGCTCTGACTGCTCGGTATCGTAAAGCAGAACAGCCTTACTCTGCCGGTTGGCTTTGATATGAGTTCCCAAGGTATCGATGTCATCGTCCTCAGTATTCAACGTTCCGGCAATCAACCCACAAATATAGTTACTTTTGCCGGTCCCCTCCCCTCCTGTTATACAGCATAAATTGCCTTGTGTACCAAGGGGGACGTTATTTATTGAAATTATCATTTCGGCTGATATTGGTGGTTTGGTGAAATCTATTTCGCATGATTTTAAAATTGCCATGGTTTCGGCATAGATAGTATCAAGAAATTGTATGAATTGCTTTTGAAAGTTGTCCCGGGAATTCCCGAGTTTGAAAAAATCGGAAATATCTTTTTCTTCTTTCGTACCCTTCAGGGGAAGAATCATTCGCTTCACTCCCAGAGCCGAGAGCTGCTGCTCGTGTTTTGCTGATGCTTCCATACCCGTTTTGTCGCAGTCGTACAATATAACAACGTGCTTAAAGCGGTAAGTCAGTTTCCGGATTATGCCCTGGGGAATATTGGATGTTTCGCTATTGAAGCATATTGCTACAAAGCCTTTAGCAACCAAACTTAGTACGTCTTTCTCCCCACCGGTGATAAAAAGGATATTTCCTTTAGGTGGCAGCTGCTCCAGTCCAAAACAATATTTATCGCTCAAATCGCCTGCATACTGAAAACGAACTGTCGAAAAAGGTCGGTAAAGTTTTAGGTATCTTTTCCCTTGATAAGCAAAAATTGGTTCCTTATCGGAGGGCATGAGCTTGTAGGGCTTACCTTCGTTGTTTTCGGAAGTAAATTCTTTTAGCGAAACAACCTGATATCTTCTCAAAATATCTTGTGTTATTCCATATTGTTGCCAATAAGTCAATTCAAGTTCAGAAAACGGTTTGACTTTTATGGAAAACGGTTTGATTGGTTTGGGTTGTTCTTCTTTTGACTCCAAGATTGAGGACTTTGGGGACGATTGGGACATTGACCTCTCCAAAGGAGAGAGAAAAGAATTGGAGGAAAGGTTTTCCATACCGAGACAAAGATCCTGATTGATTTTTTGGAGGATTTCAAGGAAACTGCCTGCATGACGGCAGTCAGTTCCCATAATTTTTCCAACAAAGTGGAAGCAATCCCCGCTGTAGTTGTCATTCCCGTAGTCTTTCAGTTTGTACTGATCATTTGCTCTATCGAAATACACATTGCAGGAAGCTTTTTTATCTTCATACAATGGATTGAGGAAATTTCGCCCTACACGAAACGAAAACGGTAGATAATGCTTGAAGACATTTAAGCCTTTATCTGTTCGTACGAGTATTTCTTCTTTGCTCAACATAGGTTTTGTGGCTTTGAACTAAATTATCAAGGGCTTCCTGATTACTTCGAACTAAACGTTCTTTCAACATGCGTTTTACCTCCGCAATGGTGTAATAGGTTTTCCCTGAAATGATAGAATAAGAAATAAGCCCTTTGGTGCGAAGGCGCTGAAGGGTACGTTCGCTTATTTTCAAAAATGTACAAACTTCATAACCATCTACCCAAGCTTCTTCTTCATTGATTTCTTCGGGCTGATAGTTGACTACAAATTTGGCAATGGTATTGACCTTTTCCATTAATTCTTTGAATGCTTTGGATTCAATTGTGATTACTTCCATAATAATGATGTGTTAATGTGGTGATATGGTGATGTGATGATGTTATGATTATTAGGAATGATATTCTAATACTCGGATAATCCAGCCATATAGGTATTTTTTGTTGGCGGGACGTTTCTTGATAATAGAAATGTAATGAGCAATTTTGGCAACCGTGAAAGCCGGTTGAAAATAACCGAAGTCCAACGAATTGAGTTTTTGGAGTGTCTTTTCGCCAACTATTCCATCAGCTTTAGTACCGATGACAGATTGGACTATGACTACAGTTGTCAATAGACCTGTATTTACAGCAAAATCGAAGATTGAGTCAGCTGTAGTTTGATTTTGAATTTGGTCTGCTTTTAAAGGTAGCCAAAATTCATACAGATAAAAGAGTTCTGCTTGCTTTTCCAAATCGACATTGTTTGCCAGACTGAAAGGAAAATTAGGTTTGATTTTATACTGATCGATAATGGACCAGCCTTTCCAGTCACTGTGGTTTGCACGTGAGATACCTCTATAGGTTTCCTTGCCTGGATCAACAGGGTCGTTGACATATTCGCCTTCATGGGCGAGTGTCTTTTGAAGTGAAATTTTGAATTCTGCCATAATACTAATGTGATAATTTGATAATGTGCTAATTCCGCTAAATCGGGGCAACTTGTGCCGATGATTGGGGCAAAAAGCAATGATTTAATATGTTTGGCAAAATTGGCGGGTTTTATTGGATATTATTCACCAGTTGTACCCAATGCGGAAAAGAAAAAATCAAAGGCAAAAACAGGAAATAAACGGTAATCTAAAATTATTATGTCTAAATGCGACTAAGATACAAGAATATACAAATCAACACATTATGAATTAAATTTGTTCAATTTAATTGTTTCTACATAGTAGAATTTTATTACAAAAAAACCAAGTTGTACCCAATTGGGAAAAGAAAAAAGTAGCCTCTATATCCGATCTCTACTCCGACATGTCAGGCCATGCCGGGGACTTTTGCTTACTCTGACCGTTGATCCATGGCAAGTAAAGTCAAGCGGCCAGGCCGAGCAAGCTCACTCTACCTTTCTTTTTTTTAATAGAGAAAAGTGGAATATAAATATCTTAAAAAAAATAAGAGAAGGCTATGTCTATTGAATTTTGGAGAAAAACCGCTACGGAAATTATCTGTAAATAATCTTCTTCCATTTTGCGGAGTAGAGATGCTTTGAGATTGTCTATAAATTTGGTAGGTGTAGAACGAATTTTGATTTCAAGATATGTGTGATAAATATCAGTCAGTCTAACATTAAAAGCCTGCTCAAAGAAAACTGCCAGTTCCTTGATTTCAGAATGTCCGTTATTAATTGAGCCAGTAGCATAAAGAGCATAAATGAGTTCTACTAGTGCGGTTTTATTATCTGTCCATTGGAATGAAGTATTTTCTAACATACCAAGTCGCCCACAATTGCGATTATTGACCTTAATAGATAACACATCTAACTCTGTCTTTAAGAATACTTCCAGACGATCATTTGCCATGATTTTTGCAACCGTATAATCTTGACTCGTTGAAAAGTCAGGATCAAAATAAATCAAGGGATTATCAAGTTGCGAATGCAAATCTTCTCTCCCTCTGACAAAAAATTTATCATCGAGAAAAGTTGAATTCATTCTATAATACCGATAAAATTCAAGGTGACTGTTGAAATAAAAAGTGAGTTTTTCCAATTCTGTAAGAAGATAGTCTTGTTGGATATCAAAACTTCCCATTGGCCTTTGGCTTTCAATGTTATTTATTTTAGCATAATAAATGAGCTGACTTAATATTCCCGGTTTGATATCTTTAAAAAAATGGATTTCCTCATTTTCGTCTCTAAAAGTGTATTCTAAAATAAAAGCCTTGAGTTGAGCCAAAGTATCATTTATGACGCAAACAGATTTTTGTGCCTTTTTAATGGTGTCCAGTTCCTCTAAATTAATAGTTTGTAATTTGGAGTTCATGTTTTTTTTGAGTTCGAGAACAAAATGAGTCATACATTTTTCACCTTAAGTATTTGATTAAATTCAAGTTTACACATTTCTATATGAGATCATAACCATGAAAAAGTTTATACATCCTCGATATAATAGAAACTTTGTAATTTCTACTTCTCAATTGTTTATAAACTTATTTATTACTTGTTATTGTTTTTTTTAAGTATCCATCGGTTAGTGGTAGCAAATTTAATTATTCGCAAAGATATTAAAATTTCAAAACAATATATACCGATTGGTATATATTGTTTTGAAATTTAACCAAGTCGATTAAACCTGAATAAATAAAAAAGAATTGTGTATCCTGATACAGGTTTAGGTCTTCCTTACACCATGCATAAAATATTTATCTTCGAGGTACGTTGAGTTCACACTGTAATATTGATAAAATTCAAGATGCCTATTGAAAAAAGTATGAGTTTTTTAGCTCCCTATTTTGTAGGTAGCCCTCTTGTACTTCACGGCTAATGGTTGGTCAATGACTTTCAAGATTGAATGTTTTAACACAATAAATAAGTTTACTGCATAGTTCGGGTTATGTCATTTTGAAAAAAGTATTTCTTAAACCTCATTGCAAAGAGTATGCTTACACTATTCAAAAAGGCCCTAGAAATAGGATATTAGCTGGAAACTCGATTTTCTACAAATAAACTCCCCACCGAGTTATGATCCTCAGGTAGGGAGTTTAACGAAAGAAGAAGATTAAATAATCAAACTATGAGAAAGAATGATTATTTGAAAATCACTTTCAGTTTGGTTTGCAAACTTACCTTTTAATGTAAAGCTTAATTTATTTAGGCATGATAACCACCTCCGTAAGGTTTTTTTGTGAAATAAGTTCTTTAGTAATTTTCTTAATGTCATCTAGAGTAATTGATCTCAGAATATTGAGATAATCCGTATATCGATCTTCTTTATAGAAATAATTAAAACTAAGTACTCCTTCCCAAAAAGCATTTGTTTTTATTTGTTCCTGATAGCCTTTTTCCATATACTCTTTAACCTTATTGAAATCTAAACTATCGGGACCAACTGTTGCCATATGATCTAATTCCCGATATACAATTTCGCTTAGTTTACGTTCTTTATCCGGATCAGTATCAAAAGCGATCTGAAGTAGTGCACGTCCAGAGGGAACTCGATTAATAGTAGATCCCACAGATACACTATAAGTACCTCCTTCTGCTTCACGAACAGTGCGTACATAAACAATATCCAAAATTTGCTTAAGTATAGCAATTGTCATTTCATTCTTGCAGGTTCTCTTAAGATCACCTAAATACACTTTTACACTTGTAGTTTTAGGTGTTTGCATGTTTTGAGAAAAGAAGTTTCGGTGTATCCCTTTACGAAATCTTTCATCAATTTTTCTGTTCTTGATATTCTTATTCCCTGCAGGCAAAGAACCCAGATACTTCTCAACCAACGGACGAAGTGAATCCTGATCTACAGATCCAACAAAGGTGAAAGTAAAAGCAGATGGATTAGCAAAAACGGTTTTATACATCTGAATAATACGATCATAATCAAGAGCACTGATATCGGCATAATGCATACGTTTCATTCGGGGATTATCACCATAAATGGTACGGGTAAGAGAATCCTTCAAAGCTGTGGTAGGTGATGCTTCCGCATTTTTCAACGAACTGCCTAAATTCTCGATAAAAGCCGAATACGCTTGATCATCTTTACGAGGTTCAGTAAAGAACAGATGAGTAAGCTGTAATAAGGTTTCCAAATCTTTAATGGATGATGTACCAGAAATTCCTTCTGTAGACGAATTCACATTAACAGAAATATCTACTGATTTTCCAGCAAGAGCTTTACTCAAATCTATACTGCTAAAAGAGCCCATTCCACCAATAGTAGGTATGTTTTGAATTACATTTGCATTGTAGACATCTTTGTCTGGAAACAACGATTTGCCCCCCAAAGCCATTGATGACATCAATATTTGATCATCTTTAAAATTGGTTTTCTTTAGAACAATGCGCATCCCATTAGACAATATCCATTCTGTAGCATCAAGCTTGGTATCTTTTGTCGTTTTCACTACTTTCCCGGGCACAATAACATGGTTGATCAATTGTGTTGATACAGATTTTTCTTCGTAACCAGTCCGTTTTTCGGTAGCTACACTTTGGACGACATCAAGCAATTCTTTATCCGAAGGAAAAACAAGATCTTTCTTTTGTGGCCCAACAACCGAAATCACCATATTAGGAGTAGCTGAAATTTGACGGAAATAGTCATTCACTATATTGAGATCAATAGTTGAAAGAAGTTTGTTGACTAATTTATATTCAAATTCAATTCCCGGAATAGGATCATTATCAGTAAAGTTTCCAATATACTCTCTCACATAAGAATCATTTGACTGTTTGTTTCGATTATTATATGAGTTTGTATACATCTCAAAAACTGTACTTTTAACTCGATCAAGTTCAGGTTGAGTGAATCCGAACTCCTTTACACGTTCATTTTCAGCAACCAGATCATGGAGTGCCTGAGCTACACCATTATCTTTACAAGTTGCAGATAAGGTCCATGCCGCTTTGGTTTTTGCCACAAAAAAATTTCCATTTCTTGCTGATGGATTCATAAAAGGCGCATCAGCTTTTTGTGAAATTTCACTCAAGCGATTAGAAAGCATACCTGAAACAAAATTATCCAAAATCATTTGGGTGTATCCTTTCTCAGTACCTCGTATTTCTTTTGAAGTGATATCATGAGGATAGTACACTGTTAAGCTTGTTGTCGTCGTTTCCGGATCTGTCAGTACAGAAACAATTGGTTCTTTGTAATCCGGCACTGAAAAATACTCTCTCACTGCAGGATTAACAGGTTTCTTGATGTCTGCAAACATCTCTTTGATGCGATTTTCAACACGATCAACATCAATATCGCCGACTATAATGATAGACTGTAAATCCGGGCGATACCATTTATGATAATAGTTTTTAATTTCCTGATAAGGTGAATGTCCGACCACCTCCATACTACCTATAGGCATACGGTTAGCATAACGACTACCTTTAAACAGAATAGGAAATAATTGCTCCATGGTTCGGAAATTAGCGTTATTACGAGTACGCCATTCCTCCCTGATGATTGCACGTTCTTTATCTATTTCAGTATTGTCCAATGTAATGAAGCTAGACCAGTCGTGCAAAATAAGTAGACAAGAATCTACAAGTCCTTCACGTGTCACCGGTATATCAGATAAATTATATACAGTTTCATCAAAAGATGTATATGCATTCACGTTATTACCAAATTTAGCTCCATTCTTTTCCAGATAATTGAGCATGTTCTTACGACCCGGATAGTGTTTTGTTCCATTAAAAGCCATGTGCTCCAGAAAATGAGCTAATCCAGCTTGAGAGTCCTCTTCCAGAACTGATCCGACATTCTGTGCAATATAAAAATCGGCCCGTTTTTCAGGGTAAGCATTGTGACGGATATAATAGGTTAACCCATTATCTAATTTTCCGCATCTTACCCCCGGATCTACCGGAAGTGAGAGAGAAGTCTGTGCTTGCAGCGCTAGCGGCAAAAGCATCAGTATAATTAATTTCAAATTTATCTTCATTCGTCTAATTTAGTTTTAATCGTAATTATTCAGTACACAGTTCTTAATTCTACCCAACAGGTTACCCGCAACTTTCTTTTATTTACACAGTCTACGCAGAGAACTAACAGGAATAGTACTTTTTACAGTCATTTGAAAAGGTGATTGATAAGTTGTTTCATCACTTCCAAAATAGACCGAATGCGTAGTTGAAACCATGGCTACAAGATTAGCTCTGTCGTCCATAATAGGGCCACCACTAGAGCCTTTAGCATAATCTGCAGTAATATCAGTACGATTACCCCATGGAATACAATCCCAATTGACGGTACGTGCCACCACTCCCTGACTATAATAATAGAGGTGAGTACCTCCAACATGAGTAATTGCATGCACTCTCGTTCCGGTTTCCACATCGTTGCCCATAGGGATAGGATAAAGTTGATCACCCCGAGGGTTAATCCTGAAGATTGCTGCATCTGCATTTTTATTAGATGCCAATACTTTATCTATAGAATAAACTTCACCGTCTTCACTCACAGCAAACATAAGACTGTCATGTCGGGATACATCTGCGTTCTTATCTAAAAAGGATTGGAAAACATGGTAATTAGAAGCACACACTCCATCTTTAGACAAAACAATGGCTGTTGCTCCAACCAACACCGTTCCATTTCGGAGCGGATTAGTTGGAGGTGAGTACATACAAATGACCAATACACCTTTACGTCTAAGCTTCACCAGTTCCGGAACACTAATATTCTTTTTTGAAATCTTTTCTGGCGTGAATTGCGCACGTGAAAATTCCGTTACAGTTTGTGCCTGCTCGCGTAAAGTTTTCACGTTGGTAAAAGGTACAGTTTTGCATCTTTCCATAAGTCTGATGCGAACTGTATCTTCATAAACACCATAATTGATATATTTCACATCGTTGGGACGAACTGCCCAACAATGAAAGCAAAAGCCAGCTAAGCAAATCAATAAAACAAGTGAGCGTGATTTGAATCTCATGCGTTACTTAGTCAAGAGTGAGTTTAATTTACTTACTAACTCTTCGCCACGTAAGTTCTTAGCAATAATCTTCCCCTGTGGATCGATAAGAAAATTGGTTGGTATTGAAGTGATCATATACTTTTGAACAATTGGGGTTTCCCAACCACCTAAATCAGAAAGTTGCGTCCAAAGTAATCCATCTTTTTTAATAGCATCCATCCACTTTTGTTTTGCATCATTACCACCATCAAGCGATACACCTAAAACAGTAAAGTTTTTGTTCTTAAATTGATTGTAAGCTTTTACTACATTGGGATTTTCTTTTCGGCAAGGACCACACCAGCTTGCCCAGAAGTCAAGTAGTACATACTTGCCACGGAAATCACTGAGTGATATTTCCTTATCCAAAGTGTCTTTCGAGGTGAAATTTGGAGCTATCGAATTGACATTTATTGCCTTTGCTGCATTAAGAGACGCAGCATATTGTTTTCCTTCTTGCGAATTCTTTAGATCATCGCTCAACATATTGAAATACTTTGTAGCATTTTCAAAATCCTGAGCAGGATCGGCTAATGTTCTCAAAATATTCAAACTAACCGGTGAGCTAAGGTGAGCATCAAAATAAACTCCTTTTATATCTGCCTGTTTTTGTGATAAGTTCATAAAATTAGCCCGAATTTCATCAGCCTTATTTTGATCACCTTTTGCATTTGCATCTCTGTATTGAACCTCTAGTTTCTTAATCTGAGTTTCTGTTTCATCCAGCAATTTATTCAACTCTACCTGATCGTTATTCGCCTTTGTACCTGTTATCACAGCTTTATAAAGTGAATCCGGAGTAGAAAATACAATATTTCCGGGCTCCAGATAAAACTGAATTCCGTCAGGTCTTGTACCCTGCGCAGGTCCAACTTTCCCGTCAAGCATAGTTATGTACGCACTAGTAAAACCAGCAACTTGTCCTTTGAGTTTGAAAACTCCATTTTGAATAGAAGCAGTATCACTTTGTACTTTTCCATTTGCTTGATGCCATAAATTAACTACACTTTTTGGTTTTGCTCCTTTGGCATAAATAGTGATAGTATAATCTTCCATTTTTTGAGCGGAACCCATTACAGGAAGCGCCATAAGAGCAGATAGAGCAACTCTTTTAATTAAAATTTTCAACATGATTTATTATTCTTTTAGTTTGTTTTTTTTGTTTTATGTCTCTTAGTTTTTTTAAATATATTTCAGTATTTGGACTCGATGGACGGGTCATATTATCATTAACAACTCTCCCATTGGGTGCGATTAATATAAATCTTGGAATTTTATCAATCCCGAAGCTTTTTCCGAAAGCTCCACTTTGATCCAACCATTGTAAACCAGTCATCTGAATTCCAGTAATTGCACCTTTCCATCTCCAGGATGTTTGATCTATGGAAATTCCCAGAAAAACGATATTACAATCTTTCATTTTAGCTTCCAATTCTTTCAAATAGGGGTATTCTTTTCGACAAGGGTAACACCAGGAAGCCCACACATCAATAAATACATACTTTCCACGCAACGAAGATAAACTCATCTTCACGTCATCGAAATCAACGAACTGGAAGTTGGGACAAATGGCTCCTTCAGATAACACTTTTGTTGAATCTACCTGATTAGATATTTTTCGCTCAGCTGTGATCGTTTGCAAATGAAATAAACAGACCATAAGAAGGGAAAAAACACAAAAATTCTTTTTTGTCACTTTCATTTATAATTATAATTGTTTAATAATATCTGAACATGTACGATTGAAAATTATAAGAATCCGGAGAGGCATAAATAACCTGCTTCACCTTGCCTGTTCCACTCATTACAGATCCAATCTGAGTTAACACGTTACCTTCAACAAGATAACGGTATATTTTATAGGTACCGTTATTATAAGTAGCTACTAATAAATTTCTAATGTTATACGTATACGTATCATATTGGCAATCAATAAACTTCATATATGTAATTTCCTCACCTGCAGGAAGACTTAAAGCTGATTCATTATACAACTTTGTTTCAATGTTGTATGACCCCATATGATTTGCCTGAGCAAAATAAAGAATAGGATAATTTTTATGTAATGTGAACAATGTTGCTTTCCCCATATCTGGATATGTAGCATAATCAAGTGTATCTGCTGAAACAATGGGGCTAAACTTTCCATTGCTTGACGTTACATTTGGATCAATTTGTGCCAAGTCAAGTCCAAACAATATTGCACGATCATTGCGAGTGGTTTCCTTAAAAAGAGCATAAGCACCTTCACGATAGATAACATTATTTACAGGATGTAAATTCTTATCTGTATTTTCCATGAAAAACACTTTCCCATTCATATTATTGCTAGAGATATGATTCGATAGTTCATCAAAATATTTATTAGGAAAATAAGATAAAGAAGCAGCTTTTGTCACAATCTCAACAAATGAATTGCTTTTCCCGTCAAAGGCCAGTGTATTAGTATATTCATCCCAATTAATTTTAGAAGATACAGTTGCGTAAGGTAATAATGAATAATTTCCTGCTACTGCCGGAAGAAAGCCTGGAGAGCCGCTGATCATTTCATATGCCTTGCCACCACTAACTAGAATACTTTGATTTGGGTTAGTAATCATTACTTGATTATCAAATTCCATATTGTCGCCATACATCAACTCCGAATTCCGAGACATAATCCTTTCATCGGGAATACGGAAAGACAGAATTCCATTTTTACTGGAAATAATGAAGGCGGAAATATAGCTTTGATAATAAGCCGCTCCTGCAGGTTTCCAATTAAAGGAATTCGTGTAGAGCATGGAAACAGGTGCCCCCTTTAAAACACCGGAACGTGAGGCCAAAATATCAACATCCTTATATAAATCACTCGTATTATCCAGAGGGAAGAAAGTATCCATATCTGTATTGCCGTCGGTATTTTCTTTCAGTACATACCACCCCCGTTCCGAGCGGCTGGAAGACTGCACATAGAACGATGTAGCCGCTGTTAATCCGGTGGCTTTATCTGTAGCTATTAAATGATAAGTAACTGTGCCTATTGTATCCACTTTATGAATAAATACCGGTCCTTCAAATATTTTTTTCATGCTGCTATTTGAAGTTTGTTGATACCATGCGCAACTGAAAGTACCGGCTGAACTATCACTATGAATTATAGTTGGTTTAATGCGTAGGGTATCTCCAACCACGACTTGCATTGCAGAAAGAGAGTTGATTCCAGTAATTTTGATTGACGGAAGCTGACTTAATGCCATATTATCATCTTTACAAGCTGTAAATACAAATAATACAAGCAAGACAACTGTTATTTTTTGAACAATTTTTTGTAACATTGTAGTTAATATTTAAATTATTGATTAATACGCATTATCAGGAAAAGTAACTTCAGTACCATCATCCTCTGCCAAAACAGGAAGACCATTAGCTAGTCTTTCTTGATTTTTTTCCAATAGATCTTTTCTGAATTTAAAGTTGTAGAAACTTAACAAATAAGAATCGTCCTTAAGTAATTTACAAAAGGCATCGTCCCATCTCTCTCCGGTATCATCAATCATAAATGCATGTTTCGCGACCCCATATTTTCCAAAATAGTCATTTGACCAATCAGCCGGTTCGCTCAATCTATCAGAAATTAATATTGCAACCGCAAGATTGTTCATCACCAATAAATCACCAGATGTTTGCAAACGAAGTGCAAGCACGTATGTTTGATTCTTAAGTGAAGCATCCCTAAGAATCACAATCGGAATACTATCGTTATAGTTTCCCTTTTTTACAACCATTGCTTTTCGGCTATCCACATCGTCGAAGGGTAAATAATGTATCCCAGGTTTTGCCTGCGGATAATTTTTATAAACATTTGTATCTGGATACTGAATAACAGACACCTGACAGTCTTTTGTCGGGATGGCAGCGTTTATAGTAACAGGAACATAAATAGTGTCGCGGGTAACATTAGCAGCAGAGTAGTAAAATGTGCAGTTTTTTTGACTGGCATAATAGCTATTTTTCAGCGGATTTGCAAATTGGACCAATGGGGCTCCTTCATACGCAAGTGGCTCCTTTTGTGTACATGAGGAGAACATTACGCTCAATGCAGCTATCAATATATATAAGTACTTTTTCATTTTAGCCAAATTTAAATATTAATTATAAGATCCTGTTTCAGCAGTGGGTAAAGGAAGTATATATTTCGATTCACCCATGCTGACGAGTGACATTGGTAACATAGCTACTCCCAATCGTTTGTAAGCAAAAAAACATTGCCCTTCAGACCAGAATTCTTTTGTGTACTCGGTTACAAGAGTGCTTTCACGATTAGCTTCTGTCAGTTCCAGAGGTTCTGCATTTCGGGCAGATCTAAACGTACTGAAATACGTATTTGCTTCCTGTATGGGGGCTGTTTCGACCATAATCAGATACATTTCAGAAAGACGAATCAAAGGTATTGATCTGGCACTCAAACTTGATACATCTGTTGATTTCATACCGTGATATTTCAGGGTTCCATAAGCATAACTACCTGTGGAGTACGAATAAACTGAAGTAAACATGGTTATACGCATATCTGTTTTATTCTCATAGAGATTGTATAATATCTTATTCCTGTCAGTAACATTGGATGCATAACGACCGGTAAATGCTGTTGCATCATCAAAATTTTCAATTGCTTCACCCATCAGATGCTCTGGGAAAAGAGTATAATCATAGTATGGTGCTGATATGTCCGAAACAGTTGCCAATCTGAATTTAGTTGATCCATCACTATTGGTTGCTTCAATCACCTTCTTAGCATAAGTATAAGCTTTATCGTTGTTGCCTAACCATAAACTTACGCGAGCCTGTAACCCAAGTATGGCAAAGTAATTAAAACGGTTTTGACGGTAATACCAGATAGGATCAGTTATACCATCCATGGAGTTATAAATTGAATTGTTCAGTTGGTCGTTCGTATAATTCAGAATAGGATCTGATTCTTTTAGCAGTTGCTCTGATTTGTCCAAATCGGCCTGAAGTAGCTTCATATAATCTTCGTAGGCCAAATAAGTATAAGGCTCAGTAGAAACTTTGGTGACATAGGGTAAGTACCTTTTGGATCCAATGTGATTTGGCATCGGGCCAAAGAGTCTTATTAAATCAAAATGCATGTATGCACGAACAGCGAGAGCTTCTCCCTCGATCATTTTAGCTAGTTTAGCATCTAATTGAGTCTGCGTTTGCAAAGCATCAATTAACAAATTAGCATTTGCAATCGTTTTATATTGCTGCAAAAACATGGAGCCGATACCCGCATCTGCATACGTATTTGTAAAATCAAAGTTGGGTAAGGCAGCATTTAAACTTGAAGGAGAGATATAATAAAGATTCGCCAACTGATCAGTACCATCTCCAACGAAAAAGCTTACCGGAGAATAGTTTCCTCTCATAGATATATAAAGTCCGGCCAATGCATCCGAATAGCCTTGTACAGTGGTGAACAATTTTTCCCCCGTGGTTTGAGTTTTGGGTTCAATTGTCAACCAATCACTACAGGAACTTGATAAAAAACATATTCCTGCGAGAATTAATATAATAGATTTTCTTGTTTTCATCCTTGTTTTCATTTTAGAAGGTACATGTCATTGTAAATGAAGGCTTTATTGAGTAAGGGTAGTCTGTACCACGAGCCTGTTCAATGTTTGAGATATAGAACACATCACTCATTGTAGCAGAGAAACTCAAACGCTCCATCTTTAACTTACTAATTATAGAGTGAGGGAGATCATACGATAAGTTCACATTATTCAATGTTAGCGTATTTTCAGTAAAGACAAAACGACTATTAGCTAAGGTGTTTTCCTGGTTGGCTATACTTTTATAACCGGTGATATCCCCTGTTTTTGTCCAACGACTATCCAATGCCCGTGGATCAAGATTAAATTTAGCATTAGCATTCTCTACATTAGTAAGCAAGGTTTTGTTCAACTTCTTACCTCCCACTCTAAATCCGAAATTGACGTTTGCAGATAAACCTTTGAATCGGATAAATGTACCAAAACGTCCATTTATTTTAGGCTGAGTAGTTCCTACAGGTATTTTATGCATATTGGCTACAGAAGTGCTGATCCGTCCATCGGTATCTCTGTACAGTACTTCACCAGTAATAGCGTCAACTCCCGGAGAATCCAGAACATAAAGTTCATCCAAAGACTGTCCTTCACGATACTCGTAGAATGTATTATCTGATGAATTCTGATTCCCTCCATAATTCTGGTTCGCTAACTTAATTGCATCCGATAACTTAATAATTTTATTTGTGTTGTGATAGGTGCCGGCAAAAACAGATATGCTAATATCTTTCTGAGGTAGGCGCAGCACATTTACATTGATTTGCCAATCGTACCCTGTATTCCTGATTTCGCCAAAATTTTCTTTGTAAGTGCTATATCCATGTGAATAAGGCAAATATGCATCGCTGATCAGATTATCTGTATTCTTTTGATAGTAGTTAGCAGTAACGCTTATATAATTATCAAACAAAGACATGTCTAATCCAAAATTGTGCTGAAAGGTATTTTGCCACTTCAGATTACTGTTTCCATAAGAATCAACCGTAGCCCCGATAAGTCCTTTATATTGTACCGCACTACCGTAAACATAAGTCATCAAAGCCTGGTAAGGTTCAAAGTTCAGTGATCCGGTAACTCCATAAGAATAGCGAAGTTTCCCGAGTGTGATAAATGGAAGTTTGTCTTTAATAAATTTCTCATTACTAAAGCTCCAGCCTGTTCCGAGAGACCAAAATGGGGCAAAACGACTGTAAGAACCAAAAGAAGAAGCACCATCCAAACGGTAAGACATATCTGCATAATACTTATCTGCAAAGTTGTAATTAAATGTACCTGTCACACCAACACTACGTACGGTTGATTCTGTTGAAGAAGGACGATTTCCCACATAACTATTTGCATTAGAAATATCTGTCATTTTATCATTACTAAAGCCGGCGACAATAATTGAGGTCCGATTATTATTACTTTCCATTATCTGACCGTTGAAACCTGCAAAAATACTGTGCTTACCAAACACCTTACCATAGCTTAATGTAGATGAAACCTGATAAGAGTTCATTTCTGTTTTTGCTTGTGTGTAAGTCCCCTTTGAAAACACATCGGTTATATTTTGTATAAAAGTTGTATTAGAAGGAGATGTAAAAGCATCGGTTCCACCTATTTGTGAATTAAATCCTACACTAACATTCAACTTCAGTGATTGTAGTATATCCCAGTCAATCATTGCATTTTCACGAATTGTAGTATTTTTCAATTTATTAAAGTCCGTCAAAGAAGCATTATAAAATTCGCTATAATAAGGAAGCGATCCAAATGTTTCATAGAACTTTATTCGCTTTCCATCAGCTCCATAAGGACTCCAATAGGGATTCATCAAAACATAGCTGGAAAATGGAGCCAGATTATTGGTACCCTTATTAAACCCGATCGTCAGATTATTTGTAAACCGCACTTTTGCCATAAGATAACTGATGGTCATACCTCCATTAAAGTTATCACGACTGGAACCCTTCATAGCACCGGTAATCTGATTATAAGAACCATTTAAAATATATCGAAACTGATTATCACCTCCTCCAATATCAATTTTATGGTATTGACCAACTCCAGTTTGAGTAGCCAGCTTCATCCAATTCGTGTTTACCCCTTCCAGCATGGCTTTTCTGTTCGTGTTGTATAGTTCGTCCAGATAGAACTGCGATGTTAAGTCCGAAGTAGTAGTATACAAACCGGCAGTTTGCTCCAAGTCTAGCTTTTGTTTGGAATTAAGTAATTTGTAACTAGAAAGATCTGGAATTTCGAGGTTAAGACCAGCTGAATAAGAAACTCTCAGTTTTCCAGCCTTGGGTTTTACGGAAGAAATAACCACTACGCCATTTGCACCACGAGAGCCATAAACAGCAGTAGCACTTGCATCTTTCAGAATTACTACAGACTCAATATCAGCCTGGTTCATGTCCATCAACCGTTCCTCAGTAATTTCAAATCCATCAAGCAAAAACAAAGGGAGATTTTTTGTGCTACGTGCATTGTTTTGCAAATCAACTACAGATCCAATAGAAGAGCTACCACGAATTTCAAGCTCTGCTACCTTGTTTGGATCTGAACCATAGAGGTTACGTTCCTGAATATCAAAGGATGGATCTATAGTGGCGAGTGTTTTTAATATATTACGGTTACCCGAACGTTCTATTTCATCTTTAGTGATAATAGTCGCAGCACCGGTATAACTAACTTTTGGTTTATTAAAAATACCAGTAACTACAACATCCTTTATACTATTGACCAATGGTTCCATCTGAACACTATAGTTCGTTCTTCCCTTTTCAAGCTTTATTTTTTGCTTTTTATAACCCGTATAACCTACTATAATGGCAATATCATCAGACTGTGGAATGAATGAGAAGTTTCCATCTTTATCTGTTAGAGAGTGAATAATCCCTTTGCTAGATTGCAAGGAAACAGAAGCACTGGGTAAGGGATCACCTGATTCATCTATAACTTTTCCTTTTATTGCCATCCGATTATCATTCTTTGATATATTCGGCTGAGAATACTCGTTCAAGGATGTTAGTTTGTTTGCAGACGAAGCAGAGCTTAATGGTGGCAATGAATTATTAGCCGAAAGACCGACACTAGAAAGTGCTATTAACCCTAATAGTACTGTTCTACATTTACGATCTGGAGTAAAATAAATCTGTTTCATACTTTTTGTCGTTTAATACATTTCATGATTTTACACTTTATCTTTTTATAACCGAGCGCAAAATAATGAATAAAAAGTCACAGAAATGACATAAAACAGACATAAAGATCGGCAATTGCCTTTTTTGGAGAAAATAATGCTTAAAAAGACTCCCGATCTGAATCATTTTGCAGAAGGAGTACTTTTGCTCTGTACTGTGTAGGTGTCATACCAATGGATGACTGAAAAAGATTATAGAACGATGAAGGAGTTAATCCTATCTCATAAGCCAAAATTTTGATAGGAATATTGTTGGTCGGATCTGAAAGTATCTTCACAGCTTCTTCAATCCTGAATGAATTGACGTAATGATTAAATGATAGTTTGGAGTATTCATTGATTACGCGCGACAGATAAGTACGATTGGTACCCAACATGTCTGCAACTTTATCTTTATTCAATTCATTCTCCTTATACACTTTTTGTTCTCGCATTAATTGCTCCAAACGATTAAATAAATCGCTTCCTTTTTGGTCTGTCAGAGACGAAGTCGAATACTTTGCTTGTGAAAAATTTGTTTCCTTCTGCAGTAAATCAATTTGTGAACGAAGATGCTCCTCTCGTTTTAACGCCTCTTGATTGCGACGAACTATTTGAAGATACAATTTATTAGTTTTCCTATATTGGTAATAAATAAAACCTGCTATTACAATAATAATCAATAAGCATGAGAACAATAATTGATTTCTTTTTCCAACGCGGAGAATATTCAACCGACTCTCCTTAATTTCATTCTCCTGTTTTTCTGAGTCATATTTAACCTGCATCTCATTTAGCGACATTTTCTTTTCTGTTCTGAAAAGACTGTCTCGCTCAATCAAAGCATTTTTCAAATAGTTTACCGAAAGTTGATAAGAGTTCATATTCCTATAACATTCTGATATATTCACGTAAAAATCTGAACGATGAATAAAATTATCTGTAAACTTGCAGATTTTCAAACCATAAAATAATTTGGTCAACGCTTCTTGATATTTTTTTTGAGACATCAAAACTTTTGCATATTGAAGGTAGGTATCAGCAATTGATGATGGCTGAGCAAACTTAGCATATTCCAATGATTTTTGAAAATAAGAAATAGCTTCTTCCTTATTTCGCATCGAAAATGTTATTTTACCTAATATTGTATAAATTAAGGTCTGATCATTGAACCCATTTTTGATCATTATTTTTTCAGTCTCCTTGATATATTTAAGCGCATTGATGTAATCCTTTTTCAAATAAAGCATATAGGCAACATAACAAGAACCAGAGAAGAGAAGTAAATCATCATTCAGTTTGTGCCCCACCTCATAACATTCCAAAGCATATTTAAGTCCATCAGAATCTTTTTTCAGATAATATACTCCACTAATATTAGCCAGTAAAACAGTATGAAGCTTTTCGTACTTACTTTTTTTTGCAGTTTCTATTCCCTTAAAGAAATATTCTATGGAACTATAATAATTTCGGTCGATATTTGCAGCATATAACCCGAACCCATTATATACGGAACAGAGGGCAGAATCATTTTTAAGTCGTTGAGACAATAGAAGTGATTTATTAAGAAAATATTTACTTGCTTTCGGATGCTCGGTCATCATTAAAGCTTGCCCTAAACAGATATAGGAATTTAAAAGATAAATGTTATTATGAGTTGATTCACCGATTTTGCGTAATTGCTCTGCATAGCGAATTGTCTGAGGATAATCATTATTAGTTAGGTAATGATAACTAAGATTTAGTAATTCTTCCCCGCGTTTAGTTTTCGACATAAGAGGAAGAGAGATAAATGATACAATAAATAAAAGGAGCGAATATTTATATTTCATATCTGTGTAATATTAAAAAATGTACCTCAATAAATTTCAATCGACAATTATACGATAGCAATGTTCTATAAAATCTAGTCTCCATTCCGTAGTAAGTTGCACAAAATAATTAAAACTCGGACAACCAATTCAGCAATAATTTATTTTAAAGAAAAATAGATATTTAGTTTTGAAACAACACAAAACCTCCGTACTCTCAGTTGTGAGCAGATAGTTCAATAAAGAATATCAAATGAGTAAACATAGAAAAAAATGATTATTTAAGATTTCTTTCAGTCTAACTTGAAATCTTCGGTATGGGAATTTTAGAGCTAAAAAGGTATAAACATTGACATTTTTAAACTTCCACAATACCGCCTTTTTGTTTGTCTCACGCTCAAAAACACTTTAATAAATTGCCGCGAAAAGTATAATATTGCTCAGATAAAAGCACTCACATCTCTATCTTTGAGATGTAAAAGACGCTTTCCTTCTTGTTGCTTTATTTATTAGCTCAACAGCAGTATTCATTATCTTTAGGGAAGTAAAATCATTGTAATGATTGCAAAAATACTACTATATATTCAACATTGCATATGTCGTAAACTTAAAACTTCATTTTTGTTGAAAAAATGACAAATCTGACAAATACTTTAGACTGCAAAATTAGAATATATTTTTCAAATCCAAAGTACCGTAAAACAGGTATCAGTGTACCTAAATAGCGGTATAAAAAAAAGAAATAGTACCAAATAAAAAAGAAATTATTCTGGCTGATTAGCTTTTATTAGATAATACAGTGAATCTCCTTTTTCATACGCAGTGTATTGGATAATCCCCAATAGTCTCAAATAATTAGGTTTAAATTGACGAGTACAGATACAAATTTTGTTTCCAAATACATATATCTAGTCTACTAAATAAATATTAACGTACAAATTATACCGTTTGGTATATTATTTGTTTATCTTTGCAGCTCAATTTTACACCAAAATGTCAAAAGCAGATAAAACCAAGGAACTAATTATAGAGCGAACTGCCGGGATTTTCAATACAAAAGGTTTTTCAGGCACTTCATTGACTGACATGACCGATGTTACCGGCCTTACCAAGGGAAGTATCTATGGCAACTTCAAAAATAAGAACGAAGTAGCTTTGGAGGCTTTTAAGTTCAATCTACAAATAATGAATCATCTATTTGAAACTGAAATGGCTAAAAAACACACATTTCGGGATAAATTACTGGTTTATACAGAAATTCTAAACAACTTTTCAGAATCAAAATTTCCTCTTGGAGGTTGTCCGATATTGAATACGGCCGTAGAATCGGACGATACTCATCCTGAATTGAAACAAAAAGCTCAAAAGGCTTTGTTAGAATGGAAAGAAAAAATTGGTGATTTGCTACAAAAAGGCATTAAGGCTAGTGAATTCAAACCGGGCCTGAATGTAGAACAGGTTGCCATAACAATGCTAGCTACAATAGAAGGTGCTATTATGATACGTAAACTTACAGACAATCAGAAATATATTATAATGATAATGCAATCTCTGCAGGATTACATAAAACAACTATAATTTTTTTCACCCAATAATATACCAAATGGTATATTTTAAGCAAATACAAAATAATATGAGAAGAGTTGTAATAACAGGCATGGGAGTAGTAACTCCTTTGGGAAATACAGTGAATGAATTTTGGAAGAATATTGTGGAAGGAAAAAGTGGAGCTGGGCCGATAACCAAATTCGATACGTCTAAATTTAAAACGCAGTTTGGATGTGAGGTAAAAGATTTCCACCCTGAAGAATCTATGGACAGAAAAGAGCTGCGTTCGTTTGATTTGTTTACTCAATACGCCATTGCCGCAACCGATCAGGCGATTCGAGATTCTAAGTTGGAATTTAGCATTATGAGTGAAACAGAACGTGCCGAAATTGGTGTAATTTGGGCCTCAGGCAATGGTGGTATTGGAACCTTTGAAAATGAGCTGAAAGAATATTATAGAGGTGATGGTACTCCTCGCTTTAGTCCTTTTCTTATACCTAAAATGATTGTTGATATTGCAGCGGGCGTTATTTCAATACGTAACGGATTGCTTGGCCCTAATTATGCAACCGTTTCTGCTTGCGCATCCTCCAATACAGCAATTTTAAATGCATTCGACACCATTCGACTTGGTAAAGCTTCTGTAATGGTTTGCGGAGGATCAGAAGCAGCTATTACAGAGGCTTCCGTTGGTGGATTCAATTCTATGCAAGCCTTATCAAAACGAAACGACAATGCACAAGGTGCCTCCCGCCCTTTTGATGAAACACGCGATGGATTTATTATCGGTGAAGGTGCCGGAGCTTTGATTTTGGAAGATTTGGAATATGCTCTAGCCCGTAATGCTACCATTTATGCAGAAATAGTAGGCGGAGGCATGGCTGCCGATGCTTTTCATCTTACAGGAACTCATCCTGAAGGTTTAGGTGCGATGTTGAGCATGAACAAAGCTTTACAAGAAGCCGGTATTGAAGCGTCTGAAATTGATTATGTAAATGCTCATGCCACTTCTACACCTATGGGAGATATCAGCGAAATGAAAGGTATCAAAAAAGTTTTTAGTAACAATACAGTTACAGTAACAGCCACAAAATCGATGACAGGACATTTATTAGGAGCTGCAGGTGCAGTGGAAGCGATCATGTGTGTTTTATCAGTAAAAGATGATATAATTCCCGCTATAATTAACACAATTAATCTTGATCCAGCATTGCCTGATGGAATTGACTTTGTTTTACAAAAATCAAGACATCAACAAGTTAATTACGTACTCAACAATACTTTTGGTTTTGGTGGACATACAGCCAGTTCTATCTTCAAAAAATATAAATAATACAGAAAATGGAAGACCAGCTAACCAATTCCATCCGAGATTTTGTATCGGAAAATAATTATAACGGAATAAGCGATACTGAATTTCAATATTTTGATGAGCCTTTAGTGAAGTTCGCAACTATTAATGATCCTTTATTTGAGAAATATAAGGAAATTATAGGATCGTTTCATCTGACTCCACGGGAAGCATTCGAACTGGAATTTGGAGAGAAAAGTTTTCATTCAGGAACTGTAATCAGTATCGTTTTACCCATAAGCGAATTTATAAGAAAAAGCAATCGAGTTCAAACTGAATTTGCTTCTCGCGAATGGGCGTTACTCCGATCATTTGGAGATGAAAATTTCATCTCCAAATTAGTCATATTTACTATTGAGCAGTTAAAACAACAAGGATTTCGGGCGCTAGCACCTGGCAAATCGAAGGGTTTCAAAATTAGTAGTACCGAAAGCGGTGCTACTTCTAATTGGTCCGAACGGCACATTGCGTATGTGGCAGGCCAAGGTTCTTTTTCACTCAATGATGGATTTATTAGCGAAAAAGGAATGGCAATACGCCTGATTTCAATAGTAACAGATGCTGTTTTTTCGCCCAATAAGAGAACTGTAAAATTACACAATGAAAACTGCCTTTTCTGCAAAAAAGGAAGTTGTGGTGCTTGTATAAGAAGATGTCCAGCTGGAGCCATAACTAAAGACGGACATGACAAGAAAAAGTGTTATGCCTTTACATATATTGAAGAGGGGCGACAACGATCCGTAGCCTGGGGTGGCCAATACGACTTTGGTTCCGGTTGCGGATTGTGCCAGACCAAAGTGCCATGTGAATTTAGATGTCCATAAACTGTGTTTTATTTATCTTTTGATATAGACAGGTAACTAAAATTACAAAAAACATTAAAACCCCAAAACAATTATGTACTTATTGGTACAATATATATATCTTTGCATCAAATTTAGATGAAGATGGCAGGAAGACCAAAAATTTATGACGAAGAAAAAGCACTTGATAATGCTATCCAGGTGTTTTGGAAGATGGGGTATGAAAACGCTTCAGCCGATGAACTTTTAAAAGCAATGGGAATCGGGAAAGGTAGTTTTTATTTGGCATATAAGGGCGGTAAGCAAGAATTGTTCGAAAAATCAATAACTCGATTTTTTAGCCTTTATATCAGTGATTTTTTGAAAGGACTTAAATCTGCAGAAAACCCAATTGAAACTATTAAGGAATTTTTCTACAGAATGGCTGACCCAGAATCGTTGAATAATATATATGGATGCTATTTTGGAAATACAATTGCACAGGCCGTGGATCAAAATTTGAAGAAGTTAGCCGGAGATCAGCAAGCAATTATTATAAAAGCATTTACGGTAGAATTGCACAGGGCAAAAAATTTCGGATATTTGAAATCAAATGTTTCACCTGAGCTTTTAGCTTCAAATTTGCTCAATTTCTGGAATGGGCTAAACATTACCCGAAACGTTGAAAAGAATCCTGTAAAGCTGAAACAATTAATAGATTTAAATTTTGAACTTTTAGAGTAATTTTTTTTGCTTAATAGTGTACTGATTGGTACACTATTAAATTACGTCTAAAGATATAGCATTTTGAATAACAATAAATTTATCATCAAACATTAAAAACAAAAAAATGAGTAAAACTATTTTAATTACGGGAGCATCTCGTGGATTCGGAAAAATTTGGGCAGAAGCCTTTTTGAAAAGAGGAGATAATGTAGTTGCCACAGCCAGAAATACAAGTAAACTTGATGATTTGGTATCCAAATATGGAGCTGCAATACATCCTCTTCAATTGGATGTAACCAATAAAGCACAATGTGTTGATGTGGTTAGTAAAGCACAGCAACATTTTGGTAAATTAGACGTAGTGATCAACAATGCAGGCTACGGACTCTTTGGTGCGGTTGAGGAAGCCGGCGAGCAAGAAGTTCGTGAACAATTTGAGACCAATGTTTTTGGAACATTATGGATGCTTCAAGCAGTTCTGCCTATATTAAGAGCCCAAGGATTTGGACATATTATTCAAGTTTCAAGTGTTTTAGGAATTACAACTGTTCCTCTTTTAGGACTCTACAATGCCTCCAAATGGGCCGTTGAGGGTATGACAGAATCTATGGCAGGAGAAATAAAAGGATTTGGTATCAATACAACATTGATTGAACCAATTGGGTACAGCACCGATTTTTCAGGAGATTCGGGTGTGCAAAGTAAAGGTATTGACGCTTACAATGATTTCAAAGCCGTTGCATACGAGCAAATGAAAAAAATGCCTTATGGTGATCCTAAGGCTACAGCTGAAGTCGTTTTAAAGATTGCAGATGCCGAAAATCCACCGCTACGCATTTTCTTCGGTACAACAGCTTTGCCATGGGCAAAACAGGTGTATGCTGAAAGGATAGCACAATGGGAAAAAGTAAATCATTTGTCAGAAGCAGCTAACGGATAAATCAGCTCAAGCAATATCTATATTATGAAGAATTTACATCTAAAAATGTAGATTCTTCATGATTTGGAAAAGATCGCATTTTGTATTAATAATTTCTCAAACAGATAAAAAAATGAACAAAACAGTTTTAATTACCGGAGCGTCTTCCGGATTTGGCTTAGCTGTAGCTAATACACTTAAGAACAATGGATATAATGTTATCGGCACTAGTCGTAATCCTGAAAAATATCAAAATAAAGTATCATTCAAATTGATACAACTCGATTTAGATAACGAACAATCCATTCAATCATTCTCACAATTGCTATTGAAAGAAACGCAAACCGTAGATGTATTAATCAACAATGCAGGATACATGTTAAAAGGGCTTGCTGAAGAGACTCCTATTGAAATAGGCAAAAAACAATTTGAAACAAATTTTTGGGGAACAGTTGAGTTAACCAACCAGATTTTACCAATATTCAGGAAACAAAAAAGTGGCAAAATAATCACAGTCAGTTCTTTTGTTGGTTTAATAGGTCACCCAAATATTAGTTTTTATTCTGCTTCGAAGCATGCTTTGGAAGGCTACTTTAAATCACTTCGATTTGAATTGAGTCAATTTAATGTGAAAGTAGCCATGGTAGAACCACAATATTTTAAAACCAATTTAGGGCCAAACTCTATTCAATCGTCCACAGGAATTGCCGATTATGATGATTTTAGAAAAAAGGTAATTATTTACACTGATAAATCAATTGCAGATGCACCTCAACCTGATGCCGTGCTGGATAAAATTGTAAAACTGGTGGAAGATAAAAAACCAAAATTTAGTAATCCGATAGGAAAAGGTACTTCTATAATTCTAACATTGCAACGATTAGCATACACCACTTTTGAAAAATCAGTATTGGGCATGATTGCTAAATCAAAATGACGTAAATTATAAACAACTAACTAACAATAGTCTGTAACTTTGTCAGTAAAGTTATTAGCCTTTAATTGAAACGTTGGCCAATAAAAAATACAAACAAGAAAAAAAACATTGATATGATTTTAATAACAGGTGCAACCGGTGGTTTAGGCAATGCTACTATTAATTCATTACTAGAAATATTACCATCAGAACAAATCGCAGCTTTAGTCAGAGACAAGCAAAAAGCAACACTTTTAATTGAAAAAGGTATAGACATTCGCATAGGAGATTATGATTCTTACGAAAGTTTAGTTAAAGCTTTTAGTGGTATTGATAAACTACTGCTAGTTTCAGCACCAGCACTTTCAGATTTGAGATATAAAAGAGAAAGTAATGTGATTAATGCTGCAAAAGAAGCTGGAGTAAAGCATATTTTCTACACTGGCATCCAACACAGAAAAGATAGGCAATACATTATGCCAATGGTTACCGAGATAAGCATTTTGATCGAACAAATGTTCAAAGAGTCTGGAATGTATTATACTGTAATTGAAAATACTATTTATGCCGAAGCAGTGCCTTTATATATTGGAAATAACATAGATCAAATAATAGAACATGGAGTCATTTTTAATGGAAATGGTTCTATTTCTTATGCTTCAAGAGCTGATCTAGGAGAAGGCATTGCAAAGATCTTGACAAGTGAAAATCATGAAAATAAAAAGTATACACTTTCCAATACTCAATCATGGTCATTTTCTGATATAGCATCTATTCTCTCTGTAATTACAGAGAAAGAAATTGTCTATAGGAATGTTGGAAGAAAAGATTACATAAACCACAAGGTAACAGTTGAGCATTATCCCTCATTTGTGGCCGATTTTTTTGCTGATTGGGGCGATGCTGCAACAAATGGGGAATTTGAAGAGACAGACCCTATGTTAGAAAAATTATTAGGTAGAAAGCCTCAAAAATTAAACGAATTTCTAAGGAATATTTATTAAAAACAGTTGAATATCAGTCGAATTAATCAATGAAAAGAATTTCTATTATACAGAGTTATACTTAAAAACATAATACAGGAAGGATAAATTAAATAAAAATGGAAAACAACAGACTAAAATTTGTTCAAAGCTTTATTGGACGTTCATTTACTGAAAGCCCATCGCCTTTTGCACATTGGTTAAACGGAACTGTAGTTGAGGTTGAAAAGGACTCAGTTACTTTTCAATTTACGGTGAGAAAAGAAATGACCAATCCTGTAGGTACCCTTCATGGAGGCGTTATTGCAGCCATGATTGATGACTGCATGGGTGTTACATTTTTTGTTATGGGTTTGGAATATTTCTATCCGACAATTAACCTTAACATCGATTATTTCAATCCTACCGGTGAAGGTAAAACAGTTTTTGTCCGTACACAGGTAGTTAAGCAAGGAAAGACTATCATTAATATGAAAGCAGAAGTTTTAAGCGAACGAAAGAGACTGCTTGCCCAAGCAACATCCAACCTGGCTTTAAGCAGCATAAAAGTTACATTTTAAAAAGACTCGGTAAGCTATTAAAACATCATTGAAGAAAAATCCAATGAAGAAAAAGATCGCCTTTGCATTTTTGATGGGATTTATAACTACAGGTCTTATATCTTTGACTATAGTACTTGTCAATACCCATTTTCAAGGATTTAAGTTTTTGATTATTTGGTTGAAATCATGGGGTATAGCTTATGCAGTTGTTATTCCCTGCATAGTTTTTATTTCCCCTAAAATAGAAAAATTAATTGATAAAATATTTAAGGAATAAATTTGCTAAAATATATTTAAAATGAAAACAACAGAAAACACAGTATTGATTACCGGTGGATCAGCCGGAATCGGGTTGGAAATAGCAAGACTATTTTCAGCACAAGGTAATAAAGTCATTATTACAGGTCGGAATCAAAATTTACTTGATGAAGCCCTATCTCAATTACCAAACGCCACTGCTATAGTTGGAGATATAAGCAAAAGTGAGGATGTGGAAAACCTGGTAACCATTATCAAGAAAGATTATCCCCAATTGAACGTAGTTGTAAATAACGCAGGATATGCTGCTCTTCACAATTTACTTGATGACAGTGATAGTTTTGGAATAGCACAACAAGAAATGCTAACCAACTACCTTTCTACTATAAGATTAAATCAAGCATTCCTGCCGCTACTTTCGGAGAAAGAAGATGCCGCCATTATCAATGTATCATCAGTGGCAGCCATTGTGCCCGGAGCTACTGGCACTCCCACTTATTCTGCTAGTAAGGCTGCATTACATTCTTATACATTATCATTGCGGACTAGATTATCACAGACAAAAAGTAAAGTGAAAGTGTTTGAACTTATGCCTCCTTTAGTTAACACCCGATTTTCGGCAGAGATAGGTGGCGAAAATGGGATGCCTCCATTGGAAGTAGCACAGGCATTGATAGATGGATTGAAAAATGATAATTTTGAAATACATGTGGGGCAAACCCAGTATGTCTACGATTTATACCTCAAATCGCCCGAAGAAGCTTTGAATGTGATGAATCAGTAAAGAGATTAAAAGCAAAAAATAAATTGGTTACACAAACAAAAGTGTCTTCAGTAAACTGAATTGAAATCGTTTGCTGAAGACATTTTTTTGAACTGTAGTCTCTTTGAATTCTTCTAATCTAAAATCTTAACTCCTGACTTGCCCTTCACCTTTAATGATCCATTTATAAGAGCATAACTCAGCTAATCCCATAGGTCCCCGTGCATGAAGTTTCTGAGTACTGATCCCAATTTCAGCACCTAACCCAAACTGCGCACCATCGCTGAATGCAGTCGATACATTGGTATAGACACAAGCAGCATCCACCATTTTGTCAAAGTAAGAAATAGTTGACTCATTTTCACTAATAATACATTCGCTATGTTTCGAACTATATACAGAAATGTGCTCGACAGCTTCCTGAACGGATAAAACAGTTTTGATGGACATTTTATAATCCTGAAATTCGGTGTTATAGCTTTCTTCTGTTGCATTTTGCAGCAGATTGGATGGGTATTTTTCATTCAGAGAAGCAAACGATTTCTCATCAGCATAAATGATTACATTTTTTGATGCTAGTTTTTCACAAAGTGCAGGTAAATCAGATAGTCTTTTTTCGTTTATAAGCAAACAATCGATGGCATTACACACACTTACACGACGGGTTTTAGAATTGAATACTATTTCGGCACCTTTATCTAAATCTCCAAACTCATCAAAATAGTTATGACAAATGCCAGCTCCGGTTTCAATAACCGGAATACGTGAATTATCGCGAACAAACTCAATCAACCCTTTTCCACCACGTGGAATAATTACATCCACAATTCCAACTGCATTCATAAGATCTGCAGTAGCTTCACGACCAGCTGGAAGCAAAGTCACTATGTTTTTGTCCAACCCAAATGTTTCAAGTACCGATTGTATGACTTTCACAATAGCCACGTTTGAGTTGTTCGCATCAGTTCCCCCTTTGAGAACGCAAACATTGCCCGACTTGAGGCAAAGCGAGAATACATCAAAACCAACATTAGGACGGGCTTCGTAAATAATACCAGCAACACCAAAAGGAACTGTTATTTTTGAAATACGCATTCCGTTAGGACGTTCTGTCTCCATAAGTAGCTTGCCTAGTGGCGACGGCAACGAAGCCACATTGCGTAGATCTTCAGCAATACCTTCAATACGCTCTTTACTTAACAATAGTCTGTCGTACATGAGATTCGATTTATTCATCACAGCCAGATCTTTGGCATTTGCGATCAAAATAGTTTGAGTGTGAGCAGCAGTCTCATCGGCCAAAGCTAATAAAACCTTATTGATGGTTTCAACAGTTGCCGCATTGAGTGAGCGTGATGCTGCAACCACATTTTTTTTCCAGTCTTCTTTCATAATTTTCAAAAAATTAGCCCCTAGTGTAATTAGTATAAGGGGGATTTTGCCAAATGATCTAATTTACAAAAACAAGATGTGCAAAGATAAGAATACACTTTAAAAACATAACAATCAAATCAGTTCGATTGTTTTACAATAAATTTTACTCTACCGTACAGTGTAGCTTTGAGATTTCGTTCTGTTATCCATACCCATCCTACACCCTAGAGCCTTATATGATTTATTCAACTCACTTCGGGATTGTGGATTTAGAGCTACTCATATCCCTTGGTTTCGCAAGCTTAACCAATTTCTTTTGATTCTAATCTTCGACCTGTATATTCTTCGGAAATATTGTCTGTTCAAGATGGCTGGTTTTTATTGAATTTTATGTCTAGCTATAGTTAATAAATTAGTTGAGGTCTCAACTAATTTATTTTTTCGTAACTTTGCAGCACAAAAAAATAAGTACGAATTATACTAAATCGTATGAAAAGTAATCCTGCAACTACTCATTCGATTTTATAAAAAAACTGATGGAAACCAACGCAAAAGCAGAACCCTTACGGGATCTGATGAAGACGATTCTGCAAATTAATAGCACTTTTAGAGCAGCTATTCAGCGAAGTTTAAGGAAGAATGACGTTGCCATAACATTTGAAATGTTACAGGTAATGGTTCAATTATGGATGAAAGATGATGTAAATCAACAAGAGTTGGCCGATAAAACTTTTAAAGACAAAGGAAGTCTGACGAATCTTCTTAATAATTTAGAGAGTAAAAATTTCGTTGAACGACAGGAAGATACAATCGACAGAAGAAATAAAAAAATTGTATTAACTCCGCAGGGACATGAGCTTCAAAAGGTGATAGATCCGCTCCTAGTCGAAATATATGCCTTGGCCGCTCAAAAAATGGAACTCCATTCGATACAGGAAACAATATCTTTATTAGAAAATACGAATGATGCATTTAAAAAAATTGAATAAGTGGATCTTATCCTGTTTTATATTAGTAAACATGACTTTACTCCATGCTCAGAAACCTCGCTCTATTGGAGCAGAAGAATTATTCAAGCTGGGAATAGAAAATAGTTTAAAATTGAAGAGTGACAGAATTAATGTCGCTATAGCCAATGACGAGGAAACTCTTTCGAAGAACTCCCGTTTACCAACAATTTCACTCAACTTAGCCGGAGGATATTTGGGAAAATTTACTGTATATAAGCATGGACTAACTGATCCTAGTTATCCATACATGCCGAATTGGGATCAAAACTACAATATATCGTTGGAGCAGCCCATTTACGAAGGAGGTAAAATAAAAAAAGGAATAGAGAAAGCTACCATACAAAATGAGCTGATTGAATTGAGCTTACACAAAGATAGAGCAGATCTAAAACTGGCTTTGATGGGAAAATATCTGGAATTGTTCCGATGGTACAAGCAGCATGAAGTGGTGAGTCGCAACATTGAAGAGGCAGAACAGCGCCTGCACGATATGCAATCGATGAAAAAGCAAGGAATGATCACCGGAAATGATTTGATTCGAAGCGAATTACAACTCAATAATCTGAACCTGATGCTTCGTGAAGTGAAGGATAACATACAGATTACGTCTCAGCAATTGGATATTGCACTGGGATTGAACGAAAACCTGGTGTTGAAGCCCGATGAAAAGCTGCTGGAGCAAACTCCTCCTATAGAACCCATCGACAGTTATGTTCAACAAGCCTATCTGCAATTTCCTGAATTACAAATAGTCAACAGTGAAATAAAATTGGTAAGGAAACAGGAAGAAATTGTGAAAGCCGGTTACTTACCATCGTTATCATTACATGCAGGCAATGAATTGGTGCGTCCTATTATAAATACTTTTCCGGTGTTGGATATGTTTTACAACAGTTGGAACGTGACTATGAAATTCTCTTACAACCTATCTAGTTTATATCAGAATCCAAAGAAAGTGAACATAGCAAGACAAGCTATCTCTTACCAAATGGTACAGAAAGAACAACAAGAACAAAACATTCGATTGAATATAAAAAGTGCTTTTATAAAACATCAGGAAGCCTTAGATAAAGTCGATGTGCTGACTCAATCGGTGAAACAGACAGAAGAAAATTACCGAATTGTCTACAACAGATATAAAAATAATTTGGCAATTCTCACTGATTTGCTTGATGCCAGTGGAGTTAAACTAGATGCCGAAATGCAACTCACAACTGCCAAAACCAGTGCTTTATATACACACTATCAATTATTGCGTATGAGCGGTACTCTTTAAGGGAATAGAAACCAAAATTTATTTCTGCGACATGACCCTATATAGGTAATCTATTAAGACGAAATATTTTCAACAAAAAGAGGAAAATTCGAAGATGAAACAAGAAAAAGAAACACGGTACTTGCACCGGAAAAGAATAATACTGAGACGACGATTAGTCCGCAACTTTACGTTGAATAATATTTCTATTATTCTGGCAGTTGGAGTGATTATCTGGGCTGTCAACTATTTTTGGCGCTACCATGAATATGAAATAACGAATGATGCAGTCGTTGATCAATACATCGCCCCTGTAAGTATACGTGTGGGTGGATATATTAAGGAAGTTCGCTTTACCGAGCACCAACATGTAAAAGCTGGTGATACCTTAGTTATTCTTGACGATAGTGAGTTTCGAATTAAGCTTATGGATGCTGAAGCCGGTTTAATGGATGCCAATGCATCTGCAGCCGCTACTCGCTCAAATAAAAATACCATTAAGAGCAATGTCAATGTATCCACTGCCAATATAGCTGAAGCAAAAGCAAAATTATTGAAATTAGAGCGGGACGAGAAACGATATGCTGAGCTTTTGAAAGAAGAATCGGTGTCAGGCCAGCAATACGAGCAAGTCAAAAGCGATCTTGATGTCATGCGGGCACGTTACGAAGCTTTAATCGACCAAAAGTCATCAATTGAATCTCAAGGCATGGAGGCCGGTCACAAAATAACAAGTGGCGACGCACTAATATTGCATAAAAAAGCAGACTTGGAAATGGCCAGGCTCAATTTATCATACACGGCAGTAGTTGCCCCATTCGAAGGGTATATGGGAAGACGCACGTTAGAAGTCGGTCAATATATTCCTGCTGGTCAGATGATTTCCAATATTATTCGAAATAAAGAAAAATGGATCACTGCCAATTATAAAGAGACACAAATAGGCAACATATACATTGGACAAAATGTAAAAGTAAAAGTTGATGCCCTTGATGGCAAGGTTTTACAGGGTAGAGTGACTGCAATTAGTGAAGCTACCGGATCCAAGTATTCTTTGCTACCCACAGACAACAGTGCCGGAAACTTTGTGAAAATACAACAGCGCATTCCTGTGCGCATCGAACTAACCAATATCAATTTGCGCGATGAAGATTTATTGCGCGCCGGCATGATGGTAGAAACCGAAGCTAAAATAAAACGATAAATGGCTCGAAAGCATAATATCCCATTACGCAGTTGGGCACCACGCTGGGTGGGAATTGTTATTACTTTTTTCATCATGATTTCTGTTATGCTGCTCAATGGTACCTACACCGCTGCAAGTTTAGATATTTCCGGATCGTTGGGCGTACTTTCAGAAGACATCTCCATGGTTTACTATGCAGCTTCGATAGGAATGGTAGTGGCTTTCCCAATTATCGGTAAAATCAGAGCAATTGCGACTACCAAAACCATTACATTAAGTGTTCTTATCTTACTTACATTCCTCGCTTATGTCTGTGCCCGAACCTCAAATACAAATATATTGATCCTGTGTAACTTCTTAATGGGTTTTCTTCGCGCTTTTATGATGGTAGAGATGACTCTTATTTTGAGGCCTTTCTTTTCCAAAAATGAGAGCCAATCTGAATTCTATTCCTATTTTTACCCCATTTCCTTTGGATTAGGACAAATATCCATGATTATCACCGCAGCTTTAGCTTACCAATACCAATGGCAACACATGTATTACCTTATTATTGGTTTACAGGTATTAACCATTACATTAATACTTGTTTTTTTTCGCTACGGACGGAAACCAATTCGTATTCCGTTTCGTGACATAGACTGGATCAGTGTGGGCGCCATCACTCTCATCTATTTATTTATTGTTTATGTGTGCATCTATGGAAGAACAAATGATTGGTTGGACTCAAAGCAGATACTGACATTAACTTTGGTTATTCCTTTTATTATTTGGTTTTTTTTGAGAAGACAACGAGCAAGTGATATCCCGTATTTGAAAATAGAAGTATTGTTACGACCTAAAAATTTCCTGGCTTATTTTTTTACGGGAATAGCTATGTTCTTTAATGCCTCCGAAACTTTGATTTCACAATACACGACTGTTGTATTAAGAATGGACAGCGTGCATTCCAATGAATTAAACCTTTGGATGATCCCCGGATTTATTATTGCGGGTGGCATTTGTTATTGGTGGTTCAATGCACAAATCTGGCGACTCAGGGTTTTGGTGTTTTGGGCGATGGCATGCTTTGTGGTCTATTTTGCATTTATTTATTTCGGACTCAGACCCGATGGAAGATTTGAGTTTCTTTACCTGCCTTATATTTTAAAAGGCACAGGATTAATGATACTTCTTATTGTTTTTAGCGTTTATGCAGTAGAAGGTTTGGATAGAAAGCTTAGGTTACACAATGCATTTTTTAAAATAGGTGTTCGAAGCATATTGGCGGCAGCGTTAAGCAGTTGCTTATTCAGTAATTTGTTTTATCATCTTCAAATTCAGCATCAAATGATCCTAGGAGAAGGATTGGATATGCAAAATTCATTGTTTGCCTCTCGGTTCTCTCAAAGTGTAAATAGTGCTCTAAGTCAGGGTTATTCACTTTCTGAAGCTCAACAGATGGCAACCAGAGTTATGCACAACAGTGTACAGATACAATCTACAATGTTAAGTATCAAACAGATTACAGGATATTTATTGATTTTGTCTTTTGTAATTATGGTGGTTGTTCGTTTTATTCCTTTCCACAAGACACTTAAATTTATTGTTCCAAAAACTGGAGACGATATGGTCTGACTTAGTAGCCTGAATTCAGAATAAGCAATAAATGAAAAAGCTTAATCTACTTAATAATACATCTTGGTTATCAATTATATTCGAAAAAATATGTAAGTTCTTCCGTCAATCCGTAAGCACCATCATATTCAATGACATTGGTTAGAAAAAACGAATCTGAACTCAGGTTATTACTCAAAAGAATCAACTTAGTGAAAACAAAAAAAACGACCCCGCACAAACGGAGTCGTAATTAAATATTATTGTCAAATTCGAGACTTATCGATTAATCATTTTTTGTGCGGCAGCTTGGTATCTGTCACCTTTTATGTCTATTCTCGAGATTTCTTCTTCAATTTTTTGAAGATCTTCAGAAGTTAGCTCAATAGAAACAGCACCGATATTTTCGTTGAAACGCTCTAATTTTGTTGTTCCCGGAATAGGAACAATCCACGATTTTTGAGCTAAAATCCAAGCCAATGCTATTTGAGCCGGAGTGGCTTGTTTTTGAGCAGCCAGTTCAGTTACTAAATCAACTAAGGGTTGATTAGCGATTCTGTTCTCCAAATCAAAACGAGGAACAGAATTTCTAAAATCATTTTCTTTGAAAACTGTATCCTTGCTGATTTTACCGGTTAGGAAGCCTTTGCCAAGTGGACTGAAAGGCACAAAACCAATACCCAGTTCTTCGAGCGTAGGTATTATTTCGGCTTCCGGTTCACGCCAAAACATGGAGTACTCGCTCTGAAGAGCAGCAACCGGTTGAACAGCATGTGCACGACGAATAGTTTGTACTCCTGCTTCTGATAGTCCAAAATATTTTACTTTTCCTTCCTGAATTAAGTCTTTCACTGTGCCAGCCACATCTTCAATCGGCACATTTGGATCAACACGGTGTTGATAAAGCAAATCAATAGTTTCAATGTTCAGTCGTTTTAACGAATCTTCCACAGTTTGTCTGATATATTCCGGACGGCTGTTCAGTCCAACCGACTTATTTCCGTCGAACTGAAAACCAAATTTAGTGGCAATAACTACTTTGTTGCGAAACGGAGCTAATGCTTCGCCCACTAATTCTTCGTTGGTGAATGGTCCATAAATCTGAGCAGTATCAAAAAAGTTGAGGCCACTTTCAACAGCTTTGCGAATTAACGCAATCATTTCTTTTTTTTCAGGGATAACGCCATAAGCAAAGCTCATACCCATACATCCAAGTCCAAGGGCTGATACTTCCAGTCCACTATTTCCTAAATTTCTTGTTTTCATAATGTTTATCTTATGTCTAAATTACTTTATTTCTAATTTTACCTGTACTGTATTTTCCGCTGCAGCTAATGGAGTAATGATGTCCTCATTTACATCACCGATATGCACTACTTCAAATGGAGTAATATCCGCTCCGCCATAAAGCACTGTGAATGCCGACCAGCCATCGTAATAATAAATACCACCGGCATGTGCGTCCGAAGTCATTGGAACACCCTTAATAGACGGTTTTTGAGGTAACGAACAGTAATACTCATGACCAGCATAGCGCTGAAGCGTTAACTCCAATGGTAGCATACTCAAAATATCATCTACAGTACGATTATCGTTTAACGTAACCGTATATTCTTTGCCGTCTATTGTTAGTTTTATTGATTTGCTCATTGTTGCTTCTCTGTTTATACGATCCAAGATTTTAGCATGTTATCCGAATTCTTCACACTACCGCCACGAATAGCTATGCCTGACTTTACGTTGGCTTTAGGACAAAGTTTTTTGATATCACGTTCGCTGTTTCCCAATCCACTTCCTTCGTGTGTGCAAAATGGAATAATCGTTTTCCCTGAAAAATCAGACGATTCCAGAAATGTAAACACCGCCATGGGAAAAGTGCTCCACCAGTTAGGGTAGCCCAGGTAAATAATATCGTATGCATCCATATTGTCGACCGTTGCAGTAAGTTCCGGTCGTGCATTCCGGCGCTTTTCGTCCATGGCTACGTTAGTAGTTTCTGTATAATCTATCGGATAAGCTTCTACCGTGTCGATTTTGAACAAGTCACCACCAGTCATACTTTGTATTTTCTTTGCAACTACTTCGGTGTTTCCTACAGGCAGATTTACAATACTACCGCTCACATAATTCTGTCCTTTACGGGAATAGTATGCAATGAGAGTTTTTGAATTTGTCATTTTATTTAATTACTTTTTTGAGTTGAAAAATAATCATTTCTGTTGGTACAAAATTAAAACAAAAACCGCAGAGAATGGTTTTCTCTGCGGCTCAAACATGTTTGCTGAATGGCTCAATTAATAGTAGATATTCGCCTATGTATCCTGAATTAATAAGGTGCAAGACAACAAAAAACGGATTTTATAGCTAAATTTCAAGTGCTTTAATCTACAACAACATCATTTCTAATGTTCAATGCATCAATATACGAGCATAACCAATGAATAGTAATCGTATTACGGACTAGCAAATTAGCTATAATTGATTATAGAATGTAATCCGTATTGATAAAGTTAGATTCTTTACTGTTCAACAACTCCTGTAAAATAGCATTGTTGTAATCGTTATCTTTTGAAGCAACGAAAGTTCGAATAGAGAACGAGCGTAAAGCATCAAAAACACTTAAAGTTCCCACAGCAGAATCTTTTCTTCCTGTAAACGGATATACGTCTGGCCCACGTTGACAAGAACTATTCAAATTTACTCTACAGACCAAATTAACTAATGTATCGATAAGCGGAGCAAGAGTTTTAATGTTTTTTCCAAACAAACTTACTTGCTGACCATAGTTTGATTCTGCCATATCGTTCAACGGTTCTTGAATGTCTTTAAAAGTCATAATCGGAATTACCGGGCCAAATTGTTCTTCATGGTAAACTCTCATTTCCTTGTTTACAGGAAACAGTACTGCTGGGAAAATGTAATTTGGATAATTTTGTCCTCCTTTTTCATTGATCACCTTTGCTCCTTTGTTGGTTGCATCATCAATCAAGCCTTGTATGTAAGCTGGCTTTTCAGCTTCTGGAAGCGGTGTGAGCGAGACACCTTTTTCCCAAGGATTACCAAATGTAAGTGCATCCACTTTTTCAGCAAAACGTTTGTTGAATTCCGCTGCAATAGATTCGTGTACATACAATATTTTCAGAGCAGTGCATCGTTGTCCATTAAAAGACAAGGTACCAGTAATACATTCGGAGATTGCCAAATCCAAATCAGCATCAGGTAAGATTATCGCAGGGTTTTTAGCTTCCAATCCAAGAACCAAACGCAACCTGTTTTTATTAGGATGTTGATCTTGTAAAGTTAAGGCCGATTTGCTGTTCCCTATTAAAGCAAGAACATCAATAACACCTGACTTCATAATTGGGGAAGCGATTTCACGTCCTCTTCCATAAATTATATTGATTACTCCTTTAGGAAAACTATTTCTAAAAGCTTCCAATAAAGGAGAAATTAATAGTACACCATGTTTCGCTGGTTTAAAAATCAATGGATTACCCATTAACAGTGCAGGAATAAGCAAAGAGAATGTTTCGTTTAATGGATAATTATATGGTCCTAAACAGAGCACAACACCAATTGGTCCTCTACGAACCATGGCGTTAATGCCCTGGGTTTTTGAAAATCGCGCGTTGTTTCTGTCGTGTTGTTTATAATTTTCGATAGTTTCGTATATGTAGTCAACAGTTCTATCAAATTCTTTTTGCGCATCCGGCAATGATTTGCCAATCTCCCACATCAACAAGTTAACCACATCTTCACGGGTATCTTTCATTTGGGAAACAAATTTTTCCATACATTTAATACGCTCTACAACTTTCATCGTTGACCATAAACCTTGCCCATGGTTATAGGCTTGTCTGGCCGAATTAATAAATTCATCGGCGTTTTCTTCGGTCATGTAAGGGATAGAGCCTAGTAATGTGGGAGCATAATCTTCTGTTGAAGAAATAGTGGAATACACGTCTGTGGTTTTACCTGTCCACTTTTTTAATTCGCCATTTACAAGATAAGTATCTTGATGTAATAACTTCGTTATTTGATAATCTTGAGGAATTGTACTCATTTATTTGTTTTTATTTATTGCGATTCAAAATACACTAATAATTATTACTTTTATCGCTTGAGTAACAATTATTAGTATTCTAATTTATTATATATGTCATTTTCTTCCACCTATCCACTTCACTATAGCCGGATCGCGATGGTCAAAAAATAAGCTTTTACCTGTATCGAGTTTCGAAATGGCTTCCATATCTTCAGCAGCTAGCTTAAAATCAAAAACATTGATATTTTCAGCAATACGGTCTTTGCGAACTGATTTAGGTATAACTACCACACCACGTTGAGTAAGCCAACGTAGAATGACCTGGGCAATGGATTTATTGTATTTTTTACCAATAGAAGCCAGTAGCTCGTTTTTAAAAATATCGTTTCTGCCTTCGGCAAAAGGTCCCCATGATTCAATTTGAACCTTGTTTTCAATTAAAAATTTTTGCGTTTCGATATGTTGATTGAAAGGGTGAGTTTCAATTTGATTCACGGCTGGAACAACATCGTTGAACATAATCATATCCATTACCCTATCCGGTTGAAAATTGCTGATTCCGATAGCTCTTATTTTTCCTTCTTTGTACAATTCTTCCATCGCACGCCATGCACCATGCACATCACCATAAGGTTGATGTATCAGATATAAATCCAGATAATCAAGACCGAGATTCTTCAACGATTTTTCAAAAGCTTTCTTCGCTTTTTCATAACTCACGTCAGATACCCAAAGTTTTGTGGTAATGAATAGATCTTTTCTGTCTACTCCACTTTTTTTGATGGCTTTTCCAACTGCTTCTTCATTTCCATAAGCTTGAGCCGTATCAATTAATCTATATCCGGCGTTTATTGCCTCAAAAACACTTGTTTCACATTCATTTGGATCGGTTACCTGATATACACCGAACCCTAAAATGGGCATTTCAACCCCATTATTTAGCACTACTTTTTCCATAATTCTATATATTTATTTGCTAATAGTTTTTATCGTTCAAACGACTACCAACCATCACAATTTATTATACTCCTCATCAGTAACTGGATTCAACCACTCCGTAGTAGCACCTTCTACAGGTACACTAACCGCAATGTGACTAAACCAACTGTCTTTTGATGCTCCGTGCCAATGACTCACTCCGGCGGGAATGTTTACTACATCTCCGGGCTGTAATACCCGAGCTGGTTTACCATCTTCCTGATACCACCCAGTTCCTGCAACACAATAAAGTATCTGACCTCCTTCATGATGAATATGCCAGTTATTTCTACAAGCAGGCTCGAAGGTTACATTGGCAGAAAAGACACCGTCTTGTGTTAGAACAGCCAAATAACTCTGACCTGTAAAGAACTGTGCATATGCGTCATTTTTCTCGCCTAATGGGAATAATTGTTTAAAATCGTTCATTTTATTTTTTTTGATTTAGTATATCAGAGCAATTTAATCCCCTGATATTATTAGTTAGATTAATTGATATTTTTAAGAATCCAGATCTTTCTGTTTTGACTCAATAGTGGAATCATCTATTAGTTCACCTTCATTTATTTTTTTATGGTTCGGGAGCAGCCATGATAAAGAAATCAAGATTAATAAAACAAATGCAAGTTTAGGATAGTTCAAAAAAGCGATCAATGCAGATAAAGAGTTGAGAAGAATTGTTATGTAAATTTTCCAATAACCTTTAAAAGACTTTGAGAATGTCGAATCATAACCATGCAAACAACGTAATTGATGTACCAAAATTAAGTAGGCAACAACGCTTAATGTTAAAGAAATTGCATAAAATGATACGGTTGTACTTTTAAACGCATTTTCACCCATCCAAGCAGTGGCAAATGGTGTAAACGAAAGGAAAAATAGCGCAAGTAAATTTGCCCAAAGCACTTTATTATCTACCTTTTGTGCCAAATGAAATAGGTGGTGATGATTACTCCAATTAAGTCCAACAAAAAAGAAACTCAACGCATAACTAGTAAAAACAGGCCAAATTTGCCACAAAGATTCCCAACTAGTATCATTAGGAACTTTAAATTCCAATACCATAATGGTGATAATAATGGCCATAACCCCATCGGAGAAAGCTTCTAATCTGTTTTTATTCATGCTTTATGAATTTGGCTTATTTATACCCAAACTTTCATGAACATAAGTTTCGGGATGTTCAATAAGTTCTGTAATAAATGATGCCAGACTTTTCTCAGAAATAACCGAACCTTTTTCAGGTTCTCCTTTGTGAGTTATCTCGTAATGCACTTCATTTGCGTTGGTGTACCATGCTGGGCGCAATATGGTGTAATCAAGATCAGATGCTTCGAGCACGTCGGCAGCCTGGCGATAAGGACGCAATACCGGTTTTAATGGAACATCATATATTTCGATGGAGCTAATAAAAATGATTCTTTTTACGGCTGTTTCATTCATTGCTTTTACAATATTTTGAGCCATCAACCCGAGGTCTCCTGACAGATTAGCATAAACAATATTTTGTCCGCTAATGGCTGCTTTCAATTGCTCATAATTGAGCACATCTCCTTCAATAATATTGAATTGTGAAACATTTTTTATTTGTAATCTGCTCTTTTTACGAACAAACAATGTTAGGCTGATATCATCTAAATCTAGTAACATTTTAATAGCATGACTAGCAATATTGCCACTCGCTCCCAGAATAATTACATTTCTCATTTGCTGCAATTTATTGTTTTAATGAAGCCATGTCAATTACAAAACGGTAACGCACATCACTTTTCAGCATTCTTTCGTATGCTTTGTTGATATCCTGCATTTTAATGACTTCAATTTCTGAAACAATATTATGTTCTCCGCAGAAATCAAGCAATTCTTGCGTTTCGGCAATGCCACCAATAACTGAACCTGCTACTGATTTTCGACCCATAACCATAGGTGCTGTATTTAAAAATGGTTCTAAACCTCCTAAATATCCAACCAAAACCAGAGTTCCATTAATATTCAATGTAGAAACATACGGGTTAATGTCATGAACGTAAGGAACGGTGTCAATAATTAAATCAAATTTACCTTTTACAGTGTCCATTTGGTCATTGTCCGTTGAGATAATTACTGCATCAGCTCCAAGATCCAAACCGTCTTTCTTTTTATACGGTGTTCTTGAGAAAAGAGTCACATCAGCACCTAATCCTTTGGCCAGTTTAATGGCCATGTGTCCCAATCCACCCAATCCGACAACGGCAACTTTACTTCCTTTTCCTACATTCCAGTGACGAAGAGGTGACCATGTGGTTACGCCAGCGCAAAGCAAAGGTGCAGTAGCTGCTAAATTAAGATTTGAGGGAACTTTCAGAATGAAGTGTTCGTCAACTACAATCTTTTCAGAATAGCCTCCAAAAGTATGGCCTCCAAGATGTTTATCATGCGCATTATACGTGCTGGTAAACCCATTCAGGCAATATTGTTCAAGGTCATGCTCGCAGCTATCACATTCGCCACACGAATCCACCAAACAACCAACAGCTGCATAATCTCCGACTTTCAGTTTTGTAACTTCAGCTCCTACTTTTACAACTTTCCCAACAATTTCATGTCCTGGTACAGCTGGGTACAGCGTACCGCCCCAATCATTTCTTGCTGTATGTAAGTCTGAGTGACAAACACCACAGTACAAGATTTCTATTTCAACATCTTTGACAGTGGCTTCTCTGCGTTCAATATTTAATTGCTTCAATGGAGCATCTGCTGCTTCCGTTCCAAACGCTTTTATAATCTTTGTTGGCATAAGTATTTTATTTTATTATTTAATAATTTGATAGTAAGTTTATCAAATTTGTCCCTGCAAAATTAAAGATAAAGTAAGGATAGAAGGTTTTCCCTACAGCTCAAACAATTTTGCTTATTGGCTCAACTTTATCTACTTCTGAAATGCAAAATTGTCATTCATTGAAAGCCGAAAAGCTGAGCATATCCTTTTATTCGAACTTAGTGATGTGATAGATTCTAACAACCTTTTTCGAAATTCAAATCTATACAGCAGCGACTAACTGGTATACAAATTTTACCCAATTCGTTTATTATAAAAGACTTATGCAAGAGGCCGGCTATTTGTACATTATTCAAATCGGAAAACATGAAGTGTGTATTGCCATAAATCCCTATATCAGGTAAGTGTATGAGAGTAACATGTCCACCATGCCGGTTCACAGCATCCTTCCATAATTTAGCCATTGCTAAACGCACTCGCCAATTATCCTGACCAGGATTTGCCGATACTTGATCGGGTATATTATCACCATAATAAATAATGATTGGAATCTTTGTAAGTTGCATAAAGTATGACAAAGGGATACCTGATAGCACAAGGGTTTCAGCTGAGCTGGGCATAGAAGCAGGCACTTCTCCTTCCGGAAATACAAATCCACTACCAGGCTCGTACGCAACTACCGCACGAACTTTTGAATTTTTAATCGCTGTCATCCAACCCGAACCTCCACCTTGTGAATGAGTGACTAGAATTCTCTCTCCTATTTTGTCAAACAATGCTGAAACAGCATCCGAAATCACTCCTGTACCATATAGGGCCTGTATTCGGAGTCATCTGCCGAAAGTACCGGTTCAAAGATTCTTTATCGCGGGAAAACTGAACGCCTGGGTAATAATTCGGCCAGTTGCCAATTCGGAAAAAGCCGAACCATTGCTGTTCATCAGGTATTGATGTAAGGTTCATTGGTACAGTGCTACGTCCCGCCTCGATTGATCTATTAAATAAACACCAAAGCCACGATGCAGAAAAATAGTTTGGAAACCTTCACGTCCGTCGGGAGTACTTTCCCAAGTTTTTAAAGACTGACCGGCACCGTGCAAAAAATACGAGAGGAAGTTTACCAGCCTTAGCGGGAATCTGATAGAATACATACGTATGATCGCCGTGGAGTGTCTGCCCTTCAGGATTCATTTTCATCGGATCAAAAGTACCAGGAGTAGTAATAACAGTGCCTCCAACAGTAAAACTGCCTTGGTCCAGAATCACTAATGGTTTTTGCTTTCTACTTTGAGCAATTAAGAAGCAATTAGATGCGATGAAATATGCTACAATAAATAGTAAAAATCGTTTTTCTATTTTCATCATTATCGTTTTTTTTCCGTTATACTTTTATTCTACAACTTTATCGACCTAGCTGCTTTACATCGGAAGTCATAGTTTCTTTTGAAATCCACTTAGGTATTGAATCGTATTTTGCTAATTTTCTTGATTCTTTCCGTGTCACGATGATGGATCAGCATACTTGCGCCAGTGTCGAGGCTTCCTATGTTTTTCACATCTTCAGGCAAGAGTTCAAAGTCGAAAATATTGAAGTTCTCTGCTATCCGTTCTTTACGTACAGATTTTGGGATAGATACAATACCTCTTTGCGAAAGCCAGCGGAGAATAATCTGAGCGATGCTTTTGTTGTACTTCTTTGCCAAACCCAATAACAACTCATTCTCGAATATATGATTCTTCCCTTCGGCAAAAGGGCCCCATGATTCAATCTGAACCTGATTCTCTTGCATGAATTGTTGATTTTCGATTTGTTGACAAAAGGGATGAGTTTCTACCTGGTTTACAGCTGGGACAATCTTGTTGTAAGCAATAAGATCCATAAGCCTGTCTGATTGAAAGTTGCTTACACCGATAGCTCTTATTTTGCCTTCTCCATACAACTCTTCCATGGCTCGCCACGAACCGTAAACGTCACCGTAGGGTTGATGAATTAAATACAGATCGAGATAATCAAGTTGCAGGCGATTCATTGAACGCTTAAAAGCTTCTTTAGTGCCCTCGTAACCTGCGTCCTGAACCCAAAGTTTGGTGGTGATAAAAAATTCTTCTCTGGGAATATCACTCTTTTTGATAGCATTACCCACAGCTTCTTCATTTTCATAGGCTGAGGCCGTATCAAAAAGGCGATATCCCACACTTATAGCTTCTGCAATGCTTTCCTCACATTCTACAAGATTTGGAACCTGATATACACCAAAACCCAGAATGGGCATCTCAACACCATTATTCAATTTTACTGTTTTCATATATTAAAAGTATTCCAATTGTGTTTGTTACCTTTTCAATTGAATCCTAATAAAACGAAGGCCTATCCCAGTTTGTATTGGGTTCTCCTACTCCAATACTAGTTTTTATAAATTTTCCTGAATTGTCTTTCAATATATCTACAATTAATTGTGAAACAGCTTGACGAGTCACTTGAGCACCATCAAAAGGCTCCCCTTTAGAAGTAAGATGATATTTCCGGTTTCCTTCCTGATTGTAAAGCCAGGTAAGCCTCAATACCGTATAATCCAGATCCGGGATTTCGACGAAAGAAGCAGCTTCTTTGTGTTTTTGGATATATCCGACTCCTATCATTTTGCGATTCCAAGCCCCGAAGACACCAGGCACTTCATCATAGATATCCAGTATCGATGCAACAATGATTCTTTTAGTACCCGTATCTTTCATCGCCTTAACAATTGTTTGAACGCCTTCATTATTCTGCATGTTGTTCAGGTAAATGGCATCAATGCCTTTCATCGCCTTCGTGAGTGCATCGTAATTGGCAAAATCGCCATCCACAATAGAAACCCTGTTAGATTCATTTTTTTTTAATCTCGTTGAAGCATTACGCGCATATAGTACCAACTCGTAATTTGTTTGTTCCAATAAATCTTTTGTAAGCATACGGCCAATTTGACCTGCTGCTCCTAGTATTAACACTTTCATTTCAAAATAAATTTAAGTTATATGATATAAGTTTCAGCAAACCCACTTTCGTAAGTCCACATGGTATTCAGATATAATTTCTACTTTTTCTTTCATTACAAATAAAACCCCACCTTTTTCTGAGTTTCTTCATATAGCCATTACTTATTATTTAGCTACGTCATTTCCTTTTTTGTTCCCCCACTTCTTGTTCCACACAAACATATTTCTTGTCCATTATAAAACGTCTAGGGACTAATTTAAAAAAGTCTTTTGCAAAAACGGTTCCTGCCGAAGCAATTGTGAACAAAGAAATAATCCAACTCATAGTCCAAGGAGATCCATGACTATTTCCAAACCATGCTAACAATAGAGTTGATAAAATACCGCTACCATATTGTAAGGATCCAAGTAGAGCAGAAGCAGCCCCAGCCATTTCAGGAACTTTATCAAGTGCAGCAGCTGTGGTAGTGGCAGCAATAATTCCGTTCATAGAAAAGAAGAAAAATACAGGAATAACAACCCCGTAAATACCCCCTATATTAAATTTCACACAAAGTACTAAAACAATCCCTGCCAGCGCAGCTACTGTTGTAGCTGTTCGAAGTAAGGTATCTAAACTATACTTACGAACTAAAACACGATTAACAAAGCTCAACCCCATTACCCCTACAATATTCAATGAAAATAACCAACCATAATTTTGTGGTTCAACACCAAAATAAGTAATATATACTGCTGGCGATCCGGCTATAAAAGCATAAGCACCCACATAAAAAAAAGTGACACACAGCGTATAGGTCATGAATTTTTTATTCAGTAGTAAGATGCCATAGTTACGAAAAGCATTCCAAACTGAAGTATTCTGACGGTTTTCTTTCGGCAATGTTTCCGGCAATCTCCTCAATGAAATTAACATAATAATTCCAATAATGACTAACAACCAGAATATACTGTGCCATGTACTAAACTTTAGTAACTGTCCACCTAAAAGCGGTCCTATAATAGGTGCTATAGTCATTAAAATCATCAACGTTGAAAGCATTTCGGCAGCTTTTGTGCGTTCAAACATATCCCGAACCATAGCACGCGAAAGCATAGGTCCAACACAGGCTCCAAACGCCTGCACCACCCGAGCAATCATAATTTGCGTAATAGAGTGTGACGCCGCACAACCGGCAGACCCAATTATGAATAGTATAACTCCTAAAGTAAGAGGTAATTTTCTTCCGAAACGATCACTAATGGGACCCCATAGAATTTGAGCAATCGCAAATCCAATCAAAAATCCGGTGATGGTCAGTTCGACTTGCCCTCGCAAATCCTGATGCATTTGCGGCAAAGCAGGGAGGTAAATATCTGTAGACAAAGATGTAAATGCCATTAATCCGCCTAAAATAACGAGAATAGACTTACTTGTTGATGTATTATTTTTTTCGATATTCTTCAATATATGTTCTTTCATAATTTATTTCCATCAACAACAATCCAACAGCATATTTTAGCAAAAAAGATTTCTCACTCCTTTTTTAATGCTTAAATACATAACCTGCACCTTTGGAATCATTATTGTACATTTATTAAAATCCAAATAAGATATTTTAATTGCAACTGCCTCAGTAATGAAAGCAGCTTAATTTGCTTACTTTCCTCACTGAGACTAATCCTTTATTTATTGATATACAGTTTTCTAGTTCTTCAACGAAGCCATGTCAATCACAAAGCGATAATGAACATCACCTTTTTCTAACCGTTCAAAAGCTTCATTAGCCTGTTGGATATTGATTAATTCAATATCAGCAGTGATATTATGTTTCGCACAAAAATCGAGCATTTCCTGTGTTTCTGTAATGCCTCCGATATTTGAACCTGAAAAGCTATGCCGTCCGCCAACAAGGCTGAAAGCATTTACTTCGAGTGATTCAGGTGGCAATCCAACCAATACTACGCTACCATCAGGTCTTAGCAAGTTAAGATAAGTGTTTATATCGTGTTTAGCCGAAACAGTATCGATAATAATATCCATCTTTCTGAAATAGCTCTTCATTTGTTCTGCATCTTTTGACAAAACAGCTCCATCAGCACCCAGACGTTTAGCATCTTCCACTTTCGATGGTGAAGTTGTAAATACAATAACTTCAGCACCCATCGCTTTCGCCATTTTAATAGCTAGGTGCCCTAAACCGCCAATACCCAAAATGCCAACTCTTTTACCGGGACCGGCATGCCAATGTACCAAAGGAGAATATACCGTAATTCCTGCACACAAAAGTGGAGCAGCACCAGCTAAATCAAGTGTTTCGGGAACGTGCAGTACATATTTTTCGTTACAAACATAGGCTTCTGAAAAACCACCAAGAGTAGCTCCACCCAAGAACTTGTCCGGACTATTGAACGAAAATGTAACTTCATTATCACAAAATTGTTCCATGCCTTCTTCACAATATTCACATTTTCCACATGAATCTACAATACAGCCTACTCCCGCAAGATCACCTACTTTAAAATCGGATACATGCGCTCCTACTGCGGTAACGCAACCTACAATTTCATGCCCAGGTACAATTGGCCACATAGTGTGACCGAAATCATTTTTAATCTGGTGCAAATCGGAATGGCAAATTCCACAAAAAAGGACTTCCATTTCCACATCGTGAGCCTGCAGTTCTCTTCTTTTGATGTTCATGGCGTGAAGCTGATTTTCAACAGCTTCTTTGCCAAATGCTTTTACTATTTTTGTATTCATAACTAGTTAATTTAAAATTGTTATTAGTGCTATATTCTACCTGTAATTTTCTGATAGAAAATTAAAACAAAAGCTGCAGTTAATAGTTTTCCCTGCGGCTCAATCATCGAGTATCCGGCGAATAATCGAAATATTTTTGAAAACCAGCCTAACTAGAATAAGCTCTCTCATCCGTATTAAATACTTATTTATTAGACCGACATTTTATTGGAATTAATACGGATGATTTGGTGTGGTGACACGAATCAATTTTGCATTGACAAATTCATAAATACCGGCAGGAGACTGTTCGCGTCCATAACCCGATTTTTTAGTACCTCCAAAAGGTAGTTCAGGTGCAATACCTGTTACATGGTTGATGTAAACCATACCAGTATCTATCCGTCGTGCTACTTCCACCGCTTTGTCGATGTCCGTACCAAAAACAGTTCCACCCAAACCAAATTCCGTATCATTGGCCAATTCAACAGCTTCATCAATATTCTTAACGGCATAAATACATAAAACCGGTCCAAATATTTCGTCGGAATAAGCCAACATTCCTTTTTTAATGTCCGTAAGAATAGTAGGTTGCATAAATGCCCCAACACGATCAATACGTTTACCACCCAACACAAGTCTTGCACCCTGCTGAACAGTGGTTTCTACTTGTTTGAGAACCTCTTCAACAGCCTGTTCGCTACTCAAAGGCGCTAATTGTGTCTTCGGATCGAGCGGATCGCCCACCACTACGTTTTCATATATGGCTTTTGCTTTTTTGATAAACTCGTCAACAACAGATTCCATTACAATGATTCGCTTGGGAGACACACATACCTGACCGGCATTCCAAAGTCGACCAAATGCAGCAGTTTCAATTGCTTTGTCCAGATCGGCATCTTCAAGAACGATAAAGGCATCGCTACCTCCAAGCTCAAGTGTCGATTTTTTCACATATTTACCGGCCATAGATGCAAAACTGGATCCGGCAGGTTCACTACCGGTCAGGGACACACCTTTTATTCTTGGGTCTGCTACTAACTCAGAGATTTTAGATCCACGAACAAATAAATTGGTATAAACACCCTTGGGTGCTCCTGCCTCTGTAAATATTTGTTCCATCACTTGCGCTGCCTGAGGAACATTGGACGCATGCTTTAGTAAAAAGGTATTACCGGCCATGATATTAGGAGCGGCAGAACGTGTAATCTGATAAAACGGGAAATTCCAGGGTTGTACACTTAACAATACACCAATAGGTTCATAACTCAGAAATGCTTTGCCTTCAGGTGTTTCAAGCGGAGCATCTGCCAGAAACTTTTCGCCATTATTTGCATAGTAATCAAAAATACCGGCACACAGTTCTACTTCACCAACGCCTTCGCGCTGTAGTTTTCCCATTTCGATAGAACAGATCTTTCCTAATTCTTCTTTGCGTGACCGCAGTATATTTGCAACATTGTGGAGTAATGTTGCTCTTTCTTTAAATGAAGTTTTTCTCCATGTTTTAAAAGCTGCATTTGCATTTGAAACAATTGCTTCTATTTGGGGAGCAGTCATTTCATCAAATTCTTTTTCTACCTGATTGGTAGCAGGATTGGTTGTTTTAATGCTTGACATAATTTTGTATTTTAAATGTTATTTAATTCGTTCTTTGTAAATTTATATATAAAAATAGATTGTAAATAGTACAGAATAAATACTTCTGTTACAGTCTGCGTAAACTTATTCACTTATATGTAGGAGTAGCTCAAGTTGAGGTATAATAATATCATCAACTTGCATTTGTTCAAAACTCAGCTTACATAGTTTTATTCTTTATATTAGTATAAATATTACGATACAAAAGTAAAACAAAGCCGCAAAAAATGGTTTTCTATGCGGCTCAAACAATTTTGCTTGTTGGCTCAATTATCAAATACCTAAATTCCCCTGAAAGCGAATGGAAAATCAAACAAATCATTCAAACCTATTTCAAAATATCTTCTGGATGAAGCAATTTTCCTCAATAGAAACTTTGCTCTAATCTCCAAAATGCACTAAAATCCGCAAGGAATGCTCCCTGCGGATTTGGTTTTTATTTACAGCTCAGCTCGCTAATCAAGTACTGGGCGCATAACCGAATTGCTTTTTAAAAGCAGACGAAAAGTGCGACAGATTCTTGAATCCGACCTCGAGATATACATCTGAAATTCGTTTATTTTCGTTTCGTATTTTATCATGAGCTACTTTTAATCTTTTCTCAATCAGCCATTTTTGAGGTGGTAATTGGCTTATCTTTTTAAAATCGCGTTTAAAGGCTGCTAAACTACGTCCGGTAAAACTTGCAATTTCATCAACCGATAAATCATACATATAATTCTCTTCCATATAATCGAGAATATCGATTTTCCAGGGTTCAGTAAAGTCGAACAAAGCCGGATAGAACCGTTTATCGATACTCAACAATGTGTAAACACCCGCCTGCAATTTTAAGTGCATCAGTTCTTTTGCTGGCTCTTTATCTGAATCAAAATAAGGTGTCATCGACTGAAAAAGACTTTCAATATCCGGCGTATTGGGCAGTTTAATTACACTCGGTTTATACTTCTCTGCCTCTAAAGGAAGCTCTTTCCTGTCAATTGTCTGATAAAAGTCTCTCAGAAAATTGCGTTTAAAATGCATGAAAATAGCTTGAAATTGTTCTTCTCCAACAGGTTGCTTTGTCATCTGTACACGATTATCCCGGCGCAGAAAGACACATTCACCTTTTCGAACTACAGTTTTTAGATTTCCTTCCTCCAGTATTATTTCACCGGAATAAACATACACAAGCATATGATTTAAAATCATCTTGCTGCAACTCATTTCATTGTTGAAATAATAGCTAAAAAATATATCATGATAGTTGAATCTCAATGATTCGTTACGCTCTGAAGACATAATGGTGTTTATTTAATTATTTTCAACTTTCTCAACCAGTCTTCTATCTTGTCACCTGAATTATGAGCTGAGCTACCACGTATCGCCAACCCTTCAAGAATATGTGATTTTGGACACATTTTTTTCAAGTCTGCTACACTTCGTCCAAGCTCACTACCTTCGTGCGTGCAAAAAGGGATAATGGTTTTTCCTGAAAAATTATATTGAGACAAAAATACTTTCACAGCTTGCGGATAAGTACCCCACCAATTAGGATAACCAATAAAAATTACATCGTACTGAGCTATATTTTTTAATTTACTTTTTAATTCTGGTCTAAAATCAGATTTTTGCTCCTGTTTTGCATCAGCCACCACCGTATTGTAGTCTGAAGAATAGGTTTTTACTGTTTTAATTTCAAAAAATTCACCATCCGTCTTTTTGCAAATATCATAAGCAACTGCTCTTGTGTTACCACTATGAGAGAAATATGCCACCAGGACTTTCTTGCCACTGGTTTGGGCATGCAATTGAACTCCAGACATTAGCACCACTGCTAATGAAAATAATATTAGTTTTGTTTTCATTTTATTTTATTTTATTCCGGTATTACTTCGTTAATACAATTTATAGCGTTCAAGGTGCGAGGGTAGCCAATGTATGGTAACAGTTGAGTAGTTACACTTAATAGTGTTTTCTTATTATTGCCTACATTTATGTTTCCCTTAATATGTCCTTTTACTTGCGATTCGGTTCCCCCCATGCTGATAAGCATCGAGAAAGTCAGCAACTCACGGGTTTTCATATCCAAGCCCGTTCGGGTATAATAGTCACCAAAACAATTGCCAGCCAAATAATCCTGAATGTGTTTTTGATTGTCAGGGGCATTTACTCGTGCTTGTGCTATTCCCTCTCCAAAAGTGGACTTCATCAGAGCCAGACCTTTTTCTCTGCGATTGTCAGGTGTGGTGGTCGATTGTCCTTCCAATGGAAGGGCAATTTCCCTTTCCTTTAATATTTCATTTGCAGCATAAATGAAGTCTATTACCTTGGCCACTCCCACATAAGCAACCGATTGGTAGAGGATTTCCTTGATTTCGACAGGTGTTACCCCCACATTGAGAGCTCCATTTACATACATTTTATATTCCGTAAGTGCACCCTGAGCAATCGTTGACCCCATAATCATCATCGCCCGTGTTTTGGTGTCGATGTTTCCATAACGTATGACTTCGTCAAAAGCCCAATTGTCAAATATATGGATCAATTCAGGATCCGTTTTAGCAGCCTTTGAATCATAACCCGGCCATAACTCTTCATGATTTTTTACAGCATCTTTAGTCAGGTTGATTTCCGTTGTACCTGTAGCGGTAGTTGCTTTTTTATATTGCTCATCATCCACAGGTTCTAACCATGTATTTTTACTGATCTGAGGATTTGTTTCAATCGCCAAATGCGAAAACCAACTATCAGGAGCAGCCCCATGCCAGTGAACCACATTGGCGGGAATTTCAACTACATCACCCGGTAAAAGCAAACGTGCCGGTTGGCCTTTAGCCTGATAATATCCTTTTCCACCCACTGCAATCAGGATTTGCCCCCCTGCATGACTATGCCAGTTATTCCGACAGCCAGGTTGAAAAGTTACATTGGATATCGGGCAATTTAAATCTTTGTTCTTAGTCAACGGAGCCAAATAAGCCTGTCCGATAAAATATTTAGAATACATTTCGGGGAGTTTGTCTCCCACTGGAAAATTACTAATTTTAGGAATTTCTTCGTTCATCTTTTGTGCATTTAATTGATTATCCAAGTTGAAGAATAAAATTACTGCTACCATTAAAAATGTCACTTTGTGTTTCATATTTTCAACTGATTTATTTTTGTTCTTTTTTAGGTATACCTATTCTTTGAAGCCACATTTCAACGTCCGTTCGAGAACTTTTCACATTGTTTCCTCTAATACCAAGAGTCTCTAATAGTTTAGCTTGCGGAAAGTATTCTTTTGCTAAGTCTGTGCAAGCACTGACTCCGCTACCTTCATGTGTACCAAATGGAACAAGTATCTTCCCAGCGAGTTTGTCCCGATATGTTTCATAAAACGTCCGCATGATCATGGGTGTGCCATCGTACCAGATAGGAGACCCTACAAAAATAATGGAATACTTATCCAAATTTTCCAAGGGATTCTTTATTGCTGGACGGGCATTGCTATTAGATTCTTTTATAGAAAGTGCCTTCATCTCTTCATAACTATCGGGGTAAGGAACTTTAGGAACAATTTCAAATAGAGTTCCACCCGTATAATTTTGAATAAAACCGGCCATTATCGCTGTGTTGCCAACAGAAATATGTCCGACTGCATAGTTCTCTCCTGCCCTGGAGAAATAGACAATCAAAATATTTGCACTTGTGATCCTATTCGGAATAGCAACATTGCCTTTTTTATTCCGATTGACTTCAGCTTTACTGCATGAAAACATCGAGAGTCCAAAAAAGAAAATCAAACTAAGAGATAGAAAGCGTCTCATTCTTCTTATTTTACGTATATCCTTTTGTTTGTGCTACCTCAATTATATGAATTACTTCAAGGTACTCATATCAATCACATATCTGTATCGTACTTCACCTGCCAAAACGTTCTTATAGGCTTCGTCTATCTTATCGGCAGATATCATCTCTACTTTTGGATAAATGTTGTGCGCTACAGAATAGTCCAGCATTTCTTGTGTTTCACGGATACCACCGATTTGCGTTCCATATATCTTACGACGACCTGCCATAACTAAATTGGTTACGTCGATGCTTGGACTATTTGCAAATGCAGGTAGTCCTATCACCACCATATCGCCGTCGACTTTCAGCATTTTCAAATACATAGACAGATCATATTTAGCAGGTATTGTACTTAATATAACACGGTACGTATTGTCCAGACCTTGCATTTCATCAGGGTTCTTGACGTTTACGTATTTCACAGCCCCCATAGCCAAAGCATCCTGACGCTTGTCATCTGTAATGTCGAATACGGTGACTTTTGCACCGAGAGCAACAGCATATTGAACCGCCATGTGTCCTAATCCACCAAAGCCCGCAACAGCAATGACATCACCCTTTTTTACATGAGTAAAGTGAATGGGCGAATAAGTAGTAATACCTGCACAAAGCAACGGTGCTACCTTTTTCAAATCTGCATTCTTTGGTATTTTAATGGCAAAGTTTTCAGAGAGAACAATGTTGCTGGAGTAACCTCCCTGCGTGATTTCATTATTATGGAAATAATCGGGCGACGCATAGGTTCCAACATTGCCTTTTAAACAATATTGTTCTTCCCCTCTTTTACAATACTCACAAACGCCACAGGAATTAACCATACATCCAACACCAGCATAATCTCCGACTTTGAATTTAGTTACCTTTTTCCCTACTTGAACTACCCGTCCGGCAATTTCATGCCCGGCAACAAGCGGATATTTCACGCTCCACCAATCGTCTCGCTCCGTATGGATGTCACTGTGGCAGATACCCGCATAAAGAATATCAATGAGTACATCGTTATCACCCACGGCATGGCGTGTAAATTCATAAGACTGAAAATTCCCGTCTTTGGAAAACTTAGCCATACCTTTTGCAGGTATACGACCAGCCTCCGTATGGTTTTGAGCAGTTGCACTCAACAGAAATCCCGAAAGCAGTATGGATACTATCCAAAAGCTACAATTTCTTTTGTTTTTCATGTCTTTTATTATTTTAGGGTTGACATATCAATCACATAGCGGAATTTTACTTTCCCAGCTAAAACGTTCTGATAAGCAGCTGCAATATCAGCTCCATCAGCTTTAATGACTTCAACTTCCGGATAGATGTTGTTAGCTACCGAATAATCGAGCATTTCCTGAGTTTCTTTAATACCGCCAATTTGTGAACCATACACCTTGCGGCTTCCTAACCATACAAGCTGATCGATACGAATGCTCGGAGTATTCACTGTTGCGGGAAGTCCCACAATGCACAACTGTCCATCCAAGGCAAGCATTTTCAGATACATGCCGGCATCATACTTAGCTGGAATAGTACTAATGATGAAGCTCATCGTGTTGTTTAATCCTTTGAGGTCTTCAGGGTTATTTACGTTCACATAGCGAGCAGCCCCCAATCGTTTGGCATCGGCACGCTTATCTTCGGTGATATCAAACACAGTGACATCAGCACCCAAAGCCACCAAATATTGCACAGCCATGTGTCCTAATCCTCCAAAACCGGCCACACCTACTTTATCGCCTTTTTTCACACCGGCAGCCTGTATTGGCGAGTAAGTCGTAATTCCCGCACAAAGCAATGGAGCCACTTTTTCAATCTTGGCGTTGGCCGGAATTTTAATGGCAAAGTTTTCGGTCAATACAATGTTATTTGAGTAACCTCCCTGTGTAAATTCATGGTCGTGGAATTGGTCGTGTCCATGATAAGTATATACCACCTGACTGCAATACTGTTCTCTGTTTTCTTTGCAAGCCTCACATTCGCCACATGAATTAATCATGCAGCCTACACCGGCCAGGTCACCCACTTTAAATTTGGTCACATTCTTGCCCACTTTCACCACACGTCCGGCAATTTCGTGTCCGGGAACCATTGGGAATTGTTCTTTAGCCCAATCCTGGCGCACATGATGCACATCACTGTGGCAAATACCGGCATATAGAATTTTTATTTCAATGTCGTTGTCACCTACAGCATGACGTGTAAATTCAAAAGGCTTAAATTGCCCGTCGCCTGAAAATACGGCAAACCCTTTGGCAGGTATGCGTTTTTCTTGTGCAATGGCTGTTGCAAAAAATGCAAAAACCAAAAGTAATGTGATACTAAATATACGTTTCATATTTTATTTATATTAAATTAAATTCTAATTAAATTATTTGGATTGAGGAGCCAGTTCTCCGTAAAAATAGGAAGCAGTTACACCGCCATCCATCAAGAAATCGCTTCCGGTAATGAAGGCACCATCCCGCCCCATCAGCAAAGCACCAAGCACACCCACTTCATCGGGCGTTCCGGCTCTTCCCGCTGGGGAAATTTCCAGCATACGGCGGTAGCCATCGCCACGAGGGCCACTCAGTTCATCATTAGCAAGAGGGGTCATAATAATACCCGGACTAATAGTATTAATCCGTGCACCACGCTTACCCCAACGCACCGCCTCTGCTTTTACCCGCAATGAATTGCCTCTTTTGGATACTTGATAGGCGTATAGCGAACTATCTGCTGCTTCAGATTGAAGGATAGGAAGCGACAGCAATTCTTCTGTTGGGGTAGTTGCCAATGCTTTATCTTCTTCGGGAGTTAGTGATGGTAATCGATGTCCGGATTGTGAAGCAATAACGACACCCGAACCGCCGTTTTCAATTACATTACCAAATTCCTCCAACACCAATGCGGTGCCATATAAATCAACTTTAAATATGGTGGCTGGTGAGGCTTGCGAAGGCGAAACACCGGCTGCATGTATCAGCCCGCTTACAGAGCCAAGTGCTGTTGCAGTCTCGACCAACGCATGAACCGATTCTCTGGATGAGACATCCACGCTAGCCGTGCTCACTTTGAAGCCTGCATCACTGAGCACTTTCGCAGCTACATCGCTATTTTCCTTATGTAGATCGGCCAGCAGAATGTGTTTGCCAGCACTTACTCGTCTTGCGATTGCCTGACCAATTGATCCGGCTCCAATAACTACGATAACGCTTAAAGAATTATTTATCATAAGATTGTCATTTAATGAGTTTGTTTTATTTTCCGGGAATATTTATTTTAATCGAATAAATTCGATTAAAATGCTCTTTCCAAAATTTTGCGACTTACTTCCAGTGTAATTTTACCAGTTTCTGAAAGGGCTGTCATGCCGTGGGCTTCTAATTGTGCTACCACGTCAGCAATTTGTTCGAATTTGATGCCATATTCCGACAAGTGAGTTTTAATACCCAAACTTTCGAAAAACTCCCGGGTTTTTGTGATAGCTAAATCAATCTTTTCATCATCGCTTCCGTCCTTGATATCCCAGACACGTTCGGCAAATTGAAGCAGTTTAGCCCGCTTTTGGTCTTTCATTTCAGCCAATAGAGCTGGATAAACGATAGCCAAGGTTTGTCCATGGTCAATGCCAAATGCGGCTGTCAACTCATGACCAATCATGTGTGTTGCCCAATCCTGAGGTACACCAACAGCAATAATACCATTCAACGCCATAGTAGCTGCCCATACATGGTTGGCTCGTGCATCGTAGTTTTCGGGCTCTGCCACTGTAGTTGAACCAATTTCAATCAGTGTTTGCAAAATGCCTTCAGCCATACGATCTTGAACTCTAGCATCTACTGGGGAAGTAATATATTGCTCACCTGTATGCACAAATGAATCCACTACACCATTAGCTACCTGAATAGTCGGCAAGGTGAATGTGTAAACGGGGTCAAGAATGGAGAATTTCGGAAATACCATTTCACTCATTACTGGAAATTTACCGTGGTTATAACTAACTACAGCACCATTGTTCATCTCTGACCCTGTTGCTGGTAATGTCAGGACAGTTCCAAATGGAATCACTTTTTCAACAACATCAGCTGTAATTGGAGCAAAACCATATTTTAATAAATCTGTTGCATCACCTTTGTAATTGCTTGCCAAACAAATGAATTTTGTTCCGTCAATAACAGATCCACCACCAACAGCCAGTAGAAAATCTATTTTTTCGTTGCGAACCACTTCAACTGCTTTCATCAACGTTTCGTAACGAGGGTTTGGTTCAATGCCTCCAAATTCAAATACCTTGCGATTACCAAGATTGGCTTTTACCTTATCAATCAGTCCACTTCTTTTAGCACTTCCACCTCCAAAAGTGATCAATACTGTTGCATTTACAGGTACAAATTTATCAATACCATCTAATCTGTCTTTTCCAAACAAAACCCTTGTAGGGTTATAAAAATCAAAGTTATACATATTTTTAGTTTATATTTAAATGTCTATTTTGTTATTGTTAATTTTCAAATTGAAAATCCCATTTGAAATGCTTCTTTCATCAGAGGTTTATCAATTACTTCGCCTTTTTCCCACACGCCAGTGCCGTAAACCACTCCCTTTTCTTTAGCCCCTTCAAGACAACTGGTAAATCCTCTGAATTCCTCCATCGTTCGTTCCATCGATCTTTTATTTCCGTCAGCAGCAGTCATAATAAAGTAAAAGTCTTTATCGGTGATTTCGGTGTAGCGAGCACAGGTGCGATCAATCAGGGTTTTCATTTGCCCATTCATCGTATAGAAATAAATCGGAGTAGCCATAACAATGACATCAGCGCTGATCATTTTGTCTAATACTCCAGCCATGTCATCTTTTTGCGGACAAGGTTTTGTGCGATTAAAACAAGTTCCGCAACCCGTGCAATAATTAATATTCATCTCCCTAATGAAAATTTTCTCGGCTTGATGACCCGCTTTTTGCACACCTTCCAGAAACTGGTCACACAACATATCTGAGTTTCCACCTTTACGTGGACTGCCTGATAATACTACAACTTTTTTTGCCATTTCTCTTTTTTCTCTTTATCCAGTAAATTTATTTATAATCAACGATGCAAAAGTAAAACAAAAGCCGCAGAGAATAGTTTTCTCTGCGGCTCAAACATTTTTGTTGAAAAGCTCAGTTTTTATTTACTAGGTGCTAACCCGTACTGCTTTTTATAAGCGGAAGAAAAATGTGACAGGTTTTTAAACCCGACTTCCACAAACATACCAAACACCTTATAGTTGTTATTTTAAATCTTGTCATAAATCACATTTAGACAATTTAAAATCAACCATTTTAGTAGCTAAAAGTTACTTGTTTTTTGAAATCTATTTTGAAAGATGATAAATAAAAACAATGGAGACGGTGCACACACCGTCTCCAAATTTTACTCCATAACTACTTTTTAAAAGGGGAAAGTTGATGATTTGATCGTGGAGATTTTAGTTTTTCTTATTACTTAGACCCTGTCTTTGTCATAATAACAGCAATGCGACTACCATTCTTAATGACATTTTGAGCAAAATTCTGAACATCCTTTACGGTAATACTCTTAACTATAGCGTCATAACCCTTAGACATGTCAACACCATGATTCCATTTGTAGCTCATAGCGTATTGCCAGTATCTATTCGTGGTAAGATTGGTTTGGTATACTTTAAGGAGATATTCTTTCACTTTATCTACATCGGCTTTATCTGGGCCTTTCGTAATAATTTCTTGCAAACCTTTATCAACCAAGGATACTGCAAGATCCTGAGATTTTGGGTTAGTGGTAAAGTTCACTCTAATCTGTGTCTTTGCCTCCGGATAGTAGTTAATACAACTTGCACCTACAGAATAGGCCGCTCCGGCCTCTTCACGTATCGTTTTAGTATAGAGTATTGTGAGTGCTTGTCCAAGCATGCTTGCCATGATTTCATTTCGCAAACTAGATTTACCATCAGCATTATACATGATTGTTATCGTAGATTTTGGTGTTTCTTGATCTTTCTCAAAGATACAGGAACGATTTCCCGGTACAATTTTCAAGATAGGTTTTGCTACCTCTTTTTTATTTAAAGCAGGCAGTGAAGCAATATATTTCTCAAGATAAGGACATAAACTGTCTACATTTACATTTCCTACTATAGAAATAGTGAAGTTAGCAGCATCGGCAAAGCGTTCTTTGTAAAGTTGAAGAAGTTTATCATAATCAACATTATCACAATCCTCAACCTTCATCTTTACTGCATAAGGATTGTTTTTATATAAAGTCACATTCAAAGAATCAGCATAAACCGATGTTGGTTTGTCTTTTCCTTCTTTTAGACTGCGTTTATAACGGTCAATAAGAGCTATAAAGGCGTTCTCATCCTTATGAGGATAAAGAAATGCAGCATGTATCTTCTCAAACAAAGTCTTTATGTCTTTAGGAGAGCAACTGCCTGCTACAGACTGATATTTTTCAGCTATTCCAGCATCGATATGTGCATTGATACCAGTGAACTTTTTATCCATATCTGAGAAATTATAGTTACCCCATCCCTGTACTCCAAGCATCATATTCATCAATTCTCCATACTTATACATCTCGACAGGCAGCAACGAGAGTCCTCCGTGAGCCATTGCTTGAACAAGTATCTCATCTTTTTTATAATCGGTTTTCTTGATTATAACTTTCACACCATTAGACAGCCTCATATTGATAAGTCCCTCTTTGTCTGTAGTCTTTGATACAATCTTACCCGGGGTCGGTTCAACAGGAAGAAAAGGTAGATTGCTAACATGGTCGACATATGGTTCAAGCTTTTCTGTTTTCACTTTATTGTATATACCTATCAAATCCTCTTTAGCCGTCAACTTCAAAGTATCATTTTGAGGTAGAGTTACGGCAATTACGATATTACTATCATCTTCTTTGAAAATAGAGTTCAGATAATTATTCAATTCTACCACGCTAAGTTTTGGCAATGTCTTATTCCAAAATGCCACTTCATCTTCGAGACTTGGTATAGGTTCATTATCAAGGAAATTGTGTACATACTCATCCACGAATCTTGAACTTTGACGCTTATCTTTGTCTTTTAACATATCATTAAGAGAGACAAGCATATCCTCGCGAGAACGATCGAATTCAGTTTGTGTAAAACCATGCTGCCGCACACGAAACAATTCACGTAGGGCTGCCGCAGTTCCTTTCTCGATATCACCTCCGTTGGCAGACAGGCAATTCACAGTTAGAGCAAGTGCTTTTTTAGTTTTTGCAATAAAGAAATCTCCATCGCGGACAAATGCATATCCAAACGGCGCTTTAGGCATTTGAGCTATGTCGCGTGTATGGTCATGGTACATGCTATATATAAAATTCTTATACAGATTTTCTATCATGTATTGTTTAGAATTCTTGTTATCAGGCTCCGTAGCATCATGTTTGAAATATATTGTTACCATGGGCGACAACGTTTCTTTGTCACTTTTTGTAAATACTATCGGTTCTTTATTGTCTGGAACTGGATAGTATACACGTTTGGTAGCATTTTTATCTGGTGCGGGAATATCAGCAAATAATTTTTTAATCTTTGCCTCAACTATATCGACATCAATGTCCCCTACAATAACTATACCCTGCAAATCGGGACGATACCATTCTGCATAATAATCACGCAATGTCTGCGGCTTGAAGTGCATAACAATATCCATACTTCCTATAGGCATGGCGTCAGCATATTTTGATCCCGCCATTATCACAGGCATCATAGCCTCATTCATACGCTGAGTAGCACTATTACGTGAACGCCATTCTTCTTGAATCACTCCACGTTCTTCATCAATATCTTTATCATTGAGAACCAGATTGTGTGACCAATCGTGCAATATTAGAAGACAAGAGTCTATGGCACCATTGACGGTTACAGGCACGTTACTAATATTATAAACAGTTTCATCTACAGATGTATACGCATTTAAATCTGTTCCAAACTTAACACCTATTTTCTCTAAATAAGTACGGAGGCTAGTACCGGAAAAGTTTTTTGTTCCGTTGAAGGCCATGTGTTCAAGGAAATGAGCCAATCCTCGTTGATTGGCATTTTCCTGAATTGCTCCCACTTTCTGGGCAATATAGAAATAAGCACGCTGCTTAGGTTCTTCGTTACGGCGGATATAATATGTGAGCCCGTTGCTCAGTTTACCAACTCTCACGGCTTTGTCTTGTTCAAAATCCTGTCCATGAACAATTAATACACTACAGAAAAAGATCAATAAGCCTAATATTCTTTTCATCTTAAATTAAAATTAAATTGTTTGTTTACGTAAATTTTTAATATTCTCTAAACGTTTTATGTCCGTTTCATTCACAATGATTTTCTCTAGTATTGAACACCCAAAATCAAACTGACTCTGACTGATATCATTCATCGGAACTGACTGTTCCAGATTCTTAAAGAGAAGTTCTTTATCATTCATGCTAAACGATGCCGGCAATTTATAGATCATGGTATATACCGCTGCCTTTGTAACACCGTTTTGTTTCATAAAACTTTCGTATTCGTCCATTTTCACTCTGTCATAACCTTTGAACTCATTCGTTTTAGGCTTCATAATATAAAAGTTTTTTGCATACATTCGCCATTTATCTTCAAGCATCTGCCCTGTATTCTCCCCGTACTTTACTATAAAATCAGCACGGTGCTTGTACACATAAATGAATGACGTGTCGTAGGGATTGACTATATAATCTCTAAAGATGCGAAATGCCTTTTCATTAGAGAGCAAAATTTCCGGATGACTATTACAGAACTCTTCTACTACTGCCTCTATCTTATTCCTCATATTGCTTTTTTGCAATTCCGAAACATAATCGGTAATAAGTTCCGGTGTACGATTACCAGCCTGATAGCTTTGTTCGAGCACAGAAGGTCCATTATGCTGAAGGTTGGTTTTCAAGGTATTCATCATAGCCTGTGCCTCATTGTATCCCACAACACGAAACTTAACATTTCCATCAACATCCAGCACCACAAACGTAGGAAAGCTATTGATGTCCCATTTATTTTTCAGTTCAACACCCTCACCTTTCTCCATATCAATCTTTGCCGATACGAAGATGCTGTTCATATAGTCGCCTAGTATCTTTTGAGGAAACACTTCGTTTGCCATTTTGCGACATGGGCCACACCACGTAGTATAGCAATCAACAAATAACATCTTATGTTGAGTTCTGGCTATAGCCAACAGCTCCTTTAACGGTTTTTCTTCAAATTTCACCCCAACTACATCCTGAGCCATCATTGATGATTGCAAAATGAATTGCAAAAATATTGAGAGAATAATTATTTTTTTTCTAATCATATCGACTTATTTTGTATCGCGAACACAGCGAACATTCAATAAATTTGTCTTCACAATGCTCTCTTGCTCGTATCCCTCTTTATTATATACTATTTTACGACAGAAAGCGTAACTACTGTCTGATTTTGTTTCATCTGTTGTTGCCGTCCAATAAAATCCGTAAACACCTGTATAAAAATCAATCGAACGTGTATAATAGCTTTCTATATTAAAATAGCCACCCAACTTGAGATTTATCGCTTCAGCCAGATTGGAATCTACACTATTAGCCAATTTGTTCCAATCTTCGTCAGTAGGCAGGCGCCACCCATCGGGTACAGCCACAGTAGCTGCAGTGAAATCATAAAGGCCACCATAATTATTATAATACTTTTGGTTACTTCCATCGTCATAATATGCCGGACTGATAGGCGTAAGATCTGGACGAAACACACCCTTTGTTGCCTTAAAACGCACATTATCTGTCATCCACTCTTGATCTCCATATCGAACCCAATTGTATGTGACACCATCACGTTGATCGAGAAACGTACCTGTTGCATCTGGTTTAGGCATGACAGGTTTATTATCATCGCTGCATGATGTTATCGAAGCAGTTACAATGGCAAGAGCTACTATTAGTTTAAATATATATTTCATTTTCTTTCCAAATTATTATTAATTAAAAAATGACACCTAAGTCCTCTATGATTTTTTTCATTATATGATACTTCTGCATTACAATAGGATACTTACCATAAAGGTTTGTAACTTCATCTTCACTATATCCAAATACTAGATTAATGTAATCTTGCAAATCATAGCTCTTCGCTTTAAAGTTATATATATAGAATCCATTAGGGTTGCCGTATGAGTAAGCACTCAGAAACCCTAAATCCATCATTGTAGGATAAATTTTCATAAATGCTTGCACGGAGTGATCATTTCCACTGTCCATTTTGTACGTACTATAATACTGACTACAAAATGAATAAAATTGGTCAAAGATACTTTGGTTAAGATTGCCTATCTTCCCGTTGATAATTGTTTTCAATATATTATTGCGATAAGAAACCTGTTCCTTATCAGTCATATTCTTCAATCCATTTACTGATATTGCCGTACATCTCCAACCTTGATATACTACAGGATTAGTAAGTGTCATCTCATAATATGTGCTGGCATTTGCTACATAATAGTTTATTTTATTAACCAATAAGAACGAGAATGGGCGTAAGGCTGAATCAAGTGACGGAAGTATTTTGTCTTGAACAAACTTCATGGCGATTTGCTTTTCTTCATCGGTCTTAATATAGTCAAACTTAAAAATGTTATCCGTTTTACTCAATGAACCAGTCATTGAATAACCAAGATCTACAACCTGATATTTATAAAAAGGTGTACCATCGGAATAAACACCTGTCTGCTCTTTTTTCAAGGAATCATTAAAAAGCATATATATATGGTTGGTATTGTAAAAATCATGTTGCAATACTTGATCGACACTACTAGATCCATAAGGATTCAAATAGTAATCATCTTCTAGCGGTCCTTGCTCTACATTATCTGAACTACAACTCAAGAACGATAACGCTATAAGACCTAATCCTAAGAAACTAAATATTCTACTTCTCATTTGTCTACGATACTTTTAATAATTGACTACTTTAACTACTGAACGCAAAGGTCTGCTGTTATTTTGCATACCAACACTAAAACTTATCACTTCACGAGGTATAGGAAGAGTATAAGCCTCATCATTCGCCTCAAGCTGATAATATGAGGTTTGAACAGGAACGTTACCGCCTTTTCTCCAATTATATTGAAAAGTAGTATAGCTGTGCTGAATAACCTTAGAAAATGGATGTACACTATTCACCATATATCGACGCAAGTCAAACCAACGAAATCCTTCAAGACACAATTCGCGTTCACGTTCATCCCGTATCTGATCAATCAAGTCATTACCTGTTGCAATTACATCTACATATTGAGAGGTTTTGATACGAGCTTTGCGCAATGTGTTCAAGGCATTTTGGGCCACCGATGTCTGCCCTTTGTAAGCTGCTGCTTCGGCTAAATTAAGATAAGCCTCTGATGCACGGAACAGAAAATTTGCCGATAATGAAGTCTTTTTAAGATCGGCGATTCCTCCACCCTTCACATATTCAGGACGTTTTTCGGTAGCATCCCATTTTACATAATATGTCTTGCGTAAATCGTTGTCGTTGTAAAGCCCCCACAAATAATCAGAAATCCCAAAATCAGCAAGATTATTTGTTATAGAACTTCGTACACCTCCATTACCCATAGTGAATATCACTTCAGACAAGTTCGGATTTAGAAAGAATGTGGAACCATCCATGGTGTTAAGGTCTTGCAGTTTGTTAGCATTACTATTTATTACCTTATTAGCATATTCAATAGCCCTATCATTGTCTTGCATATACAAGTACACGCGACTCAGCAATAGTTCAGCAGCTGTCTTGTTCGCTCGATAATAGCTTTTTCGAGTAGTACCGTCCAATAATGTTTCTGCTTGCAAAAGGTCAGAGATGACTTGCTCGTATACTTCCTGAACAGTGTTACGATTGAATGTTTTGTCTTCGACAAATTCAGTCAGTTTAATTGGTACAGCCAGATCGGTAGCAGCCGTTGTTGATTTATAAGGCTTACCATAGATATTGGCGAGCGTAAAATAATAAGCACCGCGAAGAAAAAATGCTTCTCCTTTGATACGCTTTTTTTCCAATTCTTCCTTATTATTTTTGGCATATTGATTATCAATAGCTGCAATAACCATATTCGCGATGTTGATATGCTTGTATATCATTTTCCAATCATTATCTTCCTCACGAAGAGATGTTCCGGTATAATCCATACCCACCAGCTGTTGCCAAGTGTAGTAACCGAAATATTTCTGACGCACATCATATACAGTACTCCTCTTGGTTACATTAGTTATATTCTCGTCAACTTCGTCACCCATTAGGTGAATATAAGGATAATACCAAGGTTTTTCTATAAGATCATCATAATAAGCAAATGAGGCTGGCGTTCCTGTTGGTATGTATCCACTCCCCAACAGCAATTCATCTAAATCCTCATAACCGCGGACATAGGATGTATCTTGAGAATATTCTTTCAAAAAATCGCCGCATGATGTAAAGCATAGTGTAAGTATTGCGACTAATAATATATTTATCTTTTTCATATCCTGAATGCTTTAAAATGAAATATCTAAACCGAATGTATATGAAGTGGGATCTGTGAGTTGCACCTCTGAAAATCCACTTTGCTGTGGTGTCTGCCCTCTTAGTTCTCTTGAACATATAGTAAACAAATTGTTACCGGTAAGGTTAAGTGAAAGGCGTGACAGTCTTAATAAGTTAAGAATTTTAGGTCCAAATTCATAAGTCACTGACAATGTTGACATCTTGAGATAATCTCCACTTACAACACGGATGTCACTATAATTGTATTCATCAAAATTACTACTCGCAATAGTCGCCAACTTCTGATTGCGAAGACTCCAATGAGATTCATATGTAAGTGGGTTTGGGATATTAGTTGTCAGTTCATCTCCTGGCGTCGACCAATGGTTCACCAAGTCTTTATTTATATTGGCGGACGGAGCAAACACGCTACTATTAAACAGTTTAAGCAAACGAACTTTAGAACCCAAACTATAGTTAAGCATTGAGTTTAAACGCCAGTTTTTGTACCGAATAGTATTATTAAATGATCCTGAAATCGTAGGTTCGCGACTTCCAGACTCTTCGAGTACGCTTGTATAGAGTCCGTATTTAGTCATACTAACGAGCTCATCTTGACGTTCCTCTCCATCATTAAAGATAGGAGCGCCAGTCTTAGGATTAAGCCCTACAAATTTGTAAGAATAGAATGTTCCCACCGACTTACCTTTGATAAGAGCAGTACCATTAAGGAAGTTACTCAGTACATATTGATCATCTCCCGGTAAAGTCTCCAATTTATTGAATATCTTAGAGACCGATGTAGATAATATCCAACTGAAGTCCTTTGTACGTAAGGGAGTAGCCGTAACAGCAAGTGAATATCCGTTATTACTTATATTACCAGAATTGATTAGATATTCGCTGATACCGTTCACCGACGATATTGTTTTGGAAAGAAATGCATCTTTCGTTTTTTTAAAGTATACTTCACCTTCAAATTGCAGTTGCCTGTTTAGAACAGAGAATGTGATACCGGTATTAAATGATGTTGTTTTTTCCCATCGCAAATTTGGGTTTGGATATACTTGCAATTCCGACACAGATTCATTATAGAGAGGATCTGTTGGCAAACGGTGTATAATCATCTGAGGAGACTGACCGTCAATCATATTTCCTTGATAACCGTAAGAGGCCTTCAGCATGATAAAGTCAATCCAATCGCGTTTTAAAAATGGATGCTCGGAAATATTATAGTTTCCTGATACACTCCATATCGGTAAAAGCTTCTCGTTGCTTCGATTTCCAAACTTGTTAGAACCGTCCATACGAGCGTTACTATTCAATGTAAATAAGCTCTTATAGCTATATGACACTGTAGCATAGCCAGATAATAAATTTGTAAGATTATCTGTGATTGTAGGATAAGCATTTTGTTGTAACCAGTTCTTATAGCTTGGGTAGTCGTCAAGTTCGGTAAAAGAAAACTGGCGACCACGATCTTCGTAATATCCACGAAAGACGTCTCCAATAGCATTATATCTTGTAGAATTAGCCTCTACACCCACACTTGCGTTAATATTATGATTGTGGCTATGGTCAATAAATTTATTAAAGTCCACTTGCATACGTAGCATCCAACTTTTGCTACGATAACGATTAGTAGTTAGCTCTCCACCAAACGGTAGTTCTGATGTAGAATTATCACCACTTACAGGGCTTGTTCCATACTCACTATGCCGCAGTATTGCAACATGATTTGTTTTCTCACCCCACCACTTTTCCTGATCAGTTACAGATGTCTGATAAGATGCTATTAAGTTAGCTTTCAAATAGTCGGTAAACTTGCCATTAAGAGTAAAGTTCACATTCATAGCATTACCTTCTTGCTTATTATAGCTATTAGCAAGCTCGTTCTGAATATTAAAGTTGTAAAATTCATTTAAACCATTGCCTCTAGTTTTGTAATATGCATAATCACCATTGCTGTCGTATGCAGGTATTGCGCGACTTGTATTATAAGCATAATCCAATGATGACAAACCATCAGCACTATACTTGCGATTATTCACATTTCCAGTCATGATTAAGGATGTAGAGAAAATGCGTGACAAATTATTATCTATGTGCATAGAGAAAGAATAACGTTCGTTCTTGTTACCGCGAATAACATCATTGTCATCGGTATAGCCTATTGATCCGTAATATCGCGAATTATCGGAACCTCCGGATACGCTCACCGAGTGTTGAGATGATATTGCATCCTGAGTAAGAATTTTAAACCAATCGGTATTCGTTCCTTCTAACTGCTGTACCTGACTAGCAAAATTATCATGATTTATCGCACCTTGAAAATATTGCTGTGCCAACGATTCATATCCAACATTAAGATCTGCAGAACCAAAATCATAATTATTTTGAACAAGATAGCGAGAGAAATCTACACGTTCGGCAGAATTCATTAAATTGATTTTGTTATCAGTATAACGTGAACGACGTTTGTAAGACATGCTCGTATTATAATTAATGATAGGTTTGCCTACATGTCCTTTTTTAGTAGTCACCACAATTACCCCATTAGCAGCTTTAGCACCATAGAGAGCTGTTGCACTAGCATCTTTCAAAATATCTACCCGTTCAATATCCTGTGGATTAATGCCTGCTATGGCATTACCAATTCTATTTATATAATCGGGATTGTTCAACTCTTCCGGGCTCACGTTAACGGGTTCTTGCATTACAATACCATCGAGAACCCATAATGGCTCACGGTTACCTACAAGGGTAGACGTTCCACGTATACGTAAGCGAGGCACAACCCCTACTTCGCCTGAGTTATTCATGAAAATCATGTCAGGCACCTGACCTTCTAACATCTGATCTATGCTTGTTATACCTGGTCGCATAATGTCAGAAGCCTTTAATGATGTTACTGAACTGGTAAGTTTGCGTCGGTCTACTATATTATAACCGGTAACCACCACTTCATTAACGACTTTAGAATCTTCTTCAAGAATTACATTATTAAGTTGGTCACCGTTAGAAGATGATTTTACTCGGAGTTCCTTGGCTTTCATTCCAACAAAAGAATAAAGCAATGTTACGTTAGAGTTTTCCGGAATTTGAATAGAGTATGAACCATTTACATCCGTAGTGGACAAACTAGCAACACCCACAGCCGTAATATTAACACCAGGCAAAGGGTTATTTGATGAATCCAGAACACGCCCCCTGAGCATCACCATTTTTGAATTTGAATTATTGTGCAGGATTGACTCACCTACTTTTAAGGCTTTTTCTCTAAGCACGACGTAGACATATTGCCCTTCTATGCTTATTTCAAGAGGTTTAGATCCCACCATAGATTTTAATAAATGTAGAATATTCTGCCCAGAATAGGTCCCGTTTACGGTATATTGATTGATATCGTCATAGGTGAACAATATTTTATACCCTGACAGTTTTTCCAGCCTTTTCAAAGTGACAGGCAAACGCTCGTTTTTACATTCAATTTTTATTTCCTTCGATTTTTGTTGTGCGAGAATCACTGTCGGTCTGCAAAGAATCATCAAAAGAAGAAATAGAAATGTGTATTTGTAAATCTTCGTCATAAAAAATAAATTATAGTTTAATAAATTATTATTGCATGCTACATGTATTGCATTTTATAATAGTCGAACGAAATAGACAAAATGGGCACCCCAGAATGAAAATAAACAAAAAAAAGACAGACAACCAAAACAAAACACCAAATATTTGGTATAAAATAATCACTTATACCATCATTATGGTATAAAAAAAAGAGCACCACTTTCTCATTCTAATATAGATAAATGCTAAAAGCCACAAAGAATTGCTCTTTGTGGCTTATAATCAAACATCCAAAAATGATTTTTTATCTTATATAAAGGGTATTTCCTTCTCGTTTAAGTTCAACCTTTTTCATGCGATTGAGCAAGGTAATTGCATGTTCAATTCCACCTTTACGATCGCATAAGTAATGCATTTTGTAATCCATGGCGGCTTTGTTGCTGAAAACAATGTTTACATTATACCAGCGACCAAGACTTTGCATAATGTCGACCAACGATACATTGTCAAAGTAGAAAAATCCGTCTTTCCAATATATATACGAATCCACATCAACTTCTTTTACATCAAAAGCACCATTCTGCTGCAAATGCGCATCCTCACCAGGTTTTATTCGGGTTACTCTTCCTTTGGAATTTGAGACTTCTACACTACCCTCTATAAGCGTCACATGCGAGTTAGTTGTCGAATAATTACTTACATTAAACTGTGTTCCAAGTACACGAGTTTTCAAGTTGTTAGTTTGCACAATAAAAGGATGTTCTTTATCTTTAGCTACTTCAAAATAAGCTTCTCCATGCAATTTTATAGTCCGCTCTTTGTTTGAAAAATGCGAAGGGTATTCTAATTTACTTTCAGCGTTGAGCCACACTTTAGTACCATCGGCAAGCACCACCTCAAAATCCATCCCACGGGGAGTCGTGAGCGTATACATCTCCGCTGCCAACTGTTTTGTATTGGCTGCGTAAGCCAGACCATTCTTTCCCGTTTTCACAATATTAGCACCAAAAGTATTTGACATTTGCTCTGAAGTTGCATCATTTAACACTAGTTCTTTACCAGAAGTAGTTTGAAGTACTACTTGTTGTTCAGCACTATTGGCTTTAAACACAACCAAACCATTGTGCATGTCGTTGGTTTGTTTCAGCCAACCAAACATAACGACAAGCAAAAACGATGCAGCAATCCCCGACAGACCTCCAATCACAAACAGACGTTTGCTGGAGCGACGAATCACCTTTTGCTGAAACTTGTCCCATTCGCGATCGGCATTCGGAACATTGCGAGAGTATTCCTGCAATACGGCATTTTTGCAGGTAAGCAGTTCCTGCCCCGTAAGTATACTTTCGGGGTCATTGGTTATCAGCTTTATTTCTGAAGAAGCTAGTTCTTCCGGCGAATCAAAAAAACTGAGGACCTGTTCTACTTTATCATCCGTATTTTTGTTTTTTTCTTCCATTTTTATTGAAGCAGTATCTTAGTTTATACCATTAGTTTGGTAGTCGCATACGTACTTTACAGGATAATACATGTATTAGTCGTTTTTACTTTAAAAAAGGGTTAGTCTTTTATATTTTTTTTGATATTTCTTCCCGTATTTTTTTTAACGCTTTCACAATGTGTTTTTTTACAGTGTTTGTACTTATTTCCAATTCATCAGCTACTTCCTTGTATTTTTTTCGGTTTATATAGCATTCGTGTAACACAAGGCGCGTTTGAGGAGTTAGAGTTTGTAGAATATCCCTGATTATTTCCACACGTTCGTCATAATCTTCGTATCCATTGTCTTCAGCCTCCTGTGTTATTTGCAAATATACATCGGCATATTTGTTTTTCACAATCTCGTGGCGGATATAATCCACGCTTTTATTACGGATAAAGGAGTAAATATAAGTTTTCCAGTTAAGCACATCTGATTTCTGAAAATTTTTCCATGCATATTCAAAAGCATCGCTCACAATGTCCCGGCTCACCTCCACATCATCTACCAGATGAAGGGCAAAAAAATAGAACTGTGAGTAGTTCACTTTAAAAAAATGTTCGAATTCTGTAGCTTTATTCAGACTCATATACCGTATTGTTTCCCCTAAACCGTTGCAAAAGTAAGTATTTTATCTATAAACCGAAAAAAAGATAGAAAAATTGGGATTCTAAAATCTATAAGTAATGTAATTTGAAGGACTTCCTTTTTATATGATATAAGGTACTCCATCCATGGACATAACAATTATTACAAAAATGTGATATAAAATAAAAGTCAATCATTGTCAACATATGGAAATCAATCATCGTCCTTTTAATTGTTCAAACATTAGTGCAAGGTGCAAGTGTTTCTATATAGAAACACTTGCACTTTGCACAATATATAAATATATAGTAATATTACATTTGTGTATTCCAAATTATTTTTGTACATTTGAACCTGAAAGTTTAGCAGACAATCATAAGTCATTGATAGACAAAAAGTGATCTTTTTTATATATTTCCTAATTCGTACCCCACAAGGGCACATTTAAGGATAATCAACTGAATTTTAATGGAGTAATGTGGGAGGTTCACAAACCTCTCTTCCCTGGACTCGTTCTCCATTACTTCGATTTCTGGTGCAAACCATACTTATTGTTGCTTCCACGATGCTTCTTATATTCTTTCAGGGGCAAATATATAAATTGATTTTCAACGACATGCCACTGACACAGCAAGAATTACTGGAAACATGGCAGTTCTTCGTCGCTATCATTATTGTGTCTTTATTTGTAAGTGCCGTACACACCGGGCATTATTTGCTCAACAGGTGGAAAGCTTCCATTTCTGAAGCGAAGAATCTGCAACTAAAGGCTATGGAAATGAAAGAAATAGCCATGCAGTCAGAATTGCAATCGTTGAAAATGCAGCTCGATCCTCATTTTATGTTCAATAATTTCAGCACCCTATCTGAACTTATAAATGAAGACAGGGAAACTGCAATCCGTTTTCTGGAAAACCTTTCACGTGTTTATAGATATATGATACAAAACCTTAAAAAAGATATTGTCTTACTAAGCGATGAAGTAGCGTTTGTCAAAGCTTACTGCTACTTAATTCACATACGCCATGCCGATAATGTGCAGGTTCTTTTTGATCTGGATGAAGAATCTCTGAATTTGTATATTCCTCCTATTTCATTGCAATTATTGGTCGAGAACGCCATTAAACACAATATTGCCACTAAAGAACAGCCTTTGATTATTACAATAATATCGAACGATAGACGGGAAATAATAGTTTGCAATAATCTGCAACGGATTTCAAGTGCGTTTCCCGCAACAGGTATCGGACTGAAAAACATTATTGATCGATACCGTATTTTATCCGAAGAACAGTTGCCCGTGATAGAAGAAACGACCGCTCACTTTTGTGTTACTTTACATTACTCAATAATACATTATGCTATGCAAATACTTATTATAGAAGATGAGAAGCATAATGCTTCCAGATTACAACGTTTATTAGCCGATATTTCAGCGGAATTTGTAGTGGTAGGTGTTTTGGAAACCGTAAAAGAAAGTATAAACTGGCTGAAAAAAGAAAATGCCCCCGATGTCATTCTGATGGATATTCGTTTATCGGATGGTTTGAGTTTTGATATATTCGATAAAGTGGATGTTATTTGTCCGGTTATCTTTACTACCAGCTACGATGAATATGCAGTCAGGGCATTCAAGGTTAACAGTATCGACTATTTATTGAAACCTATTGAAAAAGAAGAGCTCGAGGCTGCCCTGGAAAAAGTAGATATTGAAAGGAAAAAAGAGCCTACCCGGCTTGGAATTAGAGCAATTGCTGCATCTTTTCAGAGAAAAGTCGCCTGTTTTTCGTAAAAGGTTTCTGTTGCCCAGAGCTAATGGATATAAAACATTAACAGTAAGCGAGATTGGCTATATTTTCACCGAACAGAAAATCACATACCTCGTCACCCGTGACGGAAACAGCGAAATATTGGCACAAACAATGGATGAGTTGGAAGATGAATTAAATCCTGATGAATTTTTCAGGGCGAATCGTCAGTTCATAATCCATATCGACAGTGTGAGCATGATAAAAAATGATATTAATGGTAAACAGAAAGTTGTTTTAAAGTATGACCATGCGATAGAGATTATGGTTAGCAGAGAAAAAGCACCTCTGCTAAAAAAATGGTTGGATAAGTAAAAATAATGGTGAATATAATTGAAGTATGATCCGAATTGAAACAGAACGATTAATAATAAGAACCTTTCATGAGAATGATGCAGTCGGGTTATATGCCTATCTTTCAAGTCCTCGTGTAAACTGCTTTCTCGATTAAAAACTCAATACACTAGAAGAAGCCCTTGCTAATGTTGAGCAGAGAAAAAAAGATGAATTACAATTAGCCGTTTGTCTGAAAGAAGATGATATAATTATTGGGAATCTTTTTGCGCAAAAGGAAGAGCCTGATACTTGTAGTGTAGGCTGGCAGTTTAATGGGAAATTTGAAGGAAAAGGATATGCAAGCGAGGCGGCAAATGCATATCTAACATTTTTGTTTAATGACAAAAAAGCACGGCGAATTTTTGCTTATGTGGAAGAAACCAATATCCGTTCACAAAAGCTCTGTGAGCGCCTTGGCATGCGAAAAGAGGGATGTTTTATGGAGTTTATATCCTTTACTCAAAATACAGATGGAACGCCAAAGTATGAGAATACACTTCAATATGCTGTTTTAAACAAGGAATGGAAATCTATGTCAATAAATCAGTCTAAAGTTTAAGAATATGAATAGACAAAGATGCATCAATTTGAGTCTTTTCAAAGTACTGAAATTGAGACAAAAGTTGATTTGAACAAGTGTGCAGAGAAATCAGTATAATAAAAAAGTCAGGGAAAATCGCATCCAACAAATGATTAAGAAGCGGAAAATGAAAAAAACGACAAAACAGCTTATCCCTGTTCATCAAATGGATGAACAATTTTCGTCCGGTATAGCATTTAGCTATATAGAAATGACTGATGGTTTGGACGGATTAATGATGAATGCGCATAAAAACGAAATTCATAGGGATGACTATTACATGTTTTTGTTTGTGGAGAAAGCAACGGCTATATTTACATTGGATTTTGAAGAAATCCGGTGGCAAAAAGCAGTTGTATTTTATATTCGTCCCGGTCAGGTGCATTTTGTATCTTCTGCTGAAGAAATGAAAGGTTGGTTTTTGGCTATTGATCCAATGTTTGTCGAAAAAGAATACAAAGAGATGTTTGAAAATCAGTTTTATACGCAACAACCTGTTTCTTTGGATGCTAGTTCTTTCAAAACAATGAGAGAAGCAGCCTGCTTATTTGATTTGGTGGCAAATGCTAAACAGGAAGTATTCAACAGTCAGATTATTTTAAATATGGCCAATGTATTTATTGGACTCATAACCGAACAGTATTCCAATAGTCGGCTGGATGTATCGAAAGGCAAATCCCGTCAGGCAATGATTGCTGCCGAATTCAGGAATTTGTTAGTGAAGAATGTCAAAACAATGAAAAGTCCTTCGCAGTATGCCAAAAAACTAAACTACTCATTGTCGCATTTGAACGAATCGGTTAAAAGCGTAACCGGGTTTCCCGTAAGTTATTGGATACACCAGCAAATAGTTTTGGAAACCAAACGTTTATTGTATTATACTGATATTGATGTAAAGGAAATCGCTTTCAGTTTAGGTTACGAAGATCATACCTATTTCTCTCGCTTGTTCACTAAAACAGCAGGAATACCTCCTACAGCCTTCCGACAAAAATTCCACGAATAGTCCAATCTCTTCCTCGTATTATCTGTTTATAACCAAGTCATACTTCCGTAATTTTGCAGGCAATATAAATGTTGTAATAGAACGCATTAATTATCTGAAAAAATAATGACTAAATATATAATTATTGGAAGTGTAAGCTTACTTGTCATTGTGATGAGTTACTTTAGAACAAAAAGAGCGAAAAGCAAAGTAGTTTGTGTAAACGTTGACAATTGTACCGGATGCCAGCTTTGTCTGAAAAAATGTCGGCACAAAGCAATAACGGTAGTGAAAGATGAAGAAAGAAGGTATATTTTGATCGATGCTAAGAAATGTACGGCTTGCGGAGATTGTATTCCTGCATGTAAGTTCAATGCTCTGGAACTAATTGATCGAAAATCAATTTGATTTTCAAAATATATCTAATAAAGTGTGTCAGAGATAAGTAACGCTGAAGCTGCTAAAGAAAGTATACACTGCTACGCATTATTCAGGTTCGAACAAGATATTTTAAAGCAACGAGAGAGTAGTTTATTCTTTCAAAATCACTTCCCGCAACCGGTCTGTATTCTTATCTCCCCAGTCACCCAAAGTGGCAAGAACAGGAATCAGCGTTTTACCGAATTCAGTCATGCGGTATTCTACCTTGGGTGGCACCACCGGATAGACGGTTTTCGCTATCAGTTCATGCTTTTCCAGCTCGTTGAGTTGGATATGAAGCACCCGGCGTGAAGCATCAGGTATTTTGCGCTGCAACTCGCTTGGGCGAAGAAATCCTTCGTTGATAAACCACAACAGGCGAATCTTCCACTTGCCGTACAGCACTTCGCCGATCAAGTCGAGGCCGCAATTGAGACTTAGGGGTATCTTTCTTTCGTACATAGTGCAAAATTAGTCTCATTGTTCCAATCGTGCAATAGGTGAATAATTTATCCCTATGCAATTCGTTTTTCCGTACTTGCGGGTAAGCCCGATTCCTATTTACTTTGCACTAAAAAAATATGGAACAAAACTTTAATTTCAACAACGAACTCAGCGGAAAAACCGCATTGGTAACGGGGGGGACGAAAGGAGCTGGCAGAGCTATTGCCGAACGCCTGCTTAAGGGAGGAGCTACTTTAATTGTCACAGCTCGTCATCAACCGGAAAATAATAATAACTGCCTTCACATTATAGCTGCCGACCTGAGCACACAAGAAGGAACAAAATCCGTTATACGGGAAGTTTCCGAAAAATTCGGAACATTGGATATTTTAGTCAACAACCTTGGTGGATCGGAAACGCCGGGAGGTGGTTTTGCTACACTCACGGATGAAGATTGGGAAAAGACTTTTCAAACCAACTTGTTTGCATCCGCCCGTTTAGACCGAGGATTCTTACAAGGAATGTTGCAACAAAAATCCGGCGTTATCATTCACATTGCTTCTATTCAGGGGCGGTTACCGCTTTATGAGTCAACGCTGCCTTATGCGGCTGCCAAAGCCGGACTAATCAATTACAGTAAAAGCCTTTCTAACGAAGTATCGCCCAAAGGGGTACGTGTACTCACTGTTTCGCCGGGCTGGATAATGACCGAAGCAGCCAACAGAATGATGGAGCGTATTGCAGAAAGTTCCGATACTTCTATCGAACAAGCCACTCAAAACGTGATGAATGCCTTGGGCGGAATTCCGTTAGGAAGAGCGGCACGTCCTGAAGAGGTAGCTGAATTGGTCGGTTTTCTGGTCTCCCCGAGAGCCGCTTACCTCACCGGAACAGAATATGTCATTGACGGAGGAACTATTCCAACAGTTTAACAACTAAAAACAATACGATTATGAATTTACCAGAAATTATCAATAGACTTCTTCAAACACAGAATCACTTTGATAGCCGTGCTTACGCCGATTGTTTTGCAGAAACGGCCGTTGTATATGATGAAGATGCTATGCACGAAGGAAAAGAACAAATAAGGCAATGGAATGAAGCTACCAATGACAAATACCAGACTGTCCTCAAACCTGTCGATTTTCGCCAGAATGGAAATATGGCTGTTTTGACGGCAAAGGTTTCAGGCACATTTGATGGTAGTCCGGTATTGCTGGATTATTATTTTGAGATAGAAAATGGACTAATTAAATCATTAGAAATCAAAATCCATTAAACCTAAAAACAATGGCTGCATACATAATTATTATCAGGGAAGAGACAATCGAACCCGAAGAACTACAGAAAAGTATGTAAACAGCATTGTGCCAAGATTCTTGATTTGAAAGTAAGTGATGACATGAAAGCTTTGAGAGAAAAGTTCGAAAATGAAAATCATCTAAAAACAAAGAAGTCGACGGGATGATTGCGGATGTGAAATTCCTGCATTAATATTTTAACGCAAATAATATCTTTCTTTTAAAATATTTCCAGACTTTAGTTGTCTTCATTAATAGAGAGCAATCTCAATAACAGAATTATCACTAAAAAAAACAAATTGAATAATGGAAACAAATAATTGGGGTATGGGCGGATTCTTTGGAAGAACACCCTTTGGTTTTGGACATGAAGATATTCGTGCTCAATGGTCGAAAATGACAGACGAAGAAAAGAAAGTTGCTGTGGAAGAGCTCATCAATCGAATGAATGAACTTTTTGCTGAAAATAGTGATTCATCTACCAGAGGGGGCAAAATCACGATGGAAGAGATGGACAAACGCTGCGAAGAATGGCAAACCTTATCAGCCGAAGAGAAGAAAGCTTTCGTGACGAAACGCAACCAATGGGTAGAACATGCTTTTCGTGGGAGATCATTAAATTTTATGCAATGCGGTTTCAGGTTTTGATGCTGTAAAATAAACAAGAGGAGAACAAACTGACCGATATTAAATAGGTTGGTTTGTTCTATATTTGCATATTAATTATTCAAACTCAAAAATTTAATTATAACATCATGAAAGAAAAAAGATTTTTTAAATCAGATAGATTGAGAATGTCTCTATTGGGAATTATTGTTATGACAGGGTTTAGTGCCGTTGTCATGCTGCTTTGGAACCTTTTAATGCCTGAAATCTTTGGATTGAATATGATTAACTTCTGGCAAGCTGCAGGTTTGCTAATTCTTTCTCGGATACTATTCAGTTCTTCTTGGGGTGGAGGAAAACCGCATGATAGACATATTGACGATTTTCGGGATAATCCTATCCATGAAAAATGGATGAAGATGTCGGATAAAGAACGTGAAGATTTTATCAATAAAAGAAGAGAATTCTTCCATGAAGGTCCATTTGACAGAAGAGATTTCTTTGGCAAAAAAACGGAACGAACAGAAAGAGATGAAAAAAGCGAAACCGACAATCAATAAAAGCAACCAGAAAGATGTCGGAAGCCTAATTAAGGAATATCAACCCCTATTGAAATCGTTTGTCAATAAACATGTTGACAATAAAATGGATGCTGAGGATATTCTTCAAGATGTCTTTTACCAGCTGATTAAAACGGTTGAAAATACTTTTAGCCCAATAGAGCACGTATCTGCATGGCTTTATAAAGTAGCTCGCAACACAATAATTAATCGTGGAAAAAAGAAAACGGAAGAAGAGCTTCCATTTTATCAGAACGATGAAACAGGAGAAGACAATATACTGAAAGACTTTTCCAAAGTATTGTTCAATAATGAAACCTCGCCCTCTCCCGAGATGGAATACCTCAAGTCACTTGTGTGGAAAGAACTTGAAATTGCACTTTCGGAACTTCCAATAGAGCAACGAGAAGTTTTTGAGCTGACAGAATTGGATGGAATTCCAGTAAAGGAGATATCTCAAACAACAGGAGTATCTGTGAATACGTTGTTGTCGCGAAAACATTATGCTGTCTTGCATCTTCGAAAAAAACTATCTGAATTATACGATGCCATCGTTTATTCGTGAGCAAATAAAGGCTATCTTAAGGTAAAGGCTATTCTGAAAGAGGATAGCCTTTCTGTTTTTTTATCTTTTTTGAAAAATAAATTCAAATCGATAAAATATTTCCTGTACTTGATTGTCTTCAATAGTAGAACACAAAATTATTATCAAGACAAAAAAAATATGCAGTTAGAAAAATCAAAAAACAGGGCGTTGGGCATAGTGATAGCCATTGTATTCCTGAACTCGGTGGGTATGACCATTGTATTTCCTTTATTACCATTTTTAGTTGGAAAATATCTTCCCGAGTCACAAGTTGTGGTGGGAATGAGTGCCTTAATGTCCGTTTTTGCGGCTTGTACATTTTTAGCAGCTCCGGTATTCGGCACCTTAAGTGACCGTTACGGACGAAAGACAATTTTATTTATCAGCCTCATAGGCTCGATGGCAGGTTATCTTCTGTTCGGAATTGGCGGATCGTTGTGGATACTGTTTCTTGGTCGCATTATCGATGGATTGACTGCCGGAAACATAAGCACTCTTTTTGCGTATGTATCGGATGTAACAAGGCCTGAAGAGCGCACGAAATGGTTTGGATATATTGGAGGAGCAACAGGTATCGGGTTTATTGTAGGACCTGCGCTGGGTGGATGGTTAGGTGCAGTTTCGATTTCATTGCCATTTTTTATAACAGCCGCATTAATTCTTGTCTCGGCATTATCAATCCTTGCTTTTCTTCCAGAGTCGCTTTCTATTGAGAAACGGTTGAAACATATCTCATTTAAAAATATGAATACAGTAACCCATTTCAAGGATATATTTTCATTGAAAGAATCAAAAAATCTATTAATTCTGGGGGCATTTTTCGCAATCGGAATGGGTATTTATCAAAATAATGTCAATATCTATCTCAAAGATATTTTTCATTGGGGATCTGCTTTGATTGGAAGTATTCTTACTTTGATTGGTATATGCGACATACTATCGCGAACCATTTTGTTACCTTTCATGCTGAAAAAGTTCAATGAACGTTCTATCGGTATTTTTGGGCTTTTAGGAGTTTCCTTCGGATTAGGACTTATATTCTTGAGTGCTTATTTGCCCAGCAGTTACATAATTTTTATAGCTGTAACTTTTATTACGCTTGGAGAAGGTCTTTTCGAACCTTCATTCAATAGTAACTTGTCAAAGTCGGTAGACGAAAGTCAGCAAGGAAAATTACAAGGAGTAAATCAATCACTCCAGTCGGTTTATCGAGTCATTATTCCGCTTGGAGCTGCTGCCATTTATGTATATAGTCCGGCAGCCCTTTATATCATTGCAGCAGCTATCGCTATGGGAGCATTATTAATGTTTATAAATCTCAATCCAAAAACTGTCACTGTCTGATTCTTTAGCATATTAACAAAACTAGTTCTCAAACAAATACAAGTCCCCTTTATAGTGGGATAAGCTCTCTATGTGTCATTTTTTAAATTATTTACGTATGAAAAAAATTAAAAAAACACTCACTTTCAGTCTTTTAATTGGACTATTCATGAATTTGAATGCGCAAAACAACGTACCGGTTCAATTATCAATGGATCGTGCTTGCCATTTAGCTGTCGATAGCAATTTGCAGATTATTAATGCTCATATCGAGATACAGAAAAACCATTTTCAAGAATTAGAAGCAAAGAGTAAACTTTACCCTACCTTGAATGGATATAGCGATTTTAATTACTATTACGCAATCCCTAAAATGATGATGCCGGGCGAAATGTTTGGACAAACTGGAGAAATCCCCATGGAAATAGGAACAAAATTCGATTGGAGTAGTGGTCTTAAAGCTTCTGTGTCGTTGGTAAATTTTAGCAACCTAAGTGCCATCAAACTTGCAAAAAGTGTACAGAACATGAGTAAACTGACATTAGAGCAGAAAAAAGAAGAAATTCTCTATCAGGTTCACCAAGTCTATTATCTGTGCCTGTCTACCAGTACCCAGATTATGTATCTGAATAAGAATATGGAAAACACCAATCATTTATTGGAAATCCTCGATAACCAAAATAAAAATGGAATTGTAAGAAAGATAGATTATTCTAAATTGACGGTAACGAAAAATAACCTACAAACCCAAATTGACAACTTACAAAAACTGAAAGCACAGCAGTGTAATATGCTCAAATTTATTGTAGGATTGAACAGAGACTGTGAATTGAAATTGACCGATTCGTTAGACATTCATGATATTCAAAGTTATACAGAGCCTAATTTAGTCAATCGCACCGACATTATGCTAATTGACCATCAAATAGAAATTAGTCAACTCAATAAAAAATCTGTCAGTCGAATGTATTTACCTGAGTTGTCAGCTTCCGGGCAGTTCTATTATCAGGGGCAACAAAATAAATTCAATTATTTCGAAGGTAAGGATAAGTTCTTCAAAGTTGGATTTGTAGGGCTGAGTCTGAACGTACCCATTTTTGATGGATTTGAAAAGCAGAATAAAATCAGGCAATACAAATCGGAAATAACTCAACTGCAAAATACAAGGAAGAATACACTCAATGGTTTATGGAAAGATTATGCAAATGCCAGAGAAGAATACAGCAACAGTTTGAAAACAATAGATCGCCAACGCGAGAATATCAAGGTGGCAGAAGATAATTACACCATCAGCCTACAGCAATACAAACAACAAACACTTCTTTTGTCTGATTTGATACTGGCTGAAAACTCACTTACAGAGGCTCGTTTATCTTATGTAGAAGCACTTTTACAACTAAAAAATGCAGAATTGGAATTAGTAAAATTGAATGGAGAATTAGTTAAGTAACAATCAAAAATAGTTAGTCATGAAACTCAAAAAAAACATTAAAGTTATCTCTATTATTGCCGTGATTTCAATAATAGTAATTGTGCGACTTGTTGTGAACAAGAACAGCTTTGACAGCGAACAAAAATTAGTGTCCGAATCCTCAAATGTTGTCCCTGTGATAACCGAAACAGTGGGCACTAAATCGACCAACAGCAGTTTTTCTGCCGACGGCACTTTCTCATCCGAAAAAGAAGTGTCTGTCTCGTCGGAGATTTCCGCCAAAGTGATTAACGTAAATGCCGAAGTAGGCAGCAGGGTTCACTCAGGGCAAGTACTCGCCGTACTAGACCATTCTGTTATATCTATTCAACTTCAACAAGCTAAAGCCAACCTTCAGAAACTAGAGAAAGATTTGCAACGTAATATAACTTTAGCAAAGACCGACGGAGCTACCGAACAACAAGTAGAACAATCCAAACAAGCAGTTATTGATGCTCAGGCGACATTGGCAAGCTTGCAAAATCAATACGACAATTCTTATATAAAAGCACCGTTTGATGGTACCATTACTAAACGTTATATCGAAAAAGGAAGTTTTCTTACACAAGGAAGCGTGGCTTTTGATTTAAGTGCCATGACACGTTTACGATTAGTTGTAAAGGTAACTGCTGAACTAGTCGGAAACTTGAAAAAAGGTCAAAAAGTCAATATAACAGCAGATGCTTTCCCCGATAAATCCATTAATGGAACTGTGTATTCGATAAATGAGAAAGCCGGACTATCAAAACAATATGAAGTAGAAATCTCAATAGATAATACGATAAATAATCAGATAAAGCCTGGCATGTTTGGCAAAGCATTATTCTCCGGCAAAGAACATTCAAATGCACTTGTAATTCCTCGTGTAGCTATTCCGGGAAGTATTCAAGATGCTGAAGTGTATGTAGTGAAAGGTGATTCAGCGGTTATTCGAAAGATATCAGTAGCCTCTCTCAACGAAAAAGAACTAACCGTGAAAAGCGGTTTAATGGAAGGTGATGTTATCGTTGTTTCCGGTCAAATTAATCTGTCGAACGGCACGAAAGTAAAAGTAATCAAATAAAAACCAACAATTATGAATATAGCGAAAATATCGGTAAACAGGCCAACACTTGTTGTGGTCATATTTACTGTTCTGTTATTTCTGGGTTTTGCGGGATATAAAAGCCTGAAATATGAACTAATGCCCCCAATGACAGCTCCTGCATTTATTGTTACTGTCAATTACCCCGGAGCTTCTCCTTCTGAAGTAGAAAACGACCTTACAAAAAAAATGGAAGAAATTATTTCCTCCATCGAGAATATTGATCACATCCAATCCACCTCCTATGAAGGGATGGCTGTAATCGGTGTAAGCATGAAAATGTCGGCAAATATTGATAATGCCATTCAGGATGCACAACGACGGATTAATGCCTCCCGAAACACACTTCCTAAAGGAATCTTTGAGCCTGTTATTTCAAAAATTGCCATGGGTGATTTACCGGTTATGAAGATAGGTGTTACAGCAAACCTATCATCCACCGAATTTTATGACTTACTCAAGCATACTATTCAACCTGAGTTATCGAGAATTAAAGGGGTAGCCGAAGTATCGTTGTCAGGTGGAAATGAACGGGAGATAAAAGTTAGTTTAAATCCGGACAAACTTAAATATAATAATTTATCTTCCGAACAAGTTTTACAAGCAATTCAAACATCCAACATGGATGTTCCCGCAGGAAAAGTAAAAAATGAAGAATCTGAAATAAGCATCCGACTATCAGGAAAATTCAAAAACATTGGCGACATCCAAAATGTGGTAGTAAGTTCTGACGAAAACGGAACTAAAGTATTGTTGAAGGATGTTGCCGAAGTATTGGATGTGGAAAAAGAAAGCACTGTACTGAATCGAATCAACGGAATCAATTCCATTGGTATTAGTATTCGAAAACAAACCGATGCTAATGCCGTAGAAGTGTGTCAAACCGTAACCGACAAAATTGCCGCATTGGAAAAAGAGCATCAGGCTGATAAGCTTCAATTCAATGTAGCTTTTAACTCTTCTGATTTTACCGAAAAAGCGGCTGATTCTGTCATGCACGACTTGGTCTTTGCGGTCATACTGGTAGCTTTGGTTATGATGGTATTTTTGCACGGTTTGCGTAATGCTTTTATCGTGATGGTTGCTATTCCTTTATCCATTATTTCATCGTTCATTGGAATGTATTTATTGGGCTATAGCCTTAATATTATGACCTTACTGGCAATGTCATTGGTCATTGGTATTTTGGTGGACGATGCGATTGTTGTGTTAGAAAATATTTATCGCCACATGGAAATGGGTAAAAATCGAGTACAGGCTACGTTGGATGGACGTTCGGAAATTAGCTTTACTGCCATAGCCATCACATTGGTTGACGTAGTTGTTTTTCTTCCAATTGGCCTATCCAGTGGTTTTATCTCTTCTCTGATTGCACCGTTCGCATTGGTGGTTGTAATTACAACTTTGCTAAGTCTTTTTGTTGCATTTACAGCTATTCCTCTCCTAGCCTCACGTTTTGCTAAGCTGGAACAGCTGAGTCAGACAAAACTCACTGGTCGTTTTTTCCTTTGGGTGGAGAACGAAATCAATAAGTTTTCTAATTCCATTCAGAAACTATTGGTAAAAGCTATGCATCACAAAATCATCGCGTTCGCTACCGTAACAGTTATGTTTATAGCTTCTGTAGTGCTAATACCGGCCGGTTTTGTAGGTACCGAAGCCTTTGGCCTCGGTGATGCAGGAGAATTTGTTATTCAGATAGAAATGCCCAAAGATGCTACTTTAAAGCAAACTAACTTGAAAACATTTGAAATAGAACGCATATTGAGGTCAAAACCTGGAATTAAATCACTATTTACAACTATCGGAGCAACAAGTAGCGGCATGGGAATGGAAGCTGGTAGCTCAAATCTGGCAGAGATAAATGTAAAATTAGTGGACAAGAAATTCCGGAATGTTTCTTCCGGTTTGTATGCCAACCAGATAAAAAATGAATTAAGAGCTAAAGTTATAGGTGCAAAAATTACAGCTGCGGTAATGAATCCTTTAATGGGGAGCACCGATGATAGCCCCATTCAGATAATCGTTAAATCAAGTAATCCTGATTCGCTGGCTAAATATTCTGTTTTGATACAACAATTGGTAAAAAAAACTGCAGGAACTTCGGATATAAAATCTTCGTTGGATAATGAAAGTAACGAGATATCAGTGGAATTGAATAAAAAGAGAATGGCTGATTTGGGGTTAAATTTGACCGCAGTTGGTTCAGTAATGTCAACAGCATTTAGCGGTAATACAGATACAAAATTTGCTGATGGTTCGTATGAATACGATATCAACGTTGTGTTTGATGAATTTAATCGACGTAGTTTGGACGATGTTGCAGGCCTGACATTTGTCAATTCGGCAAATCAGCAAATTAAACTGTCGCAGTTCGCCACAATCGGTTACAAAAAAGGTTACTCTACATTGGAGCGGTATGATAAGAACTCTTCTATTACAATTCAGTCACAAGTACTGGGACGCCCTTCAGGGGATGTTGGCGACGAAATAAAAGAAAAGATTGAAGCTACCAAACTGCCTTCGGATGTATCGATTCACTATGCCGGTGATATGGAGATGCAGGCTGATGGTTTTGGGACACTAGGGTTTGCCCTTCTTACCGCAATTTTCCTGGTGTACCTCATTATGGTTGCTTTATATGAATCGTATCTGTATCCATTCGTAGTGCTCTTTACCATTCCGTTAGCTATCATTGGAGCTATAGTAGGATTAGCTTTAGCTAAGCAGACATTAAACATGTTCAGTATGGTAGGTATGATAATGCTCATCGGACTAGTGGCAAAAAATGCAATTCTTATTGTCGATTTTACCAACCATTTGAGGAAACAAGGGAAAAGCACAGCAGAAGCGTTAGTCGAATCCACAAGAGTAAGGTTGCGTCCCGTACTTATGACCACAAGCGCTATGATTATTGGACTATTACCTATTGCCTTAGCTTCCGGTGCAGCTTCGGAATGGAAAAACGGGATAGCATGGGTACTTATCGGAGGACTTACCAGTTCCATGTTCCTTACGCTCATAATTGTTCCTGTTGTATTCCTGACTATGGAAAGTATGAAAACTAGAATATCAAACTGGATCAATAAAGTATTCAGGAAAAATAAACAGCAATTTGATATTGATGTTGCCTGATAAAAGACAGAGCAGGATAAACACACTACACATTTTGTTAATGAACAGTGTGTTTATTCACTCTTTATCTTTTTGCTCCGAAACGAGAATTATTCTTCTCTCGTTCCGACATAAATAAATTAAAAATGGATGAAGCTATTGGAACTCCTAACAAGATTATGGTAGCAACTTTAGGCAAGTAAATGGAAATCAATATTAAAATTGCGATAGTAATAAGCAATATAATTATCGGTATCCACGAGAAATGCAGCTTTACAGTTTTTCTTGATTTAATCGTTTCAGTAATTTGTTTTATATCCTCATTGTCAGTCTCTTCCATAATAAAACGAAATGTTAGGACATAAAAGAAACTAACCGTTAGATATACAATATCATAACCAATTGCAGGAATAAGTGATCCTTGATTTTCGATGACCCACTTTGTGAACAATGGAATTAGGGAGAGAAAAAAGAGGAAGAAAATACTGGCTGCAATTATTTTGTGATTCATTTTATCCAAATAACTGAATGCTTGGTGGTGCTGGTTCCAAAATGCACCCACAACAAGAAAACTCAGCAAATAAATGAAGAGCGACAAACCAAATTCTACCAAATCTCCCAAGTCAAAAGACTTTGGTAATGGTATGGATAAAACCATAATGGTAATTATAATAGCTATTACCCCGTCGGTAAATGCCTCTAATCGATATTTAGTCATAAATATTGTAATGAAAATTAGTCGTTTCTGTTTAATGTATTGTATCTACTACAAATGTAAACATATTTTATTAAAGAAATAATATAGACGCAAAAGAGTAAAATATTAGAAGCATAATGTTGGGGAATGAAACTAACTTCTAATAGTGTAAATCTCTGATTATTTTTCGAATCAATGTCTAATTTAACGACAAGCTATGAATCATTTTTCAATTCTTTGTATTATCATGAAAGTTGTATATTTCTGTATACATGATTTTTCGATTTAAAAGCTGCTTTTATTCGTGAAAATTTTTCGGATGGAAAATCGAGTACCCGAGTATTTTACGAACATTACTCACCGACATATATAATAAGATTTAGCGGATACAAGAGCCTCCCTCTTCGCCAAAAACATAAAAAGAAACCTATACAGGTTTCTTTTATGCCCCAATGTCAACCTTTTGTTCGTCCGACAGGTGGATAAATCGGGCTCATTAGAACTTCATCTTGATTAAGCTACCAATATACAAAACCTTCTTGTCTATTAAGTTCGTATCAGCTCCGAAACCCTTGTTTTCAGTCACCAAAACAACATTAAAAATACGTTTTTTCAAGTCACCTTGATAATTTTCCTGTTTGTCGCCAATAGTAAGGGTTTGAGCTTTTTCATTCCAATTGAACGAAATTATTGAATATTTACCCTTTTCGTAGTTGTAATTATCCCCTTCATCTTCGTATAAATCGAATTTGGCATCGGCTCCTTTATATACCCGAATTTCGAGCGTATCAGCCGATTTTTCACCTGCATATTGAATAATCTTACCCATGGGAATAATAGACCCGCCCTTTACAAACAACGGTATTTTGTCCAAAGGAGCATCTGTTTTTACCGTTTGTCCTCCGTTAAAGTGTTTACCTGTCCAGAAGTTGTACCATCCAGCTGATTTTGGTAGATAGACATTCCATTGTGTAACATCAGGTTCAGTGACAGGAGCCGTCAGTACAGATTTCCCAAACATATACTGATATTGACTTTTTACGGCAGCAGTATCACCGTTAAAGTCCATTACCATCGGACGCATCATGGTCGATCCGTTTTTAGTCACCTGCCATGCTTCGGAATAAATGTAAGGAAGTAAACGATAGCGAAGATTCAGCATCTTACGCATGTTGTCCTCCACCTTTTGTCCGTATTTCCAGGGCTCGGTTTCGGTCATGTATCCATGTATGCGGAAAATTGGGTTGAAAGTTCCCCATTGATACCAACGGGTAAGTAACTCCTGGTATTTTTCGTCGGTATATTGCGAACGTCCCGGGCGGAAAAATCCGCCAATATCAGTAGTCCAGTATGGCAAACCTGTAATGGTATAGTTTAGTCCGGCAACAATCTGACGTTTATAGGTATCCCATGTTCCACCAATGTCGCCCGACCAGTTGATAATACCATATTTTTGCTGCCCCAGAAAAGCCGAGCGGGTTAAGATACATACCCGCTTATCGGATGTGGTATTGCGTTGCCCTTCGTACACTGCCTGACTTACCATCAGCGGATAAGTCAGACGATAGAAATCACCGGTTCCTATAAATGTTTTTTCGCCTTTCAAAGCATCATTTTCCGGCTCTACAGCATCCATCCACCATGAATCAACGCCATTGTCAAACATATTTACTTTCAATGTATTCCAATATTCCTTCCGGGTTTCTGGATTAAAATAATCCAACCATTTAGTGTTGGCAATAAACCGGTTTTTAGCTACATACTCTTTCCCTATTGCTGAATTTTTATCAGGATTCGACCAGATTGAAATATTAAAGTGCGCATTCAAATCATGTAACTCTTTGATAAAACCTGCTGGATTTGGGTAATTTTTTTCATCAAACTGAGGAACTCCCCAGCCTCTGTTGCCCCAGTATTGCCAGTCCTGAACAATAACATCGACCGGAAGATTTCTGTTACGAAATTCCTTTATTGTTTCTACCAAATGAGTACCAGAACTGTAACGCTCGCGACACTGCCAGAAACCGTAAGCCCATTGTGGAAACATTGGGACATTGCCCGAAAGATTGCGGTACGAAGCAATTACACTATCGGCCGATGGACCATAAAACACAACGTAATCGAGCGCTTTGGCAACCGGTGAGCGGAATGTTGTTGAGTTATCGCTCAGTCTCCATGATAATTTGGGTGTATTGTTCGATTTACAAAGAATTTGAACCTGATGTTCTCCGGCTTTAAGATGTACCAAAGTTCCGGCAGTAGGCGGAAGCCACATATTACTCTGGTCAATGCACGGTTTTCCGTCTATAACCACATATTGGCGGTTGCCCATATCGCCCAGGTTGAGAAAAACGGAATATTCGCCATCTGTCGCCACATTAAACTTGCCTTGATAAAGCGATTGATTTTGAGACACTCTTTGTGTGCCTGAAGTAGTAGTTACCTCAGCCAGTTGATTGTTGTCTGTGGTGGATTGCTCTTGTTTTTCGAGGGCTATTAAATTATCTGCCGGATTAAAATCGGTAAGACCATACTGATGCCACAACAAACCGTAGCCTTTGCTTGAATAAATAAAAGGAATAGCTATTTGTGTATTAACCTGAGTCAATTGACGAGCTACGTTTTTCAGATTATATTGTCCATCCTGAAATTGTCCCAAACCGAAAATATACTCATCAGCGGGCGATTCAAAACTTTGCTCTACCGTAAAACAAGGTTCGCCCTGAATAGAGTCTGCCGTTAGTTTTCGTGCACCTGCCTTCTCGCTCAAAAATACCTTGCCTGTCTTATCGGCATACGACAATTTGCCGGTTTGTTTATCCAGCGATACACGAATATGTTTCGCTTTTATTTCCAGTTTAGAAGGTGAATCGACTACTCGAAACTCTGGAGTTACAGCAGCTGAAGTAAAAACCAGTTCCGGCAGATTTCCTTCGGAAACCTTGTAGAATTTTATTCTAACGGCATTGTCGGACAAAGGAGCAATACTAAGTGTTCCATCCGATAAAGTAATATTCACCCTGTCGGACAATTGCTTAAAACCTTTCACGACCTGTCCCTGACAAAGAAGAGGGAACAGATTAAATATCAATATGACCTTTAATTTCATTTTGTGGTTATTTCATAATTAAAGAAATAAAGCTCTGACTAGTCAAAACTTTATTTCTTTATTAGGTTACCTAAATTTTAAAAAACAGTACCAGAAGCCATTATTCAACTTCAAACACAACAGATGTTGCAAATGGTATTTTATCCGGGCAAGTGATTGCAAGACCGTCAGCTTCGAGTTTCCATTGCAGTTTACCGGTATATCCGAGTAATCTTACATCTTTAACTGGTTTATTAAAGTGTTTCGCATCTGTGCCAAGCGATTTAATTTTCAACTGCATTCCGGGCGCTGGTACATTCATGCAAAATGCATAAAGTGCACCATTCTTGCCTACTGTGAACCGGATATCTTGAGCGTCGTATTTAAAATCAGCTTGCCTACGATTCAATGCTCCTCCCGGAAGTTTCTTTAACTTACCATCAACTAATTCTCCTTCGCCAGGTATTTTCCAGGCATGACTCCCATAAACAGCTTCACCATTGCGGCGCATCCATACACCAACTTCTTTCAGCATTTTTACACTACCTGCATCCAACGATCCATCAGGCAGGATAGCAATATTAATAGCAGCATTGCCATCGCGTGCAATGGCTTCGATGATATAGCGAATCATCATACCCGAATCATAAGTGAAATCGGGGGCATAAAACCAATCACCGACAGGTGTTTCGCCAATCCAGGGCTGGTCCGTCTTTATGTCCGTTGGCAGACCATGTTCTTCGGTATTCACCGTGCCATTGGTCTTTTGACGAAACTTCACAATACTGAAAGTATTAGCTACACCGCGATTTTTGAGTGTGCGGTTATAATAATCGGCAATAACTGTTTGCATGGCATTGGCTTTGATACCCGTACCGGTTCCATTACCTGTGAATGGTCCTTGTACGGTGCCATCGGTATAAATAAAATCAGGATCATAATGTTCTACCACATCCATCATCCGCAAAGCCCACTGGGTGGCGTACCATTTTGCATATTCGATATGATTAGAGAAAATTCCTGCTGGTGAAGAAGACCAACCCGAGTTAGCCGCTTTTGTCACACCTTTATATTCACGAAGGTTAATTCCGTAAAGCAAACGTGGATCGTATCCCTCCCACCATTTACCTTTACCATCGGCAAGCGTAAGTTTACCATCATAAGGAATGCCTTTTTTAGGTCCCTCATTGTCGCTGCCAAACGCTGTTTGCCACCACCACCAGGTATATTCGTGGTGGAAGGTCACCCCATAATGCATTCCATTAGCACGACAAGCCTTTGCCCATTCACCCAGCAAATCGCGTTTGGGTCCGATATTGACTGAATTCCAAGGCTGATAGCGCGAGTTCCACATATCGTAATTATCGTGATGCACGCCTTGAATCATCAAAAAACGAGCACCGGCTTCCTGATAAAGTTTTGTAAGTGCAGCCGGATCCAGTTTTGTTGGATTCCAGTCGCGTAGCACTTCTTTATAGCCAAATTCAGATGGGTGACCGTATTTCTTGAGATGATTTTTATAGGCTGTTGTGCCAGGCTTATACATATTACGTGCATACCAGTCGCCACTCTCGCCTGCAGATTGTGGTCCAAAATGAACCCAGATGCCAAATTTAGCTTCGCGTAACCAGGCAGGTTCACCGGGATAATTTTTCTCAATGGATTCCCAGTTAGGTTGAAACGGACCGGATGCAATAGGAATATTGAGTTTTATTTCTGGAAATGATTTCCAGTCGCCCACTGTAAAACTATCCTGTGGTAGAATAGCAGGAACAGTAGGAAAAGGTGGCAGCAAATAAGGTTCGGTCATAGGCCTTGTCTTTGCCTTTTTATTCTGGGCATTCAAGCTCAAAAATGCAATCGAAACAACAAGGATAATTCCAAAAATACGTTTCATAGGTTTATAATTTAACGGTGATTTTTTTGCCGACGTAAGTTACAGCATTGTCAATTTTTTCAGACTCTCCTACAACTACTACTTTAAATTTCCGGGTTAAAAGCATTCCGGAGAATGAGCCTTTACGGTCATTGATAGTTAACGATTTCTTTGCATCATTCCACATAAATGAAATAGTTGAATACGCTCCTTTTTCGTAGTTATAGTTATCATTTTCGTCCTCGTACAACGTAAATTCTCCGTTAGCTCCAGCGTAAACGCGAATTTCCAGGTTATCCCATTTCTTCTCGGTAGCGTACTGTACTTGTGGTCCAAATGGAATAATACTTCCAGCTTTAACGAACAACGGAATTTCATCAATTTTTGTAGTTTTTTCTATTTCCTGACCGCCATTAATTTTCTTGTTTGTCCAGAAGTCATACCAAGTCATCCCTTCGGGTAAATAGACTTTTGTTGATTTAGCCTCAGCAAAATTCACTGATTGTTTTTTATTTTCGCTATTAGCATCTTTTTTATCCCAACCAGTTTGCTCGTCCGATTTTACAATAGTTTCAGGAGTGTATTGTGCGTTTATAACCGGAGCCACCAATATTGATTTTCCAAACATATATTCGTTATTCATATCAACAACCTTCTTATCATTAAAGTCCATCACCAAAGCGCGCATAATCGTAGATTGGCTATTTGTAACCGACCAGGCAGTAGAGTAAATATATGGTAACAAAGAGTATCGCAAATCAATTGTCTTTGCTATTGCATCGTATATTATTTCACCTTTTCTTCCAAAGTTATATATTTCACGAGGAATGTCAGTACCGTGTGAACGCATCATAGGGGTAAATGCCCCGAATTGAAGCCAGCGAACATATAATTCCTGAAACGATGGATTTTTAGCTCCTTCACTAAAACCTCTGTTGTATGCATTAGCAAAAAAACCGCCGATATCAGTGTTCCAGTAAGGGATAGCACTCATCGAAAAATTGAGACCTGCGGGTATCTGATTGCGTAACGATTGCCACGAAGAATTCACGTCACCCGACCAGGTATTGGCTCCGTAACGTTGTTGTCCGGCAAATGCAGAACGCGTTAGGATAAATATACGTTTATCCGAACTAGCAGCACGCTGATGTTCCGAGACCCCTCCCACTGTCATCAATGGAAAAGCGTTACGCACCTTACGGAATGAACCAAGATACGTTTTAAGATCGAAATCGGAAGGTTTGAAATCCAAGTGGTCAGGTTCTGATGAATCCATCCACCAACCGTCTATTCCCACAGAAAAAAGTCCTTTGTTCAGGTGTTTCCAGTAAATATCTCGGGCTTCGGGGTTATAGGGATCGTAAGGTTGTACGCCCGATGGATAATCGCGGTTTGGTGGCCAGGTATCCAATCCCGATTGTGGCCACGTACCAAAGTTGAGAAGCATACCCTTAGGTTGCATTTCGCGGAATTGCTTTGTTTGTGGTCCAAAAGAAGACCAGATGGAAATGATCACGTGTGCATTCATGTTGTGAATATCATCTACCATTTTCTTTGGATTAGGAAATTCGGGATTCAGAAACTCCATAGCATTCCACAGGTAATTGTTACCCCAGTACTGCCAATCCTGAATAATACCATCAAGCGGAACGCCCAGTTCACGATATTTACGAACTACACCAACCAATTCGCTTTGACTCTTGTAACGCTCTTTACTTTGCCAGTAGCCAAAAGTCCACAAGGGGAACATGGGAGCTTGTCCGGTAAGCTCGCGCATACAAGCAATGGAACCATCGATGTTTCCACCAAGCATAAAATAGTAATCAATGCAATCGCCTACGTCAGATCTGAATGAAGTACTTTCGGGCCTATCTTCAAATTGAGTAGGGGAATAATTATCCCAAAATAATCCATAACCCTTTGTAGAAACAAGAAAAGGAACGTAATCGTCTGTATTGCCTTGCACCATATTTAGTTTAGTGTTGCGCAAAGACAATTTACCACGTTGTTGTTGACCCAGACCATAAATGGCCTCGTCTTTGTCAAGTGCAAACGACTGATTGATACTGTATGTTTTTGATCCTGCATCATTAAAATCAGTAAATACAGACTCTTTCTCACTTAAAAGCTGTGCTCCTGTAAGAGTAGAATAAGATACTTTTCCCGATTTCACCTCAACCTCAACTTTTAACTTGCTACTTTTTAATGATATTACATCCCCTTGTTGATTGACAGTAAAATTTGTAGTTTGTGGTTTTGTCACTACCGTTAAGCTTTCCTTTGCAAAGGATTTACCTATCGGCGATTTCAACACTCGCACTGTAGCAGGTCCGTAGAACTGAATCTCAACATCCATTGAGTTCTGTTTGGTTTTTATACCAAAATCAGTTCTCTGATACGATTGCGCTTGAATACCTATGGATAGAACCATTAGTAGCGACAGCATTAAATTGATTTTTTTCATAAATTATTTTTTTGTGTTTTTTAATAATCGTATTTTTTTAGATTCTAGATAATAGAAAGTCAACAAATCATTGATGTTCTGAACGTAGACCTTTTGTTGTACAGAAATTCTTTCATGTTCGCAACATAGACCGTTTGCTGTGCATAAATTCTTTCATGTTCGCAACATGGACCGTTTGCAGTACATAATTTCTTTCATGTTCGCGACATGGACTGTTTGCAGCACATAATTTCTTTCATGTTCACAACATAGACCGTTTGCAGTGCATAATTTCTTTCATGTTCGCAACATGTTACCTTACCGCAACGTCAAAATTTTCTCAATCGACATTGGAAAACGGCTCTAGCCTTCGTCTAAAATAAAAATGTCCCCTGACTTCCATAATTCTATGCAAATATAATACTTCTATGCACAACAAAAGACACAACTCACTGTTCCTTCTTTATATTAACATGAGTTTTATTACAGCAACTTATACACTCCGATCACTACATAAGGCTCCTCACCCGGCTTCAATTCAGGGATTTTCAACGTCCCTATAAAAATAGCATGATTAAGATAATCGTAAGGGCTGATTTTGGGTGCTTCCAGATCAAGAATTGATTTACAATAAAAAGCATTTGTTTTGGCATCAGTATGAATTAAGGCATTGTTTGTTACCTGAATGATATGTCCGTCAACTGTTTTCAGTAGATAGCGTGCATTGAGTTCCGTATCTCCATCGGGTCGGACCAATTGCCAGTCTTCACCGCCGGGTAGGACCTCACCCGATATTTTAGGACCGCTAAATGTTCCTCCGCTAATTGGAATAATTCTTCTCACTCCACGCTTACTTTCGCCCACAGTAATCATATCGGCAACTTTTACTTTTGCCTCCCACATAAATTCTGTTTTGAAGTTTTTATATATTCCTTCATTATTCACTTCACTAGTATTCTGGGCATCTATCTTTTGTAAACATAAAAATGACACAATCAACACATTAAATATCAAAATTATTTTAGAATTTATTTTTTCAGCCTTCACGCTTATCTTTTTATTTGTTGAATTTTTGTGTATACACTCCACTCTCTCTATTATTGAAACACCCACCAGTCAAAGTTGAACAATTCGCGTCCGGCAGTGATATTTTGCCCACTAAAACAAAAGAAAATATCATGTTTTCCTATTACTTCTTGCTTTAATTGAGAAGTAAATGTTTTGAAATTCTCCCAGCCGCCAGAGCGTGGAAGTTGAACGGATGATATAATTGTACCGGAAATACTATCTATACGAACTTCCAAAATACCACCATCAACTCCTGCTGCCAATGAAGCACAAAAGGATTTAGGTGACCGATTGCCAAAGTTCACCTCGCGTACTTTAGTATAGCCTTTTAAACGAGTGCTTGAAACATAAACCCCGTTTTTTTCATTTTGAGCTATCGAACATTTTTGCGACCAAGCCATCGTTTCTGCTTCAACCCGCTGATAAGGATTAATTTCACCAATAGGCTTTGGTCCTTCTTTGGAGATGGAAACAGATGGAATAGTACCGTCAGGGTTATATGTGAATTGCTCCACGCAAGCAGCCCGTCCATAACTTCCCCCATTGGGCAACAATCCCGTATGGTAGAAAAGATAAGAGTTTCCTTTATAGTCAATAATACCACCGTGATTGGTAAAACTATTTGTTTTCTGATTCTCCATAATTTTACCCTGATATTTCCATGGACCTACAGGATTACTACTTGTTGAATAAGAAAGGCATTCCCCACCTTTTCCCATCCCGGCATACATCATATAATAAAGATTGTTGCGCTTATAAAACCATGGACCTTCCACATACATATCTTTGTTAGGATTTTCGACACTTTTATTACCCCTTACTCCTCCAAATGATTCGACTGAAATAGGAACAGTAACAATATCACCTGTGTAAGAAATCATGTCTTTATTTAGTTTTACGTAAAAGAGACTACCATTTCCCCAATAAAGGTAGGCTTGCCCGTCATTGTCAATCCACACTGTAGGATCGATGTTAGACCAACTTCCGTTAATGATCAAAGGCTTCCCAAGTGCATCTTTGAATGGTCCTGTTGGCGAATCGGAAACAGCCACGCCAATAGCCATATCATTTTTATCGCTTTGAGCACATATATACCAATAAAATTTACCATTACGTTCAATACACTGTGCCGCCCAGGCACGATCACGTGCCCATTTAAAAGATTCCAACGAAATGGGACTTCCATGGTCTGTCCAGTTTACCATATCAGTAGTGGATAATACACGCCATTTGGTCATGTAATAAAAATCAAAGCCCGGAATATCATCGCCAACATATGCATAAAGCATACCATTATACACCATTGGCGCCGGGTCGGGACCAAAGTGAGTCTGTACAATTGGATTTTCTGCTAAACAAGTAATAAAGCAAGAAGCTATAAAGACTAAGCTGTTAATCAATAATTTTTTCATGGTAAATTTTATCAGTTTTAGTTCACATAAGTTTCCACCAGTCGAAATTAAACAAAGGTGCCGGTCCTCCTGTAAATTTGAAATAAACATCATGAACCCCGGTGATTCTTGTAACTTTACAAGTCATAGTTTTCCATTGTTGTGTTCCTCCTGTAGAAGTAACTTTACAAACTCCAATTGGTTTTTCTGAAGGATTATCAAGAATGATTTCAATTTTCCCCTCATTACCCGCAACACTAGCAATGAAAGATTTAGCTCCTGCTTTACCAAAATCAACTCCCTTGACTTTAATCCAATCTCCATTTTCAATATTGCAGACATTCATGCCACCTGCACTGGAATTTTCTGTTCTTATGCCGCTTTGGGCATTAAATGTTTCTGCTTCAACACGATTAAAAGGATTAAGATAAGACAACTGTTTTACTCCATCCACTGTATTAGTCATAACCTCAATACTACCATCAGGATTGTGTTTAAACATATCCAAACAAAGATTCCGTTTAAAAGTAGCTGGCACTTTTGCTTCTTTTGCCACAATGCGGTTATGATACGCTTCGTACCACGATCCATTAAGCTTAAAAATAGCCTGATGATTATTATTGTCATTAAAAGGCGGTTGTTTAGAGATAACCCCTCCATAAGTAAACCCTGAAGTTGGACTTATACTTTTCATATAATCAATTCGCATCTGAGCGCTAGGATTTGACGAGTATGAAAAGTAATAAATGCCATTATTTTTATGCATCCACGAGGCCTCAAAGAAATTTTGAGCTGACAAAGGAATAGCCGGACCATCCACGCTAATCATGTCTTTGTTGAGTTTAATTACACGAACATTATTATCGCCGTTACCTCCAAAATACATGTAAGCCTGCCCATCATCGTCAATAAATGTCATCGGATCAAAAAGCCACATGTTTTGTGCCGGCATAACACCCGGAGTGCTTGTTTCTACTAACTTTTTACCGATTGGATCTTTAAATGGTCCTAACGGATTATCGGCTACGGCAACACCAATACCATTACCTCCATTTCCAAAATAAAGAAAAATCTTACCATCTCGAGTTGCTGGCGATGGTGCCCAGCTTTTGCCTGCCCAAGTAGCATCTCTAGGGACTTCAAATACGATACCATGATCTGTCCAGTTTTTCAGATCGCTACTCGAGATACATACAATGGAGTGCATAGCGTAACCTCCTTTTTCGTCGACAGGATTATCATCATCATTTGAACAGTAAAGATAGACTCTCCCGTTATAGACAAGTGCACCCGGATCGGCCAAATAACGATGGGATGCTATCGGGTAATCAGCAAATACATATTGGCTCAGGCCGATAATGGAAAATAGAATTAAAAAAGAAATGCGAAATAATGGTTTCATATATATTGTTTTTTTTATTTGTAACTAAATTTCCAACAGTCAAAATTGAACAGACTACCCTCTCCTCCTTTGAACACAAAGTATATATCATGTACACCTTTCACTTTGGTTACCTTGCATGATTGAACTGTCCAGTTGGTTGCAGCCCCAGTGGATTTTACAACACAAGTTCCCAACAATGTTCCGGTTGGACTGCCTACACGGATTTCAAGACTTCCACCCCCGGTAGTCGATGCTACGTTAGCATCAAACGACTTTGCGCCTTTACCAAAATCCACACTACGTACTTTGATGTAGTCACCATTACTAATGTCGGTAACGTAAACACCCGTCTTTTCATCTTTCGCTGTTTCAATGCCTTCTTCCCAGGCAATAGTTTCGGCTTCAGTTCTTTTATATGGATTCAGGTTAGCTGCACTTTCTTTTACTCCCTCTTTGGTTGGTGTGATCAACGGAATAGATCCATCAGCCTTAAATGTAAATGGTTCAATACAAACGGAGCGTTTAAATCCACCACCTCCGGGTAATGCTGCATTATGATAGAAGAGATAAGACTTTCCTTTAAATTCGATATATCCAGGGTGATTCGTAAATGCTCCACCATCTTTTATAACATGCATGATGGTATCTCCATAAATCCATGGACCTGTAATGCTTTTAGCTGTTGAATAAGCCAAATGCTCTGGTACACCTCCAGCCGGATACATTAAATAATATAAACTTTTACGTTTGAATAACCAGGGTCCTTCTTCGTAAGCAGCTGTCCGGTTATCAATCTTTTTTGCCCGGTAGCCAAAGTTTTCATCCGTCAAATTTTCCTTTACAATGCCCGATTGCTTATCGTACGAAATCATGTCTTCATTGAGTTTTACGTGCCAAAGATTAGGATTGCCCCAATATAAATAAGCCTGTCCATCATCGTCGATGTAAACTGTTGGGTCAATATAGCCATAGCCAGTCAACAACGGTTTACGAAGTGCATCTTTAAATGGACCAGTCGGGCTGTCGGATACCGCAACTCCAATGGCATTTCCACCGTTTTTTTGATTTACCGGCAAATAATAATAGAACTTACCATTTCGGTAAATACATTGTCCGGCCCAAGCATCACCGCGCGACCAATCAAAAGTCTTGTACGACAGAACTGCACCATGATCAGTCCAGTTCACCATGTCGGTAGACGAATAGCAACGCCAGTCGTTCATGGTAAAAAAGTTCTTTACCGTATTATCTTCATCGTGTGATGTATAAAGGTAAACAGTACCGTTATGCACCATAGGTGCAGGGTCAGCAGTATAGTTGGTTTGAACGATGGGGTTCTGCGCCTTACTTATAAAAGGCAACAGTACAGTCAAAACTGCAATGAAAACTAATTTTCTCAACATTTTGTATTTCATATTGTATTATTTGTATATATGTAATGGTCAGAATAGTATATTAAGTAATGGAACTAATATATTAAATTTCTATTACTTAAGCCGATTTTTAGAGAACTATTTCTTCTTCATAAAAAACTTACGGTATTGAATTTACTTCTGGATTTTATTAATTTTAAAATTGTTTATACATGTAATTGTATAAAAAGAGAATAATAATCACTTTCCCATCCTTCGTCCATCGTTCGTTCATCGTTCGTCCATCGTTCGTCCATCCTATACCTGAAAGTTGGGCTTATTCCGTTGATAAATTGTATAAAAACTGTATATGTAATTATAGTAGCAATAAAATAATGTCTGATTTTTCAGAAAGTCGTAGACTATGCGGTTGTAACATTGAAAATAATTTCTACTTAGGGGCTGCTGAAAAACTATAATATCATTGATTTATAATTGAATAACGTTATATTTTGAGATTTGTGTACAAGCTTATTGAATATAAATGTTCATTCCCCTTACACCTACTTATCTTTTATGCAATCAAAAAATCCTGAAAGGATTTAATGTGAATAACCGCCGGTAAAACCGGCGGATTAGAATAATATGAAAGTAAGAACCCTGAATAGGGTTCAATATCAACAGACGATCTTATTATTCAACCCACTTCGGGGTTGTGAATGTAGGGTCATTCATATCCCCTGGTTTCGCAAGCTTCACCAGGGGTTATTCACATTTTGCCACTTCGTGGCAATAAATAGTCTTTCAGCAAACCCCACTAATACATTATTTATTTTCTGCTTATCTCAATTTAAAACAAAAAGCTATACCGATTCATCACCAATTTATTCCTTGATTTCTTTTACCTGAAAATTTATTTTTCGTCAATATCAAAAGATCTATTTAGCAGGAGAAAGTTTGTAGAGTACCACCCCGTGAACAGGGACCTTGAGCGCAAGCTGGCTTGTTTTAGTTTCTATTGTGCTAATATCTTTCTGTCTCCACACGTCACGTACATTAAATTTTCCGTTAAGACCAATTTTTTCGAAATCTTTGTAGGAAATATCAACAATATCAGTACCTAAGTTACAGAAACCAACCGCACGGCTGCCATCTTCAAGCTCTTTCACATAAATACGAAGCTCACCTATTGTTTGTGAGCATGTAGCCTGCTTACCAAGCGGATCTTGATTGATTTCGATTACTTCATCGTTAGTCAGCAAATTTAAAGTGAAATCATCCAATTTTTCCATATCACAACCAATCAGAAGTGGTGCAGCAAACAAGCTCCAGAGACTGATATGAAGATATTGTTCATCAGGTTTAAGCTTACTTGGATGCGGATTTCCCCAACCTACGTGGCCAACCACAAGCATATCGGGATCGTTCCAATTGCCTGGTTTAGCATAAGCAGCCGATTTATCCTGATCGAGAACTATACTTTTTACACTTGCCCAGGTATCGGTAATATCATTGGTGGTGCGCCATAAATTGCCACCAACCGAACCACCCCATTTCCAAACATCAGACATTCCATACTGACACACACTGAATACAATATCTCGGGGTTGTTGCTTCAATAAATCACCCATTAGCTGAAATGGTTTCATGGCAGTACTCAATACACTACCACCATTATACGACAAAGACGATATTTTCAATGGGTCGTTGCTCGGCAAGCCGTTAATCACATTGCCATAACTGCACCAATCGTATTTCAGGTAATCGAAACCCCATTTGGCATAGCTTTCGGCATCAAGTTTTTCATAAACATAACTTCCGGCGCACCCACCACACGTCCACGGACCGGGGCTTGAGTAAAGACCGATTTTAAGTCCAAGACCATGCACATAATCAGCCAGACCTTTCATATCTACAAAACGTGAGTTGGGAACAATATTACCTGCCTCATCGCGAAACTTACCACGTATGGACTGATCTTTGGAGTCACGGTTGTTTTCCCAGAAGTCATCAATATTGATATAGGTCCAACCATGGTTGATAAGTCCGCTTTTCACCATGGCGTTAGCTGCTCGTTTCACTTTTTCTGCTGAGACCTCTTGCGCAAAACAGTTCCAACTATTCCATCCCATGGGTGGGGTGAGAGCAATCCGGTCACCACATTCAACGCGTAGTTTTCTCTGAAACTTGCCTTTAGCATTTTTAGCTTCCAACGTAACAACATACGTTCCAACCTTGGAAAGTTTACCGGTGATAAGACCAGTCTGAGTGTTGATCTTTAATTCTTTTGGCAAACCTGTAGCCGAAAAAGTCATTGGTCTGTCACCAGTTGCTGTTACAAGAAATTGAAATGGGGAACCAGGACGTACACCAAAAACCTTAGCTCCTGTAATTTTCGGCTCAGCCTTAGAAGTCGGAGTGAGAATGTATGGTTCAGTTGCCACCGGACTATAGGTTTTAAAAGTATTTACCCCGGAAGTTTCAAATTTGGCATCCACCCAGTCAACGTGGTCGTAATAATTTCCATTACCTCCATCGGTTACGACCAATTCCAATTTTTGGACACTTGCAAGGTTCACTGAGCAAGGTCTGGCTGCATCGCCCAAACGCATTACACCGCTCGACCATAATTTTTTATTATCACCATATACAACAAATTCAGCAGCCGGCTCATGACCTGCTACTTCGTCGTCAATACCTACCTGCGCTGTGAATTCTGTAGCTTTTCCATTGAGTAGAATAGTCAAAGAACTTTCAGAATGACTACCAAAACCACGTTCGAAAGTCTTACCAGCGATTGTAAGTACCTTATTGTCAATAGATCTATTTTTCATTGGAATGCCATACCCTTGGGTAGCAGTACTGAGGTCTAACTGATCAAGCCATACTGTTTGAGCAGATAGCTGACCAACACCTATCAAGCTGGAAATAATTAGGATACCAGCAATGACAGCTAATCTGATGTTACTTGTTATTTTCATCAATGTCTTTCTATTTGATATTATTATTTTTTGAATTTACTATTGAACATTAAATTTCCACCAATCAAAGTTGAACAAATCTTTTTCTCCCCTGAAAACAAAGAACAAATCATGCACTCCTTTAATACTCTTTACAGGAGTTGTGATCGTTTTCCATCTATCACCTTCGCCTGAAGTGGTTACGTTTATTGTCCCCATTATTGGTCCATCAATCTTATCTGTATGGATTTCAATTTTGCCACCATATAAAGACGCAACACAAACATCAACCGTTGATGCTCCTTTTGAAAAATCCACACCTTGTACTTTAATGTAATCGCCGTTATGAATAGATGTTACAAAGTTCATCTCACCCATTTTTTTTCCATGATTCCAGATATCGTCACGTTCCCATATCGGAGATTTAGTTATTTTGAGACCATCGCTATACGCCATTGTCTCGGCTTCTATGCGAACATAGGGATTAAGAGTACTTAATTGGGTTGCATCGCTTGTTACTTTCCAGAAAGGCAATTTCTGAATAGTACCATCATTGTTGAAAGTGAGTTTTTCAACACACACTGAACGACGTTCGTAGTGTTTCGACATAGTTTGCTTCACAATAGCATAATTAAAGCCGAAAACATAGGTACTTCCTTTGTAGTCGATAATTCCCGGATGGTTTCCACTTGAACGTGGGTCTCCATCCATTATGCTTCCTTTATATTGCCAGGGACCGGTAGGAGAATTGCTCATGGCATAACCGATACCTTCAGGACAACAGGTAGAAGCATAGGCCATGTAATACTTTCCGTTTCGTTTATATGCCCATGGTCCCTCCTGATAATGGAATGGATCTGGTTGATCCTTCACTTTTGCAACCGAAGGATCTTTAATGGGGTCACCAGTAAACGAAATCATATCTTTATTGAGTTTTACATACCATAAATTAGGGTTTCCCCAGTAAAGATAGGCTTGTCCATCGTTATCAATAAATACGGTTGGGTCAATGCTGTCGTAATTTCCACCAATGAGCGGTTTACCTATTGGGTCGGTAAAAGGACCATAGGGGCTGTTGGCCACAAGTACACCAATACCTCTTCCCTGTACCGGACAATACATGTAAAACTTTCCATCCTTTTCAATACATTGAGGTGCCCATGCACCGTTTTCAAATCCACCCCACCCCGTAATGGCTTTATCTGCCCATTTAAAATCATAAAGAGAGGCAACCTGTCCATGATCAGTCCAGTTAACCATATCGGTGGATGTATACAATAGCCAGTTTTTCATTAAGAACACATCTGCATTCTCTTCATCGTGGCTCGTATAAAGAAATACCGTATCGTTATAAACCATTGGTGCTGGATCGGCTGTATATTTAGTTTGAATGATTGGATTATCGGCATAACTTCTCAAACCTATAGCAGAAATTAAAATAATCGCAGTAGTTACAACAAGATTATTAATATTTGATTTTTCCATTGAATTAACAAATTACTTTTAAAATTTTAAATTTATATGATCCTTCATTTTTTTTAGTTGTAGTATTCATTACCTATTTTTTAGGAGGTAGACTTACACCTTCTGTTGTCAACGTGATTGGTTTAATGCTTCCATCAGGATTAAAGTAAAGGCGTTCTGCACAAACCTGACGCCTACAATCGCCACCGGGTGTTCCATTCAGAGTATAAGAACCATCGTGGTAGAAAAAATACCATTGTCCCTTAAACTCGTTAACTGACGGATGAATAGTAAAACCGTGTTTTGCAGGGCCTGTAATGAAACCTCCATATGTCCAGGGGCCTGTAATTTTCTTTGCAGTAGAGTAGCAAATCTGCTCAGCTTGCTCACCAGGAGCATCAGCAGCATATACCATGTAATAGAGACTCCCACGTTTGAAAAGCCATGGACCTTCTGAATAATTTCTGAATGGCACTTTAGTAATTGCTCCATCAATTTCAACCATATTACGCTTTAATTTGACCATGTAACAGTCGCCATTACCCCAAGCCATCCACGGAGTACCATCGTCGTCGATAAAAATTGTAGGATCTATATCGGCATTCGGTCTGTGCGAATCAGTAGTCATCGCATCGGTAATGAGTGGTTTACCAGGAAGGGCTTCCTTGAAAGGACCCGTAGGGCTGTCACTTACAGCTACTGTAATGAAATGACCTTCTTTGCAGTCGAGAGTAACATAGTAATAATACTTGCCGTCCTTTTCCACCACTTGAGCAGCCCAGGCTGATCCACTATTTGCATTGACAAAATCTTTAGCAGCAAGGACAGGACCATGAGCAGTCCAGTTCTTCATATCAGTAGTTGAGTAGCAAAGCCAGTTGGGCATGTTGAACCATCCTCCTACTGTCGCTTTATCTTGACCAACATAAGCGTAAACCGTGTTTCCAATAACTGTTATGGCCGGATCGGCGGTGAATGCATCCGTAAAAAGTGGATTTTGACCGGCTACACGAGGCAATGCCTCACCGAAAATTGTCACCTCATCTATCGCTCCATCAAGCACTTGAAGACTATTGGGAAATCCTCCCGGGAATCCACGTCCAATCACCCACATGCCGGCGTTACGATTCAGAGCCGAACCCTTGAATGAAATAGTGGATGGCTTTCCGAAATTAGCTTGATCTGAAGATTTCACTTCAAAGCGAAGTTGAGTCTGTCCATTCTTGGAATCATAATTGGCTTGGGCACGAACATCATACCACTTGCCTGCTTCTACATCGTCTCCTGCCACAATGCGACGAGGTACTCCATCGGCACACATTACCTCAACAAAGTATCTTTTATACATATTGTCAAAGCCAATGGAAACGTCACCTGCCAACTGACCCTTTGCTCCTTCCTTGCAGAGAAAAACCTGTTCGGTACCGAGCAGATTACACTTCAAACTGGCCTCTATCGACCAACTTTTCCGCATGTCGTAATAAGCCAACGAACGATCGAATGTCACCACATACTCACCGTTTTTCAAGGCAAGCGACCGGGTGTTAGGCTTTCCATTTACTATTGCAGAAGGCACATTATCTGAAAACACAATAGCCGCTGACTTTGAACCTTGGGCTTGCAGAAAATTACCCTTTCCCGAATCATCGAATGCAAAAGGTTGTGGTTCAATCGAACCGCGGTTGCCAGCAGTCAGAGATTGACCCACTATGGAGATAGAAACTGAGTCACCCCTGAGGTGTTTTATCTGCTCAAAACGCCAGTTCGCTAGGACTTCTCTCTCGGCATGCATATTTATTGCGGTTAACAATGAACCTATAAATATAAATGCTTTGAGAGATTTGCTTTTAGTTGTCATAGTCTAACACATAATTGTATTTTAAACTCAATCAGCGAAGTGATGATTACTTTCCTATTCATTTTCACTATCAATTGGATTATTGCTGTAAATGAATAGTATATGTAAATGATGTCGGGTCTGCAAACACCTTAAATTTTTCAAGTGGTCGGGGACCACAACTGTTAGAACCAACACCTAAAGTCTTGGTAGAAACACAAAATACGGTCGCTGTACTTGCTGGCAAATCAATTTTATACTCTACCGGCTGCATTTGTTCATCCGTATGAGGAAGAGCCGCCACTTGCATGAGTTTTTCATCAGACTGTATCATTAAAGAAGGCATATCCTTACCACTCAATTTTGCCCATCTTACTTCTTCATGATTACCACGTTCCATTGGTTTTTCATATTCATATTGTTCGTTTACACCCAATTCATAAACACCCACATCTGCAGCACTCTTGCGGTCAGAGTAGTTTTCCATTGGTCCACGACCAAAGAACTCCATACGGTCGAGCTTCTTGTCAAGCAACATACGCACACCAATTCGAGCTAAGTTGATACGGAATCCAACAAATTCAACCTGATTATCAACCTTGATCGTTCCATCGCCTTTTACCAGATAGCTGGCTGTATGATACACACCAAAGCCTTCTTTACCATCGGCTTTTGTTGTAGAAGTTACCTTCACTGAAGTGTTGTCAATAGTTTCGACTTTAAAATCTACTAAGGTGTACTTAAGTTTGTTTATACCAAATTTCTCCCACTGGTTATATGCCCATTCATCATCATTACGGTGAGAGGCACGCCATAAATGCAATTTAGGAGAACCATCAGCAGCCAAAAGATTGATTCCATTTTGAACCAACTGATCCATAAAGCCGGTTGTCTTATTAAATTTGACAGAGAAGTTTTTCCCCGAAATTGTTACTGTTTCTGCATTCTGAACCAACTTTACCGATTCTTTTACTTTTGTTTCAACAACTGGCGGAGTATTAACTGGCAGTTTGAATTGCGCAACTGCTACCTCAAATCCTTTGTCTGCCCAAAGCGTTTTTTCTTTTTGTGTATATGAAACACGCACAAAATACTCAGCTCCTGCTTTAGGGTGCTCTACTTTATAAGGAATATTTGCCCAACCTATACCCCGGGGATTTATGTGACGGAACTTTATTGTTCCTTTATCTATTTCCTTTCCATCTTCAGTCAAACTCCACGACACATCAAAATCATTTAAAGAAATAAATTGATATTTATTCTTGATTGTAATTGCTCCGGTAACCGGATCAGTCAATTCGGTATCAATCCATTGAAATGCTCTTTTCATTTCAGGATAATGCGGTTTAACCTGGTTTCCTGCTGTAGAACGGTCGTAAGAAACAACACCTTTATGTATAAAATAATGGTCGTTCGGAGCTTCTCCAAAACCACCTCCATAGGCTAATATCGGGTGTTTTGGATCGCGTTTATTCCACAAAGCCTGATCCTGATATTCCCATATCGCACCACCAAGAATTTCGGGATTGTCGTCAAATACTTTTGAGTATTCGTCAAGTGATCCCATCGAGTTAAACATGGCATGTACAAACTCGCAGATGTAAAATGGTTTGGTCAATTCCTTGTTTTTGGCAACATTGACATAATCTTCGGCTGTACCATACATTCTGCCATCTAAATCTGAAGGATTGCCTTTTCCAGTTCCAAAACGCTCGTAGTGGATTGGTCTCGAAGGATCCATGGCTTTAACGGCATTCATGGCCGCAACAAAATTAGGGGTAGCTCCCCAACCACATTCATTGCCCAACGACCAAATGATTACCGAAGGATGGTTCTTGAAATTTTCTATATTAGCGACATTACGGTCGATAATAGCTGATTTTATGGTCGGTTCATTATCGAAACGTCCGTCGTAGCCATGACATTCTACATTGGCTTCAGCCACCAACCAAATTCCCCACTCGTCACAAAGCTCATACCACCTGGGATCATCGGAATAATGGCAAGTACGTATGTGGTTGCAATTACCTTGTTTTATGACCTCAAGGTCTTTAATCATCTGTTCTTCTGTGATAGCATGACCCACATCCGACCAGTGTTCGTGACGGTTTACCCCTTTCAATTTTATAGGCACTCCATTTACCGTAAAAATACGACCTTTGATTTCTATTTTACGGAAACCTATTTTTGAAGATAAGATTTCACCTTCAGAATTGGTTAACACCACCGTGTATAAATTCGGCGTTTCAGCAGTCCATTTCAATGGATTAGTGATCTTCATTTTCACATTCAAAGCCTCTTCTTGATTAGCTTTGAGCGAAGTGCCCATTGCATTACCCTTGGCTATTTCATTGCCATCTTTATCGTAAACTGTTGCAGTAAGCGTTTGAGCTTTGGCAGCTTTATCGTTATAGTTCTTTATTTTAGCCGTAACATCAAGCGTTCCATCTTTGTAATCTTTATCCAAATCGGGTTTTACAAAGAAATCGCGAATATGTACCTGTGGAGCACTCCAAAGCGTTACATTACGGAAAATACCATGCAATCGAAACATATCCTGATCTTCCAACCAGGTACCGGAGCTATATTGATATACTTCAACAGCAATCATGTTTTTACCGGATTTCAGATACTTAGTAAGATCGAATTCGGCTGCGTTGCGACTGTTTACGCTAAAACCGATTTTTTCGCCGTTTACCCACAAAAAGAAAGCACAGTCAACACCGTCAAATGTAATGAAATTACGGCGACCAATCCATTCGGCCGGAACTTCAAATTCACGTCGATAGCTACCTACCGGATTTCTCTCTGTATAGGATGTATACCATTTTTCAGGTTCGCTCATCACATGCGGATAATCCTTCTTTATCGTATATCCCAAATTGCGATAAAAAGGTGTTCCATATCCTTGCACCTCCCAGTTTGAGGGTACAGGAATTTCTTTCCAGGCAGATACATCAAAATCCGGTTTGTAAAAGTCGACCGGACGTTGTTCGGGACGTGGCACCCAATTAAATTTCCATGCTCCGTTTAAGGTACGACAAAGCGAAGATGCATGTCGCTTAGCAACCAACGCTTCCTGCAAATTGCCATAAGGCATTAAGGTGGCATGATATGGTTCTTTATTTATCCCAAGTAATTCGGGATTTTCTATTTCCGATGGAATTGGAGCTCCAGCGGTTGTATCCGATTTAAGTTGAGTACAAAATCCGTTTGAAGAAAAATAGATCAGAAAAAAAAGAGCTATAAATATGATTTTTCTCATTTGTTAGTAATTTATAAATTAGATAATATCTGTATCCTGAATATACCTGCAAGGTGCTAAATCCAATCGTTACTGAATACTTCAGCTCATTCAGGATTCGCAATTTTATAACCCAATAAAGATAGCATTTGTGCAGCATATCGTTTTCCTAATTCTTGGTAACCGGCAACAGTAAAATGTAAACCATCACCTCTTTGAGGACAACCTGCCGAAGATATAACATAAGAATTTGATATTGTTTTTGGTAAAGTCGCTATAATTTTGTTCATACTTGCACAAGCGCCCTTCTGATCCTCGTTAACAAGTTCGCCGGCAATTAACGGAACGTTCTTTGAGTTAAGATTAAGGTCTTTCATCAAATTGTCATAAACAACTTTTACTTTTTGCGGCCAGATGCTGTCGTTTGTATTTGACTCTCCCTGATGCAACAAAACACCCTTGATCACACCATCTTTTTGAGCCAATTTTGCCATTTCCACCAAGCGGCCATACGGATTTCCATCATACTCTTTTATCATATTTTTCATCCAATCTGGTGCTGTAGCAACATATGATTCGTAATTATCTTTATCGAAAAGCTCTATTTTACAGCCACCAATAGCCACGTTGATAACTCCTACAGTTATATCTTTCGGAAGATTGGCAACCATTGTACGACCAAAATAATCCGCAGGACTTAAACCTGTACGACATCGGCATAAAGGTGGAACGGCTGTATACCAGTTTCCTTTAACTCTTCCATTATTAGAGCAATCTACAGATGCCATTACTTGAAAGCGGCTATCTACTGAAATGGAGTCTTGGGTTTCAATTCGGGCATTACCTTCCATATTGGATTGTCCCAGACATAAATAAATGTAAAAATCTTTATCTTGCGAAAAAACGTTCATATTCGAAATGAGTAATGCAACGAATACAAACAATCCTAGTTTTCTTTTCATCCTTTTAAATTTAACAAACTATTATACTGACATTTAATTATTACTTAGCCCAAGCTTCACCTTCCGGAGTGCGTCTCCACTCGAAATAACGATCCAACACGTTGAGTGATTCGGCACTTGGAACCGGACCTGTGTGAGGAATTTGTTCGAAATACATCAATACCGGATTAGCATCGCTGAAAGCCGGCCACAGGGGAACGCCTGCACCATTCGGATGACCATATTTGGCAAAGTTGGTCCAATAAGTGCTCATAGCGTCAGAAATTTCAATGTCACTCTTCGTCGTTTGAGGATTCGATGGGTTTAGATGTTGAAATACGTAGGCCACTTCTTGCCCGTGAGGCGAACCATAACCTGCCCGTGGTGAACCTTCCGGATTTTCGGGGTGTTGATCGAAATAATAGTAAAAGACTTTCGATTTACCGGTTTTTGCCTGAAGACGTGCCCAACTCCATGTTTGCCAACCGAAAGCTGCGTCACGAGCCAAATCTCTTGCCGTTTTTGGAACATTATCCGTTCCAACCGGATAAGCTTTTATTAAATCATCGGCAAACTTACCATAGCGCGCTTTAACGCCGTGAATATATTCTTCGGGAGTTCGTCCGGGCGAAAAGCTGGCGCCTTCGTCGGAATTATAACCTATCAGAACCGGAACATCGTTATATTTTCCGGCTTCATAGAGTTTGTGTTGATCGTCGGTGATAACGTATCCATCCACAATGGGCCATGATCCGCCAAATCCACGTGATGGAAGTTTATCTGCATCCATTTTACGCAAGTCTGCAACGGAAGAAGCTCCGGCACTTTTTAAATAAGCTTCGCCATCTTTTTCGGCATCTTTCAGGCGTTTCATATTTTCGCCCGGATAAGTTTGAGTTTGACGCGAAGGTCCAAATGAGCCACCACTTTCGGAAATTGCACCCTGAAACAAGCCTTTAGCCAAAGGTGATCCGCATAACATACTAACGGCAATACCTCCGGCTGATTCACCAAAAATTGTGACTTTATCCGGATCACCGCCAAAAGCCGCGATATTCTTTTTGATCCATTTCAGCCCGGCAATCATGTCTAATAATCCGTAATTACCCGAAGCATGTTGTGGATTTTCGGCACTTAGTTCCGGATGCGAGAAAAAACCGAGCTGACCTACCCTGTAGGCAATACTAACTAATACAACGCCCTTCTTTGCAAGTTTTTCTCCGCTGTAAGGCCATTCCGATGTAGCACCTGCACCAAATCCACCTCCGTAAATCCATACAAGAACAGGAACTTTTTCTTTTGCCGACTTTGCCGGCGTCCAAACGTTCAGGTACAGACAATCTTCACTCTTACCAGAAGGAGGATTACCTCCCTGTATAGGACCAGGAGCATATTTAGTGGTTTGTTTAACACCCGCCCATTTTGCAGCAGGCTGAGGAGCCCGCCAACGAAGGTCGCCCACCGGAGGTGCGGCAAAAGGAATCCCTTTGTAAACAGAGAGCCCTTCTTCAAACGTTCCCTGTACTCTACCTTGCTCTACCTGAACGGGAGCCGGTTGCTGTGCTAAAGCTAATCCGCTAAACGACAGGAATAATCCTGCAACAAAAAAAGTGATTTTTCTCATACATTTTTTATTAATCACGTAATACCATTTTTATATCCTGCATGAATAGTTTCACTCATGCTCACTTTGAATGATAATTACCTTATTTATAAATACATAATTTCAGATTTACTCTACTCATTATTCATTTTTAAGTACAACAAAAATAATACAAATATCAGGATATCGGTTTTAAATTTAGACTCGCAATTTATACTATTAGATAATTGTTGAAATGATGCCGTTTAAATAAAGTTAGATTCTATCAAGCATTTACACTAGAAATGCTTAATAGAATCTACAAAGATTGAACATTGAGATGTTACCCACGATATAATACTTGTTACAAAAAGCAATAAGTATCACCTGATGAAATACAGCTTTTGTACAGCTTTTGAATTGCCACCGGCGTGTATTGCAGGTTATTTTTTGAACCAATCGAGATGTCAGATATTTTCATTTCTTGTATGCCGGCAATATTTTCCCCAATTCTGTTTCGAAATTCCACATTTCAAATTCGTCCTTAAGCATATCACCTTTGGAGTCAATTGCTACATAATGTGGTATTCCGTTGAACTTAAACAGTTGGCGCAGCACGTTGAAGTCGTCAGTAGAAATGCGGTAAGTGTTTCTCATCTCTTGCTCTTTCACAAAGTCGTTGTAATCTTTTTCGGGCGAACTTTTCTGGTCGGTGATGAAGATAAAATCGAAGTCGGTATTGGCAGCGTATTTTTCACGGGTAGCTTTCATTTGCTTAATCCCAGCCACACATGGACCGCAGGTAGTAGCCCAAAAATCGATGAACAACACTTTTCCCTTGAACGGATTGATGATTTTCCGGAAAACATCTGCACCAGTATTGTTGGGTAGTGCCTGTGATGTAACTTTTGTATCAGGAAAAGCCTGATCCAACAAGCCTTGACCTGTTTTGATTAAATAAGGGGTTTTGATGCCTTCTTTAAGGGTATTCCACAGCTCATTAGCATTCTCTTTCGATGGAGCATTTTTAAATGAATAAACAAGCGAGCGCACTTTGGCTATTTCACTGGTTAGCGTGGGTTGAAGCCTCAGTTCGTTGGTCATAATACTATCTTTTAGTTTCCAAATTTCTATTTCATTGTCAGTGGTTTTGGGTTTAATGAGAGGTTTGATATATTTTTTAGAATATTCCTTTATTTGCTCGTTATGCTTTTCGCTGAAGTTTTTCGACACTTCGCGCATTTCTCCCAATTGCTTTCGATCGTCGTCGGTAAGATGTTGTTTTAGCGCTACAGTTAAAAGTTTGCGTTCTTCAGGACTAATCTGTATTTTTTCTTCGTCCATATACTCCAACAGATTCTTTTCCGGTTTCGGTCGATTTTTATTTTGGGTTACGTAAAATTGTTTCTGTGTGCTCTGGAACAATTCATTGAATTCAAATCGGTTGATAAATTCACTAAATTCGTCACCAACCAACAGGCTTGGATCGTTAAGTGGTAATTGTTTCAAGAAATCGTAATACGAAGTGGGGATCTGCATCTTCAGTATCATATTGGCAGTGTCTTGTTTGGCGTAATACTCCCTGCTCATTGCATAATTGAAAAGATTATTGGCATTTTTGAGCATGATTTTATTGCAGAGCAGGGTCTTCGCCTTTTGTGACAAAGCGTGTTGTTTCGCATACTCATTATAATGTGCCATGATGTTTTCATATTCTTTCAACTGATCGGCTTTAAAGTCGAGCGGAGCCATAGTTTTTCTCTTTTTGTCGAATGCTTCGTAACTAAACTGGCAGGCTGGGTAAGCCAACAATTCATTGTTGAGCGATGCAAGTGCTCCTCTGTATTCGACTCGGTTGAACTGGTAACGGATATTGCGTTTTCGGTCGGCAGTAAGGAATTCGTCCCAGTCGAGAATCATGCTCAGGGTTTGTCCGGGTTCGATATAGAATGGAATGTAATAGTGTTTGTTGAACATTGCCTCCGTGTATGTTGGCATGTTCATCGGAATTTCAGCTTCGAAACGTCCATCGGGTTCTATCTTGACCACAATAGGGTAATCTTCGCGGGTAAGCGTATTGTTGGCATAAATAATTCCGGTTGTAAAGCCCAATCGAGTATCGTAGCCTTTTATACAACCAATCAGCCGACTCTGCTTTTCGGTAAAAAAAGAGGACAGTTCATAGGTCTCTAATGTTTTTTTAGGAGCTTTGGCCAATTGCTCCTTTATCCACTTGTCGATAGCGGGCGACACCATGGCCGGTTTACGAGTTGCGGTTACGGTTTGGTCGAGCGAGATGCCGAAAATCTGTTTATTATAATCTATTTTTTTTACGGATGCCGGCAGTGGAGGAAACACCAGCACAACGGTACTATCGCCCGAGTCGGGCATCCAGATATATTTATTCAATTCTCCACCTATTAGTTTTTTTAGCTTGTATTCTGTGCCGGTAGCGCAGTCGCGGATTACATACGTACTGTCGTAGCTTGTCCACCAGTGAGGTACAAAAGTAATGTGCATCGTAAGCAGAGTGGCTGTATCGGTCAGCTCTATTTTAGCTACATTATCGATTCCTGTGTTTTTTACTTCGTAGCCAGGATTCACTACCATTCGCTTTTGCGCTATTCCGCCAATTGCAATAAGACTTAGTAGAAAAAGAATAAGTTTTGTTCGTTTCATTTTTAAATAGATTTATCGGGTTTGTTGATTATAATAGTATATGTGTTTTCATTTCGGAAGCTTAGCTAATGTATTCTTATTCATTTTGTCCGGTAGTATCAGTCAAATTATTAAATTTATTAACATCATTTACAATATGATCAATATAGTGCTTAGGGAGCTTCTTATAATTTCTATTACTGTTGTCTGGTTTATACACAAGCAGACCTTCTACAACATTGGTATAAGAGTAAAAAATAATATATTATCTCATATTTAGTCTGACACATTTCTCTTGACAACAGGCTATCAGGTATTATCATCATTATCCCACACATATAATTTTTAACTTTCTGCAAGTTTTGAGCTTCCAAGCCCAATGACGAAAACAGACACAATAGAATAAAGACAGTAAATATTTTCTCCATAATTTATTTTTTTAGTAAGAAGATTAAATAACACAATGTTAATTTGCAATCCCTGTTATTATATTCTTAGAGGACATAATTTAGACGCATACTCAATTGTTAAGTATTTATAGATGCAATATTAAATATCTATTTATCTTCATTTTAAGTTCGATAAACTATGTTTACTAAAAAGCCAATTGTATAAATTACTGAACCGGTTTCAGAGAAGCTGCAAAACCACCTCTGCCCAATAATCTTACTTTTACAGTACTTGATTTATCAACTACCATGTATTGTGTCACTAATTTTTTATCATGTTCACCGTCTGCTATTAATATGAGTCGATATTTTACATTCTCTGGCAGATAACTGAATGTTAGCGTTTTTTCTTCGGGATATCTTCCGGCACTAATACCGCCAATGTACCAGACATTACCCTTATTCCGGGCAATAATCAAGTCCTTTCCGGGATATCCGTCAACGAGTTTGGTATTGTCCCATGCATTCGGAACTTCCATCAGAAAATGTTTAGCTGCATCGGGCAAATCGTAATAACCTTCAGGACGATCAGCCATGTGCTGAAAACCCGACTCGAACACTACACTAAGCGCAAGTTCATGCCCGTACGATGTTGTATGCGGAAATTGAGAGTTGGTAAAAGTTACGGGTGTATAATCCATAGCACCAACTACATTCCGTGTAAACGGTAAAATGGTATTGTGTTCGGGTGCAGTTGTGGTAAATTCCGGACCATTGTTATACCATTCGGCTCCTCGCACGCCTTCGTAAGTCATCAGGTGCGGATACGTACGTGCCCATCCACGGGGAACCAGACAACCGTGAAAATAAACCATCATATCAAATTTTGCAGCATCATCCAAAATATCGAGATAATACTTAATCATGTTTTGTTTTTCGCTCTCGAAAAAGTCAATCTTCACTCCGGCAACACCCAATTTCTTTAGTTTGGCAAACTCAGCCTGCCGGTTTTCGTGCGTCAACATTCTATCTTTGGGGGTAGCCGAAACCCAGGTATGATCTCCTCCTGAGTTATACCACATCAACGGTTTTACGCCTAAAGAATGAATATATTTTAAAGCATCTTCCAATTTTCCTCCGTTGCCCATGGCATCCCATTCCCAATCGAGCAAGGTGTAAGGCCAGCCCATTGTTGCAGCCAAATCGGCGAACTCGCATACCGTTTTAAAGTCCTTGGTTCCGTGGTTGCTCGACCAGTAATTCCAGGATGCAATGCCCGGTTTTATCCAGTCTGTTTTAGTTACAACAGAAGGAGGACAAACGTCATCGACCAGCGTAGATTCTACAATATCGGCTAGGCTACCCACAATAACTACACGCCACGGCGACTTCCAGGGGAGCGTGATAGTTGGTTTTGATTCACCTATTCCTCTCCCATTCCACTGATCCGGAAAAGTAATTTTATACATCGATTTATCAGCAACATTACTCAGCTTAGAGCCGCAGTAATTACGGTTTAAATCGGCCTCATGGATCAAAAACCAACTATTTTTATCAGCAGTATTGAACAGTGAAGGATAACCCCAGTCTTGCTGAGTGTTTCCATCTTTCATGGTTGAATAAAGACCTTCATTGGCCGGATTAAATTTTTCCATCCATCGTTTTGTACTATCAGGAATGGAATAAGCTGTCAGTTCATCATTCATCACAAAAGAGCCTTGCTTTTCGGGAAACTCATAACGAAATGCCACACCATCATTGTAAGCTCTGATAATCAGGTTCAATTTAGCTTTTCCCGGATTCTCAAAAGAAACAACCGTTTCGTTCGCCGAATTGCTACATTTGGACCGTTTGCCATGCAATGCAGCGTATTGTTCGGTTATTAAGACCGGTTTAGCGGCTTTCTGGAATTTAAGTTCTTTTGAAAAATTCTGATCCGCACGAGAAAGTCCTAAAATGATTTTCGGAATAACTTCACTTGTTTGTCCATTATTTGAATACCCTACTTTCAAATACCACTCACCTACTTCAGCATTTTGCATGTTGTAAAGCCCGACACTTACTTTTTGATTGGGCGAAACAACTGTTGTTTTCTGAGAAAACACAGTCAGTGAACTTAACAGGACAAAACCCAATATTATCTTAGATTTCATTCGCTTACAATAATTTTTGTTGTTTTTAAATCTTTAGCATCGGAACTGCTTCCGTATAAAACTTCATACTCTCCTGCAGCTACATCCATTTTTCCGGTGGTCCGATTGAAAAACTCGAATGAATTGTAAGGAAGATTGATTACAGCCTGGGCGGTTTTTCCGGCAGCTACATCAACCCGCTGAAAGCCTTTTAAAGTTTTAAGCGGTCCATCGGTGTCATTCATCTTCCGAACATACACCTGTACAATTTCAGTTCCGTTGCGTTTACCCTTATTGGAAACCGGAATGGTTAGCTCCACAGATTCGTTAGTTTTAATCGCCGTGTTACTGAATTTAGCATTACCTATCGAGAAAGTGGTATAGCTTAGCCCAAAACCAAATGGAAACAACGGATCGGACATATAACGATAGGTGCGGCCTTTCATAGAATAATCTTCGAAATCGGACAATTGCTTCAAGCTCTTATAAAAAGTGATGGGCAGTTTGCCTGATGGATTATAATCGCCAAAGAGTACATCTGCCACTGCCTGACCGCCTGACTCACCACCGTACCAAGCCTGAAGGATAGCGTCGCAACTCTGTGTTTCGGGAACCAGGGCAATGGCAGAACCTGAACAGTTCACGAAAATTACCTTTTTACCGGCTTGTTTCAAAGCCTTTAAACAATTACGTTGTACAGCCGGAAGTTCTATATCGGTGCGATCGCCGCCTTTGAAACCCGGATACGAAACCGGCATTTCTTCGCCTTCCAGTTGGGTGGAAAGTCCACCAACAAATACCACAACATCAGTTCCCTGAAGCTTCTTTATAAGATCGGTATAGTCAACATCTACTTCTTTTCCTAAATTAAATTCAAGATTAGCCTCCCAATTGTTTAGTTGGGCATAACGAATTTCAATCTTATATTTCTTTCCGCTTTCCACGTTGAATGGAATTCGCGTAGGAAGCGTTCTCCAATTATTATAGTTAGCAAGAGATTTTCCATTTACCAATAATTCAAAATATCCGGTAGCACCACACGTGAATACAAGATCTTCACTCTTTGATGGTGTAAATTCAGTTTCATACTTGCCCGAAAAACCTTCGAGACGTACTCCGGTCGCAAATTCGTGTTGCCCGGCAGTAGTTAATTTTATTGGATCTACAATCTGTTGTGTGGCAACAATGTCACCTGTAAGGTTTTTATTATTCCAATAGCTAACCTTAAACCCTTTCTTGCCATCAATTGAACATTGTGAGAAATAACTTTCGGTTACTTTATCCTCTACCAAATCGCATCCTTTCTCATAGATTACCTTATCGGCAGAGAGTTTGGAAGTAATACCATCAAGAATTGTAATTGTTCTTACCGGAGTTCCATTATAATTTCCCCATAACATTGGTTTATCGTTGGCATTGGGGCCAACTACCGCTATTCTTTTTGATTTAGCAAGTGGAAGAATATCATTTTTATTCTGAAGAAGTGTCATTGATTTAAGAGCCATATCCAACGCAAGTTTCCGGTGCTCATCATTATTCACAATCGACATGGGGATTTTAGACCATGGAACCAATGCGTCGTCATCCATTTCGCCCAAATCAAAACGACCAATCAACACCCGCAACAGATGCTTATTTATTTCTTCTTCGGTAATCAAACCTTTTGCAACGGCCTCTGGTAATTGCTTATAAATATGGTCAGCCCATTGACATTCAACATCTGTTCCGGCCCAAACACCCTTGGAAGCAGCATGAACAGCATCCGACGAAACTTTGTGACTGGTATAAAAATCGGACACTGCACCACAATCGGCAACAACCATATACTTATAACCCCATTCATCTCTCAAAATCCGTTGAAGCAATTGTGTATTTCCGCAGCAAGGCTCATCATCCAAACGCTGATAAGCACACATCACCTGACGCACATCGGATTTTTGAACCAAGGCTTTGAAAGCAGGAAGATACGTTTCCCACAAGTCACGCGGATCAAGATTGTTTATGTTTAGCGAGTGACGACTCCATTCGGGACCCGAGTGAACAGCAAAATGCTTGGCACAAGCCAAAAGCTTTTTGTATCTTGAATCGGCAGGTCCTTGTAAACCTTTCACCACCGAAACTCCCATACGCGAAGTCAGATAAGGATCTTCGCCATACGTTTCCTGGCCCCGCCCCCAGCGAGGATCACGAAAGATATTTACATTCGGAGTCCAAACTGAAAGACTTAAAAACCGTTTATTTTCCAGTCCCTTTTGAGTTGCTTCATTATATTTAGCTCGCGCTTCATCTGAAACTGCATTGAAAATAGTATAAACCAGCTTATCATCGAAAGAAGCTGCCATGCCAACCGGTTCGGGAAAAACAGTAACATTCCCATTGTTGGCAAAACCGTGTAAAGCTTCACTCCACCAGTTAAATTTCTTTATTCCCATGCGCGGGATAGCATCCGATATATCGCACATCAACGTGGCCTTTTCGCTCAAGGTTAAGCGCGAGATTAAATCTTTAGCTCTTTGTTCGGATGTCAGAGCCGGGTTTTGGTAGGGCAATTGCTGTCCCCATAGGTTTACGACCAGGAAAAATCCTAAAACTAATAACAGTTCTTTTTTCATGTGTATGATATTATTTAATTAACTTCTATACTATCAGATTTCATCCATGTTGGGTGATTCTTTGTCTATGTTGGGTGATTTCTTGTTCATGTTGGGTGATTTCGTCTCTATGTTGGGTGCTTTCTTCTTCATGTTGGGTGCTTTTTTCTCTATGTTGGGTGCTTTCTTCTCTATGTTGGGTGCTTTCTTCTCTATGTTGGGTGATTTCTTCTTCATGTTGGGTGCTTTTTTCTCTATGTTGGGTGCTTTCTTCTCTATGTTGGGTGCTTTCTTCTTCATGTTGGGTGCTTTCTTCTCTATGTTGGGTGCTTTCTTCTCCATGTTGGGTGCTTTCTTCTCCATGTTGGGTGCTTTCTTCTCTATGTTGGGTGCTTTCTTCTCTATGTTGGGTGCTTTCTTCTCCATGTTGGGTGCTTTTTTCTTTATGTCACCCAAAATTTCGGAAAAATCACCCAAGATTTCAAAAATCGTAGCTAAAATTTAGCTTATACAGGGTCACCTTTTCGGATTTTCACCCCGGATTGCTCCTGCTTCATCCCGCGTCTCGTCCATGTTATTTCCCTGACTTATAATTTGACCCAAAAGCCATCTCATTAAAAAGAGACGGCTTTTGGGTAAAGTCTATTCAAAGCAATATCCCTATTTCTTACAGATAATGCTATATGTTTTACCAGCTTCCGTAGGCAAATCGTACAACAATGTAGGTTTAAGATTCACTTCATTAAGACTTGCTTTTGCTGAAATCAACGAGTCTTTGACCTTAACCGTTGCAAAGAACGGATTTGGATTTTCCCCCACGGCTTGCTTCAGTGCTTTTCCATTGACCAAAACAACATCATTAGGAACACGTAGGCGGCAATTTCCACCCAAATGCGATGTAATGTTGATTTTCTGTACCTGATTATTCTCCCATACGATACTTACATCGAAACCTCCGTAAGCCCGTAATCCGGTAATACTTCCTTTTTTCCAGTCATCAGGCAATGCAGGCAATATATGAATAGCTCCATCCTGACTTTGAAGGAGCATCTCCGTAATACCCGAAGTACAACCAAAGTTTCCATCAATCTGGAATGGCGGATGCGCATCGAAGAAATTTGGATAAGTTCCGCCACCTCCACCAAAACCGCCTTTAAACGGATCAACCAATGTCAGTTGGTCTGCAATAAGCTTGCGGGCATGATTACCATCCAAAAGACGGGCCCAGAAATTCACTTTCCAACCCATTGACCAACCCGTTGAAACATCACCCCGATAGTTTAGTGAGGTACGGGCTGCATCAAATAATTTGGGTGTATTAAAAGGTGATATTTGGTTGCTTGGAAATAAACCATACAGGTGCGATACATGTCTGTTCTGATCTTTAGGATTATCCCAATCTTCCAACCACTCCTGTAATTGACCCAACCGGCCGATTTGCATAGGAGGAAGACGATCAAGAATTTTTTGAAAATCAGCCACAAGAGCAGGGTCTTTTTTCAACAGTTTGGCTGTCTTAATGGTTTTAGTAAATAAATCGAAAAGCAGTTGATTATCGATAGTACAACCAGCAACTAAAGCACTAGGATGCCCTGCAGGAGTGTTTTCCGGAGATATAGAAGGGCTTACAACCAACCATTTATGAGTAGGTTCCTCAATAAGAAAATCTTTGTAAAATTCACAGGCCGATTTCAATACAGGGTAAACGGAATCGAGGTATTTCAAATCGCCACTATATAAATACTTTTCCCATAAATGTTGAGATAACCAGGCACCCCCCATAGGCCATTGACCGGCATCGGCAAAATCAACCACACCCGTTATTCGCCATATATCCGTATTATGATGGGCTACCCAACCATTACTACCATACATTACTTTAGCGGTTTCTTTACCTGACTCCGAAAGTTCCTTGATCATCTGAACCAACGGCTCATGCATTTCAGTCAGATTGCACTTTTCAGCCGGCCAATAATTCATTTCGGTATTGATATTGATCGTGTATTTACTATCCCAGACCGGATTGTTACTTCCGTTCCATATACCTTGTAAATTGGCAACCTGCCCACCAGGCTGCGACGAACTTATCAGCAAATAACGTCCAAACTGATAATACATGGAAACCAACTCAGGATCGACACTTTTCGAAAAGTTCTTTATTCTCTGATCGGTTGGCAACTGAGCAGCTGCTGATGTTCCCAAATCAAAGTTTACACGTTTGAAATATTTTTGATAAGCAGTAATATGGTTCTTCAATAAAGTTGGATATGCTTTTGTTTCGGCTGAAGCAAGATACTTACTACACTTTTCAAGCTCGTTGGCCGTCAAAGTTTTATAATTTACAAAGTTGGTGGCAATTGAGATTAAAATAGTTACTTCATTAGCATTACTCACATTGATTTTGTCGGAAGAGACGGTTGTTGAACCTCCTGAAGTAATAATCCTTGCCCGCGTATCAAACTTAACTTGTCCGGTTACACCTTCATGAGTACCCGACAGTCCGGTCATCTCAAGCGTATGCGCGTCCAAAGCTTTTACGCTTTTCTGCAACTCACTATCAAAATTAGCCGTAAAAGAAAGTTTTCCCAATTCACTGGCAGTTAACTTCAGCACAATCACCTGATCGGGTTGAGACGCAAAAACTTCTCTTTTGTAGCTAACATTCCCTACTTTATAGGTGGTAGTAAAAATGGCTCTTTCCAAATCAAGTTCCCGATAATAATCGGTATAATTTTCAGTTCCATCAAATGCAAGATTAAGGTTTCCAATAACCTGAAACATGGAACCATGCAACTGCTTTGCCGTCAAAAATTTATTCGACAAGTTATTAGCCTGCGAATAATTGCCATTGAAAACAGAATAGCGAATCGAATCCAGCCCTTTCAACCCATCAGGGTTATCGTTTCGGGAGGGTCCACCCGACCAAAAAGAGCTTTCGTTGAGTTGTAGCCTCTCTTTGGCAGGATCACCAAAAACCATTGCAGCGATTCGACCATTACCTATAGGAAGTGCTTCGTTCCACACCTTAGCCGGTTTATCATACCACATTTTGAGTTTACCACCTTTCTGCGCGTTGGACTGATTCAAAGGCAAAAGTACCGTGATAAAAAATAGTATAGAGAATTTGATTGTTTTCATATCACAAGCTTAATCTTATTTGCCTTGTATTTGAAGTACTGTAATTGAATAAGCTGGAAAACTTTGCTCGCAATGCTTACCCAATCCTTTTATACTGGTTGTTACAGGCACAATTTTATGTGGCTCAGTAATTGAATTTGTGTCTTCTGTGCTAACAGCTTTCAGCGTAATGGCCGTTCCTTTTGAAGCCACACCGGCAATTCCTTGTATATCTAATTTTACTTTTTGAGCAATTGCAGTTGAATTCACCACTTTTAAATAAATAATTCCAGCTTTAGAGTTTTTAGTCACTGAGAAAAACATAGCCGGAATTGTTTTAGGCTCTACTCCTGCCGCAGAGTCACGTGCATTTGTTTTTTTTAGTTGAGTCGGAAGATCTTTCGCTTCAAATTTCACAACCTGATCTCCAAGATTATTACTGAACATTTTTTGAACGTAATAAGCCGGAGAGCCAAAGCTGGTAAGTGCATCGTATCCGATCAAATCAGATTTCCACTGCATACCCCCGGGATTTACATTCACAAAAAGCGGTGCATAACAATGCATCAATACCAAATCGGAATTGCGCTCCAGTCCGGTTAAGAAAGCAGCATCACCAAGAGCCGAGTTAAAGTTTGTGGTTGGGAAACCTTCGCGTGTAGCCCATTCGCCTACAAATATTTTGGGTCCAGTTCTATCGTATTTATCATATATTGATGCCATTTCCTGCATTTCAATCGAATTGCGGTAGAAATGCTCATCTACTAAATCTGGGTCTTTAGGAACTGGGAAACGACCTGAAAGCCAATCGTTCTTTCCACCAACTGTAGAAATGATTTTCAACTGAGGATACTTAGCCCGAATAGCTGCAGCAAACTGATTGAAACGTTTTTCGTAACTACCCGAACGATCAAAACCATCTTCGTTACCTATTTCAATGTAAGAAAGAGGAAAAGGTGCCGGATGCCCGTCTCTTGCGCGCACAGCACCCCATTTGGTTGATTGATCACCAATAACATATTCTATCTCTTCAAGCGCCTCGTTGACAAATGGCTGTAAAAGTGCCGGATCATCTAAATAATCACCTTTAAGGGTGTATCCGGCAAATACTGCCAAAAGCGGCTCCATCTTTAAATCTTCACACCACATAAGAAATTCCAATAAACCCATACCATCAGTCGAACGGTAACCCCACGGACCTTGGTGTCCGCGTCGTTGGTCTAATTTTCCGATTGTCTTTTTCCAATCAAAACGACTGGAGAAATAATCACCTTCCAGATAATTACCACCGGGAAATCGTAAGAAAGATGGTTTCATGTCGGCCAGTAACTTCATTATATCTGGTCGGTTTCCATTAGAAGTATTATTGTATGTTGGTGGAAATAGAGATACCAAACTGAACCAGTATTTACCTGCATCAGTTGTTGAAATCACAAAACGGGTATTTGCTGTTGGGGCTACATCTGCTGCCGTAGTAAGTGTAAGTTGATATTGTTGCCACTCACTCCCAATAGCTTTGCTTTGTGCTTTGGCATAAACCGTTTTTCCATCAATACTTTCAATGCTGAGCATTAATGGAGAAGATGTAGTTGATTTAGCGTAAAAAGAAGCGGTATACGTGGTTTTTGGGCGAACCGGAATACCCCAATAACCGTCGTTTGCAACACCGATTCTTGAACCTGCATTTTGAGCGTCTAATTGTAATGAAACTGAAAGAACATCGTTCACCGGATTTTGTCTATCCAGCAAAATCTTTCCTTTTGCATCACCGTCTTGTACCAATGCCCAATGTTCAGGGTTCATTGGATTATCTTTAAATGAACGGTTGCGAATTAATTCGGCGTAAAGGCCACCGTCGTACGAAAAATTAATTTCTTCGGTCATCAATCCATAAAGTTTCGTTGGAACAGCGAAACCCGGTTGATCAAGTTTGAGTGTAACAGTTGGCAATTGAGCATTTGCAGTCGTACCGAGCAGCAACATTCCCCAAATAGCAACAGGAAAAAGCTTGTGTAGTTTCATTTTATGTAGTTTATGAAGTTTCTAAGTAAGCAGAATAATATAATGTCGTATTAAAAAAAGAATAGAACGCTGATTTTACGGATTGAGCGGATAAGAACGGATAATAATTAAACGGATCTAAAACTGATCTTAGTCATGCAAGCATGACTGATAAGAGTCTAAACTATTGAAAATCATTTCGACTTGTCGAAATTAAAATCCGTATAAAAATCCGCTAGATCAGCGTTTATCCGCGTTCTAATCTTCTTTTCTCTTTGATATAATTATGCGACATTATATTTATCCAGGTACTTAGTATTATATGCAAACATTTATTTGAACAATACCTGAGCAAAATTAAAGATATTATTTCTCCAAACCGGCCAGCTATGTCCTCCGGGATATTCGCTGTAAGCGTATTTAATATTCATCTCATCCAGTTTCGAACGCATAATCTGACAATTTTGCCAGGCAATATCTTCCTTACCTCCCTGAGAAATCCATAATTGTTTCAGATTGG
>Ga0302165_10000014_pt1 | contig 181082 bp, 154 predicted proteins | sample I_Fen_E3_2_FD_193499 | JGI IMG/M metagenome (GOLD analysis project Ga0302165, IMG submission 193499) | Peat permafrost microbial communities from Stordalen Mire near Abisko, Sweden - I_Fen_E3_2 | ecosystem: Environmental > Terrestrial > Soil > Wetlands > Permafrost | place: Sweden: Abisko...
TGGCACTTGGGGGATGGTTTTTAATTACCTATAATTAAAATTATAGGTGACTATATTGGCCGTGCCGATGGCACTTTGTGAGATGGTTTCTAATTACCTATAATTAAAATTATAGGTGTCTATATCGGTCGTGCCGATGGCACTTTGTGAGGTGGTTTCTGATTACCTATAATTAAAATTATAGGTGTCTATATCGATCGTGCCGATGGCACTTGGGGGATGGTTTTTAATTACCTATAATTAAAATTATAGGTGACTATATTGGCCGTGCCGATGGCACTTTGTGAGATGGTTTCTAATTACCTATAATTAAAATTATAGGTGTCTATATCGATCGTGCCGATGGCACTTGGGGGATGGTTTTTAATTGCCTATAATTAAAATTATAGGTGACTATATTGGCCGTGCCTATGGCACTTTGTGGAATAGGTCCTAATTAACTAATTGAAATTATAGGTGTCTATATCGGTCGTGCCTATGGCATTTGGTGAGTTGGTTTCTAATTACCTATAATTAAAATTATAGGTGACTATATCAATCGTGTCGATGGCACTTGGGGGTAATCGAAGAGTGAAATAAAAGAAGCTAACTTGTTGGTGAGCTTCTTTTTATCTATAGATATTTTCTATTTCTTTGGGTTAGATCTGTTCAATGGGATTTCTCTTTTTTTTAGCGGGTGAAAGTGTACGTGGTACTGCCAGAAATATTACCAGAGCCAGCACTTCCCATAGACCATGAACCTGAATATGTTTCTTTGATAGTGATTAGATTCTTCGAAACAGTTCCGCTATACTTTGCTGTTAAAGTCATTGTTATTCCATCTTGCGTTTCTGTTTGTGTTTTTGTCGGAATGGAGATAGATGTACCGGAAACAGAAACAACCATATCGTCGATACTTAATTGATTTGTTGAAATTTTTGTTATTTTTATGCTAGTCGATGATTGATCCGTCGGAAAACTACCTGCTGACACGCCGTTATATAGCATGTCCATTGAACCGGTTGAAGTTTCGTTCCAAGTTCCAACATAATCGTCTACCGGGGTAAGAGCAGTTTCTTCTTTAGAGCAAGAACTAAAAATAAAAGGTGTAAGTAATAAAAGAAGTAATACTTTTTTCATAAGTAATAATTATTTAAATGAATATTTGTTTGTAAATTGCTACAAAAGTAAAATAATATCTTGAATTAACAATAAATATGTTGATGTTTTTTTGATAGCCTATGATTTTAATCATAGGCTATCAAATTCCCCATAATTGAAATCATAGGCAATTAATATCGGCCGTGCCGATGGCACTTGCTGGAATTGACTATAATGAAATTATAGGTGTATATATCGGTCGTGCCGATGGCACTTGGCGGAGCAGATAAAATAGAATTACTTTGTTTGTGTTGAATGTTTTCTATAAATAGAAAAATAAGTACATTTACACTTCAAAAAATTTAGTCCAATTATGAAATCAATCCTTGCTTTTCTGAATCAAATCAAAGAAAATAATAGTAAAGAATGGTTAGATGCGCATCGTGCGGAATACCAGGCGGCCACCCAGGCTTTCAACTTACTGGTCGAAAAACTGATTACGGGAATCAGTGAATTCGATCCATCTATAAAAGGTGTTACGGTAAAGAATTGTACGTATCGGTTCAATCGCGATATCCGGTTTTCGGCTAATAAAATGCCGTACAAAACACATTTCGGGGCATTTATTTGTCCGAACGGAAAGAATTCCGGTTATTCAGGATATTACTTTCATATCGAACCGGCTGGTTCCGGCTATCTGAATGGTAGCATGTTGTGTACGGGAATTTATAGTCCACTACCCGCTGTATTAAAAAGTATCCGTGAAGAAATCTATCTGAATGGAGATAATTTTGAAAGCGCAGTTCGTGAAGCCAAGAGTTTTGTATTGGAAGACAGTCAGGCGCTGAAGAAGGTGCCTCGTGGTTATCCGGCTGACTACAAATATGCAGAATACCTCAAAATGAAAAATCCCAGCGTATATAAACGCGTTGATGATGCATTTCTGCTCAGCGATCAGTTTGTAGAAAATGCTCTGGCAGCTTTTCGCGAAACGGTTTCGTTCAATACTTTGTTGAATAAAGCGGTTCAATTTGCCTATGATTGAAATCTAATTGCCTATAATTGAAATTATAGGTGTCTATATCGGTCGTGCCGCTGGCACTTTGTGGGGTGGTTTCTAATTACCTATAATTGAAATTATAGGTGTCTGTATCGGTCGTGCCTATGGCACTTGGTGGATGGTTTCTAATTATCTATAATTGAAATTATAGGTATCTATATCGGTCGTGCCTATGGCACTTGGTGAATTCGGTTTGTTTGGCATAAGGTAAATAATCATTTAAAACAAAATAGTATGAAAAGAATTGCATTATTATTTCTCATTGTATTGAGTGCTTCACTTTACGCACAGGAAGACGGCATCAAGTTCAGTAAAGATAGTTTATTGTCTGACGCGTTGGTACGATCTAAAAAGGAAGGCAAACTTGTATTTATCGATTGTTACACCAGTTGGTGTGGTCCCTGTAAATACTTGGCTAAAGAGATTTTTACGCAAAAGGAAGTAGGTGATTTCTACAACAGTCACTTTATCAATCTTTCTTTTGATATGGAAAAAGGCGAGGGAGTGAAGATCCGTACAAATTATGCAGTAAAGGCCTATCCTACCCTATTGTTTTTAAATGCCGAAGGTGAAACAGTGCATGTAGGAATCGGTTCTATGCCCGCCAAGGAACTTATAGAATTGGGCAAAACGGCGCTGGATGATACCCGAAACGTACTTTCTATATCAAAGAAAATGAAATCCGGAGATAAAAGCATTCAAACATTAATGCTGTATCTGAAAGCCAGTCCTTATGCAGCCGATGCCGATGTGCTGACTGCTGAGTATTTCAAAACAGCTACCGATGATGAGAAACTATCGCAGGATGCATGGCAACTGTTTAAAGAATATATCACTGACATAGACAATGACCAATTTCAGTATTTCTTAAAACACCGCTCCACTTATGAACAGAAATACGGTAAAAAAGAAGTGGATAGTAAGATAATAAACGCATTCGGTTACTATCAACAGAAATACAAAGCTAACCCTGAGAAAGCTGAATCTGTGAAATCAATTGATCCGGCACTTTTTGCTAAGTTTCTGGAACTTCGTAATTTTGCTTTAGCCTCTTACGAACAACGTGCTAATAAAACCGACAAAAGTAAATGGGACAATTATATTGCTAAAGTAAAAGTACTGTTCTTGCAACACGATATGGAACCGATGACTACTAATGATATCTGCTGGAATATCTATGAAAACTACCGGACATTTAATGATGTTGCTACATTGAAACTTGCTAAAGAGTGGCAGGAAAAAGCGTGTAAAGCACTTCCTGATAATCATCCGATAAACGATACCTATGCGCATATATTATTCGATCTGGGATTTGTAAAAGAAGCAATCGAGCATGAAGAATTAGCTATAAAAATTGCCACGGAATTGAAGAATACCACGGATTTGAAGTTTTATAAAGATGAAGTTGAGAAATTCAAGAAGCTAAAAAATGAGTGAATTTCAATTGATTTAAATATTATTGCTTACTGAGGTAAATAAACTATATTTGAACATTCAAATTCGGGTAAAACGAAAATAGAAAAATCCTGATTAAAATTCAACGCTATGATCACAGACAAAGACACAAACACGATTTATTTTTCGGAAAAACTAAAAGAACAGTTTCCTGATATTGCCGGTGAAATTTACAGTACTCTTGATTTGCTGGGTGCTGATTGCCGATTCTTGTCCGGTACAAAAGATATATGGGCCAGAGATTATATGCCTGTACAGGTAAACGGACATAAATTTATTCAATATAGATTTCACCCGGATTACCTTCAACAGTTGGAAGATATAAAATCTGATCCCGAGAGTATTTGCACGAATCTTAATCTCAAAACAGTGAAGTCGGATATTGTTCTTGATGGTGGAAATGTTGTAAAATCGGATAATTGTGTCATTATGACTGATAAAGTTATTCTTGAAAACATACAGAAATACAGCAAAGATCAATTGTTGACTCAACTAAAAGATTTATTTGAAGTAGACAAAATAGTATTAATACCCTGGGATCGCGGTGAAAGGTATGGTCATGCTGACGGCATGGTGCGATTCATTGACAATGAAACAGTTTTGCTACAGGGATATTATAAAACACGTAAAGAACTTTTTGAAAATGAGTTTATAGAATACTTGTTGGGTTCATTAAAGGAAAATCATCTGAAATATGAATTTTTAAACATAGACTATCCTGAGAAGATAAACGCTAAGTTTGCTTATATTAATTATCTACAAACAAAAGATTTTATTTTGTTGCCTTCGTTGGGTATAGAAAAAGATGATGAAGATCTGGAAAAAGAAATATTAAAGTACTTTCCTGTTTATAAAGATCGGATTCGGAAAGTCAAAATGAACGGTATTGTAGCCAGAGGAGGTGCTTTGAACTGCATATCTTGGACAAAAAAAGAGTAGCAAATCCGTTATAAAGAAAAACAGGGATTTGGCTTTGAAGATCATGAAAAGATAAATAAATGACTCCAAATTATTAAACAGAATTCCTTTCAAGTTGTTAGAATGATAAATTAAAACAAGGAATACAACTTGAATATGGCAAACACACTGAGTATAAAAGAAAAGTCGGTACACATCAATATCGATTCAAAGTATTACGGCACGATAGCAGAGATAGGCGGTGGACAGGAAACTGCCCGGCATTTGTTTCAGGCCGGAGGAGTTTCTAATACAGTAGCCAAGTCTATTTCGGCTTACGATAAACTTTTCAGTGATCATTTTTACAATCAGGGAACGCCGTCGCGTTATGTGGCCGAAGACCGATTGCGGAAAATGATCGATTACGAGTACGACGAACTGATAGAAATACTGGATAAAAAGAACAATCAAAAATTCTTTGCTTTTGCCAACACGGTTGAAACGCTCAACTTTTGCAAGACAAATCACGGTAACGGCTGGTTGGGCATGGCGGTGGAAGGAAATGACCGTTATCACCCGAATAAGATTTTTATTCATGTAAAGTTGCACGAAAAAGATACTTTGTTACAACAATATACACTCGGTGCATTGGGGATTAATCTTATTTACGGCGGGCTGTTTCTGTGGGAAGATCCTCGTACCATTCTGCTGTCGCTACTGGATAACCTGAACACCGACCGGGTGGAAGTGGATTATGTGTACGTGGAAGGTCCCGATATGGGTTGGGTGGATAACCGCTTGCTGAACCTGATGCTGGTGAGCCATAACATGACTCCGGCCATTATGTTTGATCAGACAGGGAAAGTAAGACAACCCAGTGATATGCTTTATAAAAAAAATGTATTGCTGCTCAGAGGTAATTTCAGGCCCATCAACAGGCTGGGGATGGAATTTATACATGATAGTCTGGCTATTTTCAAAGAGGATGAAGATTACAAGCCCGATAATACCATTGCTTTTTGCGAGCTGTCGCTGAACTCGCTGATGCAGGACGAAGAAGTGGATGAAAAAGACTTTCTTCACCGTGTCGACCTGTTGAATATGATGGGACAGAGTGTGATGATATCGCGGTTTAAACGATTCTTTAAACTGGTAACCTATTTCGGTCAGTTCAAAATGATTAAGCTGCGTGTGATTATCGGATTACCTACTTTTGATAAAACGTTGGATGCATCCTATTATACCGATTTGCGAGGAGGTTTGCTCGAAGCTATGGGTGCATTGTTTCAGAGTAATGTAAAAGTCTATTTGTATCCTTATATTGATGCACATTCGGGCGAACTGATCTATCCGGATGATGCTCATTTTTCGGCTGAAAACAAATTACTATGGCAATACCTGAATATGACAAAGAAAATTCTTGTATTGAGAAGTGTTCCTTACAAAAGTCTTGAAATCAGATCGGATCATATCACCAGTCTGATTGAAAACGGCGATGACAGTTTCCGGGAGTATGTGCCTGAAGAGGTATTTAATCATATTAAGAGCAAAGAGTTATTTGGCTATAACCGGAACAATAAGAGCGAGCTTACTCAGGCGGACCTTACTGGTGAATGAACAAAACGCCTACAAGGCTTGTTTAGTCTCCGAAATAAAACAGGTACTCGTCCTTATTAATTCCTTTCAGTGTCACACAATCATACATTATATAAAAAGCAGGTTTCGGCTATCCGTTCGGTAGCCGAAGGTGTTTATGTGCTTTCTTTTCAGCGCAGTTTTACGTTTACAGCCGGACAGGTAATAGCAATTGATGTTGTACCTGATGGAGAGGCTCGCTTGTACAGCATAGCCAGTGGCGAACAGGACGCAAACATAGAAATACTTTTCGATGAGCGACCGGAAGGCCGACTCACTCCTATCCTATCCAGACTTCGCGCCGGAGATAGCATTTATGTATCCGAACCATTCGGATCGTTTCGCAGTGATGCCGGAACAGCATACTGGATAGCAGCCGGAACCGGTATAGCCCCTTTTGTATCAATGATCAGATCGGGAAAAGCAGATTATAAAACACTGGTACACGGAGGCAGGTATGATGAAAATTTTTACTTTGCTTCGCTGATAGAAAAGAACTTTAGCGGAAAATATATCCGTTGTTGCTCGCAACAGGAAGATACGGCTTATTACAAAGGGCGGCTCACCGGATGGTTGAAAGAGCACAATTTGGCTACAGATAACCGATACTATCTTTGCGGTAGTGCCGAGATGGTGGTACAGGTACGCGATATTCTGATCTCAAAAGACGTACCTTTTCAAAATATTGTTTCGGAAACCTATTTCTGAAACAACAAGCATAACTGACAATGAAAACAAATCTTTTCGGGCTTACCCTGCTTCAACTCAAAGAAGTCGTCAGCTCACTCGGACTCCCGGCCTTTACGGCTACGCAGTTGGCGGACTGGATGTATAAAAAACAGGTAACAAGTATTGCTTCCATGACCAACCTGTCTAAACAAACGCGGGAGAAACTGGAGAGTAAATACGGCATCGAAATGACCGAACCTTCGAAGGTTCAGACTTCGACTGATGGTACAAAAAAGTATCTTTACCCAACGCAAATTCAGAAGTTTATCGAAGCAGCATACATACCGGATGACGATCGTGCCACGCTCTGTGTATCTACTCAGATAGGTTGTAAAATGGGCTGCTTATTTTGCATGACAGGTAAGCAGGGTTTTCTGGGAAACCTCACTACGGGTGAAATAATCAATCAGGTACAGTCGTTACCCGAGTTTGAAAAACTCACCAATATAGTGTACATGGGCATGGGTGAACCGATGGATAATGTAGAAGCCGTGTTGAACAGTATTGAGATCATGACTTCGCCCTGGGGCTACGAATGGAGTCCAAAGCGCATCACAGTATCCACCATTGGTATTATTCCGGCTATGAATACTTTTCTGGAAAGAAGTCAGGCACATCTGGCAGTAAGCCTTCATTCTCCTTTCGACGATGAGCGTCGCGAAATCATGCCCATACAAAACGTTTATCCCATTACACAGGTTGTAAGTGAGATCCGTCGTTGGCAGTTGGGTCGTCAGCGCCGGGTATCTTTCGAATATATTATGTTTAAAGGAGTCAATGACACGTCGCGGCATGCTAATGAATTGGTGCGGTTATTGCATGGTATTAAGTGCAGGGTGAATCTGATCCGGTTTCATGCCATTCCTGACACACCTCTCGAAGGGACTTCGCCGGAAAGCATCGTGACATTTCAAAACCATCTGAAAGCGAAAGGCCTTACTGTGACGATCAGGGCATCGCGGGGCGAAGATATTTTTGCCGCCTGTGGATTATTATCTACCAAAGAGTTATTGCGCAAGCAACAGGAAACAGATTTTTGAAATAGTTTTAGTAGATAAAGCAAAAGTACCACATGCAGGCGGAAACAGGAAACCCGCTTGCATTTTTTTTATAGACTAAAGCAGAGTCGGCCTTTTCCTTTAGCTCACTCAAAAAAGGCTTATAGTTGTAAACTATGATATTAATCCTTGATTATTCAAGATTTATCCTTGTATTATTAGAAAAAGAGTGATTGCTTAGTTTCTGTTTTACAGCTTTACATCTCTGTAGACTTTATATATGTTATCAGGTAATTTAGAAGAAATGAAACAAAAAGTCGCAAAATATATTTCGATTATCGGGCATCCGCTAATCACGATTCCTCTTTTCGTGATTATTACCACCTTCAGTCAAAATGATTTCAAAACAGCGGTATTCATTTCGTCTTTAATTGTAGGTTGTGTTTTCCTGCCGTTGGTCTTGCAATTGTACCGTAAATCTAAAAACGGAACTTATACAAACTTTGATGTATCCGACCGGAAACAACGAAAATCGATGTATTTGTTTATTGTGCCGCTGCTGCTCGTTGTGACGGCGGTTTTATACCTGAGCGGACAACCGGCTAATTTGTGTTTGAGTGTGTTTTGTGCACTGATACTGATATTTATCTCACAGCTTGTGAATTTTTACGTGAAGAGTTCGCTGCATGTATCGATGAATATATACCTTTCTTTTCTGATTATGCCCATCAATACAGTAATCGGGATCATTGTTCTTCTGTTGACCAGTTTAATTGCCTGGTCGCGGATTGTACTTGGGCGACACACGTTTAAAGAAGTTTGGGTAGGGACTATATTGGGATTGATAATAGGTTTAATAATGTTTGCATTGGTAAAAAATTGAAGATAATTTCTAAGTAAAGAAGCCTAAACAGCTCGTAAACGTATAATTTTAGGTAATTTTGCAGTTATTATTTTTGATCCTTATACCTGACCTAAGAGCTGTTTGTTTATGATAACTTCAGCCAGAAAACTAAACACTAAGAATACGATCCGATAACGGTTGGATGCGATCTATTTAAGTGAGTAATACTATTTAATGAACTTTTTTCTGAAAGCAAAATTCAGATAAATAGTTTTTAACTCGTAACTATTAACTTGTAACGACTTATCATCTCCATGCAATAAAAAAGCATGGATCTATATTAAAAGTAATGGCAGTTTTATTGAAAAATTATGTTGGTACTTCGTCTCGCGATGGCGGAGTGACCATAAAAGAATATATGGTGGCGGAGTCAGTTCCATTTGGAATGATACTTGCTATAGTAGGAGGTTTTCTGGATGCTTATACCTATATCGGACGAGGCGGCGTATTTTGCAATTCGCAAACAGGAAATGTCGTTTTGTTGGCTGTGTATGCTGTTAAAGGAGAATGGAGCCGGGCTTTACTGCACTTTCCTCCCATTATTGCTTTTATTTTAGGAGTGTTTACTGCCGAGTTTATAAAGAGACATTTATCAAAAATAGTAAGAGCCGACTGGACATATATTGTGCTACTGTCTGAAATAGCAGTAATGATTATTATTGGCTTTATTCCGACTTCCGTATCCAATATTCTGACAACGGTTGTGGTCTCGTTTGTAGCTTCATTGCAGGTGTCATCATTTCGCAGACTTGTAGACGCACCGTATAATACCACGATGACCACGGGAAACTTACGGTCGGCTACCGTGGCGGCATTTTTAGCTCTGACTAAAAATGACCGTAAAGCAGGTATGCGCTCTATGCGTTATTTTGCCATTATATTTTCATTTATGACCGGGGCGGTTGTTGGTGGTTTGCTGACAACTTATGTTGGAATCACAGCTATTTGGTTTGCTGGAATTATTTTACTGAGCGCGGTAGTATTATTCAGAATAGATGAAATTAGAAACAGGAGATAATTACAAGGTTTTAGTTACGAGTTACAAGAATGTGGTAAGATGTTTTATTATCTAAAACAATTCGGCACATAATAAACAAATAATGATTAGAAATTTTAGTAGAGATGAAATTTAATTTAGTAGGAATTTCGCTTTTGGCGATTTCATTGACAGCATGTTCGTTTAGTGAATCAAAAAAGGACAATCAGATTGATCCGGAAATTAGAAATCAGATACATGTCTTAAACAGCCGAATAGTGAGCGGGTTGGTCGAAGACAGAGCAGATAAAGTGCTGGCAGTTTGCAGTGACAGACTACGTGATAAACGAAGAGATATAAAAAAACTGACAGACGTTCTGAAAGGTAATCTGAAGATACAAAACTTCAGAATTATAAACGAATATTACCAGAAAAATGCTGCAAAGAAACACGTTGGTGAAGTTAGTACGGATGGCAATCCAAATCGTGATTACCGGATTAAATACGAGGCCCTAAATAAAGAAATGTATGTGGTGGTGGCTGATTTTGAAGATAGTCTTTACCACAAGTCTTTTACTTTTATTTATGGAAAGTACGGCAATGACTGGAAACTTAATAACTTGCAAGCCGGTATTTTGAAAATTCTGAATAAAGATGCCTTTGACTGGTATCAGGTGGCCAAATCGGATTATAAAAAAGGTGATCTTATTGACGCTCTTTGTCACATAGGCTTGTCGACACAGTTATTGAATCCGGCCAATCAACTATGGAAATACAAGAATGAAGATGAAATTCAGAACTTCGAACAAAAAATCACCAAGCAGATTTATGGCAAATATAAGTTTCCTATGACGGTAAACAATGTGGAAACAAAACCGGTGATATTCCGTGTGTATTCACAAGTTATGAATACCGGTTGTTTTCCGTTGATACAATATACCACGTCGGTTGATTTAAAAGATATACCAGCCTTGTCGGTGGAGTGTAGAGAACTTCATAAGAACATTGGAAGCTTGTTTAAAGGCATCGATACAAATAACAGCACAATTTTATACCGCCCTTATAAAACCATTCCAACAGGTACGGAAACTACCAAACCTTATGGTTTTATGATGAAAACGCAACAGGAAACAGGCAGCGCCAAAAATTAAGTTGCAGGTGTGTTTGATTTTCTAATGGTTATTGTAAAATAATATATGAACGGTAATTTCAGAGAATACAATTTATTTTAAGTGATATGGATATAACATTAAGAAGGCTGAATGTAGCAGACTGGGATCAGGTAGCAAAAATCTATAAAGAAGGAATTGAAACCGGCAATGCCACTTTTCAACAAAGTATTCCTACCTGGGACGATTGGAACAAAGGACATATAAGTGTTTGCCGCATTGTAGCTGAAGTAAATCATGAAGTAGCCGGTTGGACTGCTTTATCGGCTGTATCGAGTCGGCCGGTTTATGCCGGTGTGGCCGAAGTAAGTGTTTATGTTGGCAACAAATACCGCGGTCAGCAAATTGGAACAAAGCTGCTTGAAGCTATTATAGCCGAAAGCGAAGCCAATGGTTTCTGGACATTACAATCAGGTATTTTCCCTGAAAATAAATCCAGTATAGCTATTCATAAAAAACAAGGATTCAGGGAAATCGGTTATCGGGAAAAAGTAGCCAGAATGAGTGGGATGTGGCGAAACACGGTTTTGATGGAAAGAAGAAGTACGGTTACGGGTATGGAATGATTTTATAGAGATAAACTTATTGATAATAATTCCGTTATAGTTTGATGAAAAGTAATGCAGCGCAGTTGGAAAGCCGGGGGTATGTTGCAAATGGCATAGAAAATAGTTATGCAACTATCTCTTTTGAACAACGTGTAACATTACTAAAAAGTAAACAGGCTACTGAAAGGACATTAGGTGCCAGATTATTGATAAAACAATCCGATTCGCAGGTAATAAATTGCTTAATTGCAGCTTTGCAAAGCGAGAAGAAGTTATACACCAAACTCGAAATATGCAATTCGCTGGTGTCTTACGGTCGGGCTGCTGTTATGCCTTTAATTGCCCTGTTGGGTAAGATTGGGAATAATCAACACCGGATTGTTCCGACCGTGGACTTTAAAAAAGTGAGTTATCCCCTACCCCGAGATCTAGCGGCCAGAACACTTATTCGTATAGGTACGATTGCTTTGCCTGATCTACTCACAGTTTTAAAGAGCACCGACATAGTTCAACTTAGTGAAGCAATTGATGCAATTGGGTTTATCTGTTTTTATGACTATCAATCGGCTATAGCAGGAGAACTAGAGGATTGTTTTTACAGGAATAGTCAGAACGAGCTTGTAAAATGGAAAATATTTCGTGCTATGAGTGCATTTCCTGAGAGTATTGTATTCTTGAACCGGCAACTGAAACAGAATAACGGTGCTTTACAAGCAGAGATAGAACGTAGTTTGTGCTTAATAAAAAAACGACACACCTAGGACTTGAAATATAAACAAGAAGTATGAGAGCAACTAATTTATTTAAAGAGTTTTTCAATAGCGAAAAGGCAGGTGGACTGATTTTAATTGCATGTACAATACTTTCCATTTTAGTTGCAAACTCTGTTTTTGGAAATGATTACCATCATTTTTGGCAAACCCGGTTGGCAGGACACAACATTGAACACTGGGTAAATGATGGGCTGATGACCATCTTCTTTTTGTTGATAGGATTAGAGCTTGAACGGGAAGTTTATCTGGGAGAACTTTCCAACATAAAAAATGCATTACTTCCTATCTTTGCAGCATTGGGCGGTATGCTGTTACCCGCAGGGTTTTATTTACTGCTAAATTACGGTACTCCAACACAATCGGGTGCAGGCATTCCAATGGCTACTGACATTGCGTTTGCATTAGGAATTCTTTCATTATTAGGTAATAGAGTGCCCACTTCGCTTAAAGTATTTTTAACTGCATTGGCTGTAATTGACGATTTGGGTGCTATTCTGGTCATTGCTATATTCTACACCAAAACGCTGATCTGGATGAATCTGTTTATTGCCTTTGGTATTTTCGGATTACTTATAGTGTTGAACAAATTAAAAATCAAGAATCTGATTCCTTATTTAATTGGTGGTGTTGTTATGTGGTATTTCATGCTTCACTCGGGTGTTCATGCTACCATTACGGGTGTTTTATTAGCCTTTACCATTCCATTTGGTAAAGGAGATCGAAAATCAAGCTCAAGCACCTTACAACGCTTCTTACATAAGCCGGTTGCATTTGTAATTTTGCCCATATTTGCATTAGCCAATACAGCCATAACCATAAGCGGAGACTTTGGACATACACTTACGCAGCATTACAGTTTAGGTATTATGTTTGGACTTATTGTAGGTAAACCTCTGGGCATATTCTTTTTCTCATTTTTGGCTGTCAAGCTTGGATTCTGCCGACTTCCAGGTGATCTGAACTGGAAAACAATCTTTGGAGTTGGTCTTTTAGGTGGAATAGGATTCACGATGTCTATTTTCATTACTTTACTTGCGTTTGAGAATGAAACTATTATAAGCAATGCGAAACTTATCATTCTATCGTCATCGTTAATAGCTGGTATAATAGGATTTGTGAGTTTAAAACTTACCCTGATTCATGCGAAGGATACAGATGAAGAACTGGAAATAGATTAATATCTTATTTGATCATAGTGATAGTCAGGAAACCTGTTTTTATGCTATCAGGCTTTTTCGATGTTGGTTTGGTTGAAAAACATTTTTATCCAATCTAAGTCATATAGGAAAGTATAAGATTCTGCGACTAAAAAGAGCTAATTATTAATTGTTTTAGCTATTTTTGTACTATCAAAACCAGTATGAATTAGCTCTTATGGAAAACTCCTCTCCTTATTATCAACTTGCGCATGATTTTGCCTTGTTTACCAACCGGTCTATTTTCCTGACGGGAAAAGCGGGAACGGGAAAAACAACCTTTTTGCATAAACTCAAAAAGGAAACAAAGAAACAGCTGGCGGTGGTTGCTCCTACTGGTGTGGCAGCTATCAATGCGGGAGGAACCACTATGCATTCGTTTTTCCAACTACCTTTTACACCTTTTGTTCCCACACCCGAAGGGCGTCGGAATCTGATAGAAAAGATGAAGATGCAGGGAAACCGACGAAAAGTGTTGCAGGAGCTGGAGTTGTTGGTGATAGATGAAATAAGTATGGTGCGGGCCGATGTACTCGATTCGGTAGATACGATCTTACGTCACGTTCGCTATCGCAACAATGAACCTTTTGGTGGTGTTCAGGTGATATTTATCGGTGACATGTTTCAGCTTTCGCCTGTGGCTTCCGATGATGAGTGGCGCATGCTGAGTCAGTATTATGCCAGTCCGTATTTTTTTCATTCTCAGGTTATATTGCAACAGCAGCCGGTCTATATAGAGCTGGATAAAATATTCCGTCAAACCAATGCAAGTTTTATTCAGGTACTCAACGAAGTGCGTAATAACTGCTTGTCTGATTCCAGTCTCCGGTTATTGCAAAGTCGCTACAATCCGCTCTTTGTGCCACCGGCTGATGATACCTACATTACGCTTACCACACACAACTACAAAGCCGATCAGATAAATGCCGAAGAACTGGCCAAGATAAAAGGAAAGATATACAGCTTTGATGCAACTGTAGAAGGTGAATATCCCGAGAAAAGTTATCCGACTGAGAAAACACTTGAATTAAAAATCGGGGCAAAAGTGATGTTTCTAAAAAATGATACCGAAACTCCACGCCGTTTTTTTAATGGCAAGATAGGTGTTATTGAGAAGATAAATGATAACAGCATTACTATTCAATGCCCCGACGATGCTGAATCTATTGAGTTAGGAAAAGCTGTGTGGGAAAATATCCGGTATTCAACCAATGCGGTAACTAAACAGATTGAAGAAAACGAATTAGGCAAGTTTATTCAATATCCGTTACGGCTGGCATGGGCCATTACTATTCATAAAAGTCAGGGGTTGACCTTTGATAAGGCTGTGATTGATGCCGGATCCGCTTTTGCGCCGGGTCAGGTGTATGTAGCGCTGAGTCGCTGTCGTTCGTTGGAAGGGATGGTGCTGTTGAGTAAAATAAATCCCGGAAGTATTCAGAATGATCGCCAGATAGTGGAACACGAACGTAATAAGTTGCCGGTTGAAACACTTGAAATGCAACTGAATGAATCTCGCAATGTGTATCGTAGCTTTATCCTTATGCAGCTTTTTGATTTTAAAAATGCAGTAGGTCAGTTATCGCGTTTAATAAAAGAAACTACTGATGTGCAGTCTTCGTTTAATGAAGAAACTTTGTCCTACCTCAACAATACACTTCGTCAGGCGCAGGCATTGCAGGAAGTGGCTTCGAAATTTCAAAATCAGTTGCTTGGTATACTCGATCAGTATCCGGTAGATGAGGAGCATTTGCAAAGCAGAATTACGGCTGCTGTCGAATTTTTCGGAAGTAGAATGAATAATCTGATTGAGACATTGCGGCAATCACCTGCAGTTACCGACAGCAAGTTGCATGCTGCCGACTACAACGACGGTTTACGAATGATTTTCTCTAATATTGCTCAGAAAAGCTTTTTAATGAAAGGGCTGAAAGTCAGGTTTACGGTAGAAGATTACTTTGTTTTGAAAAATACATTTACCGTACCCGATTTCACAGTAAATGCTTATGCAAAAACAAGTTCAAAACAAAAGCTCACTACGCGACAGCCAGAGTTGTACCGACGGTTGATGGCGCTTCGTAACCATATCTGTGAACCGCTGGACCTACCTATTTATCTTGTTGCCGGATCGCAAACGCTGAATGAAATGTCCGACTATCTGCCTCAGAACGAAAAAGATTTACTTCAGATAAGTGGTTTTGGACCGGCTAAGGTTGAAAAATATGGCAAGGCATTTCTGGAAGTCATCTTGTCCTATTGTAAAGAAAACAAACTTTCTTCGCTTATGGACGAAAAAGAAAAGCAGAAGGAGAAAAAAGAAAAGAAACCTGTTGGTGAAACATTCCGTACATCGCTGGCCATGTACAAAGAAGGAAAAACAATTCAGGACATAGCTTTTACACGTAATCTGCATGAAGGTACTATAGTTGGTCATCTGGAAAAATTCGTGCTGACAGGTGAACTGGATATTAATGACTTTATAAGTCCCGAAAAACGAGAGAAAGCAGCAGAATTGGTTAGAAAAGGTACTGAAACCGGTTCTATTTACGAAATGTTGAGTGTGTTTCTGAATTATACTGAAGTAAAAATGTTTATGGCCTGGCTTAGGAGTGAGAAGAAATAACTTTTCTCTATCTTTGATGTTTTAAATTTATATCTGAATAAACAAATCTAACTTAGGAGAATGCTATCTACATTTTACAAAAAGTATGCTAACCACGGAATAATGAAATTCTTTAAATACGGTTTAGTCGGAGCCTTGGGCTTGGTCGTGGATATGACTGTATTTTACCTGATGAATAAAAGATTAGGTGTGAATTATGTTGTTTGCAATATCAGCAGTTCCACTTTGGCGGTGATACATAATTTCATGCTGAATAGTTACTTCACTTTTAATGTTACGGATAGAAAGATGAAGCGTTTTTTATCTTTTTATGCTATAGCTTTGGTAGGAATGGCCGTAAGCACCGGTATTCTGGCATTGCTTATTGATATATTTAAGCTGGATAGTATGATTTCCAAGTTTATCTCTATAGTTATCGTTGCATTGATGCAATATTTTTTCAACCAAAAACTCACTTTTCGAATTCATAAATCAAACTAAAATGGAAACACTCAGTGTTATTGTTCCTTGTTATAACGAGGAGGAAGTTATCACCGAATCATATAGCCGATTAAAGAATGTTCTTGATGGAATAAGCAGCTATCAGACTGAAATAATCTTTATCAATGACGGAAGTAAAGACCGTACAGCTCAAATGCTCAGCGATATTGCTGCTCGTGACAAACAGGTTAAAGTACTGCACTTTTCGCGTAATTTTGGACATCAACCGGCTGTTACGGCTGGAATTCATTATTGTACCAGTGATCTGGCGGTAATTATTGATGCCGATTTACAGGATCCGCCGGAACTGATTCCGGAACTGATAGACACACTGAATCAGGAACAGGCTAATGTTGTGTATTGCGTAAGAGAAAAACGTCAGGGCGAAAGCTTTTTCAAAAAACTCTCTGCACGTATGTTTTATCGTTCCATGAACTATCTGTCGGAGGTCAATTTTCCGCTTGACACCGGCGATTTTCGTTTGATAGACAAACAGGTGATGGATGAATTTAAAAAATTCCGCGAAAAAGGTAAATATATCCGGGGTATAATCAGTTGGATAGGTTTTAAGCAAGTTCCCTTTGCTTACCAGCGTCAGGCCCGTTTTGCTGGTGAAACAAAGTATCCGTTGAGTAAGATGATTCAGTTTGCTTCAACTGCTATGCTCTATTTTTCCAAGAAGCCGTTGAAACTGGCTACGGGTTTAGGTTTTGTTACAGTGATGATTGGTATTGTGTACGCACTTTATACACTTATCGGTAAGATAGTGGGTTATACGCATGCGTTGTCGGGTTGGAGCTCACTTATTATATTGATCGTGTTTTTTGGTGGTGTACAACTTCTTACGGTTGGTGTGTTGGGACAATATATCGGAATTCTTTTTGATGAAGTAAAGGACAGGCCGGAATATATTGTGCAGAAAGAAGAAAATATAGAGAAAAAATAAACTTAAGGGGTTCGAGAGAGCTCCTTAAGTCTTTTACAGAGTTTCCCAAATCATCTACGAACTAGTACAAGTCTTCGAGAGAGTAGTTCAAGTCATCTACGAGATAGCACAAGTCTTCGACAAAGTAGTTTTAGTTCTTCTATAAGTTAGTACAATTTTGTTGCTACCTATTGTTTCAGGATACCCGAACTCTCTTTAATTGTTATTCTTTAGCGGTGATTTGAACAAAAGTTACTGAATGAACGTTCATTTTATAAATTTATTTACTAACTTTGCAGCGAAAAAGAAATATCAATATACATTGATAACATTGAAACAATATGAAAGAAAAAGTTAGTGATAAATATTCGGCTTTGCTCCAAGCAACGCTCACTATGGTAAATAATCGAGGATTTCACGATGCTCCTATGTCTAAAATAGCCAAGTTAGCCGGAGTTTCGCCGGCAACCATTTACCTGTATTTTGAGAATAAGCAAGATTTAATCAACAAACTGTATGTAGAGGTCAAAGCGTCTTTTTGTAGTCATGCTTTTCATGGATACAATCCTGAATTACCTGTAAAAAAAGGATTTGAGATAATTTGGTATAATATTGCTGACTATAAACTGAACAAAGTGGAGGAATCAATGTTCTTATCTCAGTGCGACAATACGCCTATGATAGATGGTGAAAGTATACAAGAAGGTTTAAAGCATTTACAGCCCTTATTAGATCTTTGGGAACGTGGCAAAAAAGAGGGTATTATCAAACCTATATCGCCCTATTTACTTTACGCTTATACCATTTATCCTCTGTCTTTTTTACTGGCTATGCACGTAAAAAGCCTTTGTGAAGTAGATGGAAAATACCGGTTGGAAGCTTTTCAGGCAGCGTGGGATTCCATTAAAGTCTGATTTTTTTATCCAATTTAAAGAATGAACGTTCATTATCCTTATGCTCAGCCTAACGCTAAGTAAGAAACCATATTTACTGATCTGTTTTTTGAAAGCAAAATTCAGCTAAACAATCTCGTAAATTGTAACTAATTAATTCTATAAAAACAATTTAGCAATAATAAAAATCAAAGAAATACGATGAATAAAACAATTATCTTAGACAAACGACCTGTAGGGAAACCACAGCTCACTGATTTTAAATTTATTGAAGACGAAAAACCTCAACCGGGAGCAAACGAAATTCTACTAAAGGCTAGCTATGTTTCCGTTGATCCGTATTTGAGGGGCAGAATGAGTGATGCTAAATCGTACTCCGCTCCTTTTGAACTACAAAAACCAATAAGTTCAGGCGTAGTGGCTGAAGTTGTGGAGTCAAATCTTGCCGGTTTCAGCCAAGGTGATTTTGTATCAGGACTCCTTGAATGGAAAGAATATCAGAAATCGGATGGTAAAGGTTTGCTCAAAGTTGATCCGGCTAAAGCCGCGTTATCAGCTTATTTAGGTGTGTTGGGAATGACCGGATTGACTGCCTATTTGGGACTAACCGAAATTGGAAAACCCAAGCAGGGTGAAACATTGGTTGTGTCGGGTGCGGCAGGTGCTGTAGGAAGTGTAGTTGGACAGATAGGGAAAATACTGGGTTGTCATGTTGTAGGTATTGCCGGAACAGATGAAAAAGTAGCGATGCTTAAAGCGAAGTATGGTTTTGATGCTGCTATCAACTACAATACAACCGATAACATGAAGGAAGCTATTGCAAAGGCTTGTCCTGATGGTGTAGATGTTTATTTTGACAATGTGGGCGGCGAAATCACCGACGGTGTATTGGCTAACATTAACCAGTTTGCACGTTTGATTATATGCGGTTCTATCTCTGTTTATAATGAAACATCAGTGCCGATGGGTCCCCGGGTAGAGACAACACTGGTAAAAAACAGTGCTTTGATGCAGGGATTCATTGTTCGAAATTATGCAGCTAAGTTTCCGGAAGCACTGGCAAAACTTACCGAATGGGTGCAAGAAGGAAAACTGACTTATACCGAAACTATTGTAGACGGATTTGATCAGATTCCACAGGCATTTATCGGACTCTTCGAAGGAAAAAACAATGGCAAAATGATCGTAAAGATCTGACTATAGTTACAAGTTACGAGTAAATAGTTACCAGACTATTTATCTGCATTTTGCTTTATAAAACATATCATTAAACATCATTACCAACTTATTTACATTACAACAAAAATGAATTCAAATTATAAAAACATTCTTTCTCCTTTTACTTTTCCGGTTTCCGGCATTGAAGTGACTAACCGAATAGTGATGGCTCCCATGACTACTTTTTCGGGAAACGATGATGGAACCACTACAGATGCCGAAGTGGCATATTACAAGGAACGTAACCAGTCTGCCGGGCTATTAATTACTGCTTGTGCCTATGTAATCAGACATGGTAAAGGATTTCACGGACAGATTGGTGCCGACACCGACGAACTGATTCCTAGTCTGAGACGAATAGCCGAAACCCTGAAATCAAATGGCAATAAAGCAGTACTTCAGATATATCACGGAGGCAGAATGTCGCCTCCCGAAGAATTGCTTGACGGACAATCGGTAAGTGCCAGTGCTGTTGCAGCCGAAAGAGAAGGTGCACAGGTTCCGCGCGAAATGACAGAGTCGGAAATAGAAGAAACCATTGTGGCTTTTGGCGAAGCAACCCGCCGTGCTATTGCAGCAGGCTTTGATGGTGTGGAAATACATGGAGCTAATACCTATCTGCTGCAACAATTCTTCTCGCCTCATTCCAATAGAAGAACCGATAAGTGGGGAGGCGATCTGATAAAGAGAATGACTTTTCCGTTGGCAGTGGTTGATTCCGTGAAACGAGCAGCTGCGCTTGCCGGTCGACCATTCCTTGTCGGATACCGCATTTCGCCCGAAGAAATGGAAAATCCGGGTATCACCATGGAAGATACACTTTATTTGGCAGAAGCTCTATCGCATAAACAGCTGGACTATTTACACGTATCCGTCATGGACTTTTGGGCTGGCTCTATGCGCGATAAGCAAGATACAGCTGCCCGCGCTCAACTAATTGCTACTAAAGTTGGGCATATTCTTCCTGTTATTGGTGTTGGTGGTTTTCATACACCGGAAGATGCTGAGAAAGTCCTAGAAATGGGAATTCCATTGGTAGCTATGGGACGCGAGCTTTTGATGGATCCACATTGGTTGACGAAAGTAAAAGAGAACGCTGCTGACAAAATAGAAACTGAACTGGATATTAATGCTCAGGATGCATTGAAGCTACCTACTCCACTTTGGCAGGGACTTGTTTTAAGAACAGGTTGGATGCCAATGAAAAAATAACAGACACGAACAATTTAATTTATAAATCTTTAAAACAATAATTATATGAATAATTTTGAGTTTAGAAACCCAACAAAGATTATTTTTGGAAAAGACAAAATAGCTAATCTGGCAACGGAGATTCCTGCAAATGCAAAGATCCTTATGCTTTACGGAGGCGGAAGCATTAAAAGTAACGGCATTTACGATCAGGTAAAACAGGCCCTTGCTGCTTTTGAAGTTATTGAGTTCGGAGGTATCCCTGCAAATCCTGAATATGCTGTGCTGATGAATGCATTGGAACAGATAAAAACGCAAAAGATTACTTTTCTGCTGGCTGTAGGCGGTGGTTCGGTTATCGACGGAACTAAATTTTTGTCGGCAGCAGCTGAATACGATGGTGAAACTCCGTGGGATATACTTACGGGCAGAAAGCCCATATTGAAAGGCATGCCCTTCGGAGCTGTATTGACATTACCGGCTACCGGTTCGGAAATGAATTCGGGATTTGTGCTTACACGCAAGGAAACAAAAGAAAAACTGGCATCGGGTGGACCTGCTTTGTATCCGCAGTTTTCTATTCTCGATCCGCAAGTGGTGCGTTCTATCCCTCAAAAACAGATTGCAAACGGACTGGCAGATGCATTTACCCATGTGCTGGAACAATATATGACTTACCCGAATCATGCTTTGTTGCAGGATCGGTTTGCCGAAAGCATTCTTCAAACGCTGGTAGAGGTTGCTCCCGCCATGCTGAAAGATCCTTCGGATTATGATGCTGCTTCCAATTTTATGTGGAGTTGCACCATGGCACTTAATGGCTTAATTGGAGAAGGAGTTCCTCAGGATTGGGCCGTACATATGATGGGTCATGAACTGACAGCTTTGTTTGGTATTGATCATGCCCGTACGCTGGCTATCATTGCTCCAAGTCATTACCGTTACAATCTGGACAGTAAAAAAGAAAAACTAGCTCAGTATGCAGAGCGTATATGGAATGTAAACAACGGTACTCTGGAAGAAAAAGCAAAAGCCGGTATCGAAAAAACGGAAGAATTTTTCCATTCGTTGGGTATCAAAACCCGGTTGTCGGAATATACCGAAGACTATTCGGGTACTGCCGAAATGGTATCGAAACGTTTTACCGAACGTGGTTGGCTTGGGCTGGGTGAAAACCACAAAGTAGCTCCTGCTGATGTGGCTAAAATAATAGAAATGAGTTATTAAATAAACAGAAGAATAAAATGAATACAATTCTCAAAGTATTAATCGTATTGACATCGCATAGCGATTTGGGCAATACCGGACACAAAACCGGATTTTGGATTGAGGAATTTGCTGCTCCTTATTACGTACTGGCTGATGCCGGAGTACAAATCACCCTGGCCTCGCCGCTGGGTGGACAACCTCCTATCGATCCGAAGAGTGCATTGCCGGAATCGCAGACGGCTGCAACACGTCGGTTCGATGGTGATGCTGCATTGCAGGAAAAACTGGCGCATACAGCAAAGCTGGCTGATGTGAAAGTGGAAGATTACGATGCCGTATTTTATCCGGGCGGACATGGTCCGCTGTGGGACTTGGCCAATGACGCTAACTCCATTGCTTTGATAGAAAACTTCTACAAACAACAGAAACCGATTGCTTTTGTGTGTCATGCTCCCGGAGTTTTGATTAAAACCAAGTTGCCAAACGGAGAACCGTTGGTAAAAGGCAAAAATGTTACGGGATTCTCGGACTCCGAAGAAGAAGCTGTACAACTGACTAAGGTAGTGCCTTTTTTATTGGAAGATGAATTTAAAAAGCTGGGTGCGAACTACAGTAAAGGTCCTGATTGGGGATCGTACGTAAAAGTCGACGGCTTGTTGATTACCGGACAAAACCCGGGTTCATCCGAAGCAGCAGCTAAAGAGCTGATAAAACTGTTGAAGTAAACTAATTATGCCCGATGATCTGCAGACTGACCGTCGGGCATAATTTAATATCAACTAAGAATACCAGATACACTGAAAATTAGTACAGGCGAGTGACGACAATTGCGTTAAACTATTAATAAAACAGAACAATGAAAACTACCACTTTAATTCAAAATATTTTTCGCATACTACTGGGTGCTTTTCTTGCATTTGCAGGTTTTAGTCACCTAACGTTTAATCGGGCAGAGTTTCTGGCTCAGGTTCCTCAATGGGTTCCACTCAATCCGGATCTGGTGGTAATTCTTTCCGGTATCGTTGAGATCAGTCTGGGACTATCTCTGATCTTTTTTCTAAAACAAAAAAGGAATATCGGAATGCTTGCTGCTATTTTCTTTGTATTGGTATTTCCCGGAAATATATCCCAATATATAAACCACGTAAGTGCTTTTGGTTTAAATACAGATGCACTTAGATTGGTGCGGTTGTTTTTTCAACCGGTGTTAGTGGTTTGGGCTCTTTGGAGCACCGGTGTATTTATAAAATCCGAAAAATAATATTCTAACCATAGAAACATAAAAATCAAAATGAAAACCATGTACACAGCAGTAGCTACTGCAACAGGAGGTCGTAACGGCCATGTAAAATCAGATAACGGTGTGTTGGATCTTCAGGTACGGATGCCTAAGGCTTTGGGCGGACGCGATGATGAAAATACCAATCCGGAACAATTGTTTGCTGCCGGTTATGCGGCTTGTTTCGACAGTGCATTAAACCTGATCCTTAAACAAGCCAGAATAAAAACAGGCGAAACCAGCGTTACTGCCAAGGTAAGTCTTGGACAGACAGAGAACGGAGGTTTTGGTTTAGCAGTGGAGATGGCTGTGAATATTCCGCATATCACTCAGGAAGAAGCCGAGAATTTTGTTGAAAAAGCACATCAGGTTTGTCCTTATTCCAATGCAACAAGAGGAAATATCGAAGTGAAATTGACGGTAAGCGTCAACGAGTAAAGATTACACAAGACTGTTTATTCTCATAAAGCGATCATCTGAATTTCAGGGGATCGTTTTTTTATTGGTTTACATTGTTGTCCGGTAAAAACAGTAGATTCTTCACTTCGTTCAGAATGACAGATTATTACATCCTTTTTGTATGGTTTGGGGTCGTTTGGCGGCTTCGCCGCCAACCGACCCCATACCAAAACATAAAACATTGATTGTCATTTCGAACGAAGTGAGAAATCTCTCACAAAGTTTCATCTATAAAGTTTACCGGACAATACTGATTGGTTCAAAACCTTTTGCCTGCTTATTCGTTTTATGGCAAACATAAAACCGATAAAATGAAGTCAACAGAACAACATAAATATACCAACCAACTGATACACGAGAGCAGTCCGTATCTGCTGCAGCATGCCCACAATCCGGTAAACTGGTATCCATGGGGACAGGAAGCACTGGACAAGGCTAAAAGAGAGAATAAGCTGATCATTGTCAGCATTGGTTATGCAGCTTGCCATTGGTGCCATGTGATGGAGCACGAGAGCTTCGAAAACGAAGAGGTGGCAAACTATATGAACGAGCATTTTGTAGCCATTAAAGTAGATCGGGAAGAACGACCTGACATTGATCAGATATATATCAATGCTGTGCAGTTGCTTAGCGGAAGAGGCGGCTGGCCACTGAACTGTATCAGCCTGCCCGATGGTCGTCCCATTTACGGAGGTACGTATTTTCCCAAGGATCATTGGGTGGATATGCTTGCGCAGGTTTCGCAATTTGTGACCGGGCATCCCGATAAAGCCGAAGAGCAGGCAAGACATCTCACCGAAGGGGTTCAAAACAATGAGATGATTTATGCCGGTACCGTTGTACAGGATTTTAGTCTCGATGATTTGGATGAAATCTTTTTGCGCTGGAAAGGCAGCATCGATTACAGCGAAGGTGGTTCGGCAGGTGCTCCCAAGTTTCCACTGCCGGTAGGAATTCAGTTTTTATTGCAGTATCATTACCTCACTCACAACGAAGATGCGCTCCGGGCTGTTACGCTCACCATGGATAAAATGGCAGCGGGTGGTATTTACGATCAGGTTGGCGGTGGTTTCTCGCGCTATTCCACCGATGCCTACTGGAAGGTTCCTCATTTTGAGAAGATGCTGTACGATAATGCACAACTGGTGAGTTTGTACGCAGCTGCTTATCAACAAAGCGGGAATGCTGCTTATAAAACAATTGTAAGCGAAACACTGGACTTTGTGTTGCGTGAGCTGACTTCGGACGAAGGTGGTTTTTATGCTTCGCTGGATGCCGATAGCGAGGGCGAAGAGGGTAAGTTTTATACCTGGACCAAGCACGAATTACAGAAAGCCCTCGGACTTAATGCCCCGTTTATTGTTGATTATTACAATGTCACTGAATCCGGCAACTGGGAGAACGGGCAGAATATTCTGTTTAAGAAGCAAACCGATGCAGCGATGGCCGATAAGTATAAGCTGACCGAAGCCGAGTTGTCCGGATTTATTTCGGGAGCAAAAGCCACCTTGTTGCACGAAAGGTCGAGCCGGGTGCGGCCTGGCCTGGACGATAAAATACTTTGCGGATGGAACGGACTTATGCTCAAGGCTTGTGTGGATGCTTACCGGGTGTTCGGCGATCAACAATACCTCGACATGGCATTGCGTAATGCTGCATTTATCAACAGTAAAATAAAACAAAGCGATGGTAGGTTGAATCGGAACTACAAAAACGGGAAAGCCACTATCAATGCTTTTCTGGATGATTACGCTTTCACCATTCAGGCTTTCATAAGTCTTTATCAGGCTACCTTTGATTATAAATGGTTGGAGGAAGCGCACGAGCTCACAACTTACGCGATAGTCCATTTTTACGATGCTAAGAGTGCTATGTTTTATTACACTTCGGATCTCGACGCTTCGTTGATAGCCCGTAAAATGGAATTGTCGGACAATGTTATTCCTTCGTCCAACTCCGAAATGGCTAAGAATCTTTATCAACTAGGGCATTATTTTTACAACGATGAATACCTGGAAATGGCCCGAAAGATGCTGGGCAATGTGAAGGAACACGCATTGGAAAGTGCTGCATATTATGCTAACTGGGATATACTGATGGGCTGGCTGGCACGCGAACCTTACGAAATAGCTATTGTTGGTGAAAATTGTGAAGCCCTGCGAAAAGAATTTGACAGCTATTATTTACCCGATGTATTTTTATCGGGTGGAAAAACCGAAGGAAAAGCAGCTTTTCTGAGCGGAAAACTGGTTGAAGGGCAAACCACCATCTATGTGTGCCGGAACAAGCAATGCCAGCGTCCGGTGATCGATCTAAAAGAGGCGCTTAAACAACTCAGACTTTAAAAGTCTGAGTTGTTTAACTTGATAGTTCGGTATCTAAGCCGGATTCATTTTCCAAATTGTATTTGTATACATTTGAAAAACAAAACAGATTATTAATGCAAATCAGAAGTTGAGAAATAGTATGGAGGACTTATATATTCATAGAGTCGTTTGTTAGCACTTAGGACTATACCGTTTTTAAAACTCCGCCATCCGCTCTTAAACAAGAACCATTTGTTGCAAGCGATAACGGACTAGAAAGATATGTTGCAAGATTTGCAATTTCAGAGGGTTCAATAAAACGTTGTAATAATGAATGTGGGTTTGATTGCTGCATAATTGCATTTTTCATTTGATCTACACTTATATTTTGTAGTTCAGCAATTTGTTCTACAACATTCGCCACACCGCTGGAATAAGTTGGTCCACCCAAAATTGTATTTACGGTTACTTCTGTTCCTTTTGTCAGTTTTGACAAACCGTTTCCAATAGCCATCATTGCCGCTTTTGTCATTCCGTAATGAATCATATTCTCAGGAATATTTACTCCCGATTCGCTACTGATAAATATAATTCGTCCCCACTTTTTGTTTAGCATTTGGGGCAAGACTTGCCTTGACAAACGAACACTGCTCATCACATTTATTTCAAAATAATCATACCAATCCTTATCTGTTATATTTTCAAAGTCTTTTACTTCGAAAATGCCAACATTATTAATCAAAATGTCTATGTCTGTCAATTCATCGAGAAGCTTCTCAACTTGTTCTTTATTCGTAAAATCAGCAGTTATTGCTGAAATAGTTGAATTGGGAAATTGTTGTTGCAATTTGTTTTTTGCCTGTTCGGTCTTTTCTTTGTGTCGTCCATTGATAGTTACCTCAACATTTTCCTTTAGTAATTGCTGTGCAATTGCAAAGCCAATTCCTTGTGTTGAGCCACTTATAAAAGCCTTTTTCCCATTTAGTTTTAAATCCATTTTTATTTGCTTTCAGTATGTTTTTTTTTATTTATAGCCTATCCCAAACTCTGGTTATTATCGTTCGAAGAGTTTTTTCAGTAAGTCGGGACGTTTCATCCGATTCAAATCTTTGATGATTTGATTTTTATATTCCCCTTTGTACCAGAAAAAGAATTTACGTTGTTCCAGCTTTTCGTCTTTACTTTTGGCGGTGAAAACGGGTTCGAGCGTGTAAGGATGGTAGCCCGAGTAATAAATTTCGGTAGCCAGTGTCATGGGTGTAGGAGTAAAATCCTGCACCTGTTCCAACTTAAAGTCGAAGCTTTTGGTTAGCGCTGCCAGTTCGGCCATATCTTCGTTGTGGCAACCCGGGTGACTCGAGATAAAGTACGGAATCAGCTGTTGGTTCAGTCCTGCCTCCCGGTTAATCCGCTCAAATTTCTTTTTAAACTCACCAAAATAGGCAAAGCTGGGCTTACGCATCAGGTTCAGCACCGCGTCCGACGTATGCTCGGGAGCAATCTTCAACCGTCCGGAAACGTGGTTGGTAATCAGTTCGCGGATATATTCCTCGTGGCTTTTGTTAACTTCCACGTTTTTAGGGTCGGTCAGTAAAATGTCGTAACGCACACCGCTGCCGATAAATGACTTTTTGATGCCCGGCAACTGATCGACCGAGCGGTAAATATCCAGCAAAGGCGTATGGTCGGTATTCAGATTAAAGCAGGGTTTCGGGAAAATGCAGGACGGTTTTTGACATTGCCGGCAGATATACAGATTTTTCCCCTTCATCTTATACATATTGGCCGATGGACCGCCCAAATCGCTCAGATAGCCCTTGAAATCGGGCATAGCGGTAATCTTTTTCACCTCATTCAGTATCGATTCTTTGGAGCGCGACACAATATGCTTGCCCTGATGAGCCGAAATGGTACAGAACGAGCATCCGCCAAAACATCCGCGGTGCATGTTTACCGAGAACTTAATCATTTCGTAGGCCGGAATGGCCTTGCCCTTGTATTTGGGGTGCGGCACGCGTGTGTAGGGCAAATCGTACGAAGCATCCAGTTCGGCCTCTTTCAGCGGTTCGTAGGGCGGATTCACTATCACCCAGCGGTTGCCCGTTTTTTGCAACAGTCGGTTGGCCTCGTATTTATTTGATTCTTTTTCGATATGCTTGAAGTTGGAAGCATATAACTTTTTATCTTTCAGGCAAACCTCGTGCGAAACCAGTTCCAGGTTTTTCCATTTCGGATGAGCCGGAATTTCCTTCGATAAAAACGAGGTTTGTGGTATGTTTGTCATCTCTTTGAAGGTTTTACCTTCGCGAATCTGTTTTATCAGTTCAACTATGGGCTTCTCTCCCATCCCATAAATGAGCAAATCAGCCTTGGAATCGACCAAAATGCTTGGCATAAGTTTATCCGACCAATAATCGTAATGTGTGTAGCGGCGCAGCGAAGCTTCGATTCCACCGATGACAAGGGGCACTTCCGGGTAGAGTTTTTTGATAATGGCAGCATAGGTAATGGTAGCATAATCAGGACGCATGCCCGATTTTCCATCAGGGGTGTACGCGTCGTCGGACCGCAAGCGTTTGTTGGCCGTGTAATGGTTCACCATGGAATCCATATTGCCCGCTGAAATGGCAAAAAACATGCGTGGACGCCCCATCTTTTTGAAATCGCGCAGGTCGTCACGCCAGTTAGGCTGAGGTACAATGGCCACCTGTAGTCCCTGTGCTTCGAGTAAGCGCCCGATAACAGCCGCCCCGAAAGCAGGATGGTCGATATACGCATCGCCACTGAAAAGGACCACATCTACTTCGTTCCAACCGCGAAGTTCCAGTTCTTTTTTGGTAGTAGGAAGAAAATCGGTGAGTTGATATATTTTGGTTTGCATAAAGTTTTCTGTAAAAAACACTTCTGTAGCCATTTGGTTCAAAAGCGTGCGCAAAGGTACGGAAATAATCCATTTCTTTAAAGGACGGACCGTAAACAAATTAATTATGCTAATCAGGAGTTGTAAACATACACATTCCACTTGTAATGAGTTATTTCCCGTAGGGAATGTATATCAATAGAAGATGAAAACACACGCAACCAATTCCCCGTAGGGGATAAACAAAGAAAAATATGAATGTTCCCGATAAATCGGGACAAGCTCTACGGACAATAAACATACATGCCTGTTTATTCTATGGATATATAAGTCCTACGGACTATTTTTTCAACTACTGATTCGTATTAATTGTGAGAATAATCGGTTATAGTTGTGGGTTCGTCCAATGCTTAATCCCCTACCCTGTCTTTCCAACCGAAATGCAATCATAATTAATTTTAATTATTTTTAATTTGGCGTAAGACCTATTTGTAGTTTTGGGACAAATTCATAAATTCGTGCCGTTAACTGATAAACAAGTTGTACATAACTAGATCTTTATGTAGATCGGGTGCTAGTTGTAATTACTGATTAAAATAGTGCGTTGAAAACGGAAGATTGCTTCGTGAGGGCTCATTTTAGTGCTGCAAAACTGCGGCACGACCTTATTGGGCAATAATAGGTCGTCGCAAAACTGCGGCATGGTATTATTTGCAAATAAAGTGTTGCCTCAGTTTTGCGACAAGGAATTATTGACAAATAATTTGTTCCCGCAGTTTTGCAGCAAGAAATTATTCGCAAATAAAGTGTTGCCGCAGTTTTGCGACAAGGCATTATTGGCAAATAATGTGTTGCTGCAGTTTTGTAACGCCAAAACATCTTAATATTTTAAATATATACTGATTTGAATATTTAGTCGTCTGAAATAAGTAGTTTCCAATATTTAATGAATTATTTCTATCACATAGCACGCATATGGAACATCCCGATGCCCGGGAGAAATAATGACCTAGTAAAAGTATCTGACGATACTTTTACTAGGTTCGAAATTATTCCGGATACCGGGATAATACTATGTGTTCTTAGTCTTATATCTTCCGGTTAAAACTAGTGTGAACTATTGTGGTAAAAAACATAGCAATAATATTGAATGACCTGTTTTTTATAACCAAATATTCAGATCAGATCTTGTAACTCGTAACTATTTGCTCATAACTGTATTTTCAAGTAATAATTTAAAAAAGATGCTGTATGAAAAAAATCAATTCTGTAAATTTTCAACCTTTCAAAAACAACGAACACGGTCAGTTTCACCGGGTCGTCAGAGATGCACTTTCAGCCGATCCGGCTGTGAAAACCATTGTTAGCAAGTTTTATCAATCGTATTTGGATGCTATTACGGCCGAACTTATGGCCATTGATGTGGAACAAGGCAGTCAGCATACCGGCACTATTGAAGATTCGGATTCGTTTCGCGACCAACTTTATCGTTCGTATGTGTTGCAGATTCATTCCGGTCTGTTGAGTTTTGACCCGGCTGTGCAGGAAGCTGCCAATCGTATTTTACGAATCGTCAATCAGGTTGGCGATATGCGCAGGGAGCCTTACAATCAGGAAAGCGAAACTCTGAGCAGCCTGATAAATCAGCTTGAGAACAATTATGCTGCCGATGTGAAATTATGTAATTCGGAACTGCATTTATCCAAACTAAAAGAAGCAAACAACTCGTTTATTACCAATTTTGGCACCCGGTCTACCGAGGCTGCGCTTCGCATTAGCGGCGACGTACGCATAGCCCGCGCAGTTACTGATCCTATTTTTAAAAATATACGCAGTGTAATCAACGCTATGGTTTTGTTGAATGGCGAAGAAGCGTTCAGCGCTTTTATTGATAAAGTAAACTATGAGATAGACTATTATACAAATACCATCAATAAGCGAAGCAGCTCCGGCAAGAATGATAAAAAGAACAAGGATAAGCAAGATGACAAAAACAATCCTGTTACTCCGTCATAGGTAACCTTGTTTTTTGCTTTATCGACGAATCTGTATCAGATTAGCACGCAAATAACACAATACACACAAACTAATGCAACTTTATTGGATTGAAATTCAATAAATAATATTCTGCATTCGATATTGTTTAGATAAGGATTCGCACACAGAAATACACAGGTTGGACGAAAAAAAACAGGATAGAAATTTTATTTTAAATGCATATTCTGTAGAATCTGTGCTTTCTGTATGCCTAACTAAACGACATTGATTCTACATTCTAAATAGTGTTTGCGAAAATTGGTGGTGTTTGCGTTATTTGCGTGCTTTTGATATAGGCATTTTATACCTGATACTCTGTAACGATGAATAAACCAATCACACACGACCATAAGGTTATCGAAGCTCACCGTCGGAACGAATACCTGCTTCGTGTCCGTAAGTTACTACAGGAAATGGGTATCGGCTTTGTTTATCCGAAGTTTTCACCGGCATTTCTTGAACTTTTCTACACATGCAGGGGGCAGTTTCTGAATCTGAAAGCTGCCGAAGAATGTCCGCTGACATCCAAAGAGCTGAAATCAATTCAGGTGTCGATGTACGATTGGTGCAGAGACTCCCGGGTGCCTATTGAGGGCACAGATTATCAGATGCGGATTATCGACTTTTATGAAATCTGGCAGCCCTTGATGTTTTTAATCAATGTATCAAATGCTTCTGACCACAAAAAAGCCTACGCCAAATATCATCAAGCACCTGAAGTCTACGAAACATTCGGTACTCTTAGCGATTTGGATGACGATATTTTTCAGAATTCACAGGATTCGGCTTCAAGCAAACTGAAAGAGTTGATACATTTTCTTTCGTTTATGTGCAGCAGCGTGGAGCGCAACCTGTATTGGATGAATGTTTTGGACGAAAACTTTGAACCGGATGGACGAATGCGACGAACCATCATTTTGCATGTTGTAAAGTCGCAGAGCATTAATTTTGTATTCGAAAAACTATCCCGGCCTGCTTTTCGGGTAGGCTTTCCTAACGTCAACGAAGGTATTAGTTGGGCACAAATAGCTCCGTCTGCGTGGGGAAGCGAAGAAGAAGATGCCGACAAAAAGCTGGATGTGTATATTCAGTCGCACGCGCTGATACGTATGCGCGAACGCATCGACGGGCTGCCCGAACCGATGTGCGTACTGAATCTTAATCAGTCTATCAATGTGAACCCGGTAGTGACGGTTCGCGAGGATAAGGATTTGCTCATTGAATACCGCATCGAAGGGCTCAAGATCGGTTATGTGGTGGCCACGCGGCAAAAAGATATTGTGGTGATACGCACTTTTCTGTTTATAACCTTTAGCGGTACGCCCGAAGGTCTGAAACTTTCGAAGATAACCGGACTCAACATGTTCGACAAAAAATACCTGTCCATCGACAAGCTCAGCACCTTTATGAAAGCCGATATCCGCGAGAATCCCGTGCTGGCCGATCTGTTCACACGGGCCGGTTGTGGCGATCTGTTTCAAACCGAGAGAATCATGGATTATGTAAACACCAAAAATGAATCCTCGTTTTCATCGGACTTGTTGATTAAATACATGAATCTGCTCAATTATAAAGTCAAACCTAAGCGCCCTGCAATAACGGAAAAATCGGAAAATGCACCGGTATTCAAACCCAAGCCTAAACCTGAACCTGAACCAGAATCTGCACCGGTAGCGAAGCCTGAAAGATCCTTTAAGCAGAAGCTTGCGTTTTATTTACTCGGAATCATATTATTAATCCCATTTTTAATCTACCTGCTTATTAAATTATTATTGAAACACTTCATCAATAAACCGAAGATCAATTGACCGTGCTTTTTACTTCAAAATTACGGTCAACCCCTTCACGCTTTGTGCTCCGATTACCAGAGCCTGTTCAATGTCGGCAGTTTTGGAAGGGCCCGAAATAAACAACCCGAATCCACGGTCGCTAAACCGTATTTGCTCGTAGGCTTCGTGCATATTGTTTACCAGTTTTTCTTTGTCCAGTAGAATAACCATTTCTTCGGCAATAAAATACAAGGCTTTGTGTACTACATTTTGTGGTATCCACACGCAGGCATTCTCTGCCACACCTAGCTCGCCATTTACCACCGCCAGATCTATTCCAACCAGTTTATGGGCATCGTCCGTCTCATCCGGATTCAGCGTAGCGCAGGAGACATCCGTACAATTCGAAGCAATTACTTTGGCTTTAGGATACAAGGTTTTTATAACTTCATCCACATTTTCGCCTTCTCTCAGCAGATAGGCACTGCCTCCAACAGATTTAAGCACTGCCGAAAACTGTGCTGTTTTATCGGTATACTGAATGCCATTCAATCTGAATTCGGGCATATCGTACCGGGTAGTGGTATTGTGTTTTATATTGTTTAATATGATTTCTTTACTATTCATATCTTTTGATTTATAAAAGTTTACAGGAATAATTTCAGTGCTCGTCATGCTGTTTTACTTTCCCTTTTTTCCAAAGTTCAGTAAACGATTCTTTAGCAAATTCGGGCAACTCACGACCTTTACCCCAATCGTTCAATTCGTTGTAAAGAACAAAACGAGGCATAACGTTGACAACAGGAGCCAGTTTCAGCGCTGTATTATACAAACCGGGTTTTGTAAACAAGAACTTCAATCCACCCGATATTAGTTTCTTGGTTGGATTGGCCACATGCAATTTGTCCAGATCTTGTCGCCAACTATAAATTTGTTGAGCTAAATCTATTTTTGCCGGACAAACATTGTTGCACGACATGCAGAGCGAGCAAGCCGACACATTGTCGAAATAATCGGAAGCCGATTTCAGCATACCCAGATTGATGCCTATCGGTCCGGGTATAAAATAAGTATATGAATAGCCACCCGTTCGGCGATAAACCGGGCACGTGTTCATACAAGCTCCACAACGTATGCAATTTAGTGTCTTTACATGAACTTTATCGCCGATTATTTTACTTCGTCCGTTGTCTACAATCACGATATGCATTTCGCCGTCTTTGCGTGGTTTCCGAAAGTGCGAAGTATACGTAGTCACCGGTTGTCCGGTGGCCGAACGAGCAAGCAAACGCGTAAAAACGCTAAGCGATTTCAGGTTGGGTATTACTTTCTCCAGACCCATGGATACGATATGAATTTTCGGAAGCGAGGTGCCCATATCGGCGTTTCCCTCATTCGTACAAACCACAATGTCACCAGTTTCAGCAACAGCAAAATTGGCTCCGGTCATGGCGGCACCAGCAGTCAGAAACTCATTGCGCAGGTGTATTCGTGCGGCATTGGTCAGATAAGAAGGATCGCTATTCCCTTTTTCTGTTCCTAATTTTTCCTCAAACAGCTCACCTACCTGCTGACGGGTTATATGTATGGCCGGAAGTACAATGTGGCTGGGGGCTACGTCCATCAATTGCAATATTCGTTCGCCCAGGTCGGTTTCAACCACATCAATGCCCCGTTTAATTAAATACGGATTTAGATGACACTCTTCGGTAAGCATCGATTTGCTTTTAACCAGCTTCGTTACGTTGTTTTTCTGAAGTATATCATACACTATTTCGTTGTGTTCTTTTTCGTCGATAGCCCAGTGCACAATTACTCCATTGGCTTCCGCATTTTTGCAAAACTGTTCAAGGTAGGTATTCAAATGACTTATTGTGTGCATTTTAATTTTGCTTGAAAGTTCCCGTAAGTCTTCCCATTCGGGAATCTCTTTACTGACTTTGTCCCGTTTTTCACGCACAAACCACAAAGCTTCGTTATGCCACGAAGCATGGCTTCGGTTTTCGAGAAAGAGTTCGCCTGCTTTTGAATGTTTCGTACTCATAATCCTGTTGCTAAAATTTCGACTACATGAATAATTTTAATGGGAAGTTTTTCCCGTTTGATAATGCCCTGCATATGCATCAGGCACGAACTATCGGCTCCGGTAATGTATTCGGCCTCGGTATCCATATGATTTTTTACTTTGTCCTGCCCCATGCAAACCGATACTGCCTGCTCTTCGATAGAATACATCCCCCCGAATCCACAGCATTCATCCACCTTTTGAGGTTCAACGATTTCAATTCCTTCTACCAAAGAAAGTAAATCTTTTATTTTGGAAAAATGCGGAATATTCAGCTCGCTGGCGGCCGAAAGCTTTAGCTCTCGTAATCCGTGACAACTGTTATGGACACTCACCTTGTGTGGAAAGCGCGTCGGAAGTTTATCCACTTTTAGTATATCATGCAAAAACTCGCAGACTTCGTAAATTTTTCCGCTCGTGCGGCACACATGGTTATGCCGTTCCATGATAGGAGGATAATTGTCTTTTACAAAGCAAACGCAACTTGCCGAAGGGCCTACTACATAATCGTATTTGTCAAATAAGTCATCAAAATGAATGGCCAACGGCAAGGCCTTTTCTTCGAATCCTCCATTCGCCATAGGCTGCCCGCAACAAGTCTGATCGAGCGGATAATCCACGTCAACACCCAAACTGTTCAGTAATTTGTACGTTGCAACCCCCACTTCCGGGTAGATTGCATTCACGTAACATGGGATAAATAGTCCAACTTTCATTTTCTTATATTTATATATTTATCAATAGCAATCTTAACCAAAGAAGTAAACCATCAAACCGCCTACAATAATGTAGCCAATTGCATACGGTAATGCTTTTTTCAGTATTTCACCTTCTTTTCCTTGCTGATTGCAGGCCGAAGTGGCTACGGCAATACTTTGCGGTGAAATAATCTTTCCTCCAGTAGCTCCTATTGTATTAGCAGCAGCCAACCAACTAGGATCGCCCGCATTACCGGTAACACCGTTTGCACTTAACTGGTGTGCAACATTTGCTTGCAGTTTCCCGAATAGAATATTTGAAGAGGTATCGCTACCGGTAAGAAAGGTTCCCAAACAACCGATAAGCGGTGCAAATAAAGGATAAAATGCACCGGTCACCACTACCAATGCCGCTCCAATATGGAAAATCATACCGGTTTCATCCATCAACGACGACATGGCGATTAAAGCACTCACCGTAATAATGGTTTTCTTTAATTGCTTTACAGTTTTCCAAAGGACTTGAAAAATAACCTTCAATTTTGCTCCCTGAATCAGACCACCAATTGTTGAACCTAAAAAAAGGAGCATCCACGTATCGGTCAGGAATGAAATTTTTATTGTTTTTAAAACGTCTTCGTGTTTTATCGCATCAAACAAATTAAATGGCACAACAAGACTTACAGCTCCAAGAATCTTCTTTAACGGAAATAACGGACTGGTAATGACGATTAATAGTAAGATCAAACCATAAATACTCCATGCTGAAAATATGGTTTTAAAACTAAATTCGGTTCCTTTAGTAGCAACTTCCCCTTTTTTAGAACTGATCTTTCCATATAGAATAGTAACTAAAATGGAGCATACACTTCCGATAATAGCCGGTGTCTCAGCACCTATATACCGGGCAGATAAATATTGCGAAATCAATGATACAGTTCCAATAAGCAAACTCAAAAGCAGATGTCTGGGAATGCTTTTAATTCGAGGGTCGGTCATAAAAACCAATACAAAAGGGACAAGGAACATAAGTGGAGCTAATTGCCAGATTATATTTGTACTTAGATGTTGAACATCCGCAATTCCTGCTTCGCGTGCTAAGACAATGACTGGAGTCCCTACAGCTCCGAATGCCGTTGCTACACTGTTGGAAATAAGACTTGCTACGGCCGAGAACAGAGGTTTAAAGCCTAAACTTATTAAAATAGCAGCTGGAATGGCCACGGCAGTTCCAAAACCGGCCATTCCTTCAAGAAGACCACCTAAACCCCAGGTGATTAATAGTACCTGAACACATTTGTCCGACGAAACTGACATAAACTGTGCTTTAATGATCTCTATATTTTTAGTGTACACCAATAGGTTGTAACTAAAGATAGCCATTAAAATTATAATCAGAATAGGAAAAAAAGCTTTCATAATACCATAACCAATGGTAAGCCCGGTGTCTGCTATCGGATATTTAAAAGCAAATAATGCCAGCGCGATGGTTACAACTAAAGTTATCAAAGCGCTTTTATCACCCGACAGACGAAGAAACCCCAGCAATACAATAAGAAGGATAACAGGCATTGCTGCAAAAAAAAGCTGTAAAAGAGAAAGACTGGCAGTAGGTGTGACTACTTTTAGTAATACTGAAAAAATGATCATTAAATTCATATGGACTATATTTAATTAGTTATTTTTTAGTTGGAAACTTGTAACAACTTAGTATTCTATTAATCTAATCAATTGAATCTGATAATTAATAATTTAAATAAAGAAATGAAGTCTGACTATATTTAAATTTCATTTATTTCGACGTCACAAATATATCAATTTTTTCTTTACTAAATCAGTATATAACGGAAATAAAAATAAAATATAAAGTGAGTAATACATTTCGACTATAAATGACTTTATATGGCTTGAATATTCGGTTGATTAAGTCCGATTTGGAAATCAAAATCCGATATAAGAATTTGAATATGTATAAACCTAATGCCAATAGAGTGGATTTGCTTAGATTTAAAGTTTTCATATTCGATAAGCAAAATGAAATGTCAAGAAAAAACAGTAAGAAAAACGTATTCGTATACCATTTTTTGAGTATTTTTGTCTCTGAATTTTTAAATCCATACCATTATGAATATAACTGACCGTTTTCTGAAGTATGTTAGTTTCACTACCACTTCCGATGAAAACACCAATATGACTCCCAGCACACCGGGACAAAAGATTTTTGCACGTTATCTTGTTGAAGAACTTAAATCCATCGGGCTGCAAGAGGTAGAATTGGATACTAACGGCTATGTAATGGCTACATTGCCTGCCAATACCGATAAAGAAATTCCAACCATTGGTTTTATTGCCCACATGGACACCAGCCCCGATATGAGCGGCAAACATGTAAAACCACGCATTGTAGTAAATTACGACGGTGAAAATATTTTACTCAACGAAGAAAAGGACATTGTTTTCGATACGACAAAATATCCCGAAATTCTGCAGTATAAAGGTCAGGATATCATCGTTACCGATGGAACAACCCTACTGGGTGCCGACGATAAAGCCGGACTGGCCGAGATAGTAACAGCTATGGAGTATCTGATAGCTCATCCAGAAATTAAACATGGTACAATTCGTGTTGGTTTCACTCCTGACGAGGAAATCGGTCAGGGTGCTGATCATTTTGATGTGGCTAAATTTAATGCCGAATGGGCTTACACCATGGATGGTGGCGAAATAGGCGAACTGGAGTTCGAAAACTTCAATGCCGCCGGAGTTAAAGTCCATTTCAAAGGCTTGAATGTACATCCGGGTTATGCTTATCACAAAATGCTTAACTCAATGCGAATAGCTCAGGAGTTTGTAGGCATGTTACCGCGTTGGGAAACTCCCGAACATACTCAGGACTACGAAGGCTTCTACCACCTGACAAATATGGAAGGAAACGTTGAAAAATCAACATTAAGCTATATTATCCGCGACCATGATCGTGACCGTTTTGAACGCCGAAAGAAAGAAATCAAACACCTGGTCAATAAAATCAATGCCGAATTTGGCGAAGGTATAGCTACCATCGAAATTAAAGATCAGTATTACAATATGCGCGAAAAAGTGGAACCGGTGATGCACATTGTCGATCTGGCTTTCGAAGCTATGGAAGCAGTGGGTGTGAAACCCAATGTGAAACCTATTCGCGGAGGTACCGATGGAGCCCGCCTTTCGTTCGAAGGTCTGCCCTGCCCCAACATCTTTGCCGGTGGTCATAATTTCCACGGACGTTTTGAATATGTTCCCGTGCAATCGATGGAAAAAGCCATGCAGGTGGTGGTAAAGATTGTGGAAATACTTGCAAATAAATAAATACAAATAATTAAATAACTACAATACTAGCCAAACTCTCTTTAGAGGTTTGAGGTCATGATTATGAAAACTACTCCATTTACAAACATCCACATTGCTCTGGGAGCAAAAATGCACGAATTTGCCGGTTACAACATGCCTATCGAATACAGCGGAATTACCGACGAACACATCACGGTTCGCAATGCTGTAGGGGTTTTTGATGTGTCGCACATGGGCGAGTTCTGGGTAAAAGGTCCCAATGCATTGGCTTTTCTTCAGAAAGTAACTTCGAACGACGTTTCTATACTACCAATCGGTAAAGCGCAATATTCTTGCTTTCCAAACGGTAAAGGTGGCATTATAGACGACTTATTGGTTTATCATTTCGAAGAAAATAAATACTTGTTGGTAGTAAATGCTTCCAATATTGAAAAGGACTGGAACTGGTGCGTGGAAAACAATACCGAAGGTGCGGAACTTGAAAATGCTTCCGACTGGATGGCTCAGCTGGCTGTACAAGGACCTAAGGCTACTGAAATGCTGCAGAAGCTAACTGATACCGATCTTTCGCAGATTCCGTATTACAGCTTTGCAGTAGGTAGTTTTGCAGGTGTCGATAATGTTATTCTGTCTAACACAGGTTATACCGGTGCAGGAGGCTTCGAATTGTATTTTTACCCCGAAGCCGGAGCAAAAATATGGGATGCTCTTTTTGCTACCGGTGCCGAATATGGCATTAAACCAATTGGTTTGGGTGCCCGCGACTCCTTGCGTCTCGAAAAAGGTTTTTGCTTGTATGGCAACGATATCGACGATACTTCATCGCCTATCGAAGCCGGACTGGGATGGATTACCAAGTTTGTAGATGGTAAAAACTTTATCGACCGCTCGTTGCTTGAAAAACAAAAGGCCGAAGGTGTTACACGTAAACTGGTTCGCTTCGAACTGAAAGATCGTGGCATTCCACGCCATGGTTATGAAATAGTAAACGAAGGCGGCGAAAAAATCGGTGAAGTAACATCCGGAATAATGCTACCCGATACCAAAAAAGGTATTGGAATGGGTTACGTGGCTGCATCGCACAGTAAACCGGGGTCAGTTATTTATATTCAAATCAGAGCCAATCGTATCGAGGCTGTGGTGGTGAAGTAGAAAATTACAACAAGTAGATCTATAAGAAAAACGGTCATTAACCCCAAGGGGCTGATGACCGTTTTCAGTTTTGCTCAACGCGTGGAACTATTCCCCCGCGGCAGTTTTTCTTTTGACTTCTTCCACCATGGCATCAAGCACGGCAATAGCAGTCATATTTACAATGTCTCGTATAGAACTTTCAATGTCGAGGATGTGCACAGGTTTATTCAACCCCATCTGAATTGGTCCGATGGAATCGGCCAGTCCCATTTCGATCAACATTTTGTAAGTGGTATTTGCTGAGCTGAGATTTGGAAAAATCAGCGTATTGACGTTTTTACCGGCTAATTTCGAAAAAGGAAATTTCTTGTCGCGCAATTCTTTGTTTAGTGCAAAGGTTACCTGCATTTCACCGTCTACAATCATCTCCGGACATTCTTTGTGAAGAGTTTCTACTACCTGATGAACGCTGGCCGGACTACCTTGTTTATCCGATCCAAAGTTTGAATACGATAACATAGCCATCACAGGCTCATGAGCAAAGAATTTTACAGTCTCATCCGTCAGTTTGGCAATGTCTATTAGTGCTTCTGTTGAAGGGTGTCGATTGAATAGAGTATCAGCCAGGAAAAAAGTTCCTTTCTTGGTGTTCATAATGTGCATAGCTGCCATGTACTTTGCTCCCGGCCGCATGCCGATAACGTCTTTCGCAGCCTGAACGGTGTCGGCATATTTGGTATAAACACCGGTAATCAGAGCATCGGCATCGCCGGTTTCAACCATCATCATTCCGAAATAATTGCGTTCGTACATTTTTTCATAGGCTTCTTCGTAAGTCATACCATCGCGATTCCTTTTTTCGGCAAGCTTATGAGCATAGCTTATTCTGCGTTTTTCTTCTCTGTCGTGACGTAGGTTTACAATTTCAATACCTGTCAGGTCGATGTCATTCTCTTTTGCAATGTTGGCTATTTTTTCTTCGTTTCCGATAAGAACGGGGAAACAGATACCTTCAGCGTAAGCCGCTTCTGCAGCTTTAATCATATTCAAATGATTTGATTCTGAAAAAACCACACGTTTCGGATTCTGACGGGCTGTATCGTAGAAATGTCGCAACATTTTATTATCGTTACCCATCAACTCCCGCAATTTATCACGATAAGCATCCCAATCGGTAATGTCTTTACGTGCAACTCCCGATTCCATCGCAGCTTTTGCTACTGCTGGTGCTACAATCGTTAGCAAGCGGGGGTCTAGCGGTTTGGGAATGATATAATCGCGACCAAAAGAAATGCGTTTCAGGTCGTAAGCTGCATTAACCACATCCGGTACCGGCTTTTTAGTCAGTTCAGCAATGGCCAACACGGCAGCTACCTTCATTTCTTCGTTGATGCATTTTGCACGAACGTCCAAAGCTCCACGGAAAATATAAGGGAATCCTAATACATTGTTGATTTGATTGCGATGATCCGAGCGCCCTGTTGCAAAAATAATATCCTGTCGGGCTGTCATGGCGTCTTCATAGGATATTTCCGGATTCGGATTTGCCAATGCGAATACAATCGGATTAGCATTCATAGATCGTACCATATCAATTGTAAGTACGCCGGCAATGGATAAGCCCAAAAATACATCGGCGTCTTTTACGGCTTCTGCCAATGTGGTTATGGTTCTATCGGTAGCGAATGGTTTTTTGCGAGAGTTCAGGTCAGTACGTTGCTTATTGATAACTCCTTTTGAGTCGACCATAACGATGTTTTCCAACTTTGCTCCAAGCATCATATATAGTTGTGTACAAGAGTTGGCTGCAGCACCTGCACCATTCACGACTATTTTTACTTCTTCTATTTTTTTTCCGACTATCTCAAGAGCATTAATCAGGCCGGCCGAAGAAATAATGGCAGTACCATGTTGATCGTCATGCATCAATGGTATATCAAGCTCAGCTTTAAGGCGTTCTTCTATTTCAAAACACTCAGGTGCCTTAATATCTTCCAGATTGATACCACCAAAAGTAGGAGCTATTGCTTTTACCACCTGAATAAATTTCTCGGGATCTTTTTCGTTTACTTCGATATCAAAAACATCAATTCCTGCAAATATTTTAAATAACAACCCTTTGCCTTCCATTACCGGTTTTCCGGCCATAGCACCTATGTCACCCAGTCCAAGCACTGCTGTACCGTTAGAAATCACAGCAACCAAATTGCCTTTCGCAGTATATTCGTAAGCACTATTCGGATCTTTTTCAATTTCGAGGCAAGGTTCCGCTACGCCGGGCGAATAGGCCAATGATAAATCACGTTGAGAACTGTAGGGTTTGGTAGGAACTACCTCGATTTTTCCGGGTTTCCCTTGAGAGTGATAAAGAAGGGCATCTTCTCTGGTTAGTTTTGCCATAATTTAAATATATAATGTGAATTGAATTATATTACAGATTTATTCTTGTTCATTCTGTTGCAAATATACAAATTAATAGAATGACGTAATGTGCTTTTGCTTATATTCCTTTTTAATGTTCCATTTCGAAGTGATGATCATCGAATTTGGTACTAAAGGTGTGCCCCCAGCGAAATCCTTGCTTTTTAAACTCCAGGACTACTGGATGAGACTCGTAAAATGTTCCTGGAACTGCCGGATCGTGACTGGCACCTATCGGTCTGTTTATCCGGTTTTCGTGTCCGGTTTTCCATCGAACCGGATTAAAATACGGGTTTATGTCTATGGCTAATCCTTTAGCATGCTTCGAAAAACTAATATCTCGATAGCAAAAACTGGAAGTGTTGTTGTCTTGCATAGATAAGTTATCGTCCCAATGATATTTTACGATGGGAATTGCATGCGCAACCGGAAACTGATGTTTTAGCATAAACTGAAACATATACTGTACTTTAGGTGCCATTTTTTTGTTTGTAAGTATCTGTCCGGAATGAATTTTTTTATCTGTGGAATAGTATTGAACACTAATTAATTCCAGTTGATTTAAAATGTGTTTTGGGGCTTTAGAGCCAGCAATTGCTTCTTCGAAGGTGTAATTACAATCGGCAATTATTTCGTTGCGTTCTTTTGATGGCATCTCATGCTTTATTTGCACAGTCTTTTCTTTTTTGTTTGAATTACAAGCGGTAAATGCGAGAATAACCAACAAAACAAAAATAAACGATCTGCTCATCCTGAAAATAAATAAAAATAGTTGCATTAATGTCGGACTAAATGTTGTTTGCTTAAAATGAAACCATATAATCCAATAAATTATCGTGATAATGTGTTCTTGTTTTACCACCCTCGCAAAGTTACAATTTTAGGCTCAAATATGTTTTACAATAAGCTGTTTATTTATTTGAGGAATTTTAGTTTAACTTCTCAATGCTAAATAAAGTAATTGAACTTGACTAAATAATATGTACTTTTGCAATAGAAAAAAAACTTCGATTTCATGCGTCTAAATTCCCTATCGATACTCAATTATAAAAATATCAGAGAAGCAGAATTGCTATTTTCACCTAAGATAAACTGCTTTATCGGGAATAATGGCATGGGGAAAACTAATATTTTGGATGCAATATATTTTCTTTCCTTTTGCAAAAGTCACTCCAACTCTATCGATTCGCAAAATATCCTGCACGAAGCAGAGTTTTGCTTACTTCAAGGTCAATATACTCTTAGAGATTCTTCCGAAGATATTTATTGTGGTATGAAGCATCGTCAGAAGAAGCAATTTAAAAGAAATAAAAAAGAATATGAGCGGCTATCAGATCACATTGGTTTATTACCTCTGGTTTTGGTGTCACCTGATGATTCCGGATTGATCTCAGAAGGCAGTGATGAACGCAGAAAGTTTGTTGATGGAGTTATATCTCAATACAATAAAACTTATCTAAATCAATTGCTTCAATATAATAATGCTCTTAAGCAACGAAATGCGCTGCTGAAATCTGAAACAAAGATAGATGATTCTTTATTGGATATTTGGGAAGAACAGATGGCTTTATATGGAAATTACATTTATGAACAGCGCAAAAGCTTTATAGATGAATTTATTCCGATTTTTCAAAACTTCTATAGTTATATATCCGGTGGAAACGAGCAGATAAGTCTGACTTATCACTCGCAACACCATGAACATGATATAAAAAAAAGAATGCTCGCTACGCGTGACCGGGATCAAATGCTTGGTTATTCAACTCAGGGTGTTCATAAAGATGAGCTTGAAATGTTGTTGGATGGTTTTCCTATAAAACGGGTTGGTTCGCAAGGTCAAAATAAAACCTATCTTATATCTCTTAAATTGGCTCAGTTTGATTTCTTGAAGCGAACGCACAATTTTCCTCCACTCCTTCTTTTGGATGATATCTTCGATAAACTCGACTCGGCTCGTGTAAAAAAAATTGTAGAGCTGGTTTCGAGTGATACTTTTGGTCAGATTTTCATAACGGACACTAACCGCGAGCATTTAGATTTAATTCTGATGCAGCTGGAACAAGAAGCAAATATTTTTAAAGTCGAAAATGGCCAAATATTCTTCTGATAAGTTGCATTTTGCCATTTGTCAATAAAATATACTGATCGCGTTTGTCTGATTGTATTTTCCATTTTAGAGAATATGTATCTACACCTGAATTCCATTTTGGAAAACATTTCGTTTGAATGTGATTTTTATATATCTAATAATTAGATATATGAAAAACATTTTGGGAAACTTTCTATTTTTGTTGATAAAAACTAATTATTATTATTGGAATATAGGAAATAATTAGCTAACATTGTACTCCGATTTCATCGGACTATTTTATAATCGCAAAACACTTATACTAATCTTTTTAGGAAATACTTTATCGTGGGAACAAAAACATTTACTGCAGAAGAAATAAAAGAGTCAACTCTTAAATATTTCAAAGGTGATGATCTGGCAACGAAGGTTTGGGCAACTAAATATGCGCTCAAAGATTCATTCGGTAATACTTATGAATTAAATCCAGATGATATGCATCGTCGATTGGCTAAAGAAATAGCCAGAGTAGAAAAGAAATATCCAAATCCATTGTCGGAAGATGAGCTTTTCGAATTATTTCGGGATTTTAAATATATAGTTCCTCAGGGAAGTCCAATGACTGGCATTGGAAATGAATATCAGGTTGCTTCGCTTTCCAATTGTTTTGTAATTGGTTTTGATGGCGATTCTGATTCTTATGGAGCTATCATCAAAATAGATGAAGAACAAGTTCAGCTAATGAAACGTCGTGGTGGAGTTGGTCATGATCTTTCACATATTCGTCCTAAAGGTTCACCGGTTAAGAATTCAGCTTTAACGTCAACCGGGATTGTTCCTTTTATGGAGCGTTACTCGAATTCAACGAGAGAAGTGGCACAAGATGGAAGACGTGGTGCATTGATGCTTAGTGTATCAATCAAGCATCCCGATTCGGAGAATTTCATTGATGCGAAAATGGAGTCGGGAAAAGTTACAGGAGCTAATATTTCCGTAAAACTGCATGACGATTTTATGGAAGCAGCCATAAGTAATCAACCGTTCACACAGCAATATCCGATTCAATCGAAAACCCCATGGTTTAAAAAAGAGGTTGATGCTAATGCAATTTGGAAAAAGATCGTTCACAACGCATGGAAATCAGCTGAACCAGGAATTCTTTTTTGGGATACTATTATTCGCGAATCGGTTCCCGATTGTTATGCTGATTTGGGATATAGAACAATTTCGACAAATCCTTGTGGTGAAATTCCACTTTGTCCTTATGATAGCTGTCGTTTATTGGCTATAAATCTATATTCATATATCAATAATCCGTTTACACCTCAGGCTTCATTTGACTTTGAGCTTTTCCATAAGCATGTGGGCTTAGCTCAGCGTATAATGGATGATATTATCGACCTTGAAATGGAGAAGATTGACAAGATTATAGCCAAGATAGAGTCAGATCCGGAAGATAATGCTATCAAAAATACAGAATTCCAACTTTGGGAAAAAATCAAGACAAAAACTTCGCAAGGGCGTAGAACGGGTGTTGGTACAACTGCCGAAGGGGATATGTTAGCTGCTTTGGGGTATCGTTATGGAACTGATGAAGCAACAGACTTTTCAGAAAAAGTTCATAAAGCTGTAGCTTTGGCCGCGTATGGTTCGTCTGTTACAATGGCAAAAGAACGTGGAGCATTTTCTGTTTACGATGCAAAACGCGAAGAAAATAATCCTTACATTCAGCGTTTGCGCGAAGCAGATCCTGCTCTTTATAAAGAGATGGTGAAATATGGTCGTCGAAATATTGCTTGTTTGACTATAGCTCCTACCGGGACTACAAGTATTATGACTCAGACAACTTCAGGAGTTGAACCCGTATTTATGCCAGTTTACACAAGACGGCGCAAAGTGAATCCAAATGATAAAAATGTCAGAGTTGATTTTGTTGATGAAAACGGTGATTCGTGGGAAGAATATGTTGTATTCCATCATAAGTTTGCTACATGGATGGAAGCTAATAATTACTCTACAACTAAACATTACACTAAAGATGAAGTTGACGAAATTGTAGCAAAGTCTCCATACTACAAAGCAACTGCCAATGATGTCGACTGGCTTAAGAAGGTTCAGATGCAAGGTCGAATTCAGAAGTGGGTTGATCATTCTATTAGCGTTACAATTAATCTGCCTGCTGATGCAACGGAGGAGCTGGTTGGCAAGTTGTATGAAGAAGCTTGGCGCTGTGGTTGTAAAGGTGTAACAGTATATAGAGATGGATCGCGTGCGGGTGTACTTGTTGCTGTGACTGATAAGAAAGAAGAGAAAAAAGAAGAAAAGAAAGACGAGAAAAAGGAAACCTGTTTCTGCTATGAAGGTGAACATGTTGTCAGACCAAAGGAGTTGGACTGTGACATTGTTCGGTTTCAGAATGCTAAAGATAAATGGATTGCATTTGTAGGTTTGTCAAGCAACGGTCGTCCATATGAAATCTTTACGGGGTTGGCCGATGATGAGGAAGGTATATTGCTTCCAAAAACGGTAACTCAGGGAAGAATCATCAAAACAGTTGATGAAATGGGCAATAAACGCTATGATTTTCAATTTGTAAACAAGCGTGGTTATAAAACAACAGTTGAAGGATTGTCGCATAAATTTGATAAGGAGTTTTGGAACTATGCCAAACTTATTTCAGGTGTGCTTCGCTATGGAATGCCTATAGATCAGGTTATCAAGCTTGTGTCGGGTCTTCAATTGGATAGTGAATCTATAAACACCTGGAAAGTAGGCGTTGAGCGTGCATTGAAGAAGTATATTCCGGATGGAACTCAAATAAAAGAGCAACCTTGCCCTGAGTGTGGTCAAAAAACACTCGTTTATCAGGAAGGATGTTTAAAATGTAGCAGTTGTGGTTATTCCAGATGCGGATGATTATTTCATTGAATTGATATACAACAAAAAAAAACGAGTCTCTTTTGGGGCTCGTTTTTTTGTGTATATGTAATTTGAATCATTTCATTAAAGCGTGGAAAGTTTTCTTGCCTTTTAAATAGAACTCAACAACAATGCTTTTCTGAAATATATCAGATTGGTTGTCTGATGTTGAGTATAAAATATTTTCTTTGCGCTTTTCTTCGAAGCTCGGTCTCATTCGCTTGAAATCAGCCCGGGCCTTGAATACGCTTATTGCATTTTTAGGTTTTCCTGTCGCAAATAATTGCAGAGCTGCGAGGTAGTCAAATATAAAACGCCAAAACATAGTTTTCTTCAAAAGCTTTGCCGGAAGGTTTTTGTAAAGCATTAATAAATTATTGCGGAAATTCAAATAGGTTTTATGTGGGCTTTCTGCGCTCAACGTGCCACCTCCAATGTGAAAAACGGTACTTTCCGGAACACAGACAATTCGATAAGCTCTGCTTTTTAATCGCCAACACAAATCAATTTCCTCCATATGAGCAAAAAAAAGATCATCCAACCCTCCTACTTTCCAATAAACGCTTGAACGTACAACAAAGCAAGCTCCAGTAGCCCAAAAAACATCTGCAATCTTGTCGTATTGGCCGTTGTCTTCTTCAGCTACACCTAAAATACGTCCCCTGCAAAATGGAAAGCCGAAGCGATCAATATATCCGCCTGCAGCGCCGGCATGTTCAAAGTGTGTGCGCTTGACAAAAGAATGAATTTTAGGTTGGCAAGCGGCCACATCTTTGTGTTCATTCATGTAGGTAATCAATGGCGTTAACCACCCGGGGGTAACTTCGATATCGGAATTCAGTAAAATATAATATTCGGCATCAATTTGCGCCAGAGCTTCATTGTAGCCGCCTGCAAATCCATAGTTTTTATTTAAAACAATGGTTCGTATACTCGGAAACTTGTCTTTAAGCAATATTAAAGAAGAGTCTGTTGACGCATTGTCGGCAACAATAATCTCAGTGTCTGAAGTCGTTGTGTTTTCAATAAGGATAGGCAGAAATTGCTCTAAATATTTTTCTCCATTCCAGTTTAGAATAACAATGGCTGTAGTCATAGGTGATTTTGTAAGATTAGAGATGAATTGTGTTTAATATAAATCTGTTAGATGTTTTGAGTTTCTTTGTGTTTGAATTTCCACCGCCTATGCGACCAAAGCCAATACGCGGGCGCTTCCTGAATTGTGTTTTCCAATAACTTCATGTATTTGTCTGTTATTTCATATTCGGCAGTTTCAGAGGGATTTAATGAAACAGGAATAAGTGTACATGTATAGTAACCTCGCTTGATTCTTTTAATTTCAGCATAAAAAACCGGATAATTAAACTTGCGGGCCAATTGTTCCGTGCCGGTTAAAGTTGGTGTCTGCTGATTTAAAAATTCAGTCCAGTGATGTATCTTTTTTTCAGCGGGAGTTTGATCGGAGATCATCCAATAGATCCCTTGTTTGCCTTCGCTCCGAGCTTTTACCATTGAGCGTAGCAAATCTCTTTTTTCAACATTGACTCCACCGTATTTGGATCTTAATTGATACATAAGCTTATCGAATCGCTCATTTGATAATTGCTTGTATATTTGATATGAAGGCATCTCTTCGGGTGTGAATAGCGGAAAATTACGACCCCACTCCCAGTTTCCATAATGTGCAGTCATAACCATAATGCCTTTTCCATTTTTGTATTGTTCTTGTAGTTTGTCTACACCCACAAAAATAAATCGTCGCTTACTTTCGGCGTCAGAAAAATGTATTTCATGAATGCTTTCTACAAATAAATCGCAAAAGAAACGGTAGTAGCTGCGCTCTATTTTTCGTAATTCATTTTTTGTTTTGTCTGGAAATGAATTCTCTAAATTGGTTCTTACAACAGATTTACGATATCCAACGATATAGTAAACGACAGGATAAAATAAATCGGATAGAAGGTAGAGAATTCGCAATGGAAGCAAAGCAAAAATCCACCCTAAAGTATATAGCGGGTAAAACATAAAGGCTCTTTTATTTTATTTGGCAAATGATCTCTTTATCGAAGCGAAGGCTAGGTGTATATTAAAAAAAACACCAAGCTTTTTGTAATTGCTTTGGTGTTTTCTTTGTTTTGTATAATAAATTGCCATTGATTTAAAATGGTAATTTCGAGCAATTAAATTTCTTCTGTATAGATGCCAAGTGATTTGCCATACTCATACTCGCCATCTAAAATAAGCTGAACATCATCTTCGCTTAATTCAATTTTGTCTTTCTTAGAACATTTTAGAATGAAGTTAAACATTTCTTCTTCGTCGATGCTTGCTTCTTCAGTTGAATCTTCGTCGATCAAACCGTTTTCATCGTAAAATTCATACACAACATCTAAAACATATTCTACTTTTTCATCATTGATGCGTTCTTTTGCTTCTTTTGGAATAAAATTGAGGATGAATTTTACGGCATCATCTTCGTCGTATACCAATAAATCGTCTTCTTGTGTTTTCATAATGAGTTGTTTTTTTTATTCAAATTAGGTGAGATGTCTATTGCACCCCAAAGATAGATTATTTTTTTTATAGCAGGTTCTTATTCTTTCTTTTTTTCGATAAAACAACATATTGATTTGTATTGTCAAAACAAAATAAAAAGGACTTATCGAATTACATCGATAAGTCCTTTTCTGTGTCGGGGTAGCGGGATTCGAACCCACGACCCCCTGCTCCCAAAGCAGGTGCGCTAACCGGACTGCGCTACACCCCGAGTATTTTTTTTGAAATATATTGCGTTTTGAAGTGCAATAGTGTTTCTCAAAAGCGAGTGCAAAGATACGTGCTTTTTCGGAAATAACAAACTATTTGTTGTATTTTTGTTGAGAAAATAATAAAAAAAATCCTCGTAGAACTCAACACCCTATAAAACAAATATTTAAAAATGGCAGGTATTTATATTCATATTCCCTTTTGTAAAAAGAAATGTACCTATTGCGATTTCTATACCGAAGTAGCTCCTAAATTAATTCCCGCTTTAATTGATTCCATCGTAAAAGAGCTCGAAATTCGCAGAGATTATTTGCAGAATGAGCCAATTCAGACTATCTATTTTGGTGGAGGAACGCCAAGCATCCTGAATACTGATCAGTTTCAACAGATTTTTGATGCTATCAATACCGGCTATTCTGTGGATATAAACGCAGAAGTCACTTTCGAAGCTAATCCGGACGATTTGACTGTTGAGTTTCTCGATTCTATACGCTCGCTTCCATTTAATCGAATCAGTATAGGTATTCAATCTTTCAATGACGAGGATCTAAAGAGGATCAATCGTCGGCATTCGGGCCAGCAGGCCATTAATGCTGTTAAGGACTCACAAAATGCAGGATTTGATAATATAAGCATTGATTTGATATATGGCTTACCTTTTCAGACTCTCACCGATTGGGAGCAACAACTAAATACAGCTTTAGGTCTTAACGTGCAACATATTTCGGCCTATGGACTGACTTACGAAGAAGGTACAGCACTGTGGAAGCAACGCGAAAAAGGAAAAGTCAAACCTGTAGAGGATGACATAATGAATGAAATGTATTTATTGTTGGTTAAGAAAACGAAAGAAAAGGGTTTCGAAGCTTACGAAATATCTAACTTTGCCACTCAGGGCTTCCGTTCCCGACATAATTCATCTTACTGGAAACAATCTGCATACCTCGGGATAGGCCCTTCGGCTCACTCTTACGATTTAAACTCCAGGCAGTGGAATGTGGCATCGATCGCTAAATATATTGAGGCTATAGAGCATAAGACCCTTCTGTTCGAACGGGAGGAACTGACGCTCTTTGATCGGTACAACGATTATGTGATGGTTTCTTTGCGAACTTTGGAGGGTATAGACCTCCAACTCTTAGAGCAAAAGTTCGGATCGGAGCTACGGCAATATTGTTACGAAAATATTAAATCATTTATAGATAGCAACAACGTGATTTTAGCCAACGACAGATTGCGTTTAACGGACGAAGGGATAATGATTTCCAATCAAATTTTAATCCAGCTTATGCAAGTATAGTTTTAAAAAAAATCGTACTTTTGTGACTTAATATTTCAATGTTATTTATGGAAAAGATGAATCAGAAAAGCAATTTTCGTATAAAATTCAGACGTGCGTTTTGGGGATTATTTGCATTTGGAATCCTTTGCTTAGCTTTAATGTTTTTATTTATCAATCTGGGTTGGATTGGTTACCTCCCTCCTATTGATGAGCTGCAGAACCCAAAGAATAAATATGCGACTGAAGTATACTCATCTGATTTACAAGTTTTAGGTGGCTACTTTTATAGTAAACAAAATCGTGTTGGAGTTCATTACAATGAAATATCCAAAAACGTTGTCAATGCTTTGGTGGCTACAGAAGATGTTCGGTTTTATGACCACTCGGGTGTTGATGGGCGTGCAGTGACACGTGCAGTGGTGCTTACGGGAATCTTTCACCGCAAGAATTCGGGAGGAGGAAGTACCATTACTCAGCAGCTTGCCAAACAGCTCTACTCTCCACAAGTTAATAACCTTATAGAACGTGCGTTGCAAAAGCCTATTGAATGGGTGATTGCCTTTAAACTGGAACGACTGTATACCAAAGAAGAAATTCTGGCCATGTACCTCAATCAGTTCGACTTTTTGAACAATGCCGTTGGAATAAAGTCGGCTGCCCGGATTTACTTCAGCAAATCGCCGGCTAATCTGAAAATTGAAGAAGCAGCCACTTTGGTTGGTATGTGTAAGAACCCTTCTTACTTTAATCCGGTGAGGTATAACCAACGGACGCTCGAACGCCGGAATGTGGTGCTGAATCAAATGCGGAAAGCTGATTTTATAACCCGTGAGCAGTTTGATTCTTTAAAAGCAATTCCACTTACATTAAAATATCAGAAAGTAGACCACAAATTGGGTCTGGCTGCCTATTTCAGAGAGTACCTTCGTATAATGCTTACGGCTAAAGAACCTAACCGGAGCGATTATGCCAGCTGGCAACAAGGCAAATACGAAGAAGACCGGAAAGCCTGGGATACAAATCCTTTGTATGGATTCTGTAACAAAAACAGAAAAGCAGATGGTACTCCGTACAATATCTACACGGATGGTTTGAAGATATACACAACTATAGACTCGCGCATGCAACGATATGCCGAGGATGCTGTAGAGGAGCATATGCAATCGATTCAAAAAACATTCTTTAATGAAAAGAGAAACCGAAGTTATGCTCCGTTTTCGCGCAGTATGAAGCAGGAAGATATTGATGCTACTTTGAAGCGCAGTATGAAGCAATCGGACCGGTATATGCGCATGAAGGCCGAAGGGCACTCGGAATCTGACATTGAAAAGGTGTTCAATAAGAAAATTGAGATGCAGGCATTTACTTATAAGGGAGATGTTGATACGATTATGTCGCCTATGGACTCTATACGCTATCATAAATTCTTCTTACGTTGTGGAATGATGTCGATGAATCCGCATACGGGTGATGTGAAAGCCTACGTTGGCGGTCCTGATTTTTCGCAGTTCCAGTACGACATGGTGAATGCCGGTAGGCGTCAGGTGGGTTCTACTGTGAAGCCTTATCTGTATACGCTGGCTATGGAAGAAGGTATGTGGCCTTGTGATAAAACTACCTGGCAACCTATAACGCTGAAGGATGGCAACGGTAGATCGTGGTCGCCCAAGACTACAACAAAGAATAAGACTGTTGGCGACATTGTTTCATTGCGCTGGGGGTTGTCGAACTCCGACAACTGGATTTCGGCTTATCTGATGAGTTTGTTCTCGCCCGAAGCCATGGTCAAACTGATGCGATCGTTTGGTATTAGTGGTCACTTAGATCCGGTGGTTTCGTTATGTTTGGGTATTTGCGATATATCGGTAGCCGAAATGGTTGATGCTTACACGGCTTTCCCCAACAAAGGAATCCGCGTGGAACCGATGTATGTGACCCGCATTGAAGATTCTAACGGTAACGTGATTGGTAAGTTTACTCCTCAGATGCACGAAATATTCAGCGAATCGACAGCCTACAAAATGATTTACATGATGCGTGCCGTGGTTGACGGTGGTACGGGTCAAAGAATTCGGAGCAAGTATGGACTGATGATGCCTATGGGTGGTAAAACCGGTACAACTCAGAACAATTCCGACGGTTGGTTTATGGGATACACTCCGTCGCTCGTGTCGGGTGTATGGGTTGGCGGCGAAGACCGTTCTATCCACTTCGACAATATCGGTCAGGGACAAGGAGCCAGTATGGCACTGCCAATATGGGCATTGTACATGAAAAAAGTGTTGGCAGATAAAGAATTGGGATACTCGGCAACCGAACAATTTGATGTTCCGAGCTCATTCAATGCCAACTCGGGTTGCGAAGCAAATGCATTTGAATAATTAATCATTTAATATTTTTCGTCTTGAAAAAAGTATTATTTATAACTGCTTGTCTTTTGTGTCAGGGATTTGCTATGGCGCAATGGAATACGGATCGTATTCTGGATATTGGCCAAAATGCCTTGTATTTCGAAGACTATGTATTGTCTATACAGTACTTTAATCAAGTGATCAGAATAAAGCCGTATCTGGCCGAACCCTATCTGAACAGAGCAATTGCCAAAATACAGTTGGGCGATTATCAGGGAGCCGATGAGGATTGTTCGGAAGCCATTAGCCGGAATCCTTTTTTACCTCAGGCCTATTATGCCCGGGGGTTTGCCCGGCGAAAAATGAGCTATTTTACCGAAGCTATTGCCGACTTTACAAAAGCATTGGAATTTAGTCCGAATAACCTGAACCTGCTGATGAGTCGTATGGATGCGCGTGCCGGCAACAAAGATTATCAGGGGGCAATGACCGATTTGGAAACTTACTCGAAGCTGAATCCGAAAAACACGACGTTGCTTTACGAAAAAGGCCGTTTACAACTGGAGATGAAGGATACGCTGAGTGCCGAAAAAACCTTTGGTCAGTTTATTCTGAAGGACAGCACAAACAGCCTCAGTTGGAGTTCCAGGGCTTTTCTTCGCATGCAACGGAACGACAAAGACGGTGCGCTGAAGGATTATTCGCAAGCCATAAAGCTTAAATCGACTTTTGCCGGCGACTATATCAACCGCGGTATTATTAACGTGGAGAAGAAAAATTACAATCAGGCACTGAGTGATTACGACCAGGCTGTGAAACTCGACAAAAATGATGCACTGGTGTATTATAACCGGGGCTTGCTCAGGGCCAATTTGGGCGATAATAATAACGCTTTGTCCGATTTGACCATGGTTTTGAAGCTCGACTCCAGCAATACGGAAGCTATGCTGCGAAAGGCCATGCTGGAACAAACCATCGGGAGCTACCGCAGTGCAATAAGAGATTACAAAATCATTCTTACCCGATACAAGTACTTTATACCGGCCTATATAGGCATTGCCGAAGCCGAAGAGGCCTTGGGTAATCAGAAAATTGGTTATCAGTACCGACAAATGGCCGGTAATATTGAGAAAAACAAAGACTATATTAACCGGAAGAATAAACAAATACTTCAGGCCACCAATAAGCTGGCTGCCAATTCGCAAAAAAGTTCCAACAGCCGGAAAACAGAGTTGTTTAACCGCTTTGCTGCTCAGAATATTGATGACACGGAAGCCGAATCGAAATATGCCGATGCAACGCGGGGTGCTGTGCAGGATAAATACACCGATGTGGTGAACGAAAAGAGTTTTGTGCTGACCTATTATTCGAAAATAGACGAAATCCGACATACCAATTTGTATTATCCTGCTTTGGAACAATATAATAAGCAAAACAAGTTAAGCTCCGTTCTGAAAATAACCAACAACGAAATAGCACTTACTGCCGAATTGATAAGCAGCCATTTCGAAGCTATCAATCAATTATCGTCGAAGCTATCGGGCGATGTAAGCAATGCCGACATTTACTTTAACCGGGCGTTGGAGTTTGCCATGGTTCAGGATTTTAATAGTGCTATCGAAGATTTAAACAAGGTTATCGAACTCCGGCCTAACTTTATGCTGGCTTATTTCTGTCGTGCCACCATCAGATACAAACTGGTTGATTATACTAAAAATGCCAATACGGATCCGGGTAATGCGCTGGCCGAAAAAGCGAAAAAAGCGGCTACCGATCAGCAATATTTGTTCGATCTGGACAAGGTAATGCAAGATTACGATAAGGTGAATGAGCTTAATCCTGACTTTGAGTTTTCGTACTTCAACAAAGCCAATATCTTATGCTCCAAAAAAGAGTTTCAACCTGCTATTTTGAATTATACCAAATGTATAGAAATAGATCGGGATTTTGCCGAAGCGTACTTTAACCGCGGACTGACCTATCTGTTTATAGGCGAAGATACCAAGGGCCTGGCCGACCTGAGTAAAGCCGGCGAACTGGGCATTTACAGAGCTTATAATCTGATTCAACGATTTAAGAAATAGGTTGTTTTCAAATAAGCTATTTTATCCCCGGCATTAGAACAGTTCTCTCCCCTCGGAGAGAACTGTTCTCTCCGAAGCAAGAGAGCCTCTCTCTCCCCTCGGAGAGAGAGGTTCTAATGTGAAAATAACTCTCATATATACCAGAGACCTATTCTCTGTTCTATATGAGAGTTATTTTATTATATAGGGTCTGCTGAAAAACTCAGGCAGTCATTTCTAAATTAGATTACGGTGCTTCCGTCAAGCCGGAAGCACCGTAATATCAACTGCAAAGAAAATAAGAGGATAGTTGCAAAAATCTTGCATGTTGAAAAACTAAATGTAATTATATTGAATTTACATATAATGAGTTAGTCGTTTTTCAGCAAACCCTATATAAAGTTGGTTGATTAATATACATCTATGGCATCAGACCGATACCGAAAGCGTTTTATCAAAAGTACATGTTCTGGGTTGTTTCAATAAATTTCCTCCGGAATATTGGGTTACCACCTTGAGCGTATAAGTTCCGGCAGGTAATGCAGGTATCATGGTAATAATGGTAGCAGGTTTGTTTTGAACCACCACCTGTGCCTTTAGTGCTTGCCCCGAAGCAGGTACAAACCACAAACCGCACTCGGCATCGTCGCCTGCAATTTTAATATTATTTCCAAATAATTCAACAACACCGTTGGGTGTGAGCACGTCATTTATTTTGCCTGACACGCTGTCTTTCACCTCCAGTATCTGAGGCAGAGGATTCACAGCCGTGGTTTTTTCCAGCGCAATATTGCCTTCCAGCGCACGCAGCAACGTACCTTTTGTTATATTGATGTTTAGTTTGTGGCGTGTAGGATCAAAGGTATCCAGCGGCCCTTCAAATACGCCCGAAATAGAAAATGAGGTAGAAATCAGCGGTGTATTGATTGTACTACCTTCGTTGGTAATGTCTACCACAGTTTCCTGGATGGCATTAACCACAGCTCCCACATCTGTTTTGGTAAGTGATGTGCCACGTTTCAGCAAATGGGCAATAACTGCGTCCATAGCGTAACTACTCAATGGCTGTACCACGGCCATATAATCATCGGTACGTTCTGTGAGCAAATTTTCAATTAATGAATACTTCAGCATAATAATTAGAATTAAATGTTTTTTTTTATATGAAATATCGGTTGCAAATATATTTTTTTTGTTTCAAATAAACAAGCAATATGTTGTAGAACATAAAAACCCTATTGCTCAGTAAGCGCAATAGGGTTTAGAGATGCTTTGGAGAAGCTTTTTTTATAACCGAATGGCAAATTTCTTAAGCCGGGTATCCAGCATATGAGCAGGTATAATCTGTTTGATACATTCAGCCACAGCATTGATCACCCCTTCGCGCACAAAGTCGTGGCGAATGACGATGGAAATCTCGCGGGTTGCTTCGGGGTTTACCACACTTCGCAAATTCAGCTTCTGACTTTCGCTCAACAACTCGATATGAAGCTCGGGGATAACGGTATATCCACCATTCAAATCCACAATTTTTACCAGGGTATCAATGCTTCCGGCTTCGTATGTAGAGGCTTGTACCGGTTTTTCGTGGCAGAAATTAAACACCTGGTTGCGCAGACAATGTCCTTCTTCGAGCACCCACAGCTTGTCGAGTGGCATGTCGTTGGCCGATAGTTCGGTGCGCTCGTATATGGGTTCGGTGGGCGAAATATAGGCCGCAAACTTTTCGTAATACAGCGGTATTTCCAAAATCTTGGGGTCGTTGAGCGGGGTGGAAAGTATGGCCATATCAATCTCGGCTATACGCAGTTTTTCAATGATGGTGTCGGTGTGCATTTCGCTTATTTTAAGCGAAAGTTCGGGGTACAACTGCTTGAACGAAGCAATAAACCGGGGCAACAAATAGGGTGCAATGGTAGGAATGATAGCCAGATGAAGCGTCCCGGTGAGTTCTTCTTTGGTACTTTTAATACTCTCTTTCAGCTGATTTGCCTGATAAATAATTACCTGAGCCTGACTGATAATCTGCTTACCTATTTCGGTAGTTTCTATCGGTTGTCGCGACCGGTCAAATATCTTACAATCAAGTTCTTCTTCCAGTTTTTGAACCATCGCACTCAAAGTAGGTTGAGTAACACCGCACAGCTCGGCTGCGCGCACAAAATGGCGGGTTTTCTCCAACGCCAATACATATTCCAGTTGTTGTAAAGTCATACTATATAGTCATTATGAATATCCACTTTGTTACCTAAAATAATATCGATAGATATTATCTTTTGTGGACTTCAAAAATGATTCACCACAAAAGTCACAAAAGATACACAAAAGCAGATAATGAAAATTTTGAGCTATATATCGTCTGCATTTTCAAAGGAACAAAAGCTAAGTTTTTATTTCATAAAAACTTTTGTGTGACTTTTGTGCCTTTTGTGGTGTTATCTTTTGAATAAGTAAAATAAAGGATAATCGTATAGTTATTTTCTATGCAAAGGTAATAAATATATAGATAACTATGGAAGAATAGTTGTTGGAAATCCGTAAAGAATGAGAGCCTTGTAACTCCTGAGTGGATGCCATGAGATAGTTCCGCCCCAAACCCCTAACGGGGCTTGAGGTTAGTTTCGACTCCTAGAAGCGGTACGTGTAACCAGTAAAATCACGCATACCACTCTTTAAGTCCCCTTTAGGGGATTTAGGGGCAGCGACAAACGGGAGATTATTAGGGGCAGCGACAGAGATTATTAGGGGCGGAATGATCAAAATAATTCAAATTTCTTCTCCGTAGTACATTCACATTAACCTTGTTTATCCCCTACGGGGAATTGGTTGTATCTGTTTTCGTTTTCTATTGATATGTATTCCCTACGGGAAATAGCTCATTACAAATAGAATGTGTATAGGTGAAATTCCTGATTCACATTGTTCTTTTGTAAGTGCTTGTCATGATTTAGTTTATCTATCCTATCCGCCCCAAACCCCTAAAGGGGCTTGAAGTTAGTTTTGACTCCTAAAAGTGGTAACAAGTAAAGTTTCGCATACCACTCTTTAAGTCCCCTTTAGGGGATTTAGGGGCAGTGACAGAGATTAATTAGGGGCGGAATGATCAAATAATTCAAATTTCTATCCTATCCGCCCCAAACCCCTAAAGGGGCTTGAAGTTAGTTTTGGCTCCTAAAAGTGGTAACCAGTAAAATCCTGCATACCAATCTTTAATCTTCAGCTCTCGTAACTTGTAACTTGTAACTCGTAACTATCCAATTCTTGCTAAATCAGAAAAAAACAGCAAATAATTTAATTCTGATTTCCCGATAACCGGTTCTACCCTAAGTTCTGTATCTTTGCATATCATTCATATTCAAATACAACCATGAAAAAGAAATTCCTAGTATCGTCATTGTTTTTAGTCTGCATATCGGTGTCGTTTACACAAGCTCAGCTGCTTTGGAAAGTGAGCGGAAACGGACTAAAGCATCCCTCCTACCTCTTTGCCACACACAATCTGGTTTCCATTGACTACCTCGACAGCGTGCCCGAATTGTTCAAAGCGTTTAATGAAACCAATACCGTGGTGGCCGAAATGGTGATGAATAATATTGATGCTACCGCCAAAATACAGCAAGCCGCATTGCTTCCAAACCATATCAAAGTGAAGGATTTGATGAATGACGAACATTATAAACTGGTGGATACCGAACTAAAATCGACCATGAAGCTAGGTTTAAAAGAGTTGGCCATGATGAATCCGTCTTTAATACGTACCTTGTATGAGATGGAACTCTATAAGAAACGTACCGGTTTTACCGAAGATAAACAATCGGTGTCGTACTTCCAACTGGTAGCTGCCGATAAGGACAAAAGAGTAGTAGGATTTGAAACTATGGATCAGCAGATTAAGAACCTGTTTGGCGCTGGTAGTTTCGAACGGCAAGCCGATATACTGGTGCAAACCGTGCAGCACAAAGACAGCATACTGGCCGATATGATACATCAGATAAAATTGTACAAAGCCGGCAAACTGGAGGAATTGGTTCAACTGGCAAAAGGAAAAAGCAGCATGACCAGCATAACTACAGAAGAATATACCCGGCAGGTGGACAACCGCACAGCCGACTGGATGACCAAACTACCTGCTCTGATGAAAGAATCGTCATGTTTTATTACGCTCGATGCCATTCATTTGGGAGGTAAAACCGGATTAATACAATTGTTGGAAAAAGCCGGATACAAAGTAAAAGCAGAGAAGCGATAAGAGAAGCGTTTGAAAATCACCTTTTCCAAAGTTTTAAACTTTGGAAAAGGTAAGTAACCTGTAACTATTTCCTCGTAACTCGTAACTACTATCAAAATATCTTACGGTAGATATGGCAGTACGGAGTTCCTTGTTTTTTGTCGTAATATTCCTGATGGTAATCTTCGGCTTTCCAGAATTCCGGTGCAGGGTGCAAAGCTGTAGCTACTTTATACCCCTTGTCCGATAAAATACCGATGTACTTTTCGGCTATCTGTTTTTGCGATTCGGAGGTATAAAAAATAACCGAACGATACTGGTCGCCTATATCCGGTCCCTGCCCTCCTACTTGTGTAAAGTCATGTGTTTCGAAATACAACTTTATCATGTTTTCGTACGAAGTCTTACTATTGTCAAAAACCACTTCGGTAGTTTCTACATGTCCGGTTTCGCCGGTACACACTTCTTTGTAGGTTGGATTTTTTGTATGCCCACCCATGTATCCCACTGTGGTTGAAATTACTCCCGCGGCTTTCATGAAATGATATTGTGTTCCCCAAAAGCAACCCGAAGCAAAGTAAGCGGTTTCATGATGATCGCCTGAGATTGCCGTATTTTCGTCGGCCGGAATAAATTTCATGGATATCGAATTCACGCAGTGTCTCGTGTTCTTCTTTGTAAATCCTTCCCCCTGGAAAACATGACCCAGATGACCACCACAGTTGGTACACACAATTTCGATTCGCTGACCATCGGCATCGGGAATGTGTTTTACTGCTCCGGCAATTTCGTCATCAAAACTTGGCCAGCCGCAGTGCGACTCAAATTTATCTTCAGACCGGTAAAGGGCTGCACCACATTGTTTGCAAACGTAAGTACCCTGAGCTTTATTGTCAAGATATTCGCCCGTAAAGGGTCTTTCGGTAGCCTTATGCAATATAACGGCTTGTTCTTCGGGAGTTAATGAATTGTATTTCATCTTCTTTATTTGTTGAGTACATGCTGTCTGACTTACAGAGAGCAGGACGGTGATTAATATAAATAGATTTGTTTTCATTGGGTATGTGTTTCTGATGTAGACTTATAAACAGATGAAAACAATCTTTGTTCGTTGAAACAGCAAACGCCTTTGAAATAAAGGCGTTTGAATAAAGATATATCGGGCTAAACGATTAGCGCAGACGATCGAGCGATTTCACCAGATTCTCATCCTTGCCTATAGCACCTATGGCCAAAAAGTTTAGAATGAGATTAATAATAGGCAAAACAGCTGCAATATGCAAATGCCAGTCGGCTTGCAAACGGACACATGCCGGCCATAAGTAGCTTAATAAAACCAGATAGTAACCCACCATGAAAATCATATTGATAACCGAAAGCCGTATCTGCTTTACTCTGTTTTTATAAGAAAAGATAGTTATCAAAGCAATGATCGGTACTACCGCCGTGATTGTCATTAACCCCCAGGTGTTCGACTCTAAGGTGTTACCCGTAGGTTTAATCAGCGATATACCTTTGAAATCGACAAGGTAATTCAGGTTTGTTGCATGGCTGATCAGGTCGGCAACCGGTGTGAACATGATGAACCCCGATATAATAACGATCAATAATAAATAAACTGTTTGAATTCTTTGTATCATAAATTATTTAGTTTGTTTTTTCCACTGTGAATTTCGAACCTCATAAATACGTTCAATAATGTCCACCACTTTTAATCCTTCAAGTACATTGGTGGTTATAGTACCTTTGTCATTAAGCTTTTCTATTACATTTTCAATCACATAATGATGATTCTGAGCAGAGCCTTTGTATAATCCGTAATCATTAGGCGGATTGGAGGGCGCAAGTTCAGGCATCACATAGTCTTTTATATGGCAATATCTAACGGTGTTCATATATTGTCCGGCTACTTTTACCGTGCCTTTTTCTCCAATGATGGTAATGCTGCTTTCCAGGTTTGTATCCCACACAGCTGTGGAATAATTCATACTCCCCATTCCACCGTTGATAAAGTCGAAAGTGACAATGCCACTATCTTCGAAATCGGTTAAGGTCTGATGACTGAAATCGCCAAAGTTACCATGTATATTCTTTATGTCGCCAAATAACCAATACATAATATCGATAAAGTGCGAAAATTGAGTGAATAAGGTACCACCATCCAACTTAGCATCGCCGTGCCAGGTCTTTTTATTATAATAGCGCTCGTCGCGATTCCAAAAACAATCCAGCTTTACCATATAGATATTGCCAAGTGTGTTGTTGTCAATCAGCTGTTTCAACCATACCGAAGGTGGTGAATAACGGTTTTGCATAACGCTGAATACGTGGCGCGACATTTCCAGCGACTTAAACAGAATTTTCTCTGCATCAAGTTTAGTCAGTGCTATTGGTTTTTCGAGCACCACATGTTTTTTAGCAGCTAATGCCTTGATGGCATATTCCGCATGGTAACCGTTTGGTGTACAAATATTGATTACGTCAATATCCAGATCGGCAGCCAATAGTTCATTATAATCACGAAAGTAGAGCTCCTGTGTATCGGTCAACCCCAGTTCTTCTTTTGATAACACGTCGCATATAGCCACCAATTCAGCATCCGGATTGAGTCGAATCATTTCTGCATGGCGCTTGCCTATATGTCCCTGTCCTATTACTGCAAATTTAATCATCAGATAATATGCTCTAATTTCTTATTTTACTCTTTTTACTTCTCCGTTTTCCAACTCATACTCTTGTCCGGTTTCCGGGCAAACAGCTTTGTTTTGACTGGAAAACTGAAGTTTAAGTCCATTCTCACTTACCCAGCCCGTTTGTTTGGCCGGATTGCCTACAACTAAAGCATAAGGTTTCACCGGTTTGGTAATCACTGCTCCGGCACCTATCATGGCATATTTGCCAATTTCATTTCCGCAAACCACGGTAGCGTTGGCACCTATACTTGCACCTTTACGAACAACTGTTTGTGCATATTCATTTTTTCGGTTCACATGACTGCGAGGATTAATCACATTGGTAAAAACCATAGAAGGACCCAAAAAAACATCATCTTCGCAGATCACCCCCGTGTATACCGACACATTATTTTGAATCTTTACATTGCTACCAAGCTTAACAGCAGGCGAAATTACTACATTTTGCCCGATATTACAAGCTTCGCCAATGACACAGCCCGACATAATATGCGAGAAATGCCATATTTTGGTATCACTTCCTATTTCGCAATCCGGATCAATGACGGCTGTTGGGTGTGCAAAGTAGTTCATCTTATTTTGTTGAATGGTTAGTTTTAAAGAGGTGTTAGTGCTGCTCCGTATATTCCAAAACAGTCTGGGTTATATAAGCCAGTTGCTCTTCGGTCAACTCGGTATGCATGGGTAAAGATAATACACAGGCACAGAGCTTTTCGGCAACCGGAAAGTCTCCGGCTTTGTAACGGTCATCCTGATAAGCCTTTTGCAAATGTAACGGAACCGGATAATACACCATAGCCGGAATACCTTTATCTTCCAGATACTTTTGTAGTTCTGCTCTGTTTATATCTTTCAGCTTTAATGTGTACTGATGAAAAACATGTGTAGAATGGGCCGATCGTCCCGGGACAATTAATTTGTCTGTAGTGGCAAAAGCCCTGTCGTAGTAATCAGCTGCAGTTTTTCGTGCGGCATTATATTCGTCAAGATGTTTTAGCTTTACTTGTAATACAGCCGCCTGAATGCTGTCTAATCTTGAGTTTACACCAACAATATCATGATGATAACGAACTACCATACCATGATTAGCTATAGAACGTATCTTTGCTGCCAGCGCATCATTGTTGGTAAAAAGAGCACCTCCGTCGCCAAAGCAACCCAGGTTTTTGGATGGAAAAAAAGAAGTACAACCAATATCACCCATGCAGCCCGACTTAAATTGTCGACCATCAGAAAAGGTATGAACAGAGCCTATGGACTGACATGCATCTTCAACAACAAAGAGATTGTGTTCTTGTGCCAGATTGAGAATGGCTTCCATATCGGCATTCTGACCAAAAAGATGTACCGGAACAATAGCTTTTGTGCGGGGGGTAATGGCATTTTTTATTGCCTCTATCGAAATATTAAATGTATCCGGATTTACATCCACAACCACCGGTGTAAGACCAAGTAATGCTACTACTTCAGCCGTGGCAATAAAGGTAAAAGTAGGAGTTATCACCTCGTCTCCCGGTTTTAAACCCAAAGCCATCAGGGCAATTTGTAAAGCATCGGTACCATTGCCAACGGGGATAACATGCTTTACATTTAAGTAAGCCTCCAGTTCATGCTGAAAATCAACAACCTTTCCTCCTTTTATAAAAGCGGTAGTGTCGATCACTTCCTGTATGCCGGCATTGACTTCTGTTTTAATTTTTTCGTATTGGCTGCGTAAGTCAACCATTTGAATGTCTCTCATAGAACAAGGACTATTTCTGTTCCAGAATAAATTCCACTTCCTGCGGTATAATTCGGATATTGGAAATATGTGAAGTATTATTTTTGATCTTTAAAGCCTGCTTGGTTTGTTTTGACAACTTTAATTCGTTGTAATCCAAACATACCTGAATGTCTGATGGAGACAAAGCATTAAACCTGCTCAGTCCTACAATATAGGTAGCATTGACAAATGCCGGAAAAGTACGAATCGATAAGTTGTCAGGGCAATTTAATGCTGTAATGGCAATCTGAACTTTACGTTCGGTAAATGCTTCCACAAAAACGCTTACTTTGGTTTTCTTTACTGAAAAATGAACATGCTGAACGGGTTTCAGCTTTGATTGAAAATAAGCAGTATCATTCAGATTCTTTTGTTCCAGAAATTCGGTGGATATATACTTTAAGCTGTCCAGCGTCTTTTGCGGACCAAATACTGTGACTTTGTTCGGCTCAAGCACAACTTTGTCGCTTAGCATATACTGATGAGCCAATCCGATTTTCGAAGAGAGTTTAATGGGCAATACCTTGGAGCATAACTTCTCGTATCGGATATAAATAGAATCGGGTCTGGCCGCAATCACAGTTGTAGTGGGTTTCAGATATCCTCTGATTGTAGAGTTAAGCTGATCTGAGCTTATCAGGAATACCCCTTTGCGCGCAAAGACTTTATTTACATCAATGGTTAGCGGTGGCATCTGATTGTTTGCATAATCCAGCAACCGTATACCCTGATCTTTTATATTCAGTACTATCTGTGTGGGAGGTGAATTGGTGATGGCAATATTTAACGGCATTCCCGTATAGCGAACCGGAACGGTGATTTGTGTTTCACGTTCTTTGCCCAACGCATGCACAAACCAAAATGCAGCCGAGAGGACAAGAAAAAGCAAAAAGCTTAAAATATCTTTTGATAAAAAGAATGATTTAAGCTTTTGCGAATAATATGTAAGAAACTTTATGCCGTTATTATCAGCCATAAAACTCTTTTATTTTGCAGGAGTTTGAATATCATCTGCTGTTGCGAAAACAGAGTTTTTGTCTATTTTGATACGAACATTTTCAGCTATTTCTACAATAATAGTAGTGTCTTTAATTTCTTTTACTTTACCGTAAATACCACCTGAAGTAACTACTTTGTCACCCGGTTGCATAGCTTCACGTTGTTTTTTGATTTCTTTTTGACGTTTGCTTTGTGGGCGAATCATGAAGAAATAGAAAACCACAAAAATCAATACCATCATCAAAATCCCAGAGTAACTGCTCAAACCACCAGCTCCCGGAGCTGCCGCCTGTAATAAAATACTTAATAGATTCATATTCTTTCTTGTTTAATTGTTATAGTTGCAAAAATAGTTTTTATTTTTTATTATCGCTAAACATCACGATCTTGATTAACTTATTTTCTTTTTTTAGTTGCCCTACAATATTGTCAAGCACACCATTGATAAACGTACCGCTCTTTTCGGTACTGTAGGTTTTAGCGATCTCTATATATTCGTTCAGGGTAACATTAACCGGAATGCTGGGGAAACCCATTAATTCGGCCAAAGCTACTTCCATAATTACAATGTCCATAAAGGCAATTCGATCCAGTTCCCAGTTTTGGGTATTGGCATCAATCATCGTACGGTAAGTTTCACCTTTAGTCAATACACTGCGTAAAAGTATGCGGGCAAACTCGGCATCTTCTTCGTCTTTAAACATTGGTAAGAGCGGTTGCTCATCACCGTTGGCAATATCAAAACGTTTAATTGTTTTAATGATAAAGCTAACCACCATTTCGATATCATCCGTCCAGTAGATGTTTTGATCCTGAATAGAGTCATCGAGATCTTCGCTTTGCAGAATGATCTTTTTGAAGATTTTGCGCCAGATGTCTTTATCGGCAGCATAATCAGCAGACGGAGCATTCATATATTCCGCGTAAAAATCGGAAGCTACAATCTGATCAAACAATAGTTTTATGATTTCCGAATCATTTACCCACGACAGTTTGTTAGCTTGTAAATATTCATTAAACTGAATGTTTTTAGAAAGCTGGTCAACAAAAGAATTGTCTATAAAGCGGGTGTTCGGATGAAGATCCTCTTCGGTAGGACGAAGCTTATTTCTTTTAGTTTCAATACGGTCTGCAGCAAATCTGGTGATCTCGATAGACAATTGCAGCAAATGATAATACAGATCGTAGGTTTTTTCGATACTATGAAACAATTCCTTCTCTGCAACAGGCAACGATTTGCTGTCGCTTTTATAATAGGAATATAAGATTTGAACAATCTTAATACGCAGTAATACTCGGTTAATCATAAAATACAGTGAACGCTTTTTTATTTTCAGTGCAAAGGTAGCTATTTTTTTTGTTTCTTCAGCATATTTCATTTAGCAATAATTATCATTGCTAAATAATAAATTATCAATCAATTAAACCAACCAGGGAAATCTAAAGCATGATTCGTTGTATAAACAATAATCCGCCATTCCATTCACAGCTAAGGTTTTTACAAGAGCAGCTTCGGATAATAATTCCTGAGCAAACCTGAGTGTTGTTCCGGTTTTTACTCTGTCGTCGACCAGCAGTACCCGCTTGCCTTTAAAATCAAAATCAATATCAGCCAATAATTTTGGTTTATCGTATAATTTATTCTGCGTGGCGTCACGCAGATTCAGCTTCAGTAAATGAAATTCACATCCAAGACGTTGATTGATCATAGCAGCCGGAACGATTCCACCATTAGCAATAGCCACTACCATGTCAAATGTTTCCGGAATTTCAATCGTTCGTATTCGCTCCAATACTTCATCAAAAGATTTCATACTGACTATTCTAATTTATTTGTGTTACCCGAATCAATCCTATATATATTGTCTATCGATGCAATGCTTTGTTGGAATAAAGATCACCATTTTGCGATGGCTTTCAGACAGAAATAGCCTCCAATCAGTTGAAATAAGATACCGGGAAAACCAATCTGTATATCTTGCAGAGCAGCTGCAAAACTGTTGGTAAGCGCATATTCGGCGATCATTCCTATTCCCTGATAAAAAAGAATCACCAGCAGAATATTCAGGATTTTAATTTCTTTTGTCCGTTGAGCGGCATAAGCGGCTGCAGTAGCCAGAAGACTTGATTTTATAAGAATGATGGGGAGAACATCAACCGGCGGCATGCCAAAAAGCAGATGGTTGATTAAGGGAGAAGCTACTGCTGTAAGTAAACCGGTGAAAAAGCCGTATTTATATGCTGCAATAAGCGTAAAAAAGTAAATAGGCAATAATATCAGTCCTCCTGATGGTATCAAATGGCACAACTGTGGTAATACAATGTTTCCTGCAACAAAAACTAATGCAAGTGCATATGATTTTATATCAGCAACTTCCAGCGTGTAGAGTTTCAAATTAGATTCCATTATCAATAGTGTTTTTAGAATTGTTCCGATCGCAATTATTAGCTAAGGTATTCGGGATAACAATAATCTAAGCTGATTATCGTTTAATAAATACTTGCATTAAGCTAACTTTCAAAAGATTCAGCACACAAAAATAAGAATATTTTTTGTTTTATATTCAATAAAATGAATAAATCAGTCGTAAGTCATACAGCTTTATGATTGATAAATAATTAAGAGGGTATAAGCGATACTTAAAACGGAATCATTTCCAGTGTAATATTAGCAAAATGCGAGTCATTACTCCCTAGATATAAATAATTTGCAATCATTTCAATAAAAATGCTTATAATATTTGATATATTCAGAAAAAATGCAGAAATTTGAGGCTCGAACCAAAATGATTTGATGATTCTATTTATAGTAAGGTGAAATGGTTTGTTGATGTAAACATCAAACATTTGAATTTGGTGTTTTTTTATTGTTTCGAAAAATCAGAAGCCTTATGGAAGAGGAAAAAAAGAAGAATGAGTTAGAAAGAAAAGATATTGAAATCATTTATTCTAAAGCAATCAAGTCGGGTAAACGCATTTATTATCTGGATGTAAAGAAAAATCAGACAGAAGAACTGTTTTTAGCTATTACCGAAAGCAAGAAAATTGTAACGGGGGCAGCTGAAAATATGCGGGTTAGTTATGAAAAGCACAAGATATTTTTATATCAGGAGGACTTTAACCGGTTTGTAAGCGGATTAAAAGATGTGATTGGTTTTATTGAACACCAGCGAAATAAAGAGGCTTCGGTCTCCGATAATTCGGCTGAATCATCTGCTTCCACAGAGTCCAAATCGAAAAGTTTTTTTGACAAGTTCAAGTTTTGAATCAACTATTAGAATAAAGAACAGAGAACCAAGACTAAGAGAATCGTCTCTTAAGTCTTGGTTCTTTTCTTTGTTCATTTTATAAAACAACCCTCTTATATATTTTTTTAATGAAATCTTTCGCTAGTGACAATTATTCGGGAGTACATCCCGAAGTTTTCGAAGCTCTCCAACGCGCTAATGTGCAACATGAAATCTCCTATGGTGCTGACACCTTTACCGAAGAAGCCAACCGACTTTTTGAAGAACTGGTTGGAAACGTAACCGTTCTCTATACATTTAATGGCACCGGTGCCAACGTAACCTGTTTAAAATGCTGTACACTGCCGTTTCAGGCTGTGGTTTGTTCGGAATATGCGCATATATTGGCCGACGAATGTGGTGCTCCCACGCAACAAATCGGTGCTTCGCTCCTACCCATCAAAACACCCGATGGAAAACTTACACCGGAAATGATAAAACCCGTGCTTAACCGTATAGGAAATGTACATAATACGCAGCCAAAGGTTATTTACATCAGTCAGACTACCGAACTGGGAACGCTCTATTCGCTGGCTGAATTAAAAGCCTTGTGCGACTTTGCGCATGCCAACAATATGTATGTGCATCTGGATGGTGCCCGCATTTCCAATGCGGTAGCTGCTTTGGGAGTTAGTCTGAAAGCTGCTACGGTAGATTGTGGTATAGATATTATGAGTTTTGGTGGAACGAAAAACGGTATTATGTTTGGCGAAGCGGTATTAATCTTTAATGAAGAACTGAAAGCTCATGCACCTTATTTTCATAAACAAACCACTCAATTGTTTTCGAAGAACCGTTTTATTGCCTCTCAGTTCACAGCTTTGCTAAGCAACAATTTGTGGTATAGATTGGCTGATCATGCCAATAAAATGGCGGCTTTATTGGCTGCTAAAGTGAGCGTATTGCCCGGTGTGCAGATAACGCAACGTGTAGATGCCAATGCTTTGTTTGTTATTATACCCGAAAAGACCATTCAACCTTTACGCGATCTGTATCCTTTTTACGAATGGGATGCTCAAACACACGAACAACGTTGGATGTGCTCTTTTGATACAACCGAAGAAGATATTGAGCAATTTGTGAATACCCTAAAGAGTCTGCTCTAAATCCATCCGGATAGAATTATTCATAAAAACCTGTTTCAAAAGCTTACTTTCAGGCTTTCGAAACAGGTTCTTTTTATCAGAGCTAAACCAAAAGCTGAATAACAACCGCTCTTGTAACTCTTAACTTGTAACTTGTAACTAATTACTCGTAACTATTCAATAGATATTTCGTCTGCTCTTTTCGCCATCCTCTGTTAGTTTCAGGTTTCGGTGAGCCAGTTTGTAACCTTTCAGATTAATCAGAATTTGCTCTTTGTATCTTTGGGGAACAGTAAAGTACGAACGGTTATCTTCTACCACTACCTGCTGGATATCGCCTAAACTCAGTCCGGCTTCTTCTACCAGGAACTCAGCCAGCGAGTTTTTAGTAAATCCCTGCCCAAAGCCCATATTCATATATAAAGTCAGCGGAGTCGTATCTTTAGCTTCGGACAGCAGCTTTACTTTTATTTCGGTAAACCGGATATTCAAGTCTGCTTCCAATGCTTTTAATTCGGGCAGATCTTCTTCTTTTACCAGACAAACCGATATCCCTGACTTACCCGCACGAGCTGTTCGTCCACTACGGTGTGTATAATACTCCGGCTTTTCGGGTAGATGGTAGTGAATAATGTAGTCCAGATCCTTTACGTCTATACCACGTGCTGCAATATCTGTAGCCACCAGTAGATTAATGCGGTTTTTCTTGAAACCTCTCATCACTTTGTCGCGCATTTCCTGATTTAGGTTGCCATGCAGAGCGTCTGCCACCACCACAAATCCGGCAAGCTGCTTAGCCAGTCGTTTTGCGGCTGTTTTGGTACGGCAAAACAAAATTCCGCGCTGATCCTGACGCTCGCTCAGATAAGCTTTTAGGTAATCCAGTTTTTCACCTTGTTTATATAGCAGGTATTCATGGTCTATTTTACGGTTTACAAACTCTTCGGCACGAATACGGATCTCTACAAAGTCGGGACTCAGATAATCCTGAATAATCTGTTTTACATCGGCAGGCATTGTAGCTGTAAACAACATATTGCAAATGCCTTTGGGACACGAACGTAGTATGCGGTCAATCTCGGCTTTGAAACCCATATTCATCATTTCGTCGGCTTCGTCGAGTACCAGGTATTTCAGATGTTGCAGATCCAGTGCTTTGCGTTCCAGCAGGTCGAGCAAACGTCCCGGAGTAGCTACTACTATATGTGTGCTACGTTTCAGTCGTTTTATCTGGTCTTCTATAGGAGCTCCACCGTAAACTGCTTCGGCAAATACGCGGGGCATATATTTGGAAAACAAAAAGAATTCGCGTGCCACCTGTTGTCCCAACTCCCGCGTTGGAACCAGAACAAGTGCCTGTATATGGGCTAACTTCGGATCGAGTGTCTGAAGAATCGGCAGACTAAATGCAGCTGTTTTACCGGTTCCTGTTTGAGCCACAGCAACTAAATCGGTATGTTGTTCTAAAATATGCGGAATAGCCTGCAGCTGAATATCGGTTGGTTCGGAAATCTTATTTTCCTGAAGTGCCTGTAGAATGTTGTCGTTGATTCCTAGTTCGGAGAAAGTCATGGTGTAAATCTTATTAGTTGTCTTAAATACTCATTTAGAGAGTCGGGCAGCAAAGGTACTTGTTTTTCAGCAACTAAAAATGGAGTTGCCTGAACTTTTCACAAAAGCACGCAAATAACGCAAGTACCACAAATCTTTGCAAATATGATTTGTGTATCAGAATTATTGGTGTCCGGTAAAATTTTTGAATAAACCATTAAATATGTAACATATAGAAATTTGCATTAATGTCGCCCTTACAGGGCTTCAATTTTCTTATTGTTGAATATTCTACCATAATTTCATCCCTCCGGGACTTTTGTATTAGCTGCAGAGCAGCGACATTATGGTAGTCAAATAGTTATAGTTCAATTCTGAGCCCTGTAAGGGCGACATTGTAAAATGGTTCAATATCAATAAACAATTTTCACATTCAACCCACTTCGGGGTTGTGGATGTAGGGGGCATTCCTATCCCCCGGTTGCACTTCGCTTACCGGGGGTTATTCACATTTAGCCACTTCGTGGCAATAAAACAGCCGTATATCTCAAAACTCTTTTTTAGAACGCAAACAACGCAAATTAACGCAATCTTATTAAATTGGAATTCAATAGATAATATTCTGGTTTACAAATCTTATTTGCGAAAATTTGTGTTGTTTGCGTTATTTGCGTGCTTTTGATAGAGCCGCGAGCTTTTGGGCTAAATTGTTTTTGAAGTCTATCTATCAAACAACAAAGACCGTCTCAAACACTGCGACGGTCTTTTTGTTGTCAGTTTTCTTTGTATACTATTTTAGATGTGCTCTGAGCATCCAGGCCATTTTTTCGTGAGCTTCCATTAAACCTGTAATAAAGTCACTGGTTCCCAGATCGTGTAGCTCTTCGGCAAAACGGGTGATATTTTCACGGAGTTCAATAATAACCGCTTCATGATCGCTAAGTAGATCTTTTATATAACTCAGACTGTCATTGCCTTTTCTCGACTCTTCGCTGAGTTGTGTGAGCTTCAGATATTCAGTCATACTTCCTTCGGCATAATGACCGATAGAACGTATCCGTTCGGCCACAGTGTCAATAATACCTTCCAGTTCATCGTATTGACTTTCGAAAAATTTATGTACCGATGCAAAGTCGGGCCCTTCAACATTCCAGTGTGCATTGCGGGTTTTGATGTAAAGTACATGTTCGTCCGACAACAATTTGTTTAAAGCGTCAGCTACCTGAACAGAATCCTCAGGTTTAATTCCAATTTGAGTTTTCATTTTTCTTCTTACTTTTTAGGATTATAAGTTTATCGAAAGCATTTGTTTACAGGCTTTCTGAATGACTTGATAGTAAAACAAAATTAGAAATAATTGGTTCGGGATGTATTACACAATTTTAGCTAAGACTTACATGATTCACAGGTTTTTAATATTCAAGGATATCAGGGCTTGTGTCAAGAGCACGCAAACACCACAAAACTCCTTTTTAGAACGCAAACAACGCAAAATGCACAAATAAACGCAATCTTATTAAAAAACATTAGTCCGTTAGGACTTAAATATCAATAGAAATAGAGCCTCGAGTGGATTATTTCCCCGTTAGGGGATTTAGCTATTTAACCCCTAAGGGAGAATCCGATGCGAAAACCTAATATGTTCTATGGATATAAATTCCCTCTGGGAATATTGATAAATGAATTTTAACTAGTTACATGAATCCTTTATCGAACTCACGTTATTTTAATATTCAACCCACTTCGGGGTTGTGGATGTAGGGGTATTCGCATCCCCCGGTTGCGCTTCGCTTACCGGGGGTTATTCACATTTAGCCACTTCGTGGCAATAAAATAGCAGCATATCTCAAAACTCTTTTTAGAACGCAAATAAACGCAATCTTATTAAAAAACATTAGTCCGTTAGGACTTAAATATCAATAGAAATAGAGCCTTGAGTGGATTATTTCCCCGTTAGGGGATTTAGCTATTTATCCCCTAAGGGGGAATCCGATGCGAAAACCTAATATGTTCTATGGATATAAATTCCCTCTGGGAATATTGATAAATGAATTTCAATTAGTTATATGAATCCTTATATCGAACTCACGTTATTTTAATATTCAACCCACTTCGGGGTTGTGGACGTAGGGGCCATTTCTATCCCCCGGTTGCACTTCGCTTACCGGGGGTTATTCACATTTAGCCACTTCGTGGCAGTAAAACAGCAGCATATCTCAAAACTCCTTTTAGAACGCAAACAACGCAAAATGCACAAATAAACGCAATCTTATTAAATTGGAATCCAACAGATAATGTTCAGGTTTGCAAATCTTATTTGCGAAAATTTGTGCTGTTTGCGTACTTTGCGTGCTTTTGATAGACCCACGAGCTTTTGTGATTTTGTGCTAAAACAAATGCAACTACCCTCCTACCGGATAGTTGCATTATGCTTTTGTCGTATTCACCACCAATTGCGGCTTATAGTATCATGGTAATTTGTAATTCGCTCCAGGGGCCCGACAGGTTAGGATGTCTGGTATTATACCAGCGGAAGTAAATATACAGATTCTTTCCTTTGAGCTCGGGGTTTAATTCAAGATTAAACGATCCTTTGGTAGAAAGACCTGTTTTCATTCCTTCTTCATTAACTGATGTGGGGGGAACAGTACCTGTTTTGTACAAAAACTGTACACTGTCAGCATCGCTAAATATAGCTGCCCGCGCACCTGAAGTGCTGTAACATTTTATGGCTATAATACCTCCACCAAGTTGAATGAAAGTAACCGAAACCGGTTCTTTGATAGCTGTAACGGTGCGGGTGCGGGTAGTTTTGGGTGATACGCCGCCATTGATATTAAATGCACCCAAATCATACACAGTAGCATTAGGAGATGCTGCAATACGATCCAGAATATGATTTTCCTGATCGTAAGCAATCGTTTCGTCAATAATCGCAAGCAGACTGTTACGTATAGCCCGTGTTCTGCTATTCATTACATCGTTGTACATCAAAAGTAATGGCGTGTATTCTGTTTCGATTGCTTTCCATCGCTTCATCTCTTCTTGCGTCATTCCGATTCTTATACCATTGGTTTCGGGTTCTCCGGCAAGGATATAGGTATTTGTTGATACAATGTAAGTGCCAAACCCATTAATAGTCCGTGGAATTCTGGTTCCTGCTGTCATAATCTTTTTGTTTTTGTTATTTAATTGAGAATCATCTGCTGTCTTTTGACGATTCAAAGATACTGTCAGAATTTTCGGATTGGTACTGGACTAGTGATGATTTGCTCGTTTTCGTGAAGATTTGCTCTCTTTTTAGGATGATTGGCAGTTTTTAGTCGGTAGTAAGTAGTGAAGAATGGGTAGTTTCTAGTCGGTAGTCGGTAGTCGGTAGTGAAGAATGGGGAGTTTCTAGTCGGTAGTCGGTAGTAGGTAGTAAAGAATGGGGAGTTTCTAGTCGGTAGTAAGTAGTAGGTAGTGAATAATGGGGAGTTTCTAGTCGGTAGTAAGTAGTAGGTAGTGATAAATGGATAGTCGGTAGTCGGTAGTAAGAAGTCGGTAGTAAGAAGTAGGTAGTGATGAATGGATAGTCGGTAGTTGATAGTGATAAATGATTAGGAGACTAAATGAACTAAATGCCTTAATGGTAATTAATTAATTAATTAATTATTAATGATAAATGGTTAATGATGAATTATTAGTGATTAATGGTAAATGATTAATGAGTAAATAGTAAAAAATATATGTGCATAGTTGTTAGTAGCTACCGATTTAGATTCTTTAGTAAAAGCTACGAATTCCCCACTACCGACTACCAACTACTTACTAAAAACTATCGACTACTTACTAACGAATCGTTCATCTATTCCCATTTCTTTCATCAATTTTTTAAAGTAAGGTTTTTTGCTCTTCGAAACCGGAATAGTTTGTTTGTACAGGGAGAATGTCATTTTGGACGATGCCTCGCTCCAGTGTTCTACTTGGTTTATATTGATCAGGTACGAGCCCTGGCAATGTTTTATATATGGATAATCGGCTACAAGTTCTCTAAAGGCTGTCAGGGTCATGATTTTACTTAGCGTATTAATTCTATTACCCTGAAGTACGTGAATAAATATGGTGTTCACACTGGATTCGACATAAAGTATAGAGCTTACATTCACTTTTTCTCCTTTTATAATAATAAATCCGGTGGGTGCAGGGGAAGCTACTTCTGTTGACTCCTCGGTTATAACTACTGTTGACGGCTCTTCAGCTACAGCTATTGGTATTAACTCTTCAGTTGCTGCCACTTCTGTAGGGGATTCGGTTATAGCTACTTCTGTTGACTCTTCAGTTACAGCTATTGGTATTATCTCTTCGGTTGCTGCCACTTCTGTAGGTGGCTCGGATATAGCTACTTCAGTTAGCTCTTCAACGACTGTTGTTGGTTCTTCGGTTACAGGGACAGGAGTGTTATCGGTAAGTATATCTTCCGAAGGCGGAAGTGTTGCCGGACTGATTAGTTTGGCGGGTCTTAGTTGGGTATAGATAAAATAGCCAAAGCATGCAAGGGTGAAAACACCTAAAATGCTATTATGTAGCTGGAAGGATAAAAATAAACTAATGCTAAAACTGACTTCTTCTATGTAATAATCGGTAAAGAACCAACTGTGTATAGCCGTTATGGGGACGTAAATGCTCAGGATATGCAGATCTTTGCGGATGGTCCAGCTTTCGCGACGAAAATAAGCAGGGCGTAACCACGAATAAACAAAATAGATAACCGCATAGGTACCAATATAAACCACACTGTAGCCACTCAAAAACAAATGTTTATGCAAAGCCTGCCAGTTGTTGATATCGAAGGGTTGAAACACATTCAGAAAAATGGCAAAAACAATTATCAGGTCAATAAAATAGATTTTGCCTTTGGGGTACGATAAAAATAATGTCGATGGACGATTCAGGGTATTAATTATTCTTTCACGCATAGTCGGTTAGCTCTATGTCTACGTAGTTGTGAGACGGATTTTACATATTATTAATTTAGACTGTAAATATAATTGTTTTGGATAACAGTACCCAAATTTCAATTCAACTTTTTTTGGACATTCCGATTTTTATTTTTCTGCTTATCAAGTTTAGTAAGCAACTAAATATAATGTCGTATTAAAAAAAGAATGGAACGCTGATTTTACGGATTGAGCGGATAAAAACGGATAATAATTAAACGGATCTAAAACTGATTTTAGTCATGCAAGCATGACAGATAAGAGTATAAACTATTGAAAATCATTCCGACTAGTCGGAATTAAAATCCGTATAAAAATCCGCTAGATCAGCGTTTATCCGCGTTCTAATTTTCTTTTCTCTTTGATATAATTATGCGACATTATATTTATCCAAGTACTTACTTATACACGCAGCCAACAAAACTTTTGGACATCCCTGTTTTTTGCCCGCTGAATTGCCCGAAAACGCATGACTACAGCATGCAGCAGCGAGCTTTTCGATTTACTGTTTTTACGAAACTTTTTCGATTACCTGATTTATACGAGCTGATAAAGTTCCGGTAACTTCTATCGTCTCTATGTCGAAATCCGAAATCCATTCATTCAATATTTCATTTACTTGTTGCCTAAGTTCTGGCAATTCAAATTCGGGACAAGATATTAAATCCGGATTCTCAATGGGCACAAATACCAAAAGGTCAATTTCTTTCATTACGTCCTGAACTTTGTGATAAAATGGCTCAACATTTTCAGATTCATTGATAGCCTGGATATATGCCAATAAATCAATAGGGCATCTGTCAAAAATGACATTGTCTTCACTCATTGAGATTTGTTGTATTGAATATTCAAGTTGTTCTATAAAATCATCGATATTGGGTGTTTCATAAAATATATGTCCAAGCTCCTCTAATTCGTAATAAGGCTCAGGCCGAAGCGTATAATTACTAAAATACTCATGCAATTTTTCTGCTAAGGTCGTTTTGCCAACTCTATGTGCTCCTGTTATCGCTATTTTCATTTTAAATGTTTAGTTAATCAAAAAGTACAACGCCTCGCTGCCGTACTAATTTTCTTTACCTGCCGCAAGATGCAATAGTGCAGAGAGCCCTACGACAAAGCCTGTTTTAGCAGCCCCCATTTTATTCGTTTTGTTTCTTCGTGTTTTCCCGGTCTTTGTTCATTTTCTCTATAGCCTCCATCGGAATCACGTTTAATTCGTCAGTTAAGCAGTTCCAAACATTTAAATATTTCTGCGAAACAACATTATGACTTTTCCATTTTGCGAATTTCTCGTACAACATCAAAGTACAAATGTCGGTAGCAGTAATAAAGTCGCCTGTTTCCGGTAGATGTGAATGCATAGTTCCTTCAACCTCTGCTCCTGCCTTTTGTTTGTTGCCAAAACCGATTGGAATAATATTTTTATGAAGGCGTTTGGCATTTGTCAGGCTATTCTTGCTGTCGAATGTAAGCAAATAGTCATTTCCGAAAATAACTACTCCGCTCTGTTTCGGACCAGTCAAAACATATACTTTCTTTTCATTATTGTAGATTAAGGGTATAATGTTTAAATCGGTATTGTTGTACTTTTTAAATAAAGTGTCTGAGTTCAATTTCCCTAATGCAATTTTTCTAATTATATATAAGTCATTTTCTGAACCCGAAAAGTCTTTCTCCGTCAAGTCTATTTTTGCTGATGAAGTACTAAATGAGCTATCAAATGAAATAGCGCCAATAACTCTTGGTTTGTCTGTTTTTGAGAAGAAAACACATTTAGATATTTCGTCCTTTGTTGTATAGGAAAAATAACCTCCAATATTTGCTCTGTCTTTATAATTGGCTAAAAACAGTCTGTACCATACCACGAAGCCATTTCCGACTTGTAAAGTCGTTTGCCTTCGTCAACAATAGATTGTGTCTGAGTCTTTAAATCGTTCTGTCCAAACAGGTTTAAACTGATAAAAGTCAGTAGAAGTAATAGTAATTTGTTCATGTCTGTTTTTCTTTTTTATGTCTGAAGCTAACATCTGAGGCTATCGGCATTCGCTGTCGTACAGTTGCATCGCGTAAATAAGTTATTAAACTTATAATTTCTACTCATTATAACTTATTACTTAATTGCTTACCTGTCACACGATGTAATCATACGGCAACAGGGAGGCGAATACGATTCAACCATCGCTTCCTTGCTAGGTCGTTCCGACCACAGGAAGCCTGAGTATTAGGCACACTTATATTTTTATTATTAAGTCTAAAGTTCTTTGCGTGTAATTTCTTAATTCTTGATCGTTTATTGGGATTTCTAGACAATTTGGATTTGAGTGATGATATGTTTTTGAATAATCATTAATGTCAGATAGCTCTTCGAGAATTGGTTTCATGTGATAAAATTTATCATTGGGTTGTGACTCCCGTATTGATTTTAAGATATCTCCGAGCCAGTCAGTTGGTTTGATGTCTTTAAAATACTTTATTCTAAATAATCCTTCAATAGTGGGTCTTATACAACGAATAACTTCACGTTTATCGAATTCTGTAATAGCTCCTTTTTCAATAAAATCATGTAGAACTGTCAAGTCTTTAAAAATACCAGTCATTGTTTCACGATAAATGTCATGATTAATAATTAGACTTGAATTTCCATTATTGATTATTTTTAAATCTTGACACGAATCATTCTTGGAACTAAAATCTTTTACGAAATTTAAATCATGACTTAATAGAATAAACTGTTTTGATTTTTTTGCAAAATTGTATAATTGATTAATTGTTACACTTCTCCTGGAAGAATCAAAACTAGAAATTGGATCATCAAACACAATTATTTTTTCTTCTATGTTACTTATAAGACTTAATCTTGCGAGAAAAAATGACAACGCAAGAGAGCTTTTGTCACCCTCACTTAAAGTATGTTTTAATGAAATTGATTCAGAATCAGACCTTACATCAAACTCTTTTATCTTAAGATAGTATACAAAATTATTTCCCTTTTTATTAAGATTTGAAAGTTGAATGTTGGGATTAAAATATTTAAGATAGTAGTTGATTTTCTCTAAATATAAAACACCAAATGTTTCTGCAGTTGTAACCAATTTACTATCTAAGTCAGCTATTTCTTTATTGATTTCAGCAGTTTTAATTAAAGAATGCTCAATTTTATATTTCAAGTCTTTAATCGTTTTTGGGTCTTCAGAGTTTCTTAAATTTCTTCTGTGTTTAACTCTATTCTGAGAAAATTTTCTTCTTTGGCCTCTTAATGCTACAATTTTATCAAATAGTTGGACAGCTTCATCACCAAGTAAGAATTCAAAATAATTACCTTTCCTATCATAGTTTCCAAGTGTTATAAGATACACGTTGGACTCAATAAAAAATGAATCAAAAACTTCGATATTTTTTTTATAATGATTCCATTTATTATTTTGAAATTTCAACTGCTTATTATCATCTGTTAACAAAAAGATATCTATGTCTTCTGTAGAACCAAGAGTTTTTCTTTTCCCAATTAATTCATCATCGCCTTTTAGCGATTTAAATATCTGAGTCAAGGTTGTTTTTCCTGTTCCATTATCTGCGTAAATTGAAACTGTTTTATCTAAAACTCCATTCCAATAACCAGTATCAGTAATGCAGTTTCCAAATCGGCCATAATTCTTTATGTGTATTATCTTCTTAATCAACTTCTTATTGTGTATTTGTGATTTTTTTTATAATTGTGCCTAACAATCGAGGTTATACACATCTACGATTTGTGGGAGTATTCACTTTCGCAAAGCGAAAAAGTGAATGCGGGAGCAAATACTTCTAAGTACTTGTAAGCCAGTAGGTGAGCATAGGCGTGTGTTAGGGGCATACTTTTTTGTCAAAAAGGTATAATGTCATCGGTTGCAGCCGCTACTGTTTTTGCTTTTCTAAATTCAAGTTGTTCCTGGTTTGAAAGAATCCAATTTTCTCCTTTTTCAGTCAATCGACAAGCTGAATATTCTTGTCCATTATTCCATTCGTCTATTTCTTTGAAAGTTGCAATCATATTTTTTAAAACAAGTGTCCTTATGCCGACACTTGTTGCTATGTCAGTGTAACCAGCTTTACTCATTTCATTTTTAATATTAAAGACAGAAGTACTTTCATCTGAAGTAACTTGATTTTCCATCAACAATATCAAAAGTGCAATTTCGTGACCTTTTAATCCTTCTGTTTCTACAATTGGTGTTGTGTTCAGTTGTTTTACTGTTTTTGATTTTGTCTTAAATGCATTTATCTTTCTTGTAATTGTGTCGCCTAAAGTATTAAAGTCACTTGTAGAGCTAGTTTTATATGTTAAAACATGTCTGTGTTGTATGTCAAAAGGAAACTTTCCAACTCTTTCGTCTGAACATACCATAACAACATCTTTATTACAGGCAAATGCAAAACCTAATTCATACCAAACATTTGGATTGTCAGATGTAATTTCAGCAAAACAAATAGCACTTTCAGAAATTCCTTTTTCAATTTCATCTATGGGAATTCTAACACTTAAATCTTTGTCGATTCGATAAGCTTCAAATTCAGCATTCAAAATAGCAGGTTCAAATATGTCAACAAATCTCTTATCAAATTTGTCGTTGTCAAAAGGTTGAATAACAAAGCATTTTTCCATATCTTTTTTGTTTACAGTTTTCTAATTATAATTTGAATATCTGATTGTGTTTTGTCTTTTAGATAATCTTTTTTGATTTTATTTATTATTCTAATATTGGTAATACCATCATTTTTCATATCCTTATCAACCCATTTACTAGTAATTACAGTTTCAAGTTTCGAATCAATTTTCTCAATCTCTGCAACATACATATATTCATACTTTCCTTTAGGAAATATAGTTTCTAAGTCCCTTGCTAGCGCAGGTCTGCGACCTGTGCTATTCAAAAAGAAAGTTTCTTATCTTTTCTGTATTGACACGGTTCACAGAACCGCGCCAGCGGGGGCAAAACCTGAGCCTTCATCCGCACATCCATTGTATTGTTCCTGCTGTGGGCATTACGCCACGCGGTGAAATCAAACCTATCGGCAATGAAGGTAAATACCTTTATCCGGTGCGGCAACTCAGTGTAGCTTTTCGTGGCAAACTGCTCGAAGTACTGAAACGCAACCTGAAAAAGAAAAACCGTTTGCCGGAGTTTATGCCCATTATCAATCAGTGTTACGCCAAACCATGGGTTGTACACACCGAACCATCGCTGGGCAACGCCCGTCAGGTGGTAAATTACCTGGGGCAATACACTCATCGGGTAGCTATCAGTAATACGCGTATCAAAAACGTAGATCACAAGGGAGTGACCTTTGCTTACAAAGATTACCGTGACAATGCCAATCAGAAACTTATGACCCTCTCGGGAGTAGAGTTCCTGCGCCGCTTTGCTATGCATATCCTGCCCCGTAGATTTGTAAAGATACGCTACTTTGGTATTCTCACAAGCGCTTACCGGGAGCAAGTCAAAGCCCTGAAAACGAAACCGGATATTTTCCAACTGACCGAAACCAGTGAGCAACGCTTGGTTCGTCTCACAGGATTTGATCCCTGTAGATGTCCTAAATGTAAAACAGGAACTTTACAAGTCACTGAGATTTTGCCCCGTATCCGTTCGCCTGACAATGTGTTTTACAACCGTAAAACTGACCAAAGACATTAATCTATCACCCTGTAAACCCCGTTAGCGAACTGGGTAAGCCATTCCTTTGCCCAAAAGGGAGCAAAAACCGCTGTTTCTGCTTGTTTTCTTATTTTACTTTAGCTGTGTTCTTGTAGAAAATCTACCGCTGACAGCACTATTTATCCTTTCTTTTGACTTTTCTTTCCTGCGACAACTTATTAAAACTGGTCGCTTTCTCCATAACTACTTTTTCTTCTCCACGCTCGTTGAATCGGCACCCTGCAAACGGGAATACGGTTCAACCGACGCTTCCTTGCTGGGTCGTTCCGACCACAGGAAGCATAAGTATTAGGCACAGATATTTATCGTTCGTCAGGTTCTTCTTTCCGTAATTGTCTACCAATTTCCTGCCTTATGAAGTGTTTTGGTACACCTTCTTCAGATAATAAATTTATAATAACATCTTCGGGTATTTCTTTCTCCAAATACTCAATGATATTTCTTTTTGCGGCATCAGCGGTCATTCGCTCACGCCTTAAAATTTCTCTTTCATTTCTCTGACCTATTATTTTTTCAGGGCTACCCTCAATATTTCTAATCCGTTTATCCAACATTCTTACTGTTGTTAAGACATCTAGCATAATATCATTGTCCTCACGTTTAACAACAACTTCAGTTTCGGGTGTGGTTGAAATTATTTCTTTAAAGTCTTTCTCGAATTGAGGCCAGTAAGTTTCGAATACTTTTAGTAATACTGATTCTTTGAGAGCATTTTCTTTGAGAGAAATATTAATTGTTCTTGCCAATTCCCAAACACTTTCCTTTTCTGGAAATGTATGGTTAAACTGTGCTAACGGATTTTCTAAGTCTGTAGCTACTAAGTCGATTAAAAAAGTACAAACTCTATTTGATGATAGTCCTTTTGCTAATGCTCCTGCTTCAAATAAAATCCACGGTTTATTCTTATTTTCTTTTGTCAAACAGACAATTCCAATACTTGTATTTGCAAGTTGGTCTGTTATTTCTGTAAACCACAATGCACCTCTGTCAATGTCTTTCGATGACATCCATGGATTAACCGCTTGTATGACACATTGAATCCAGTCATCCAAAAGTTCTGCTACTTTTTTACTCCGGTCTCCAGACCAACTAATAAATACTTTCATGTTTTCTTCTTTTTTTTGTTTTTTATATTTGTGCCTAACGACCGAGGCTATGCGCATCCTGCGGTTTGCGGGAGCTTTCACTTTCGCTAAGCGAAAAAGTGAATGCGGGAGCAAATACTGCTAAGTACATGTTATCAAGCATGTTGGTATAGGCGTGTGTTATGCAGTGTTATTTAGTTCGCCCAAGTTCTTATTGCTTCAACTATACTTTCAGTATTCCAACGCACAACTTGTTTCGCTCTCGAACTTACAACAGCTGAAACTCGTTCTGCACCTCTTGGAACTACTCCAACAATTGGTACACCAAGTTCAATTGCCTTATCTAATTCCCATTGCATCCATTCGCTGTGTGAAGCATACATACCTGCAATGCCTAATACAATGTTTGAATTTGCGATTTTTTGTCTTAATCTTTGTCGAATATAGGCTGCATTTTCGGAATTAATTGGAACATCTGGGGTTGCTTCTTCAAATTGCACATTAAAATACCCTCTGCTCTCTAAAAGCTTTTTTAGACTTCTCAAATCTTCTACATAAGCCCAAGAGTGACTTATGAAAATTGTGTAAACTTTTGCCATTGTGTTATTATTTTAAATTTATAATGTGATTTTTAGAATCATTAAATGTTTTTTCTTCCCATTCAATTGGTTTCTCTGATAAAAATAGTGCTTCATATTTTTGCGCATCGATTTTATTCTCTAGTGCCAAAAAGCAGTTTGACAGAGTTGCGTAAATCCACTTCTTATCATTTCTTTGTTCAAAACTTTCGTCATGATTGAGTTCGATAAGTAGAGTTATAATTTTTTCTCTAGTTTTCTTCGCTTCGATTTTAAAATAAACTTTTTCTTCAGCATCCATATCTAGTTTAGACATAAATTCTAAACATAAGGCATAATTTTCTCCAGTATAATAATCATACCTTATTTTGAAGCATTTACCATAATAGTTTATTGCCCTATTAAGTTGTTCAATATCTTTGTCTAGTAACCAAAGTCTTTTGTAAATTGCGCCTGTTATACCTAATGTTTCAGGGTCATTAGTTAAACCATCTGGTTCTAGTTCATTAATTATAGCTAAACCATCTATCAATGCCATCCTTTCTGAAGGATTTTTACTCTTATATGTGCATAGAGCTTTTTGTTGAATAAAATAGGGTTCGTTTTCTATTCTCTCAGTTGCTTTGTGCCAAAGTTTTGCAGCTTCAATGAAATTACTTTTATTCATCAATTCTTTTGCACGTTCAACTAAAGCAAAAATGTGTTTTTCACTTTCAGCTAAATCTTTTATTATTGAAGCATATTCTTCTTCTGGTAATGTTGGTGGTTGTATACCGTGAATATACTCATACAGAGGACTGTCAGTCATTCTGTCTTTAGTCACTTTTTCGATTAAAGAAATTAATGCTTTCTGACAACGTTCTGCTTCAGTTGCACCAATGTCTTCTTCCATATGTGAATAGTGGAAGATTCTATTATGGTCGAGGTCAAAAGGTATTTTTCCTTTTTCTTCTTTCATTATTATTGTTGAGAACGGTCTTACTGCATGTCTAACTCCAAGCTCATAAATAGCATTTGGATTATATGTTGAAATATCTGCAATTACCAAATCAGCATGAATCAATAAAGCATACATGCTTTTGTCAATAATTCCTGAATCTTGAATTTCATCTGCCCGTACACACTCGTACCCAGCTAATATTACCGCAGGTTTAATAATATTCTTATAAGTCATATCTAAATCCAAAGTCCGACCACTTGCAAAGTCAGTCTTTTTTCCAAATCCCATAATTACAAAACAGAGTTTTTTCATTTTACTTTTAAGTTATTAGTATGTGGATAATAATTTTGAATTAGTTTTTTTGAAGAGAATTCGGCTCTTGTTTTTCTTTTTTTTATAATACTGCATAACAATTTATATCGGCACCTAGGTGACCTTATATAGACTTTAGCTTTAGCGCTTTTTATTATTATACACTTATAAATAAGTGGATTATTGTTTGTTAATCCTTTAATAAAGGTGCTCTTATTTATTTTTATTCATTAGTTCGGATGTCATCTTATGGAACTATTCACTTTGTTTTCTTCTCGATTGTTACAATGTGTACAAATCTAGATTCTATCTTCTCAGTGATCATATTTCTAGCTTTATTTTATTTTCACACTTCAAAAATACAAACACTTTTCAATTCAGCCAACAATAATTGTGATTATTTTTCATATTAGATTAAAAATACTTATTTGTTCCTGTTTCTAGTGCCTGTAGGGGCTATTGCTACATTTTTTTGTTATATTATAGTGAGTAAAAGTTTCGGGCAGGTATATAGCTGTTGCTACAGGTTGCAAGGATAGGCTGTGCGGTTACAAGGAAAACAGAAGGTAGTGCATTTTTAGCTTTAGGGAGTGAAATGGTAAAGCGTTTTAGGAGTTTTTTACCGCTACTTAGTACTTTTTCAAACCTACATAGTGGCTGGACGAAATGAAATAGTAGCTTTACGAAATGAAATAGTGGCTGGACAAAACGTAAAGGTAGCTTGACGAAATGAAATAGTGGCTGGACGAAACGTAAAGGTGGCTGGACGAAATGAAATAGTGGCTGGACGAAACGTAAAGGTGGCTGGACGAAACGTAAAGGTAGCTGGACGAAACGTAAAGGTAGCTGGACGAAATGAAAAACCACTAATAAGAAGTGTTAAGCAAAATACATACTGCTTATTAGTAGCATTATAGGCTATTTTGCTACTTTTTTTGGCTTACAATGCGTCTGAATATGGCTCAGAAAAGTAACCGGCGTTCGGTTGAGTCAAAAATTGAATAAAAAAGCAGTGTTTCACCCTTTGTTTTCCGCAAGGCAACTATCAATCGCCTACTATCAAAAACACGCAAATAACGCAAATGGCACAAATTTTTGCAAATAAGATTTGTAAGGTAACAAGTCTGGTAACCATTAACCATTTATCATTGATTATTATTAATCAACCATTAAGGAGTTAAGGTTATTTAGTCTATTAACTACCAATCATTTATCACTAATCACTACCTACTTCTTACTCCCAACTCCCAACTACCGACTAATCATTAATTATTTACCATTAAGGCATTAAGTTCATTAAGTCTGTTTATCACTAATCACTAATCGTTAACTACTCCCTACCTCTTACTACCGACTACCGACTAATAATCATTTTTCCAGGTTGATGACCAGATTACCCAAAAATAGTTTGGCACGAATGCGTACAATGGAATGTGCTCTGTCGGCCGAAAACCATACGTCGATAGCATGCTTTCCATTAAATACTTTGTTTTTTGGTACTACGGGACGTACCCGGTAACAGAGCATAGTACCCCTTTCGGTATCCACTAACTCTTTACCTACATACTCCACATCAATTTTATATCCTTCGTCTTCGTAAAATCCGTTGACGGTGATAATATCGTTTTTCTTATATCGCTCCAGATCAATCAGGCGGAGAACCATAAATCCGGCCACCACATCGCGTATATTCTCGGGAGTATCATAATTCTTTTTCAACACATAAGCTTTGGTCTTTTTATCAAGTACCTTTACTTCAGCCTTTTTGTTCTGATGGTCGAAGTGTACTACTTCGTCCAGTTCATAATTCCCTTCGCGAATACTTCTAAAAGCCTTATGGGTAGTTATATTGGCTGTGTCGATATACGATTGCCATCTATCGCGCACATAAAAGAGTTTGGCTAAGCCGTTGGTTTGTCCCATTATTTCAATGTTATAACAGGGCTTACCTCCTACTTTGTAAATAGTTTTGTCTACTTTAGTCACCGCACTGCCAATAGTAAGCGGCCCCCAACAGGCTTTATAACGCAATGTTTCACCGGGCACAATACGTTGATTCTCCAGTTTCAGTTTAGGTTGGGTTAATGCAAAATACGGTATTGCAATGGTCAATAAAACAAGAAGCTTACGATAACTATTCATGCTGTAAATTATTGATTTGAACTACAAATGTAAAAACATATTTTGTTTAGTCAATACCTATGCCGGCATAGATGCATCTTTTTTTTTATTTAATGCAGTTTTGCATTTTGAGGGTCAGGTTAATAGAATGAATGGATTGAAAAAAACAGTGAAGCATACTTTCAGTATGATTTTTGACCTGAAAACACAGAAAATTCCTGTATGTGAATAAGAAATTACGTTATTGTTTTAAATAATAACATAGAATAATTCATGACAAATAGAGCTTTTTAGGAAATCGACTGGAAATTATTTTGTTTATTTTCGTGTAATATTAAGAGAAGACATAAAAAAGTTGCTATATTTGGGAATATTTTGTATTTTTGGTCGTCATTTTTGTTAAACCTCATACATGATGTTTTTATGAAAGACTTGATCTACTTAGATTGCATATGACGACTTTTTTATAAGTAATAGATCATTAGTGGGCAGACTCGTATTTAATATTCCAAACAAAGTGAAAAATTCTTGTTTTGTTAGGCAACAATGACAATTTATTTTGACTTTGAATTTTTTTTGATGAAAATCAGATTGATTATAAATAATACAAACAGTTAATATTTTAAATTATGAAAAAAAAATTATTCATTTCCACTGTTCTTTTATGTTTAGTAGTCTTTAATCTTCATGCACAAGAAATTCGGCTTCACACCCCTCCGGGGTACAATTACCTTTATACTCCAGATAATATTCCTAAAGGTAGTGAAGGATCTCCTTATTTAGATGATTGGAAATTAGCGGATATTAAGCTAAAGAATCATAAGACAATTTCAGGAGTGATGCTTCGTTATAGCGTTTACTCTGATCAAATGCTTTACCAGGAAAATAATGTTGCTTATACAATTGGAGCTCCAGATAGTATTTCTGAAATATTGTTATCAAATAAAGTTTTTATTTATAGAGAATATCAAAAGGCTAAGAAAACAAAGAAAGGCTTTTTTGAATTGGTTTTAGACGGAAAAGTAAGTCTTCTAAATAAATATGAAATCGAGCTTATTCGTGCCAATTATAATGTTGCTTTAAATTCAGGAAATAAAAACGACAGATTAATTCTTGAACAACAATTGTATTTACAACTAGATAATCAAATAGTTCCTCTCGATAAAAAAGATGTACTTTTTGAAATCCTTCAGGATAAAAATAAAGCTGTCAAAGATTATATGAATAAAGAAAAACTATCAATAAAAAAACAACAAGATGTAATTAAAATATTGACATATTATAATCAATTACAATAATCTAAACGAAAAATATGTATCTAATGAATTTACTATCTATATCCCGACAGTGAGATTATAAAGCAGGATATCGACAACCGGCAGGCTTACGTTTTTTTTTCAGCAGGAGCAGTTAATGGCTTATCTTGTTTTAAACGAAGATTCTTCGCCGGAGTATGATGCATTGAAATGGAAAGATGAGGGTGGAAAACATCTGATCGTTCACCGCTTATCTGTCGGTGCCGATTGTCAGGGGCAAGGTATTGCCGGGACATTGATGAACTTTGCGGAAAAACATGCCCCCAGTAATGGGTATTCTTCTATTCGGTTGGATGCTTTTTTGCAAAACAAAGCTGCTTTGATGCTCTACGAAAAGCGGGGGTACGTGAAGGTTGGAACCGTTGTTTTCAGAAAAGGTGTATTTAATTGTTATGAGAAAATTCTTTAGGCTGATTGGTTACAAATGAATAGTTACGAGTAATAAGACAGTTGAATAGAGCATAAATAAATACTCTATAAGTTGCGAATATAACGATTATAAGTGTTTACAGAAAAACTTTTCTTAGCCACGAAGTGGCTAAATGTGAGTAATCCCCGGTAAACGAAGCGCAACCGGGGGATAGAAATCGAAACACCACTCCAACCCCGAAGTGGGTTGAATATTACTATATATGTGGTTGCCCCATCCCCTCAGGGAAGATATGCCTGTTTGTTGTCCGTAGAGCTTGTCCCGATCTATCGGGAACATTCACATTTAGCTTGTTTATCCCCTACGGGGAATTGGTTGTGTGTGTGTGTTCATTTTCTATTGATATGTATTCCCTACGGGAAATAACTTATTATAAATAAGAATGTGGATGCATAGAACTACAGATTCGCATTATTATTGATTAGATAAAAAGCAGAAACGGCCTGTAAATAAGAAAAAAGAGCTAATTTTACCGCATTATTTATCTGTTTAAATCGGATTTCAACAAGCTGATTTGCAGAAAAAGCTTTTGCTCTGTTTATTCAAAAAATCAATTCATTATGAAATACAATAGCTATAAAGGAGGAATTGTTTCGTTCCTTTTGTTTTGCTCCGCAAGCTTGTTTGCCATTCAGGCACAGTATCCTTATCCCCTGAAATCTTTTCCGCTCAATGTAGAGAGAATAAGCGTAAAGATGGCATATATGGACATCCCTTCGCAACATCCTAACGGGAAGTCGGTCATCTTATTTCACGGCAAAAACTTTGACGGCGCTTACTGGCGGGATGTTATTCCGGTTTTAAATGATCTGGGTTATCGGGTTATTGTTCCCGATCAGCTGGGCTTCGGATCGTCCGACAAGCCGAATATCCATTACAGCTTCCATCAAATGGCTAGCAACTGCAGAACTTTGCTTGATTCCCTGCACATTGATAAAGTAACGGTTATTGGTCATTCTATGGGTGGCATGCTGGCAACGCGGTTTTGTTTACTATTTGGGGCGCAAGTAGAAAAGTTGGTACTGGAGAATCCGATAGGACTAGAAGATTACAAAACCTTTGTACCTTACGTCGACCTGAGCACCTTGTACAGGCAGGAACTTTCGGCAAGCTACGAATCGTATAAAAAATATCAGCAAACCTATTACCCTGTATGGAAACCGGAATATGAATGGTTGGTAAAAGAACAGGCTGCAGCACTTGCTAAACCGGATTTTGCCGAAACAGCCTGGGCGAATGCGCTTACTTATCAAATGATCTACGAACAACCAGTATGTTATGAGTTTAAAAACATAAAGTTGAAGACTTTGTTGATCATTGGCACACTCGACCGAACTATTGTAGGCAAAGGACGGCTGACCAAAGAACTTATTGCTAAACACGGACAATATCAGAAACTGGGTAAGCAGGTTCATCAACAAATTAAAGGAAGTATTTTGGTAGAATTACCCGGTGTGGGACATATTCCGCATATCCAGGCATTCGATTTGTTCAGGAAAAACATTGTTGAGTTTTTGAAATAACAGAATATATTTAAAGATAAGTACGTACTATGAATTTGTTTATTATTGGTGTCCGGTAAACTTTATATATGAAACTTTATGAGAGATTTGGCTAACGCCGATTTTCAATTCTCTCTTCGTTCGAAATGACAATCAATGTTTTATGCTTAGTGGTGGGGTTGATTGGCAGCTTCGCTGCCAATCAACCCCACCACTAACAAAGAGAACGTAATAACCTGTCATTCTGAGCGAAGCGAAGAATCTACTATTTTTTACCGGACAACAATATTAGTTTGTATTAAAAACGCAGTCTTAACTGCTCCCAACCCCCCTCCCGCATTGCGGGATAAATGGCGGAGGCTGTCGAAGCGCGACATGTACTAAAAGAATCAACAGTTTCACACAGCAAAGGTCTCCTTTAGGGGATATAGGGACGGATAAAAATAGTATAAACTATTTTCAAGCATACACTTATTATAAGAATCTAAAGTAAGTAACTAAGATAAACAACACCGGTTTTTCATGGTCAGTAAAACGAAAAGAGGCTGATTGGGTTTAAATCCAGTCAGCCTTCTTTAGCTTATATATCGTGCACCTTATACCTGATAAGTGGTTGAAGAGGTATTTCCTCCCCTGCCCGTCCAGTTGGTATGGAAGAATTCTCCACGTGGTTTGTCCACACGTTCGTAAGTATGTGCTCCAAAGTAATCGCGCTGAGCTTGCAATAAGTTAGCCGGTAGTTTTTCGGTGCGTAATCCGTCGAAATAACAAAGAGCAGAAGTCAACGCAGGTACAGGCACTCCGTTAGTCAACGCAGCAGCGCATACACGACGCCATCCGGCTTGCGCTTTTTCAACAACATTTTTGAAATATGGATCAAGCAACAGATTTTCAAGTTCAGGATTGGTATCAAAGGCTTTTTTGATATCGGCTAAGAATACTGAGCGGATAATACATCCTCCACGCCACATCAAAGCAATACCTCCGTAGTTGAGATTCCATTTATACTCATTGGCAGCTTCCTTCATCAGGTTATAACCCTGCGCATACGAAATGATTTTGGCTCCAAACAAGGCATCTTTCAGGTCGGAAATCAGTTGAGCTTTATCTCCGCTAAACTTAGCTTCAGGTCCACTGATGGTTTTGGATGCCAATACACGTAAGTCTTTCTGAGCCGACAAGCAACGGGCAAATACCGATTCGCCGATTAATGTCAACGGAATGCCAAAGTCGAGAGCTGTAACCGCTGTCCATTTTCCTGTACCTTTTTGTCCGGCTGTGTCAAGGATTTTTTCAACCAGGGGTTCGCCTTTTTCATCTTTAAAAGCCAGTATTTCGGCTGTAATTTCAATCAGGTACGAATCCAGGTCACCTTTGTTCCATTCTTTAAACACTTCGTGCATTTCATCGGCACTTAATCCCAGTAAATCTTTCATTACCTGATAAGCTTCGGTGATAATTTGCATATCACCATATTCAATGCCATTGTGTACCATCTTTACAAAGTGTCCGGCACCACCTTCGCCTACCCAGTCGCAACAAGGTGTTCCGTCTTCGACCTTAGCCGAAATAGACTGGAAAATTTCTTTTACAGCCGGCCAGGCAGCCGGAGAACCTCCGGGCATCATGGATGGTCCCAATAAAGCTCCTTCTTCGCCACCTGAAACTCCGGTACCCACAAAAAGAAAACCTTTGCTTTCCACATAGTTTGTTCTGCGGGTAGTGTCGGGGTAATGCGAGTTTCCACCGTCGATAATAATATCGCCCGGTTCGAGTAAGGGAATCAGTTGTTCTATCAGTTCATCAACAGGTTTTCCAGCTTTTACCATCATAAATACTTTGCGGGGGGCTGCTATTGATTTTACAAATTCAGCCATATCATCAGAGCCAATGAAATTTTTTCCGGCACCACGCGAATGGATAAACCTATCCACCACTCCTTCTTCTATACCAGGTACCGTTCTGTTGTAAACAGCCACAGTGAATCCTTTGCTTTCCATATTTAAAGCCAGGTTCTCGCCCATTACGGCTAACCCGATAAGTCCTATATCTGCCTTTTGTTTCATAAAATTGTATTTTAATATTTTGTTTTTCTTCTTGTTGAATATGTAGCAGGAGCTAAATAATATCTTGTCTTATAGAGATGCAATACGATACAGGTATAATTTAAAATTGCCTTTGGATGAACCAACAGTCGGTGTTGCTATTTAGAGGTAATTCTCAAATGTGCTTTTCGTCCAAAATACCTCCCGATAAGATCCCCCATTAGTAGGGACAATCAGGGATAAATGGCAGAGATGTAAAAATTGTATCGTCTTTGAAAATCAAAATGAGACATTGTATTTGCACTCTTACCTGGTATGCCTTCTTTGTTGTGTAATTTTAAATTTGAAAACCCAGTTCCTTCAGTTTATCGCAGGTGGTTTTCTCTACATTTTCGGTTCTTATAACAAAGGCTCTATATTCGCGACGAACGGGATAATCACCACGAAGTTGCTCAAACCGCTCCGGATTTTTTCTGAAAGCTGCATCATCACTCCGTACATCGTAAGTATGAAGAATAGCTGCTGAAAGAATTTCCTGTTCGCTCAATCCAATTCCATTCAGTTTGAAACTTGGATTTTTCGGTAATTCAACCCCAAAAGGTGCCCATTTGTTCAGTTCCAGTCCAAAAAAATTACTGACGGCACGAACACTCATCTGTGTTCCGATAACTTTTCCATCTCTGGAATAACCGGCAATATGCGGGGTGGCAAGTTCGGTCATCTCTAAAAGCTCGGTGTCGATATTCGGTTCGTTTTCCCAACAATCGCATACATAAGCAGAGAGTTGTCCGGCCTTTAATGCTTTTTTCAGGGTGTTGGTTTCAATCACTTCGCCCCTGCATGAATTAATGAGTATCGGTTTGCGCTTTAGATCTGAGAAAAATACTTCATTTCCCAAACGATAAGTAGCGTCTTTTCCTTTTACAATCAACGGAACATGCAAAGTAATAATATCGGCCTGATGTTTTATTTGTCCCAGTTTTACAAATTCTTTTCCTCTTTCGGCTCTATGGCGGGGTGGGTCGTTCAACAGAACTTTCATGCCCAACAATTCACAAACTTCGGCCACTTTACGTCCTACATTGCCCACTCCTACTATACCGATACACAGGTCTTTCAGCTCTAGATTTTTTCGTTCAGCCAATACCATCAGTACCGAAGCAATATACTGTTCTACCGACTTGGAATTACAACCGGGTGCATTGGTCCATTTAATTCCGGCTCTGTTGCAATAATCGGTATCTATATGATCATAGCCAATAGTAGCGGTAGCAATAAACTTTACGGAAGATCCTTTGAGCAATTTCTCATCACAGATGGTACGTGTACGGGTTATAATGGCATCGGCATCTTTTACTACTTCCGGTGTTGTTTTAGCTCCGGGCAAATAAACAACCTCTGCCACACTCTCGAATGCTCCCTGTATATAGGGAATTTTATCGTCAATAATAATTTTCATTGTTCTTTAAGTTGAGCCATAAAATGGAATAAAGTTGTGTTTATGGATAGCTTTCGAAGAATTACTCTCGCTTTTTTTGTTCTTAAAACACTTAAAACGCAATAGTGTTCTACAAGCGGTATAATTATTTAGCTATGTGCTTTAAATACTGTAATATGATTTTGTAATTTTTTCCAACACCTCGTTGGTTCGGGCTGCCGAATACATTGTACTGATGCAACTACCGGTTCCCTCCAGAGTTTCTACCACTTGTTTTATCAGAAAAAATGAAATATTTTCCGGATTCTGAAACGCGAATTTCGCAGTTCCGCTTTGTGTGATTAGTTCTACTTCACCCAAATTAAAACAGGGGAATATGATTCTGCCCTGTGTGCCTGTAATTTCGATAAAGTCTTCTTCAGACGCTTTGTCTACCACAAAACACCAGCTACCGGTTCCCTTTACGCCCGATTTAAACGAAAAAGCAGCCGAAACTGTATCTTCAGCTTTGTAATATCCGGCTATATTGGAAGCTGTTCCACTAACTGCGGTTACAGGTCCGAACAAGAAGTCGAGATAATCAAACTGATGAGAAGCCAGATCGTAAAAATGTCCTCCCCCTCCTATTTCGGGATTTACATGCCAGTGTTGTGCGTCCGGCATCTGATCCTGTTCGCCCAAGGCTTTATGAAGTTTTATATGAACGGTAAGGGGTTTGCCAATTGTATCGTTTTCAATCAGCTCTTTTACTTTCAGAAAAGCAGGAAGTGTACGGCGGTAATAAGCGACGAACAGGGGTACACCGGTTTCTTCGGATACCCGAATCATTTCTTTGCACTCTGCCGTATTTCTGGCCATCGGTTTTTCCACATAAACCGGTTTCCCGGCTTTCATTGCCTGTATAGCGTAAGTTGCATGTGTGTCGGGCGGAGTAGCAACGTAAACTGCATTGATATCCGGATCATTGATCAGCGCGGTGGCATCGGAGTAGAATTTAGGAACCTGATGTCTTTGAGCATAATCCTTAGCTAAAACAGCATTACGACGCATTACAGCAACAAGTTTTGAATGTGCTACTTTGTTGAATGCCGGTCCGCTTTTCAGTTCGGTTACATTGCCACAACCGATAATTCCCCAATTTATTTCCATATAGTTCTTTAAATTTGCAGATTAACCCCTAGAAGCATTCAACTTATTGAAAACAAGAATGCATCCGTATCAGAGTTTTGGAGTCTGACAGAATCAACAAAAATAACTATTTAATCTGAATCAGGGATGAAATAGGCAAAAATCTTCAGAATGATAATTTATTCTGAATCGTGTATCAGTTCGTATTTCTTCTTGGCAGGCGGTATACAACAAGAGATTTGTTGATGTATTCTGAAAAAATTACTTCCTGATTGTCGGAGTTTTCTCCGTATCTTAAGCGACTTACTTAATGCCGGCTAGCCGGGTGGAGAATAGTTTAATGGTATAATAAAGTGTCGGCTATACAGCTATGGTGCGTCATTCAGCCTTGTTTCTGTATCCGAAATGAGAATCTGTAAAGATATACAACTGCAACTTTCATTGAAATTGGTTGAAAAGCAAAATTGCCTTTCAACCAAATTCTGAATTAAAACAGGGATTTGGAAATTCCCATTTGCAATCCGCGCAATTCGGCTAGTCCGCGTAACCTTCCGATGCAGGAATATCCCGGATTACTTTTCTTATGCAAATCATCAATCATCTGATGGCCATGATCGGGACGCATAGGAATATTACGTTTGTATGTTTGCTGTACTTCCAGCAAGGCTTTCATGGTTTCATACATATCCACATCTCCTTCCAGGTGATTATCTTCATAGAAATCGCCTTCGGCATTACGTTTGGTACTGCGGAAATGAACAAAATACAAGCGTTCGCCAAATTCGCGTAACATAGAAGTCAGATCATTTGCCGATGATACACCAAAGGAACCGGTGCACAAACATAAACCATTCGCTTTACTTGGCACTGCTGCAAAAAGTTTACGAACATCCTCGGCTGTGCTCAGAATGCGGGGTAATCCCAGAATAGCCCGTGGAGGATCATCGGGATGAATAGCCATTTGAACACCAACTTCGTCGGCCACAGTAATAATTTCATTCATAAAATAGAACAGATTATTCCGCAATTGTTCTTCATCCACATTGGCATAGGTGTTCAGAGCCTGCTGAAATTGTTCCAGCGTAAAACTTTCTTCCGCTCCCGGCAATCCGGCAATCATGTTGCGAGTCAGTTTTTCTTTGTCCGCTTCAGTCATTTCTTCGAAACGCGCTTTAGCTTTAGCTATTTGTTCCGGGCTATATTCTTTCTCTGCGTTTGGACGTTTTAAGATGTATAAGTCAAAAGCAACAAATGCAGCCATTTCAAAACGCAGGGCTTTTGATCCGTCGGGCATAGTATAAGCCAAATCGGTACGGGTCCAGTCGAGAATAGGCATAAAATTGTAGGTAACCACAAAAATACCGCATTCGGCCAGGTTGCGAATTGTTTGTTTGTAGTTTTCAATGTACAGTTTATAATCCCCGGTTCGTTTTTTGATGTCTTCGTGCACGGGAACACTTTCTACTACCGACCATATTAAACCTGCTTCAGCAACCATTTTCTTCCGTTCCTGAATAGCCTCTACCGACCATACTTCTCCGTTTGGAATTTGGTGCAATGCCGTAACAATATCGGTTGCACCGGCCTGACGAATGTCCCATAATGATACAGGATCATTTGGACCGTACCATCTCCATGATTGTTTACATAAATACATATCTATTACTAAGACCCTGAAAACTGACTAAAAAATGAGGATTATTCATTTTATACCGGTTTTTCGAGGGATTTTTTTATAATTATATCTTGTCTTGTTTTTACGAAAGTGACACTAAAATCAGGCAGAAAAGGTCGTCTTTTACCGCCTGTAATTTTAAATGCAGAATGCATCAAATCCACCATCTACGACTGTAAGTGTTCCGGTAACAAATTTAGAAGCATCGCTAGCCAGCCAGTGTAATGTTCCGAGTAATTCTTCCGGTTCGCCAAAACGTCCGAAGGGGGTGTGAGCGATAATAGTATTACCTCTTGCTGTCAATGATCCGTCGGGATTAGTCAATAAACTCCGGTTTTGTTCGGAAATAAAGAATCCGGGTGCCATTGCATTTACACGTAATCCTTCTCCGTATTTGGTTGCCAATTCAATTGCCAGGTATCTGGTGAAATTGGTAACAGCAGCTTTTGCTGCACCGTATCCAACCACACGAGTCAAGGGACGCAAAGCCGATTCGGATGAAATATTAATGATATTTCCTTGTTTTTGTTCGGTCATTACCTTGGCAAAAACCATAGTAGGAATAACAGTTCCGAAAAGATTCAGATCAACAACCGTTTTAAAGGCATCTACATCCAGGTCGAAAATGGTTTTATCCGGTCCGATAGTTGCACCGGGCATATTTCCGCCGGCAGCATTTATCAGCACGTCTATACGGCCGTATTTAGCTACAATATCCTGGGCATTTTGTTCCAAAATAGCTTTATCATTCACATCCGATTGAAGAAAAATAGCTTCAAAACCTTTGGCTTTGATTCCATTTACCAGTTTTTCTCCGTTTTCTTTATTTCTTGCCAGCACTACTACCTTTGCACCTTGCTCAGCCAGATATTCGACCATGCAACTACCCAGTACACCGGTGCCACCGGTAATAACCACTACCCGGTTTTTAATCTCAAATAAGTTTTTCATTCTACTTTGCGTTTATATATAAATGAAACAAGATTTCTAGTATACAGAGTATGCAATTAGAAATTTTGCGATTTTAGTTTGTTCTCTTTAGGGTTCAAAATTCCGGATTGTAAACAACATTTTCTTAAAGCTGATTGTGTCCAACTCCGGAGTTACAGTAATAGAGATTTAGTAATGTCGTTTCTGAAAAATTAAAATGGAGCATCACATTCGTTTTCATTCTCTGAAATGAATATAATCTTCAATATTCTCTTTCATCAATATATCAATCGGAACATAGTTAACCTTTTTGATACTTTGTTTAAATATAAGCTCTCTGCACATATCCCGAACAGTCAAATAAGCCTGTCGGTCAGGTCGTTGAGCGATCAGATAAGAAATAACATCCTGCTTTAAATAGGAGACATTCTGTTCCAGTAAGTCGTAACCGATTAACCGGATATCCGAATGATTCAAATTTGCCAGATGCCTGGCTAAACGATAAACTCTTGAGTTGAATGTTATGGCAGCTTTGATAGAACCATATTGCTGAAACGCTTGCTCCAGAATTTTTGCATTGGCTGTTTCATCTTCATTGTTGAACTCTATATTAATTACCACCAGCTCTTTTTCCAGATTATGTTTCTTTATGTATTCCAAAAAGCCATTATTTCTTGAAATAGTCTGATTGGACACCGAACCATTGCGATGAGTCCGGATTACGAGAATTTCTGAACCTTTAGGCAAAGAACTTAGCAACAACTTAGCTGCGATATAGCCGCTTTTAAATGAGTTTTGTCCGTAGTATGTCAGAAAATCAACATCTTCAACAATGGAGTCGATAAATGAAAATGGAATCTCATTTTTGCGTAGTTCGTTGACAAACGTGATGGTTTCTTTTCTGAAAATAGGTGCTATAAAAATAGCATCCGGTTTGTTATCCAGTATTTCCTTTGAAGCAGAAACAAAAGAGTGAACATCAAATTGATTATAAAACCGTTTTTCAATATGGACATTATGATGAACAAAGTCTTTTGCGGCCAGATTAAGCCCCTTGTCTACGGTTTCCCAATAATCCCCCGACTGATAGGCCGGGAATAAGCTTACAAATCGATATTGTTTTTTTGAAGCAAGCGAGCGGGCAAATATGTTTGGAGTGTAATTCATCTCTTCCAACACTTTTGTTACCGCTTCCCGGCTTTTTGCGGAAACATCACTCCGCTGATGAATAACTCTGTCTACTGTACCTTCTGAAACCCCGGCAAGCCTGGCTATATCTTTTATTCGAATTTTATGATTCAACTCTTCCATCTATTTGTAATAAATTCTGACTCCGTGTTCGCGCACAATCAATTTTTCCACAAAAATACAATATATATTGTTATCCTAAAACTATCCGCCGAGTAGAAACCATCGATAAAAAGCAAATGCTCTTTATTAATGGTTTGTTATGGTTTATATAACAGAAGATTATATTAAGAAACGGATATTTATTACATTGTGTAAATACTATAAAAAGCATTAGCAAATAACTGTTTTAATTTACCCGGAACTGTAATAAAGCTTACAATGTATTTAGCGAACAACATAAAAAATGTTTTAGGCAGAAATAGACAACATTTTGATTTGTTTTCCGTCCAAACTCCGGATACCGACAATTTCTCCATTTGTATTATACAATCATCAGATAACATACACCTGTTTTAGTAAGTGAACAAGCTAAAATATAGAAGCTTTATATCAAAAACATCTGGTGCCTTCATGTACATATACAGTATCGGTCCTGAAAAAAAACTGAATATATTGCTTTGTATATCTCTAATATATAAATGTTTAATTTAAACACAAGAAATATTTGTATTTTTTAATAAATAAATTGAACAAATTTATGAATTTGAATGAACAATTTAATTATGTATTTCGTTAAAGTTAAAACAAAAGATCAGGTTAAATACTCTTTTAGTTTTAATTATTAATGCATATCCGTCTGTTCACTATACTACATACTAACAATTAAAAATGAAGCAAAATGGAAAAAGAAAAAAACGTATTGAGAGGGACAAATGAAGTTCTCGAAAAATTGTTGAAAGTACCGTCTTATACAATTGGAGCTTATACTATTGACGTTGTGAAGCGACAACTTCTTATTGGAGGTCAAGCTACAAGACTTACGAATAAAGAGTTGCAATTACTGGTTCTGATGGCTGCTAATCCGGGCGAAATGCTGGAACGTAAATATCTGCTCGAAACTATTTGGGAGGAAAACAACTATTTCAATGGAAGAAGCATGGATGTTTATCTTTGCAAATTACGCAAATTACTGAATGCCGATCCTGATTTGATGATTATTAATATACACGGTAAGGGTTATAAATTAATCGTTCCATCTAAGTAAATTAATTTTCTACAGTACATATAAACCTTTAAAATAAAGGTCCATTAAAGAGTAGAGGTATGATAATTTTCGTACCTCTTTCTTATTTTCATTTTTGCCTTATCGTTCTCTTCTCTCCTGTTTTTGCCTTTGTATATCACAGTATCTACAACCAGATACAGTTATTTTAAAATCCATTTTCTATCGGATAAAATATCACTCCGAAACTATTCCCAAAAGTTCGATTTTCGAATCAACAATGATTTGAAGGAATAGTTGTAATTCATCAAAGATTTTTTTATTCATTTTCGTGTCCGCACACAAAGACATTTTAATCTATGCAGAAAGCACTAGTTTCGTAGATATAAAATTATTTGTATCTTCGTGGGCGAACACGGAAATAGTTTTTTTATACTCTATTTGAAATAGCATTAAGAATAAGGTGCTTAATATTTATCGTCGAGGGTATTTAAAGATTTTCGTTCATCAGAAAATCCTTTTCGTGTTAGTGATTGAGTCCCGAAACAGGATTTAAATGCGGAAAACAGAGATCTGCAGAGTGCAAAATCTTACTGAATTAAAGTTGAATATCGTTAAAGTAACAATATAAAAAAACAAAAACAGAATAAACATGAAAAACTTTTTAGACGAGAATTTTCTCTTACAAACTGAAACAGCTCAAAGGCTCTATCATGAACATGCTGCAACTCAACCAATCATTGATTACCATTGTCACCTGATCCCATCGATGGTGGCTAATGATCATCAGTTTAAAACATTGACAGAAATTTGGCTGGGTGGTGATCATTACAAATGGCGTGCTATGCGTACAAACGGCATAGACGAAAAATTCTGTACCGGCAAAGACACTACCGACTGGGAAAAATTTGAAAAATGGGCTGAAACAGTACCTTATACTATGCGCAACCCATTATATCACTGGACACATTTGGAATTGAAAACAGGTTTTGGTGTTGAGAAACTGCTTTCGTCTAAAACAGCACGTGAGATTTATGATGAATGTACTGCCAAACTTCAAACTCCAGCGTATTCGGCACGAAACCTGATGCTAAAATATAAGGTAGAAACGGTTTGTACTACCGACGATCCTATTGATAGCCTGGAACACCATATTAAAACCAGAAAAGATAATTTCGGAGTTAAGATGTTACCAACCTGGCGTCCGGATAAAGCAATGGCTGTAGAAGACTCTGCGAGTTTCAAGGCTTATGTAGAACAACTTTCGAGAGTATCAGAAGTAAATATTTCTGCTTTCGACGATATGATTCTGGCATTGCGCAAACGTCAGGATTTCTTTGCCGAACAAGGTTGCAAGCTTTCGGATCATGGAATTGAAGAGTTCTATGCTGAAGATTATACAGAGGCGGAAATTAAGGCTATATTCAATAAGGTATACGGCGGAAAAGAACTGACTCACGAAGAAGTTCTGAAGTTTAAATCGGCTATGATGGTTATTTTTGCAGAAATGGATTGGGAAAAAGGTTGGACACAACAATTTCACTATGGTGCCATCAGAAATAACAATACCCGCCTATTTAATCAATTAGGACCAGATACCGGGTTCGACTCTATCGGAACGTTTAATACAGCTAAAGCCATGTCTAAATTTTTAAACAGACTGGATACTCAGAACAAGCTGGCTAAAACAATTATTTATAACCTGAATCCGGCCGACAATGAAATGATTGCTACCATGATTGGAAACTTTCAGGATGGAACCTTTGCCGGTAAAATTCAGTTTGGCTCAGGATGGTGGTTCCTGGATCAAAAAGATGGAATGGAGAAACAAATGAACTCACTATCCGTACTCGGTTTATTAAGCCGTTTTGTAGGAATGTTGACCGATTCCCGCAGCTTCCTGTCTTACCCCCGTCATGAATATTTCCGTCGTACGCTTTGTAATTTAATAGGTAATGATGTTGAAAATGGTTTACTTCCGTATCAGGAATTAGACTTCATCGGAAAAATGGTGGAAGACATTAGTTATAACAACGCAAAATCCTTTTTTAATTTTTAAACAGCAATCAAATAGTTCACCAAAGATGTCATTTTTTGCACAAGAAGGGCATGAAAAGTAGCTACTTTTGTTTTACAATTAAAAATAATGTAGTACTTTTGGTCGACCAATTTTAGATATACAGTATAAACAATCAGACAGAGAAATGAGTAAAAAAATTGTAACTTTTGGAGAAATTATGCTTCGTTTAGCCACTCCGGGCTTCGAACGTTTTAGTCAGGCAACACAATTCACAGCTACCTACGGTGGTGGAGAAGCAAATGTAGCAGTGTCGCTGGCTAATTATGGAATGAATACCGAGTTTGTAACACGCTTACCCAAAAATGATATCGCAGATTCATGTATAATGAATTTACGCAAATACGGTGTAGGTACCAATGAAATATTACGTGGTGGTGATCGTGTAGGAATTTACTTTCTTGAAACCGGAGCAGTAGCCCGCGCAAGTAAAGTGGTTTACGATCGTGCAAATTCTTCAATTGCTGACATTAAACCAGGCATGGTTAACTGGCGCGAAGTATTTAAGGATGCAGATTGGTTTCACTGGACCGGTATTACCCCTGCCCTATCGCAAGGAGCTGCCGATGCATGTCTCGAAGCTATCCAGATTGCAAATGAAATGGGTGTCACAGTTTCAACCGATTTAAACTATCGCAAAAACTTATGGAAATATGGCAAAACAGCTTCAGAAGTTATGCCAGCATTAACAGCCGGATGCGATATTATTTTGGGTAATGAAGAAGATGCTGAAAAAGTATTCGGAATTAAACCAGAAGGTTTTGACGTAGCTCATACAGGTGGTGAAGTGAATGCTGCCGAGTTTGAATCAGTATGTACTCAAATGATGAAAAAATTTCCACGTGCCAAAAAAGTGATAATTACACTACGTGGTTCTATCAATGCTAACCATAATACTTGGGGTGGTGTACTTTATAGCAATGGTACATTATACCAATCAAAACGATATGACATTACACATATTGTAGACCGCGTAGGTGGCGGTGACTCATTTATGGGTGGTTTAATTTATGGTTTACTGACTTACACTGACAGTGATCAAAAAGCATTGGAGTTTGCTGTAGCTGCTTCTTGTCTGAAACATACAATTTACGGTGACTACAATTTAGTTACAGTGGCCGAAGTTGAAGCTTTAATGGGTGGAGACGGATCTGGTCGTGTTTCAAGATAAACCTGCTTTAAATTTCCTTCATAAGGACCGATTTACAAAAACAAATATCTATACAAATTTAAAATGCCAACTTCATTCGCCCCTCTTTTTTAGAGGGGTCGGAGTTGGTCTGATAATATGAAATTCAACAAAATTCAAGTTCTCACAGCAATGAAAGAAACCGGTATGATTCCGGTATTTTATCATAGCGATATCGAAGTAGCTAAAAGTGTATTAAAAGCATGTTATGCCGGTGGTGTTCGTGCATTCGAATTCACAAACCGTGGCGATTTTGCTCACGAAGTTTTTCGTGATCTGGTAAAATTTGCAGCTAAAGAATGTCCGGAAATGATTATGGGTGTTGGTTCCATCGTGGATGCTCCGACTGCAACGCTTTACATACAGATGGGTGCTAACTTTATTGTTGGGCCACTGTTTAATCCTGAAATTGCAAAAGTAGCCAACCGTCGTTTGGTTCCTTACACTCCGGGTTGTGGATCTGTATCTGAAGTTGGTTTTGCTCAGGAAATGGGATGTGATCTTTGTAAAGCTTTCCCCGGCGATGTATTGGGAACAGGCTTTATAAAAGGACTAAAAGCTCCTATGCCATGGTCTAATATTATGGTTACAGGTGGTGTAAAACCAGAAGAAGCTAACCTAAAAGGATGGTTTGATGCAGGTGCAACTTGTGTTGGTATGGGTTCAAATCTTTTCCCAGCTGATATGATTAAATCTGCCGACTGGGCGGGAATTACCAAACTATGTAGTGATGCATTGGCTATCATTAAGAAAGTACGTAAATAAGTTATAATTCTTCATCCTTAAAATATTTTTCATGGACAAGTCAACAGTTGAAAAGATTGGAAGTTATCGCTGGACGATAGTAGGATTACTTTTTTTCGCGACTACAATTAACTACATGGATCGTCAGGTAATTGGTTATCTGAAACCATTATTTTCAAGATCATTGGCCGAAGGTGGTTTAGGTTGGACAAATACCGACTTTGCATTAGTTACTTCGCTCTTTACCGGTTTTTATGCGATAATGACTTTTTTTGCCGGCTTTGTTATAGACAAAATAGGTACAAAATTAGGGTTAGCATTGTCTTTAATTATTTGGTCGGTATTCGGCATTTTGAATGCTTTTGCAGGAAGTATGGCGATGGTTCATGCAGCTGTTCGTTCATTGTTTGGTATTGGTGAAGCAGGAAACTTTCCGGCGTCTATCAAAACGGTGGCAAATTGGTTTCCTAAAAAAGAACGTGCTTTAGCTACCGGTATTTTTAATTCAGGAGCCAATGTCGGAGCTATGATTGCGTCGCTTGCTGTTCCGGCTATTGCATACAGCGTTTGGTTTGGTGGAGCAATACAGGGATGGCAGATGGCATTTATCATTACTGGTGCAATCGGTTTTATCTGGTTGATTTTCTGGTTTTGGTTATATGAATCACCTGCAAAGCAAAAACGACTTTCGAAAGCTGAGTTCGAATATATAAACAGTGATGATGTAGCTGTATCTGCAACTTTAGAAGAAGAAGTTCCAACTAAAGTTCCATGGTACCGACTGTTTTCGTATAAACAAACATGGGCATTTGTTATTGGTAAATTTATGACCGATGGTATTTGGTGGTTCTTATTATTCTGGCTACCGGATTTCATGAAACAACAGTTCAATATGGAGGGACATGCCATCATGATTCCATTGTTTATTGTATACGCTGTAGCTATTGTTGGTAGTGTATCGGGTGGTGGTTTCCCTATGCTTTTTATGAATAAAGGCATGGAAGCTTATAAAGCTCGTATGACTGCTATGCTAATCATTGCTATTTTACCTGTTTTATTGATACTTACTCCTTATTTAGGAAATGTTCAACACTTTGGTGAAAATGCCTATATATTGGCTTTAATCGTAATTTGTATTGGAGCTGGTGCACACCAGGCATGGTCTGCTAATCTATTTACAACCGTATCGGATATGTTCCCTAAAAAATCAGTAGGTTCGGTAACAGGAATCGGCGGATTGGCAGGAGGTATTGGCGGTGTTTTGGTTCAGCAATTTGCCGGTCATCTAACTGATCATTTTAAGGGAGTTGGTGAAGCTGCTGCTGCTGCACAAAATCTGGTTGGAGATGCTGCTCAAGCAGTTGTTCAAGGTGAAGTACAAACTGCTTATGCTATTATGTTTGCCCTTTGTGGATTTGCCTATTTAATAGCATGGGTCTTCATGAAAATATTAGTTCCTAAATTTAAATTAATAACCGATTTATAATAGTTTGATAGTCTACCGATAAATCGTAAAAGAGCCTCTTCTTTCAACAGAAGAGGCTCTTTCCTTTTATATATAATTGCGTTATTGAAGTCTTTCGGACAGAAATGGGTAGTTAGTCAAAATTTCAGCTTTCCTTTTTCTTAGGTTTTCCTGAAACTTTTCGAATTCGGATGAATGAGGATGAATTGGACGATGAGCTAAATCGGCTGCCAATTGTTCCAACTGTTTTTTTAGCCGGAGGGTTTGGTTGGAGAAATAGGTTTCGGAAAAACGTTGCCAGATATAATCTACAGCTACATCAGATGGATGCAACATATCCGAAGCGTAAAAGCGATAATCGCGCAATTCGTCCATTTGTATTTCGTAAGCCGGAAAATAATGAACCTGTTTAAATTGTTGTTGTAATGCATCTACAGCCAACAGTAAAGTGCTTTTGCTTACATTATTTCCATGTGCACCATCTTTCCAGTGGCGAATGGGACTGACACTGAAGATAAGCTGGATATTGGGAAACAGTTCGCTGAGTTTAGTGATCAGTCTGGAATAGTCAATTACGATTTCTTCTACGGTCAGTTTCCTGCGAACAAACCGATTGGCCGGTAGTTTATGACAGTTTGATACCACACTCCCACTCTGCTGTTCTTCAAAAACCCAGGCTGTGCCGAAAGTGATAAGCAGATAATCTGCTTTTCGCAAATAGTTACAGGCTTTACGAAACCGGGTGTTTATTTTGTTCAGGCATTGCAGGGCATCGCTGTCGGAAAACAAACTGCTATGCGAAAAACTCTGCCATAATCCCCTATTCTCAAACAAATTGCTTTCAGTATATTCTTTCCCGTCAATCAGCTGCTGAATGCTGTTGTAAATTGATACCGGATTGTACAAAACTCCAAAAGGATTTATGTCCACTCCAAAATATACATCCTCCATTTTTTTACCAATATTCTCGGCAAAACATGAACCGAAAGTCATGATTAAGTCATGATAAGTTATGTCGAGATTGGTTGGTGGAATTTCAACTTTGGTTTGAAACATAGCGTAGTAGGTGGAGTTATTTTTTTATAAAACAAAGATAGATCAAATAAGTGAAAGCACAAAAAAAGCCCCGATCAAAAAGATGATCGGGACTTTTTACTGTTTTGACTTTAAAATTATTTTTTTGCAACAGCAGCCTTTTTGTCTTTACAACATTTTTCACCGGCTTTTTTGTCTTTGCAACAAGCTTTTTCATCAGCTTTAGTGCATTTAGCATCGGCCTTTTTGTCTTTGCAACATGCTTTTGTTTCTGTTTTAGCTTTTTCTTTTTTTGCAGCCGGAGCAGTTTGAGCTGACATAGTAGTTGCAGCAGCAAAAATTGCGATAATTGATAAGATAGCAATGTTCTTTTTCATTTTACACGAGTTTTATTTGTTATTAGTACTAAAAATAATTTGTTTGTAAATTGTATTTATTTCACAAAGATAGAAAGCTTCTTTGAATTTTCAAAGAATGATAATTTAATTCATTTTTTTTAATTATTCGTCATGTTCTTTGAGTAAAAACAGATGACTAAATCAGTGTCGGGGTGCGAACATGATTATACCCATACCCAACAAAGCAATGAGCCCACCCATGATGTCGTATCTATCCGGAATAACTCCGTCTACTTTCCATCCCCAGATCATAGCCATTACAATAAATATTCCTCCGTATGCTGCATAAACCCTGCCAAAGTTTGCGGTTTGTAGAGTAGCAACAATACCATAGATAACAAGAATAATACCGCCCAGCAAACCAAGCCACCACGATTTATTGTCGCGAAGGTAAAGCCAGATGAGATAGCCTCCTCCGATTTCGCAAAGTCCGGCCAAAAGAAACAAACTAATAGAGAGGATTATTTTCATTATATATTTTTGGTATAATTAGTTACACAGATTTTGGACAGTACCCAATCAACAGATTACATTATCAACTCTGCAAGTTACATTGTTCGCTCAACAGATTACATAGCTAACTCCAGAAGTTACCTTGGCAATTTGACGGATTACGCGGTTAACCCGACAAATCACCTTGTTTAGTTGGTGTGTTACATTGCCTGCTCAGCTTTATCAGCAACTCATTTCGCCAGCATTCTTCTTTGCCGAAAGCAGATTGTAGGCCCCTTTGACAACAACTTTGGTGGCATTTATGTTGAAATCTTCGGGTAAACTAATGCCGGTGTATCCATTTTCGGTAACAGTTTTCTGAACTTCAATCATCCGGTACTCAGTCATGGCTTTTCCATTTTCCTGCTTGTTTTTATCGAATACAAAGATATAGTCTTTATCTTCATAGCTAACTATCGCCTCGGTGGGTAAAGCAGTCACCTGGCTGCTTTGAGCCTCTATGAGTGCGCTTACATACATCCCCGGCAGCATATTTTTACAGTGTCCTACTACATTGGCATATACTTTATAGGTTTTGTCGTTATTAATCGATTTTCCGGTTTGATAAATAACAGCTTCGTGTTTTTCGGGTTCATTATTGATGTAAAACTGAATTTTTTGTCCGTTTCTTACTTTATCGGCATCTTTTTCAAATAAAGTTAGTTCTAAAAACAGTTTATCGGTATTTACAATCTCGAACAATACATCCGAAGCCGAAACAGACTTACCAATGCTGACATTTACTGTTTTTACATAACCCGAAATAGGTGAAACCAATGCTACCGAGCGACTGATATTATCTTCGGTAAGTCGCGCGGGGTTTATTCCTATCAGTGCCAGCTTTTGTTCCAATGCTTTTAGCATGGCTTTCATGTTTTTGTAGTCGGCGGTAACCTGTTGCAGATTTTTCTTAGAATACACATCATCTTTATACAATTCGTTGTGACGTTTATACTCGGCCTGTGCATATTCCAGTTTATTCTTTGTTTCCAAATAGTTTTGCTGAATGTCAATAAATTCCTGATTTTCGAGCACAGCCAGTGTTTGTCCTTTTCTGACGGCAATTCCGGGAGTTAACGAAGTGCTTTTTACAAATCCACCCAAAGGCATACACACCGTAGCCAGACTTTGCGGCGCTACGGATACAGCTCCATTGACTTTGAGGGTTCCGCTCAGCGAACGCATTTCCACTTTAGCAGTTTGGATATTGGCCAGCTTAATCTGGTCGTCGCGAAGTTCCACAATGTTTTCGGGCAGCACTTCTTCTGCTTTCTCTGTCTCTGTTTTTTTAGCTTTACTGCACGAAGCAAGAGCCAGAAAAACGAGGGATAGTATGATAAATGATTTGAAATTATAGAATGTCATAATGATTTTTGTTTAAATGGTTTTTCCTGTGATATAATCAATAGAAATAATAGTTTGGTTGTAGGCATTCAACGCATCAAGATAATTTTGTTTTATGGTCAATGCGCGGCTCAGGCTCTGAATGTAATCCAAATAATCAATGGCACCGGCTTTATAACTCTTTGTTGCCTGATCAATTATTATGTCGGCTTCGGGCACTGCCTGTTTCTCGTAATAATTCAGACTGTTGTTGTATTTAGCATATTCGCTCAGCAATAAATTATAATTTCCCTTGAGTTTTGTAGCTTCGTTGTCGGCATTGATTTGTGCCATTTGTTGCTTCAATCTGGCAGCTTTTATTTTAGCCATATTGGGTGCAAACCAAAGCGGTATAGAAATACCCGCCTGAATGCCGGTAAATCTGTCGCCGGCACCAAAAGTTCTTGGCACGCCATTTACTGTCTGTTCGCCCTGTATGGTCTGACTGTAATAACCAATGCTCAAATCGGGTAATAACTTACTTTGTTCAAGATTTTTCTCTATTCGCGACAGCTCTACCTGATGTTTAGAATATCCCAACTGAGGATTTTCGACAGTTACAGCTTTGTTGGCCAGCAGTAAAAATTCAGTTCGTTTCAGTACCGTGTCTGCAGGCAATATCGATTCATTTGTGTTTAAAAGCACTTGCAATTTCTGATTAAAAATAGCAATGTCGGCATTAACCTGTTGCAACTGATTGTGCACCTCCATGCTTTGCGAGCGAGCTGTAATCATTTCCAACCGGTTGGTTTCGCCAGTTTTCATGCGAAGCTCGGCAGCACGCTGAAAGCCCGAATACAAACTATCCTGCCATTCAAACAGCTTTTGTTTTGAATATAAATAAGTGAGTTGACCGTAAATCTGTTTTACCTGCGTGGCTATTTCCAGCTGCGAAGATTTCAATTCCCATTCGCTGCTTCTGACGTTGGCATTAGCCAGTTTATGCTGATTGGCATATACGGTGGGGAACGCAAACGACTGCGAAACTGTAAAACTGTTATCTTTCGAATATGAATTAAATTGTCCGTATTGCCCTTCGATAGTAGTCTTAGGAATGTCCCAGGCAGCCGCTTTCAGCGCTTTCTGAACATTCACAGAATAAGCTGAAGACCGTACAGACAAGTTACTATCCAGTGCCAATTGAATGGCTTGCTGTAAATTCACTTTTTTAGGTTGTTGAGCCTGTACACCTAAAGTTCCAAACAATAAAATAACTATACAGGCAGCTATTCCCGATTTCCGTTTAAAAATATTCTTAAAACTTGCGGACGAAAAGAAAATATAAAATACCGGCAAAACAATTAATGTAAGCAAGGTGGCCGTTATTAAACCTCCGATGACTACTGTTGCCAGTGGTTTTTGAACTTCGGCTCCGGCCGATGTAGATAAAGCCATAGGCAAAAACCCTAATGAAGCTACAGCAGCCGTCATAATTACAGGACGTAAACGGGTGTGCAGCCCTTTGAATACCCGCTCTGTTATATCGGTAATTCCCTCTTCTTTCTCCAGTCTGTTGAATTCGGCAATCAGCACAATGCCATTGAGCACCGCAATACCAAACAAAGCTATAAACCCGACTCCGGCCGAAATAGAGAAATTCATTCCCCGAATCCAAAGTGCCAGTATACCACCAATGAGCGACATGGGCACGGCTGTATAGATTAATAAGGCTTGTTTTACCGAATGAAATGTAAAGAACAACAGTACGAATATGAGCAGCAGTGCTACTGGTACTGCCACTGCCAGACGGGCTTTAGCCGCTTGCAGATTCTCAAACTGACCACCATATTTCACCGAATAACCGGTTGGGAGTTGTACGTTGGCGTCAATTTGTTTTGTTACATCGTTGATCACACTTTGTACGTCTCTGTTTCGAACATTAAACCCGATAGTGATGCGGCGTTTAGTATCTTCGCGCGATACCTGTGCCGGTCCGGACTTAATCTCTACAGTCGCAATCTGATCTAACGGAATTTGTCCACCGGCTGGTAACCCAACCGAAAGATCTTTGACATCATCAAGACTTTGTCTGTAATCTTTATCTAAACGGACTACCATTCCAAAACGTTTTTCTTCGTCAAAAACAACACCCGCCTGGCTTCCGGCAAAAGCAGTACGCAACACCCGGTTTGCTTCCTCAATAGAAAGACCATATTGTGCCAGTCGGTCACGATTATATTCGACCTGAATCTGCGCCAGTCCGGTAACCTTTTCCACGTTGATGTCTTCAACACCCTGCACCTTCTGAATGATTTTCTCCACCTGAGCGGCTTTTTCTGCCAGTTTATTCAAATCATCGCCAAAAATTTTCACCGCGATATCCTGCTTTGACCCGGAAAGCAGTTCGTTAGTTCGCATCTGAATAGGTTGCTGAAATTCAAACTTCACACCAGCCAGCGGAATCAAAGCTTCCTGCATTTTTTCCACCAGTTCCTCGCGGGTTTTAGCCGAAGTCCATTCACTTTTATCCTTTAGTGTAATAACATAATCGCCGGTTTCTATCGGTGTTGGATCGGTTGGAATTTCACCTGCACCTATTTTACATACTGTATGTTTTATTTCCGGAAATTTGTCGAGCAATATTTTATTTGCCTTTTGGACTTGTTCTACAGAATTGGAGAGCGAACCACCTTGTAAGGTTATTACGGCTGCCGCCAAATCACCCTCTTCCAGCTGAGGAATAAATTCGCCACCCAGGCTATTAAATATAAATAAACTGACTATGAAAAATACGATAGCAGAAACGGACACCAAAAGTTTCCGTTTTAAAGCAAACCGGATAGCGGGATTAAACGCCCGATGAAACCAGTTTATCATTTTGTCCGAAAAATTCGGTTTATGATCAGTATCTTTACTCAAAAACAAAGACGAAACCATAGGCACATAGGTCAACGACAGAATGGTTGCTCCTACCAAAGCAAATGCCACTACCTGCGCCATAGGACGAAACATTTTACCTTCGATACCGACTAAAGCCATGATTGGCACATAAACAATCAGAATAATAATCTGTCCGAACGTGGCCGAACTCATCATACGTTTAGCCGACTGAAATACGGTTTCGTCCATCTGCGGCTGCGAAAGTCTTTTGATTCCGGGATGATGATGTTTACTCATGGATATTCGGTGAACCACACTTTCAACAATAATTACGGCACCATCTACAATCAAACCGAAATCAATAGCACCAAGACTCATAAGGTTGCCCGACACTCCAAAAAAGTTCATCATGGATATGGCAAAGAGCATGGAAAGCGGAATGACAGAAGCAACAATAAGACCAGCTCTCAGATTTCCCAAAAACAGGATTAAAATAAAAATGACAATCAGAGCACCTTCAACCAGATTCCTTAGAACGGTGCTTATGGCACGATCAACCAAATCGGAACGATTCAAAAACGGTTCAATATGAATTCCTTTAGGTAATGATTTCTGAATAGATTGTACACGGGTTTCTACATTTTTGGTCACCTCATTGGCATTAGCACCTTTCAGCATCATCACCACACCGCCTACTGCTTCGGTAGTGTCAACCACAAATGCACCATAACGAATAGCATTGCCGTATTGAACGGTTGCAAGATCTCTGATCAAAACTGGTATACCGGAAGCATTGTTTTTTACAACGATTTTTTCAATGTCTTCCAACGACTTTACCAATCCGATACCACGTATAAAGTAAGCAGTCGGCTTCTTATCAATATAAGCACTCCCCGTGTTTTCATTGTTTTTCTCCAGAGAAGTAAATATGTCGGTAAGGGTCAAATTCATTGCTTTGAGCCTCTCCGGATTTACAGCAATCTCGTATTGCTTTACAAAACCACCGTAACTATTAATATCGGCCACACCTTTAGTCCCCAACATCTCCCGACGTACTACCCAATCCTGAATCGTGCGCAGTTCCATCGGATTGTATTTATGTTCAAAGCCTTTGTCAACAGCAAGGCGGTATTGATATATTTCGCCCAGTCCGGTAGAAATAGGTGCCAATTCAATTTTAGCAAGTCCGGCCGGAATCATATCTTCAGCTTCCTTTAGCCGTTCGCTCATCTGTTGTCTGGCCCAGTAAACATCTACATTGTCTTTAAACACAACGGTGATAACCGACAAACCCAATCGGGAAATAGAGCGAAGCTCAATAATGTCAGGAATATTGGCAATAGCTACCTCGATAGGTGCAGTAATGGAGCTCTCCACCTCCTGCACCGCCAACGATGGAGCAATGGCAATTACCTGTACCTGATTATTCGTAATATCCGGAGTTGCATCAATGGGCAAGCGGGTGAGCGAATACGTTCCCCAACCGATTAATGCCACTACAAATAAGCCTATAATAAACTTATTCTTTATTGAAAAATGAATGATACGTTCTATCATAAAAATAACGATTTAAAATAATGAATGAAATGCCTCTTGCTTTTAAACAGAAAGCAAAAGAATATAACAATGCAGCAGACAATTAAATTTAATTGTCCGACAAGCATATAGCATTCAAATTTTAAATCAGTAGAACAGCATGAAATGCCAGTATTAAACGCCCGCTTTTTTGAGCATTTAAATTGGGAGGAGGAATACTATTGTCCGTAAAAGACGGAGTATTTTCATCATAAAAAATCGTAAATGGAATAAACAAACAGGGTATCTGTATTTGTTTAATCAGCGTATGAGCAGTTGACTGGAATGAAGGTATATCGGTGTTTACGCGCAAAAGATGACAGTTGTCCGGATGGTGCGCCAGATTGTCGCATACAAAGTCATCTAGTTTGGTTACCTTTTTATCTGTTTGATGATGAACTGTGGAGCAAGTGCTGGTTGCCACTGTTTCGATGCCTTCGCTGGCGCACAACTGGCAGCAATAATTCACAACATTATATCCCGTTCCTATAAATAAGAAATAGGCAACGGAGAAATAAACGAATATGTATTTTAAAAACACGGCTTTCATATCAGATTGCAAAGATAGAATGTTTTGAGAATCCTACGAAAACTTTTTGCCATTTTTTTGATGTAATCTGTTTTTATATTGTAAATTTGTTCCGTAAATTAATTAATGTATCCGATTATGAAAAGACAGTCTATTATTCTATTGTTTAGCTTATTAATTATCCCGATATTTTTTTCATGCACACATCAGAAAGTCAAAACAGAAGAAAAAGATTTGGTGAAAAAGTATTATTTGTCCAAGGATACGACCAAAGGAGCATTGAGCGTAGATATTGAAGCTGAAATTCCGGTTGCTTACGCCAATAAAGATGTTTTAAAGGCTATCCGATCTACTGTAATCTCTAATTTATTTGGCGATGATTATATTAAACATGCCAATGATTCTATTGTACAATTATTTGTTGCAGAACTTGTAGGTGAATATAAAGAAAATAATGAGCCTTTGCTGAATACATTGGATAGAAAGAGCAGATATTCTTTTGACAACGAACATACATTGTCAGGTTTCAGCTTGCTGAGCGACAAAAAAATATATGTGTATGGCATTGAAAGATATGTAAATATGGGAGGAGCTCACGGACTTGAAACCCGCAATTACTTCAACTTCGATTTAAGCACTGGTAATCTGATAAAAGAAAAAGACTTATTCAAGGCCAATTATGAGTCGGCGCTTGCAGCGTTGATCAAAAAAAGAATCGTTGAAGAAAGTAAAGAGTATAAAGATGAAAAGAATTCTGAGCCAATAATTGATTTGGAAGATACGGATTATTGGATTGATTCGATAAAAGCCAACGGTAATTTCTATATTACCGATGAAGGTATAAATTATGTCTTTAACCCTTACGAAATAGCTCCTTACTATATGGGTCAAACTGAAGTTACCTTGCCATTTAATCGATTACAAAACTTATTGAAGCCTAATAGCATTATTGCCTATCTTGTAGCGAAAAACGCGAGACAATAAAACACATAAAATATTAAACTGAGAATGAATTCTTTTTTCGAGCTTTTAAAAACCCGACGCAGCATACGCAAATATTTACCCCAAAGTGTTGAACAGGAAAAAATAGACCTGATTACAAAAGCTGCTTTGATGTCACCGGCATCTAAACGCAGCAATTCATGGGAATTTATTGTTGTTCAAGACAGAGAAACACTTCAACAGTTATCGGAATGTCGCCCACATGGCTCACACTTTTTAGCTGAATCTCCATTGGGCATAGTTGTTTTGGCCGATACCACTAAAAGTGACGTTTGGATAGAAGATGTATCCATTGCATCCATTATTATGCAATTAGAGGCTCAAGATTTAGGATTGGGAAGTTGTTGGATTCAGGTTTACAACCGACATAAAGACGATCAGACCAGCACCGAATCCTATATTCGTAACTTGCTAAATATCCCTGATCATTTTGCGGTATTGAATATTATCTCCATTGGATATCCAAACGAAGACAGAAAACCGTATGATGAAGACAAATTGGCTATTCAAAAAATTCACACAGAAAAGTTCATATAATACAATAATCTATGCCTTCAAAAAAAGATAATCGTTTAGCATGGGGAGTTACCTTACTAGTTTTCGGATGTTTGTTTTTATTGAGGCAAATTCATGTTTTGCCTTCCGAATTAGAACCCTATATTTTTGATTTCAAGAACTACCCGCTTATTATGGGGGTAATCTTTCTACTTTGCCACAGCAATAAAAATATTGGTATTGTGTTGATTGTTGTAGGGCTCTTATTTCGTTTATCGGATATTATTCAACTAACAAGACATATTTCTGATTTTATCTGGCCGGTTTTGCTTATTCTGGCCGGAGCTCTTTTGGTTTTTGGAAAAAAGAGATAACAGCCAACTAGTTTTACATTAAAAATCAATTGAATACCGATGGAAATTGTATTAATAGGTTCGGGTAGTGTAGCCACACATTTAGGATTGGCTCTTAAATCAAAAGGAGTTATTATCAAACAGGTCTTCAGTAGAAATCCGGCTAATGCCGAGAATCTGGCCCGAAAATTAGAAACTACTTTTATAGATGATATTTCAGATTTATATATGGATGCTGACATCTATATTTATGCTCTGAAAGACTCGGCACTCAAAACGATTCTGAGAAAGATGAATATCCCCCGGGGCATTCACGTTCACACAGCAGGAAGTGTACCGATGAATGATTTCGAAGGATTTACTGCGCAGTTTGGAGTGTTTTATCCGCTTCAGACTTTCTCTATCAAAAAAGAAATTGATTTTAGCAAGGTGCCCATGTGTATTGAGGCCAGTAATGCCGAAACACAGATGGTTTTAGTAGATCTGGCGAAGCTATTGACAGACAAAATATACATCATAAATTCCGAGCAAAGAAAACAACTACACCTGGCTGCTGTGTTTGCCTGTAATTTCACAAATTACATGTATGATATTGCAGCTCAGATTTTGGAAAAATCGGATGTCAAGTTTGAGATTATAGAGCCTCTTATTGCTGAGACTGCAGATAAAATAAAATCGCTGAATCCTTACGATGCCCAAACCGGACCAGCTGTGAGATTTGATGAAAATACAATAGACAGACATCTGCACATGCTGAAGAAAAATCCGGATATCAAAAAAGTATACGACTTATTATCGAAATCAATTCATTTACGCCACAAAAATCAATAAGCGTTTTTCTTAAGACCCTCGCACATGATAAACTATCTCAAACTTATTCGAATCCAAAATCTGTTATTTATAGCGTTAGTTCAGTTTCTGATGCGGCAGGTTGTGCTGGTACCCATCCTCCAGGTGTACGGTTTTGATGCTTCTATGGAAATGGGCATGTTGAGTTTATTGATAATTGCCACTGTGCTGATTGCTGCCGGAGGTTATGTTTTAAACGATTATTTCGATGTGAAAATTGACTCAATAAACAGACCTGATCGCCAAATAGTGGGTAATAATGTATCTCGTCATCAAGCTATGTTTCTGCATCAGCTATTAACGGTGGCTGGAATGATGTGCGGACTTGTACTTGCATTTTTCGCTCGTAGTTTTACGCTTGCATTCATTTTTATTGTTATTCCCGGATTACTCTGGTTTTATTCGGCCAGCTATAAACGCCAATTTCTGATTGGAAATTTAGTCATAGCGTTCATCGCCGCTATTAGCGTACTGATAGTAGGCATAACCCAACTGGCATTTCTTCAAAAGGAATTTGGAAATTTGATATTTGAAACACCTATTCCAAAACAGTTTTACGCATGGATTGGTGGATTCTCGGTTTTTTCTTTTCTTTGTACCTGGATTCGGGAAATTGTCAAAGATATAGAGGACGAGAAAGGCGACCGTGAAATGGAGTGCCGGACAATGCCCATAAAATGGGGAATTGAAAAAACCAAGCTATTCATTTACGCATTAATACTGATTACCTGCATATGTCTATTGGCTGCAAATTATATTTTCATTCCATTTGCCGGCACATTCACAATACGGTATATTACTTTCGGATTAGTTTTACCGTTTGTTGCTTTGGTATATCTGATTTACAAGGCTAAGACTTCAATCGAATTTCATCAGGCTTCTACCCTATCCAAATTTATTATGTTGTCGGGTGTATTGTACAGCTTTGCTTTTTACTATTTACAGGCAAAAGAGCATGGCATCAGTTTGTTCAATTTATTTATTCTTAAGTAAAACCTATTCACGCAATTGTTGAACTGTTTTCGATCGAAACTGTTTATTAGGTAGTCTTATTATTTATCTTTTTAGTTATGCAGATGCTTTCACATTTAAATTCTTATAATATAATTCTGGGATCTCAGTCACCGCGCCGTGAAGAACTTTTACGCGGTTTGAATATTCCTTTTGAGATAAAAGTTATTGATGTAGAAGAAACTTATCCATCGCAGCTTGTGGGAGTTGATATACCCATGTATTTAGCAGAGAAAAAGGCAAATGCATATCTTGACTTAATGGATGAGAATACATTACTAATCACGGCTGATACGATCGTGTGGCATGAAGGGCATGTGTTTGGAAAGCCCAAAGATAAAGCTGATGCAACAAGAATGCTTAAATCACTATCGGGCAAAACTCATCAGGTTATTACCGGAGTTTGTATCAGTTCTTTGAACCGAAGAAAAACTTTTCACGTGATTTCTGAAGTTCGTTTTGCAAGACTTTTGCCCGCGGAGATCGAATATTATCTACACAATTTTGAACCTTACGATAAAGCGGGAGCTTATGGCGTTCAGGAATGGATTGGTTATGTAGGTGTAGAACATATTGAAGGATCTTACTTCAATGTGATGGGCTTGCCTATACAACGACTTTACTCCGAATTAAAACGCTGGAGAAAGTAACTCAGCAACAATTACAGTGTTTGCCTTTTGCCTTTTCAAAGGCTTCTTTACCTTCTCTTATTGAAAAGTAAATCAATCCGACGGAGCCAATCACATCGGCATATATAAAGCCGGTAATTTCGTAGATTAAGCTCGACAGAAGTAGCACGATAGACATATATACACATACTTTGGTGCAATTGCTATCTGCAATTATAGCGTCGGAGTTTAATTTTAAACCAACATTTCTTTTAGTCTTCATCAACCAAACCATTACAACGATTGATGTGAGTGAAATCACAACTCCCCAAACTGTTGCTTCGGGCTTATGGTGGTTGATTACATTTTCAATAATTCCGAACAATAATCCTAAAGATAAAAAGTAAAAGGCAACACCAGTAACTTTTAATGCCTTTTGTTCGAACTTGCTTATGGAACTATTCGGATTTTGTCGGATACGCAGTATCATGATGGCGATACCAATGCCTGAAACTACTTCAATGAAACTATCCACTCCAAAACCAAACAAAGTCAGAGTTTCATCTTCGTATCCCAGAGCCATAGACACTACACCCTCTACGATATTATAAAAAATAGTGAACAGACTTAGCGCATAAGCCTGTTTGTATAATTTGGTATGAGTTGCTTCCATTATAATTATTAGAAAGAGTTGAATGTGCTATACAGATAAGCATAAACTCAGGGAATATTCAGCAATTTGTGCAGTTGCAGCGATAGCCTCCATTGGGGATTTTCGTTGACGAGTTTTAATGCGTATTCTATATTTTCATTTACACGCTGAAACCGCACCTTTTCTTCGCCTAAAAACACCGGACTTACAAGATAATATTCTGCTTTGGGTAGTTCGGCTATGTCGGGCAATTTGCCTCCCACACTTATCGGGTACCGAAATTCATTTACCCGCGTAAAGTTTTTGCGGAGTATCTCCGGTTTTACTTTAGGACTACAGGATATATATTGAATTCGGGATGGAACCGGATTTGTTCCATTGGTTTCGATACAATTATAATATTCATGGAAATATTCCAACACGTCATCTGTAAGTTGCAGCGTAGGTTCTCCACCAGTCCATATTAGCAGATTGTTTGGATAATCTTCGGGCTTCGAAAGCTTTCTTACTTCTTCCTGAATCTGCAGAACGCTCATCGACTCAGATCGATTCCAATCGGTGTCGCAGTACCAGCAATTCAGATTACAATTGGATAAACGAACAAAAACCGCCGAACGTCCGGCATTAGCACCCTCGCCCTGAACAGACTGAAATATTTCAACGACATTGAGCCGGATATCCGAAGCATTATTCTTCATACCGACAAAGAGTTTTAGGTGTTTCGCTCATTTCAACGGCATACAATAACGGGTACTGAGGCTTAAATAAATCGTAAATATATTTACTCATATTTTCGACTGAAGTCTGGAAGTCAAAAATATCATTCAGGTGTCTGTGATCAAGATTATTGTCAACCCATTCTGAGATGGGTTTCAAATCATTATAATCCTGCACAAAACCGTCTTTGTTTGGTTCGCCCCGAAGAAATACTTTTAATGTATAATTGTGTCCGTGTAATCGCCCGCAAGGGTGTCCCTCTCTCAAACCAATTAATTGATGACTGGCCGAAAAATGAAATTCTTTACTTATAGTGTGCATATATAATTGTCTTACAAATATTGATGAAATTCCTTTTGTGATACAAAAATAAGAATTAAATGCTCAATAGCAGAGGTGCATGTAAGGTTTTCTGTGCAGAAATACTTATTCCGCCCAATAGATGATCTGTTTATTTTGGTTTTACACCTTAAAACAGACTGATAAATAGCGCTATGTTAAGTACTGTCACTATCACTCCAAGCATGTAAAGAGTTATTTTTGAAAATGACGTATTTTTGTATTTACCCATCACTTTTTCGGAAGAGGTGAGATAAACCTGCAAAAAGATCGTAAACGGAAGCTGGATACTTAATATCATTTGTGAGATTATCAGTCCCTGAAATGGATTTGTTATCAGAAGTATAATGCCAAAAGCAACAACTAACGAAATAGCCACCCCAACGCGCGAGTGGTTGTCTTTAATATCATAAGGCTCTTTGTACATGCCGGCAAAAATAGTTCCGGCAGCCATACCTGATGTTATGGTTGAGGCAATACCGGAAAACAGCAGCGCCACTGCAAATACTACCGATGAATTTGCGCCCAATAAAGGAGCCAACAAGTGATTGGCTTGTTCAAGTTCACCAACAGGTGTTTTGGTGCGAAAGAAGGTGGCAGCAGCCAACAGAATCATAGCACTGTTTATCGCCCAACCAATCAGCATGGAAACCAGCGTATCCAAAAACTCATAACGCAATTGCTTCTTAATTATTTTTTCGTCCTGAAGATTCCATTGACGGCTCTGAATAACTTCCGAATGCAGAAACAGATTATGTGGCATTACCACTGCACCCAGCACGCTCATAATAATCAACATGGAGCCTTTCGGGAACGAAGGAGTAACCCAGCCTGCCATTGCACCATTCCAATCGATACTAACCAATGATAGCTCATACAAAAACGATAGTCCGATGACTGATACAAAAGCAATAATCCATTTCTCAATGATCCTGTACGAATTAGTATACAACATAATCATTACAAAAATAGTAACCATCAATGCTCCCGCCCGGATAGGAATCTGAAACAACATTTGTAAAGCAATGGCACCACCCAAAATTTCGGCCAGAGAGGTAGAGATGGAAGCCAGCATGGCCGATGATAACAGAACTTTGGAATAGGATGGTTTCAAATAAATAGCCGTTGCTTCGGACAGGCACAAACCCGTGGCAATGCCCAGGTGAGCCACATTGTGTTGCAGCATAATGAGCATTACTGTGGATAAAGTGACCATCCACAATAAAGCATAACCATATTCGGCTCCGGCTGCCAGATTAGATGCCCAGTTACCGGGGTCGATAAACCCGACAGTAACCAATAGACCGGGTCCGATAAATTTAAAGATATCCAGCCCGCCCAAAATAGGACGATAATTAGTACGATCAATATTTTTAAAAATCTTAAACATGCATTCTTTTTTATAATTCTATATAATTTCGATATCGGGAGTTGAAATTAGATTTACTCAGCTCTCAAATTGATTTAATCCTTATTTTTTCTGTATTCCCAAAATCAGGGAAGACTTCAATTCATAATTTTCTACCTTGGTAACAGTATAACTGAAATATTGTTTAAGTATTCAGACGGAAATTATCTTCTGTTTCGTTTTTGTATGACGATTAAAGATAAATATTAGCAAGAAAAAGCAAGAAATAAGGAAAGAGAATAGACAGTGCGCAGTTAAAAAAGGCAATATTTTGAACTAAATTCCTGTTTTTTTCTCGACATAAATCCCTATCAACGGCTCCAGACCTCCAATATTTCATATAATATCTTGCAAAACTAAGAAAAATACCAACGTAAAGCAATCCCTACTAAAAGGTATAAAAAGTCGAATTTTCGGCTTATTAGGTCCATCTATTTTTGCTCCAAAAAAAAATAATACGATTATTTTTAATCATGATTAAAAATAATTATCTAAAAACTTGCAAGTATTCCGCAGATTTTGTAGGTTTGCAATGCAAATTAAACAACACGAAACTAACCGATTCAAATTTATTCTTTATAGATAAAAAATATAAGCGACTTTGTTAATCAATAAGTATTGAATATTAAATAAAAATAATTATATTTGCCTTCGAAATTCGAAAGCACGAAGTAGATAATAATAAAGCGATATAAGCCAACTTGACGAATCTTTGATGAGCGTATAGAAAGAGATGGATCACTATCGTACAAAACATAAAAACTCTGTTCACTATCACTATATTAACTCAAAATTACGAAAATGAAAATGGAAAACGAAAGAATTTTATTAAATGAATTAGATGAAAATCTGAGAGCGCTAATGGTTGTCCCATCTTACAAACTTGGAGCATTTAGCTTTGATGTGGCAAATCGTGAATTATCTTTTAACGGTGGCGAACCAGTTAAGCTTACCCGCAAAGAAACTTACTTATTTGTTTTGTTTGCAGCTAATGCAAACTCTATGTTAGATCGTAAGTATATGTTGACAACCATTTGGAAAGATGACAATTATTACAATTCAAGAAGTATGGATGTTTATATCTGCAAGATTCGTAAATTGCTAAGCAAAGATCCAAACATTGTTATTGTAAATATTCATGGTAAAGGATACAGAATAGTTGTTGGATAATCCGCTGACTATTTAATCCGAAATAATCATCACAAGAAAAACGGCTGAATCATTTTGATTCGGCCGTTTCTTTGTAATATCACTTTCAGTGTTTCAGTTATTCTTTATAACGATTCTTTCGTGCATGACTGTGTTTCCGACCGTAAGTAAAGTAAATCACAAAGCCAATGGCCATCCATACGATCAGACGAATCCAGGTATCGCCAGGCAACGATGCCATTTGAGCAAAACAAACCACAGCGCCCAAAATAGGAACAAGCGGCACCCATGGAGTTCTAAAACCGCGCACAGCATCCGCTTCCGACTTGCGCAAAAGAATAATGCCGATAGACACAATAACAAAAGCCAGCAGAGTACCAATAGAAACCATCTCGCCCAACAGACCAATGGGGAAAAGACCTGCAAACAAAGCAGCAAAACTACCGGTGACAATGGTAGTAATATGAGGTGTTTTGAATTTCGAATGAGTTTTGGCAAAGCTTTCCCACAATAATCCATCGCTGGCCATAGTAAAGAATACGCGTGACTGACCCAGCAGCAATACCAATACAACCGAGCTTAAACCGGCAATGGCACCAATCTTGATTATAGGACGTAACCACGCCAGACTCGGACCTGCACTATTTATAGCGAGTGCAATAGGTGCTTCGACATTCAGGTATTTGTAATTCAAAATTCCGGTCAACACCAAACTAACCGCAATGTACAGAACCGTACAAATAAGTAATGAGAAGAGAATTCCACGCGGCACATCTCGTTTGGGGTTAATGGCTTCCTGCGAAGTGGTGGAAACGGCATCAAAACCTACATAAGCAAAGAAAACAACGGCTGCACCGGTCAAAACACCTCCCCAACCAAAATGTCCGTCGGGAGTAACAGGAGGAACGAATGGTGTCCAGTTGGCAACATTGATATGCGAAATGCCAAAGCCGATAAAGAGTAGAATAACTACAACTTTAATCAGGACTATAATATTGTTGAATTTTGCCGACTCCTTAATTCCAACAACCAACAGGGTTGTTGTTACAGCTACGATAAAAACAGCCGGAAAATTAATGATAGACCCGGATACGTGCCAGCCCGTATGATCGAACAGAAAAGGACTTTGGCACATGGAAGACGGAAGAGCAATGCCAAAGTCGGCTAAAAAGCTGGTTACATAACCGGCCCATCCAACAGCTACCGTTGCCGATCCGAAAAGATATTCCAAAATCAAATCCCAACCGATAATCCACGCCAGAAACTCCCCCATGGTGGCATAACCGTAGGTATAAGCACTGCCCGACACCGGAATCATGGAGGCAAATTCAGCATAACAAAGCCCTGCCAATAAACACCCAAAAGCCGAAATGACAAATGATAAGGCTACCGCCGGACCAGCATGCAAAGCAGCCGCTGTGCCGGTTAATACAAAGATTCCCGCACCAATAACACAACCGACACCCAAAAGAGTCAGATTCAATGCGCTTAGATGTCTTTTCAACGAGTTGTGATCACCATCGGCTTGCAATTCGAGTTCTGCGAGCGTCTTTCGTATAAATAAGTCTTTAAACATAAATAAAATGGTTTTTGTGCAGAATATAAAAATCAGTTTGATAGAATTAATTCAGTTCTGCTTTATAAATGATCTGTTTTGTGCGCAAAAATAGCACTTTTTATTCGTTTAACTGTCAACTAATGGAAATAAAAATCCAATTAGTAATTAATCATGGAAATATGGAGTTGAAAAATAGTCTGTAGGAATTACATATCCATAGAATAAAACAGATGTGTCTGTTTATCCCCTATGGGAAATAATTTATTGGAAGTAAAATACAACGGATTAACCATTAATCACTAATCATTAATCACTAATAAATAACCATTAAGGCATTGAGTTTATTTAGTCTGCTAATCACGACCTACCTCTCACTCCATACTACCTACTACCTACTACCAACTAATCATTAACCATTTATCATTAATCACTAATCACTAATAAATAACCATTAAGGCATTAAGTACATTTAGTATACAAAGACAGAAAGAAACACGAAAGAAGTATAGCCCCTAAACATTCAAAAAGACAACTTATAAACTAAGACTTAATGTTCTTAATTCCTTAATGTTGAATTATAGACTAAGGGTATACCTACCACTCCATACTACCAACTAATCACTAACCATTTATCATTAATCATTAATCATTAATCATTAATCACTAATTATTAACCATTAAGGCATTGAGTTTATTTAGTATGCGAATCATTAACCATTTATCATTAATCACTAATAAATAACCATTAAGGCATTAAGTTTATTAAGTATGCGAAGACACAAAGAAACACGAAAGAAATATAGCCCCTAAATCTATTAAAATGACAACTTATAAACTAAGACTTAATGTTCTTAATTCCTTAATGTTGAATTATAAATTTAGGGTAAACCTACCACTCCATACTACCAACTAATCACTAACCGTTTATCATTTATCATTAATCATTAATCACTAATTATTAATTATTAACCATTAAGGCATTAAGTTTATTAAGTACGCGTAGACACAAAGAAAGACGAAAGAAATACAGTCCCTAAATCAGTCAAAAAGACAACTTATAAACTAAGGCTTAATGTTCTTAATTCCTTAATGTTGAATTATAAACTAAGGGTAAACCTACCACTCCATATTACCAACTAATCACTAACTGTTTATCATTAATCACTAATAAATAACCATTTATCACTAATAAATAACCATTAAGGCATTAAGTTCATTTAGTCTGCTAATCACTACCTACCTCTCACTCCAAACTACCAACTACCTACTACCAACTAATCATTAACCATTAATCATTAATCACTAATAAATAACCATTAAGGTATTAAGTCCATTTAGTCTGCATCATTAACCATTAATCATTAACAATTTATCATTAATAGCTGCTGTTTTAGTTTCTGTTTTTTCGCGCAATACTATGTTTCCGGCCATAACCAAAGTAGATGACAAACCCGATAGCCATCCAGATAATCAATCGCAACCAGGTATCCGCAGGTAAAGACAGCATCTGAATAAGACATACAAAAGCACCCAACAACGGTACAAAAGGTACCCAGGGAGTTTTGAATGCACGGGGAGCATCGGGTTCTATCTTTCGCATAATAAGAATGCCGATACATACAATCATAAAAGCGAGTAAAGTGCCTATAGAGACTAGTTCACCCAACAAACCGATAGGAAAAATGCCGGCCATCAACGCAGTGAAAAAGCCGGTGATCAGGGTCGAATAATGTGGCGTTTTGAATTTAGCATGTGTTTTGGCAAAGCATTTCCACAACAAACCATCGTGAGCCATAGAAAAGAAAATGCGCGTTTGCCCCAGCAGCGTTACCAGTATAACGGAACTTAAACCGGCAATAGTACCAATCTTAATAATAGGACTTAACCATTTCAGCCCCGCTCCGCTCCTATCAATGGCCAGTGCTATTGGTGCAGCCACATTCAGCTCTTTGTAATTCACAATACCCGTCAGCACGAAACTGACACCTACATATAATATTGTACAAACCAACAGGGAGAAAAGAATACTCAACGGCAGATCCCGCTTCGGATTAATGGCCTCCTGCGAAGTAGTAGAAACAGCATCGAAGCCGATATAGGCAAAGAAGATAACACCCGAGCCCGTAAGTATGCCCGACCAACCATATTGTCCCCACACGCCGGTGTTTTTGGGGATAAAAGGCACCCAGTTTTCGGGATGAATATGCGAAATGCCAAAACCAATAAAGAGCAGCACCACCACGATCTTAACGATAACCGTGATATTGTTGAACTTCACGGTTTCCTTGATGCCAATAACCAGCAATGCCGTAAGTATAACAACAATAAGCACCGCCGGAAAATTTACAAAAGCACCCGTGCTGTGCCAACCCGCCTGATCGTATTCAAAAGGCGACTGTGCCATCGAAGCCGGAAGATAAATGCCAAAATCGGCTAAAAAGCTGAGCATATAACTGGACCAACCCACAGCCACGGTAGCCGTGCTAAAAAGATATTCCAGCACCAGATCCCAACCGATAATCCAGGCAATCAGCTCACCCATGGTAGCATAGCTATAGGTATACGCGCTACCCGACAACGGAATCATAGAGGCAAACTCAGCATAACACAGTCCGGCCAGCAAACACCCGAAAGCCGAGAGCACAAACGATAAAATAATAGCCGGACCGGCATGCATTTGAGCTGCCGTGCCTGTCAGTACAAATATCCCCGCTCCTATCACACTTCCTATCCCCAGCAAGGTTAAGTTGAGCAGCCCCAAATGGCGTTTTAAGCCATGACTGTTACTATTTGCCTCTTTATCCAGCTGCGCCAGCGTCTTTTTTATAAATAAGTCATTTATCATCGTATATTTTATTCTTTTTGCAAGCTATTCCGGCTTTCTGTTTGACATTTTTCAATATAAGCCTGCAAAAGTAATGTTTTATTCTGTATTATCTCAATCCTGCTATACAAACTGAATGAAGTATCAATGTCAATGGAAGAGTTATTGCCATAATTCTAGCAGGAGAATGCTGAATAATTGTCTGTAGTACTTACAATATCAGAGAAAATAAGGTATGTTTTAACTGATTTTACGTATGGAATTTATCTTACTAAGAGAATGTAATGATCTGTAATTCTGAACGAAACAAAGAATTTACTATTCTTTATCGGACTACATTGATAAAATAACTAAGCGTATATAATACACATTATATAAGTTACAAATACAGCGAATATAAGAGTCAACTCAAGAGGGTATTTATAAAATCTTATTTGCGATAATTTGTGTCATTTTCGACCATTTTGCGCTTTTTGATACTTTTTCCTTTTCACGGTAATATCCACTTTCATAAACTTTAACTGTCCGGTTTTTCTCTTTTTCTGTCTCCTGCTTAGGTCCTCATAAATATCACAATCACTGTGCGATAAGTCTGCACGCAAATCAAAAACTCAGCTAAATTATTCGGTTTGGATCAGTGATTGCTCAAAAAAAAATGTTGCGTTTCGCGAAACGCAACATTTATCCAAATCCGGAATTATATGTTTGCATTCGAAATGCAAGCGCTGAACCCTGACGAATTAATAATCTGGCTTTGCAGATCGGTTATTTCAGAAGTGAAATAGTCAGACAAAGTTTAAGAGTATAATCTTAGGAGCCAGACATTTTATTTTTAACGATCAAAGTATAAACTTCGGTGATGCAAGTTTAAACTTTGGTGACGTAAGTTTAAACTTTGGTGACGTAAGTTTAAACTTTGGTGATACAAGTTTAAACTTTGGTGATACAAGTTTAAACTTTGGTGATACAAGTTTAAACTTTAATCATTAAAATCCATAGTGCACAAACTAAAATATTCATTTATATAGAGAATAAAATGGATGTAAATATCCATATAATCAATCAACTATAATTAATTAACCTTTGTCCTTCGCCGGACAACTAAAAAAGAAAAAACATGAGTCAGGAAACATTTAGTATTCCGTTTGGACCAAGTGTTCAACATGAGTTTGCAGCTAATGCTGTAAAGTTAGTAACCGCAAAAGCAAAAGAGTGGAATGTCCCCGATGCCATGGTAACGAAGCTGACCGCTTCTTTTACCAATTACGATGCAAAGTATGCCACAACCAGTAATCCTATAACCCGCAGTCCGGCGGCAACAACTGCCCGGAATACAGCATGGGAAGTGGTGAAGGCTGATCTGAATGACTTGTATAAGCATTACTTGCTGAACAATGATGCCATTACACCGGATGAAAAGGAAGCGCTTCACATTAACGAGAGCGCGGGAGGAGGAGCTGTTACACCTGCTCCCAGTACCATACCGGTAGTGGTACTGACATCCGAAGGAACTGGAGCATTGCATGTAATTTATTCCGATTCTTCGGCTCCGGGCACGCATTACAAACCGGACAATGTGGTGTTTTGTGAGCTGCGGTATCAGGTAGGTGGAACCGCTCCGGCTACTCCAGCCGATTGTAATGAAACTGCCAATATCACGCGTTCACATGCCGCTCTTCAGTTTGAGTTCCAAGACCGTGGTAAAACTGTTTATCTATTTGCCCGTTGGGTGAACCGGAATGGCAAAACAGGTCCCTGGAGTAATATGCAGACCGGATTAGTGCCGTAAAGATTATTTTTCATCAGCAATCTGCTTTTTCTGGCTAACAGTCATCCGATGACTCCGGGTCATCGGATGACTGTTTTTTTCTATCCTCTAAACGCCTGCATCAGTAGCATGCAACTAATGCAGCCTTGTACAAAAAAGCACAGATGTATTATTAAGAGGAGCCGAAACTGTTATTGGTGGTTCGACAGCGAGCAAATCGACTATTACTACGCAAGAAGATGATAAAGTTTATCACGACTACACCGTTGTTCTTGAATTTAAACGCTGACAGATTAATTAATTGCTGAAATATTTTTGTTAATTCGAAATAAAGTATTTATCTTTGGAGTGACAAAAATAAAATATATCCTCCAGCTGACGCGGTTCTGCGAATTGTGAAAGCAGAACAGAAAAGAAGCATCGGTTAAAGACCTACGTTAACGAGAAGCGATATAATAAAACAACAGAACTAAACTAATATCGAAATAAGTGCGATGGCGTCGCATATACACAGATGTTAGTTGTAAGCGTAAAAGACCAAACAAACATTATTTTTTAGATTAAAGGCGATTAATGATTAAAAAAAGAACAGTAATATTATTAGGAGCTGGAGCCGTAATAGATTGGAACGGGCCTAATACCAGCGAACTAACAAAACTTATTCGTGAATCAGGCTTTTATTGCAACGATAATAAGACTCGAATAACAGAATTTATATTTCAGTCTTTGGTCAAGAGTGGATATGACGAAAAGGAAATAAACTTTGAGACAATTATCAATGTAATAGAAGAACTTCTAGTTTTTTATTCTTCTTTTGATAAAGACAAAGAAATACCTTCGCTGCCGAAAGTGTTTTTTCATTCTTCATTTGAAGATATCTTATTAAACTTTTCCGTAGAAGGAGGCAGAATGAAACACGGATTCAAATTAGAAATACCAAAAGGTAAAACATATGATTTTCAACACATAGGTGCACTTAATAAAGAAACCCCGGCTCAATATTTTTTTCAACTATTATTAGCTGTTTTATTGACAACAATAAATACAAGAATTTCTAAATATGCCTATCACAGAAACGATGAAGATACTCAAATATTTACTGAGCGGAATACAGAAATCAATTCACTCTTTGTAAATTGGATTAGGCGACTAAATACAATTGAGAATGTTTTAAGATTATATACTTTAAACTATGATAGAAATTTTAAAGTACTTGCCTTAAGAGGTGGAATAGATGAAATTTTTGAAGGTTTTGAATGTGGTGAAAGTGTGGCATTAGGAACTCACGTACGGGCGAATATTCCAAGGATAATGACGGATTTTGATTGTCATTGCCATTATAATTTACACGGTTCTGTTTTTTGGGCTCTCGAGCCGAGAGATGAATTTCAGTTGTTTAATGCTGAACTTTTTTTGCAATCGGCACCGCAACTTCAAATTAATATTACAGAACAACCATATTTGCAAGTTGAGAAGGGAAAGAGTATTCTAATTTCAAATATTATTACAGGTTATCAAAAAGCACAAAAAGGGTTTATTTCTCCTTTTAAACAAATGCAATCGGCATTTGAGATAGACTGTATTCAGACAAGTAGTTTATTTATTATTGGCTATTCGTTTGGAGACGAGCATATCAATATGAGCATCAAAACAGCATTAAAACATAATCCCAATATTAAAATTTATATTGTTGACCCAACATATGATGAAAGAGACGGTAAAAACGGGTATGAATTTTTGCAGCAAAAATTCATTAATGTCTTTACGCATTATTTAAATAATTTCACATCGAATAAGATTAGTGAATCTTTCAATGAGTATTTTAACAATAAAATTATTGTTTATACTATAGGAATGAAAGAATTTTTGAAAAAACAAGCTGAATGAAAATAACCTTCGCTCCCGCGCGATTTTATCGCGTAATTGAAAGGAATGAAAAGAAGAGACACTGCAATTCTGCAATGTCTCTTTTTTTTATTTAAACCTTGAGAAATGGATAATCGGTATATCCGTTGGATCCTTCTGCAAAAGCATAATATTTAGAACGGTCGGGCTGGGTAAGAGGAGCATCGATCGTAAATCGCTCTACCAAATCAGGATTTGAAATATAAAGCTCTCCAAAAGATACCAAATCTGTTATTCCTTCTTCGATAGCCCGGTTGGCTGTATCTCTTCCAAATCCTTTGTTAATCATAAGCGTGCCTTTGTACAAGTGCCGATAATGGTTGGCAGTGTCTAGTACCACTTTCATGGGGTCAACGGTTTCTTCAATTGTGAATCCGGAGATATGAAGATATGCCAGATTGTATTCGTTAAGCCTGTTTACAATATATTCGAATGTAGGCCTGGTTTCTTCGTCAACAACAATTCCAAAGGTTTTATCCATTGCCGGAGCTATGCGGATGCCTACCCGGTTTAGTTCGCAGGTCTTTTTTATTTCGTCCAACACATCAAACAGGAATCGGGCTCTGTTTTCTATCGAACCACCATACTCATCGGTACGCGTGTTTGCACATTTGGCGAAGAACTGGTGAAACAAATAACCGTTGGCTGCATGTAGTTCAACTCCATCAAAACCTGCCTCAAAAGCATTTTGGGCTGCTTTGGCAAAATCCCGGATTGTTTGTTGTATCTCATCCAAAGTCATTGCTTTCGGGGTTACGGTATCAACAAATCCTTTGGCTGCGTAAGCACGAAAATTAGGATTGATAGCAGACGGGGCCAACGGAAGTTTGCCGTTTAGCAGTTCAGGGTGAGAAATACGTCCGACATGCCATAGCTGTGCAAATATTTTACCTCCTTTGGTATGTACCCTTTCGGTTGTTTTTTTCCAACCGTCAATTTGTGGTTGTGTGTAGATGTTAGGTACATTTATAGACCCGATAGCCATCGGGCTAATGTGTGTACCTTCGCTGATAATAAGACCGGCCGATGCACGTTGCTCGTAATACTCAGCAATCAGATCGGTTGCTGCCAATTCCGGGTTATTGGCCCTGCTTCTGGTCATGGGAGCCATAACCACTCTGTTCTTTAGACTAATCCCGTTAAGATTATAATGCTCTAATAGTTTCATATTTATTTCAATTTACTTATTGGGTTCAAAAATAGGATAACCGGGTAGATATTCATTCATTTTCTGATAATCCATTCCGCGCTTTATTGCCCGCTGACGACCAGCTTCGATGAATTGCAGCAGCTCACTGTGTGTCATTACCTTTTCATGAACCGGCGATATCTTGTCGACCGTTATTCCGTAGAATTTCAGGTTATCTGTATAACTTTCGGGCCATAGTTGCCAGTCGGATGCTGCTGTGCCTATGTCACCTTCAATCATTAAATGTTGCGCCGGAATATATGCAAATACAGCATCAGCCATATGATTGTTGGATATTACATGGTAAATATCAAGAGTCGTTGAGCCATCGCTTAGCGCTAAATGTTGGTCGACCGGTACAAATTTAAACTTATTATTTCCACGAAGGACATCGGCAAAATGAGGTGTTGGACGTTCTGCCATTTCGCGAAGTATACCCTCGTTGGCTCTGCTGCTATAGACCTTTAAACCTGCAGCAACTCCCGCACGAAATCCGGCTGTATGATCAAAATGATGATGCGAAACAATTAATTCGGTTGCCTTCTTGTTTGGGACGAGCGTATTGGCTTTTTCAATAATTGCTTTTGCCAGAATCTGACTGCCATACAGTTCGAAAAGCAGGAGGTGATCTTTAAATTCAACCACCGTTGTTCCACCGGTTAATCTCCAAACGCCTTTTCCTACATTTTCGACTTCAATAACAGGAGCTTTTTCCACCGGAACTTCGGTGTTACGAATACTTTCAGGAGTTTTCAGATTTTCAACAGCAGTATTAATTCTGTATCCGTCGACGTACATTTTAAAATAGACAATATCTCTGAAATCCATCTTTGTATTATAGCCCATTGGTAACATAATGCCATCGAAAGGCATATACCCGGTAAAAGTAGTGGTAAACCTTACTTCGCCTAAATTATTCTGGGGAGTTGACCATTGAACTGAGACCGGAATTTTGGTTGTACCATCCAATGTCAACACAAGGGTGACATCTTTATCGGCCTGAATAGTCAGAAGAAATAAATTATTCTTTTTATGGAGGTCGGTTACTGTTACCTTGTTAGTCAAAATAGCATGAAGTAGTGAAACCGGGTTGGTCAGCGACCACAATTTGCGCACCCTTGTACCATCGATAAATAAAGGGTTTTGCTCGAACTCCCCTATGCGGGCAAATTTACCATCCGCCAGTTTGTCGTAAGAAATGTTGTGATCCAAAACCTGATTGACTGGAAAAAATGCATGTCCAAACAGTGCAGCAAAAGGGAACAACATATTACGTCGTTCTTTTAATTGAAAGATATCCTTGTCAAAATCCCAAATTCGTTGCAAATCGTTTGCAGCCATCCATTTTTGAGGTGCATCGGGCGATGCGGTTATGTTTCCCCCACCCCACATATAAGCATATTGAGCATAACCCTGTAAAGTCAGGTTATGGAGTGCCCGGATTTTATCAGCTCCTCCTAAGGTATTCGCTGAGGTTTCTACAAGCTGCATCATTGAATTATTCGAATGCTCTGATGTCGATTTGGTTTGTGCTGCGACAGGTGCGCACACCAATACGCATAAGAAAATTGTCAGGCAACTAACAATTTCAGCAAGTTCATTTCTCAATTTAAAACGCGTAAGACCAGTCATATTCAGAGTCTCATGCCTTCGTTGATTTATCATTTTCATTTTAAGCATAAATTTATTGTTTTGTTCCATATCTGGTTATTATGTTTTACCTTTGCAAAGGTAAGTACTTAATATTTATTAATCAATATCGGCAAACAGATTCTAATAGCGCATTTGTTTGCCCTATCAAAATAACTATGTATCAGCGAAAAATAGAAAAAGAATATCGATGTGGCATGGAGGTAACCGTAGAAGTTATTGATGGCAAGTGGAAACCATGTGTCATCAATCATTTAAGTACAGGAAAAAAACGCCCAAGTGAAATACAGCGTTATATTCCTGCTGCTTCACGAAGAGCACTCAATATTCAACTAAATGAAATGGAAGAGCATGGAATTATCAAGAAAACGATCTACCCGGTTCTACCTCCTAAAGTAGAATATGAACTTACTGATTTAGGCAGAACTTTACTCCCAATAACTATGGCAATGGAAGAATGGGGAATGAAATTTCGCGAACAGTTTTTGGAAATTGAGACTAATAAAAAAGACAAACAGATTGAATAATTTATTGTTGTACTTTCCGGTTTCCGTAGATTTACATTCTGAGAAATAAGAGACCACAACTTTTGTGTTCGAGTCAATGATGAACTCTCCACTCCCGCGTGATTGTATCGCCTGCTTGAATGAATCTAAAAAAAGAGACACTGCAATTCTGCAATGTCTCTTTTTTATATTTAAAGCTAAAAAGAATTAGTTCTTTTCGATATACGCCAGCACTTCGCCTTTGCGTACCACTTCGCCTTGTTTCTTTTCTACACCTACAATGCGACCGTTGCAGAAGCTACCGATATGTTCCAATCCGTAGTTTGTCTGGATAGTACACAAAGTATCGAATTCTTTGACTTGTTTTCCGTGTACAGGTTCTACCGACACTTCATTAAAGTCAAGTTCCCAGATTACACGACCTGTAGCGTTTGAAACCACCGGTTCTGCATTTGGATATTTCAGCGCACGGATGTCTGGAATTTCGATTGTGCTGGTTGCAAATTTAGCTTTGATAGCTGCTTCCAGTTCGCCTTCGAAACGTTTTTTAGCTTCACCCGATTTGAAATCACGATATTGTTTTTCGTGCATCGCAAATTCGAATAATTCTTCATCGTCTTTACCTCTATCCCAGCCTTTTTCTTTCATTTCTTCAATGAAACGTGGCAATTCGTTTGGATAGTTGTCCTGAGGATTTCCTTCGAAGAATTCGTATTTGTTTTTTTCAGCCAAAGCAATAATTTCCGGATCAAGTGTTCCCGGAAGTTTTCCGGCTTTACCCAAAATCATATCCCAGCTGTTTTTGTCAATCATGCTGAAACGGGGTTGTCCTTTTACCAGGAACATAACGTTCATCAACGCAATATTTTTTACGTATTGGCTAAACGGAGTTACCAACGGTGGATTACCCAACTTTGGCCATATATATTTCACTTCGTCGAACAGCATAACCAGCAATTCGTCGGTAGTAAGTTCTTTTTTGTTTTCGCCTTTCAGGTACGAGTTGATACCTGCATGAACACCTTTCAGGTCGGCCATCAACGAACCCATCATACCGCCGGGAAGTCCACAACCGATAAGCAATGCGGTCATGAATTTATTACGTTCGTCCATGAAGTATCCCAAGAAGTCGTCCACAAAGCTTTGAGTCAACCGACGTGCTTCCATATAAGCATTCATGTTGATTTCAGGAACTTTGAAACCTGCATCTTTCAACATAGCCTGAATGGTAATCACATCCGGGTGAACCATACCCCATGCCAATGGTTCGATAGCTACGTCCAGGTAATCGATACCGGCTTTAGCAACTTCGAGCATAGAAGCCACCGAGAAACCGGGACCTGTATGGCCATGATACTGAAGAATAGTGTCGGGGTGAGCTGTTTTGATAGCTTTTACGATTTTTCCCAACATTTCAGGACGACCGATACCAGCCATATCTTTCAAACAGATTTCATCAGCACCTGCAGCAATCAGTTGTTCCGACATGTTCACGTAATATTCAACCGTATGAATAGGAGAATACGTGATACACATAGTAGCCTGAGCAATCATGCCGGCAGCTTTAGCGTAATGAATAGAAGGAATTATATTCCGAACATCGTTCAAACCGCAAAAAATACGTGTAATATCAACTCCTTGCGCTTTTTTTACTTTGTACATCAACTCGCGAACATCGGCAGGAACCGGATTCATACGCAAACCGTTTAATCCACGGTCGAGCATGTGAGTTTGAATACCAACTTCGTTAAACGGCTTAGTGAATGTACGTACTGCATCATTGGGGTTTTCACCGTAGAGCAAGTTTACTTGTTCGGATGCACCACCATTTGTTTCAACACGGGCAAAACATCCCATTTCAATGATTACCGGAGCAATTTTAGCTAATTGGTCCTTACGTGGCACATATTTGCCCGAAGCCTGCCACATATCGCGGTAAACAAGACTGAATTTAATTTCTTTCATTTTGTATGTAAAATTGATTGTTTGAGTCCAAAAGAAAAAATAATAAAAAATAGTATTCTGAGAAAAGTCAACTTTCTAATTACCATTTAAATATGACAATGTTTTTGTTTTCTCAAATCGAGTATAAATATCCGACTTTTTTTTTAAACCGCCAAGAGATTAAAGAAATAATTCTTTAATTATTTCTGCTTCTTAGAAAACGAAAATTTCGATCTATAAGCGATCGTATGAATATAATTAGAAATTAAAATATAAGAATATGCATTGCTGCGAAAATGAATATCACAACAAGCTTTTACTTCAAATTAATCATTACGTCATGGCATTTTTAGAGCACCATCAAACGTTATCATATCTCTCTGGTATGATTCGACAGACAAAGTAGCATTTCCGTTATTAAAAATATTCAGCGCCAGCTTATAAATTCCGGACAAGGATTTTACTTTAAAACGAATATCCCAACCATCTGCTTTTTTGTGTGGTATCATAACATAGTCGGACATTGGTTCTGCAAACTTAATTCCTCCATCGCTACTGTTATAAGGTGTCATATAAGCCACCCCATAATAAGGTAAAGGCAGAATCATTCTTAATGCGCAGGTCGTAACCGGAGGTCAGATAAATATGCTTTCCCCGTAAAGGATTGGCATAATTCATTTCTACAGTAAAATCTTTCGATTCTACTTTTTGGGTAATCTCATTGATTGCTTTCGGGGTTGTTTTTGAAGATGAACAAGCAGCAACGAAAAACAACAGCAGAGATGCAGGGTAAATCAAATGTGCTTTCATAAAAATCTATATTTAAATTTTAGGCAGTTACGAGTTACAAGTCTGTTTATCTGAATACAAGAAATAACCACTAAGACACTAATGGAACATCCCGAGAATCGGGAGAACACAAAGCGACACAAAGTTTAAACCTTTAGTACTTCTTAGTGCACTTAGTGTCTTAGTGGTTACTCTTCGTTATACTTTAATCAGTTTCAATATCATTCCTTTCCAGGCCGGCATAAGAACTACAAATAATTCTTTCGAGCTTAATGTAAGCAGGGGAAACTTATCGGTTTCATCCAATAAATTTACGACCCGATAGTTTTGTCCTTCTTCCAGTTTGAGATATTGAAAAGCTTCGTAAGGAAAACGTACTTCAGTCTCCAATTGTTTATCATCAAAGTTCAAAACGATTAATAATAACTCCTCTTCGTACTTCCGAAAGTAAGCATACTGTTCGTGGGTATTGAACTTCGTGTTTTCAAAGTTGGCAAATTCAAGGTCAAACATGACACCTTTGGTAATTGCTTTTTCAGACAAAGTAATATTCAATAGTTTTTGATAGAAAATCCGCAAATTCTTTTGATCTTGTGTGAGACCGTTTCCATCAAACTTACCTCCATTCACCCAGCCCTGAACAGACTTAACACCCCAATAATCAAAAATAGTGGTTCGTCCGTCCATACCACTGAATCCTTCAGAATCCATGCCTAACTCGCCCAACTCTTGTCCGAAATAGATCATAAGCGGTGCTTGCGTCAAAGTAGCAGCTACTATCATAGCAGGCTGCGCATACATACCGTTGCCCGAAAAGAATCCCGAGCCGATACGTTGCTCATCATGATTTTCGAGGAAATTGAGCATCTGATTTTCAATACCACCAAGCGACTGCCAGGTACCTGTAATATCGCGCACAGGGAAATTCCGGCTGGTTACATTCCGGAGCATATCGTACATGCCTACTTTGTCGTACAAATAATCAAATTTACCGTTGCATATATAATTTCTGTATTCAGCAGGATTATACACCTCGGCAATAAAGAGAATTTCAGGATACTGAAGTTTTACCTGCGAAATAGCCCAGCCCCAGAATTCCACCGGAACCATTTCGGCCATATCGCACCGGAATCCATCTACCTTTTTTGAAGCCCAAAAGAGTAGAATGTCCCGCATTTTAAACCAGGTGTCGGGTATGGGATTAAATTGCCGTTGACCTCCTTCCACATAGTTTATCCCATAGTTCAGCTTTACCGTTTCATACCAGTCATTTTTAGATGGAGAAGCGGTAAACTGATCATTGCCGGTTGCTTTTGCCGGAAACTCAATATAACCCTGCGCATCAAAACGAGGACTAAAAGGCTTATTGGGCAAATAATAAAAGTTATTAAGTGGCGAAAAAGCCCATTCGGAATGATCGGTTTCGCCAAGATCCGAAACACCGGCCGGCTTTACGTCCGAGTGATACTGACGAGCTACATGATTAGGCACAAAGTCGATAATTACTTTCAGGCCCGTCTCATGCGTTCTGGCAACCAGTGCTTCAAATTCGGCCATCCGATTTTCGACATCTTCAGCCAGATCGGGATCCACATCATAATAATCCTTGATAGCATAAGCCGATCCGGCTTGTCCTTTAACCACTCCGGGGTGATCTTTGCGAATTCCAAAAGCTGAATAATCAGTCTTGGTGGCATGTTCTATAATGCCGGTGTACCATATATGTGTTATTCCTAACAATTTTATCTCTCTCAACGCTTTCGTTGTAAACGAATTGAACTTTCCACAACCATTCTCGCTGATTGTTCCGTTCTGTTTGTTTGTTGTATTGCTGTTGCCAAAAAGGCGTGGAAGTACCTGGTAAATTACAAATTTAGACATGAAAAATTATTTTTGATTAGATTCAATAAAACACTGCACTCAGTGGCTTTATTGCTTGTTAATTGTATTCAGATTAAAGTCGGAGATCGTTTGAACTTCGCCCACTATCTGAATATTTTGTTTTACTTTTTGAGCCACACCGGCGCTTGTTTGCGTAGCAATTCTAAAATTATCTACCCACACTGTTCCCATAGGCGGAACGATAAATCCAAACTGGTTTAAATCGGCGCTGGCTACTATTTCCGAGCGATAACAAAAAAGACCATTAATAAAGTAGTATAATACCTCTCCTACTTTAAACACTTTAAGTTTGTTAGCACCCGCTTTGATTATAGCCGATACCGGTAGTTCGGTAAAGAAGCTGTACCAGTAACGACTACCCATAAACATTCTCTGGTTATTATTAATGGTCATGTATTCTGCCGTCGACCTTGAATCGGTTCCCTTAGGAGCAAAAGCCATACCATATTGGTTGGCGTCGGCGCTGGTTGGGTATTGAATTGTTATTTCATACGAAAAATTGGAACTAATACTAATAGAGTTACTCATATTGGCAGTAACAAGATACGAGTCGCTTGCTTTTGACTGAAAGCATAATCGCCCGTTATCCAGCGTAATCTTGTGCTTCGAATCGTCAACGGGAGCCCAGATTGCCTGGTCTAATGTTTCAAAGCCCCGCTGAACCAAAGTTTTGTAACCTGTAGTATCGATGGTCATCTCAAGACTTGAAAAATCAGGAGCTTTAGTGCTTTCATTAAATAATTCGTCGAGATAATACTTTCTCCGTTCACCGCGGTAATTGATATTCCAGGCTCTGTCATTCACCTTATCGCCACCACACATGATGGATTTCCAGTCACCATTTTCGAGTGTTGTATTCAAATGTTTACGCCCAAGCAGCCCGTGTCCGAGTTCATGGAAAATCAAATCCTCTTTCATCTCGTCCGAGCCGGCATTGTTGGATATAGCATCCCAGTACTTTTTATCTATTTGTATGCGAATCGGCTTTTCGTAGTGAGTTAAGCCTGCCACCTCGCCAGACAAATCACCAAACTCTATAATGAGCCCGCTGCTTTTTAAATCGAAAGTGCGGCCACGGGTTGCCGCTTCGTCTTCAAAACGCTGTAAGTAGGTAGTAAATGCAGTGTCAACGTTGTATTCGTGAGAATCCTTACATGACGTGAAAACCAATATAAACAGCAGTACACAGACCGAAGAATTTCTTAGACACTTCATAGGGTAGTTTTTTTTTTGAAAAAAATCAATGCAAATATAAACAAAAAACCACTGTCCGCTGTTATTAGAACATTAACAAACTAATTTTTAAAGTAAATTATAAGATTCATTTATTATGGCAACAGTAAAATTTAAAGGCGGCGATGTTCACACCAATGGTCAATTACCTGTAGTAGGAAGTCAAGCTCCCGATTTCACCTTGGTAGGTAGTGGTTTAGAAGAAATCAATTTAAGCACTTATAAAGGCAAACGCATTGTTTTGAATATCTTCCCCAGTGTAGATACAGGTACTTGTGCAGCTTCAGTTCGCAAATTCAACAAATGGGTTTCGGAAAAGGAAAACGTGGTTGTTATCTGCGTATCCAAAGATCTTCCATTTGCTCAAAGTCGTTTTTGTGGTGCCGAAGGTTTGGAAAACGTAATCACTGCTTCTGATTTCAGATACAACAATTTTGCAACCGATTATGGAGTTCTTTTGACCGACGGACCTCTTAAAGGATTAATCTCTCGTTCGGTAGTAGCAATTGACGAAACAGGTAAGGTTATTTACACCGAGCTGGTTTCTGAAATTACTGAAGAACCTAAATACGAGATTGCCGGATTCTAAGAAAAAAAAGCCTTGTTTTGTAGACAAGCTTTTCTAATGTGTGTAAATAAAAAAAACGATAACTATTAGTGATAACCTCTCTCTGCTGTGAAGCTCAGGGAGGTTTTTTTTACCCAAAGTTAGAGATAATAAAAAAGAAAGCATTCCTGCTACGGACTATAGTCTATAATTTTTTCAATGCTACTCCCAGTTTTTTTAGTCCTTCTTGCACTGTTTGCGCATCTACCGTTTCAAACGCTTTAAGTGCTATTTGTGCACAGGCGCTGGCATCGTCGCCTGCGCGATGGTGGTTAAACCGAATATTATGAAACTGACTGACAACTCCCAGTGAATGGCTGGGTAATTCTTTCCAGGTCTTGCGCGACATGCTCACGCTGCAAAAATATTCGGCATGAGGAATGGCCAGATCATAATGGGCCAGCGTAGCACGTAATACGCGCATATCAAAAGCCGCATTGTGTGCCACCAGATATTGATCTTCGAACCAGGGCTGCAATTCACTCCATATTTCATCGAAGAAACAAGCCGAGGATACATCGGCGCTTGAAATTCCATGTACACGTTGATTCCAGGGATTCATATAGGGGAAACAAGCCGGTTTAATCAGCCACGACCCGGATTTTGTTATTACCCCATTTGTAACCTGAGTTAATCCTATTTCGCAGGGAAATTCAGCGTGAGCTGTTTCAAAATCAATAGCAGTAAAGTTCATTTTTTTATTTGATAATTTGAGGATTCAAAGATATATTTTTTAGCTCAAAATCCGGCATTATAATTTACTTTTGAGTTACATAAGTACCCGATAATTATTATTAATCTGTTTTTCACCATATAGTACACAATAGTTTTGAAAATAACAGATAAAACTTAGCACACATAGGATTATCCCGAAAATCGGGATAATTTCGGCGACGCGAAATGTATCGGCGGATACATTTACTATGTGAACTAAATCTTTTTGCTTCTTTAATGTCTATGTGTGCTATTGTGTTGGACGTAGTTTAAAATGACATATTTATAGGTGAGATGTTTGTTTCATGGCAACTTTGAGCTTATTTGTCGGAAAAACCTATCTAAATACCCTAATTATGGATGAATGTTGTTAAATGTGGATGCTATATGCAGCAGCCCTCTGTTTGTTCACCCGAGAATATGTATCTTTGCACAATAATCATCAAAATGTGCAAAATGAATAATTTGAAAATTGGAAATCTAACGGCACGCTTACCTATTATTCAGGGTGGTATGGGCGTTGGAATTTCTTTGAATGGGTTAGCATCTGCAGTTGCCAATGAAGGCGGCGTAGGCGTTATATCTTGTGCAGGGCTTGGTCTTATTTATCGCAATACAGCAAAAGACTACATGGAGGCCTGTATCTGCGGATTAAAAGAAGAAATCAGAAAAGCAAAAGAAAAAACTTCGGGTATTATCGGAGTAAACATTATGATGGCGTTGACCAATTTCAATGAAATGGTGAAAACTGCTATTGCCGAAAAGGCAGATGTTATTTTTGCCGGTGCTGGTCTGCCATTGGATTTACCCAAATACAGAACCGAAGGTTGTACGACCAAAATGGTTCCCATCGTTTCGTCGGCCAGAGCCGCAAAAATTATTTGCGAAAAATGGAAGACCTTGTATAATTACCTGCCCGACTTAATTGTGGTGGAAGGTCCTAAAGCAGGTGGTCACCTGGGTTTTAAAACAAACCAAATCAGTGATCCGGATTACTCGCTGGAGAAACTGATTCCCGAAGTAGTAAAAGAAGTAGCTTATTTCGAAGAAAAATACAACCAGGAAATTCCGGTTGTAGCAGCCGGAGGTATTTATTCGGGCGAAGATATGTACAAATTTATGCAACTGGGTGCTAAGGGAGTTCAAATTGCCAGTCGGTTTGTAACGACCAACGAATGTGATGCCGACGACCGGTTTAAACAATCGTACATAGATGCAAAACTCGATGATGTTGAGATTATTCAGAGCCCGGTGGGCATGCCCGGAAGAGCCTTGAATAATAGTTTTCTGGACAAGGTAAAACAAGGTTTGACCCGTCCGAAATCGTGTCCTTACAATTGTTTGCGCACTTGCGACTACACCAAGGTACCTTATTGTATTATTGTGGCTTTATACAATGCATACAGAGGAAATCTGGACAAGGGTTATGCCTTTGCCGGTAGCAATGCTTATCTGGCTCCCCGGATCTTTTCGGTAAAAGAAGTGGTTGATGATTTGAAAGTTCACTTTGAGCAGTCGCACAAAAAAGCAATTGATTTAATAAAGAAAAAGTTAGCATTGGATAACGAAAAATAGTTCCGATACTTCCTATTTCAATAGTATTTAAAGAGAGGTTGGTTGATAGTTTACTATCGTCAGCCTCTTTTTCTGTTTAGCATCCAAACGCAGAGCTAATAATGTCGGTTCAAGCTGATGCTGGAGAACGTAGTTGTGAAAACTTAGCATAAAAACAGGAATTATCACGATTCGCTTATATTTAACGATATATTCTTTCTCAAAAATTTCATATTATCAGATTTAATGGTTAATATTGCAGAAATTTGCAAAAAGTAAAAACGATGAAAAGCTTAAATATTAAATATATCGAGGCATTAGATGACATTGACCTTGAACTGGCCGGAAATATTTTGGATGATTATGCAATCCGGGACAGAATTGAAATATTAAACTGGGCTAAAGAATACCCATACAGGCCTATCACCCAATTCAATATTGCCCGTTCGAAAGACAGTCTTTTTATTAAGTATTCTGTTCGGGGAAGTATGCTCCGTGCCATTTACTCAAACGATCAGGAGCCGGTAAATGAAGATAGCTGCGTTGAATTCTTTTGTAAACTGCCCGACAATGACAAATACATGAATTTTGAATTCAATTGTATCGGTACCTGTAAAGCTTCTAAACGTGTAGAACGTAACAAAGATGTAACACCATACAGCAAAGAGGAATTATCAATGATTAAACGCTTTCCGACGCTTGGACGCAGAGCTTTTAATGAGATGGAAGGGATGTTTGACTGGGAACTGACAGTCAAAATCCCACTACGTGTTATGGGTATCAACCCCAACAATTTGCCGAAAAAAATATTAGGCAACTTTTACAAGTGCGCCGACGGAACCGACTCCCGTCATTTTGTAACATGGAGTCCGGTAAAAACCGAACAGCCCGACTTTCATCGTCCGGAATTTTTCGGCGAACTATATTTCGAGTAGAAAGCAAAACAGGCATTGCCTGCGGGCTTAAAAAATCGTCATACCATCAGTATCTGATAGTATGACGATTTTTTTATCGCTTTTTTTCGAATAAACGGAGAATTGAGGCATCCGGAAGAACAAAAAAACAACATCCGCTGTTGTAGTTCCAAACACGCAATGAACACGCAAAGAGTAATATTGCAGGTTTCGCTTTTATTCAAACAATACAAATGATGGATTTTTGCTTCTATTCATCCTTGCTTAAATCCGGAATGGTATTATCAAACAATTAATTATAAACAAAAAAGAAAGAAAAAAGATGAAGAAGAAAATTACTTTATTAATGGTACTTACACTGGCTACTTTGGCAGTATCAGCCGAAACATGGGTTTCGGATCGCTCGCACTCCAAGTTGGGTTTTTCTATTTCACACATGGTGGTTTCTCACGTATCGGGCAGTTTCAAACAGTTTGAAGTGAAAGCCGTTACTTCAAAGGCCGATTACAGCGATGTAAAAATTGATGTTGTTGCACAAATTCCAAGCATCAACACCGATGATGACAAACGCGATGCACACTTACAAACTGAGGACTTTTTTAATTCGAAACAATTTCCGACGCTGACATTCAAAAGCACATCGGTAACTCATGTAAAAGGCAAAGCTTACAAGCTAAAAGGTAATCTGACCATGCACGGAGTAACCAAACCGGTGGTATTGGATCTTATATTCGAAGGAAAGGTTACTAATCCGATGAATAAAAAAGTGATAGCTGCATTTACGGTGAATGGGGTTTTAAAAAGATCGGCTTTTGCCATCGGTGCTAAATACCCGGCTGCCATGCTAGGCGACGATGTTAAGCTAGACATTAATGCAGAACTCAGCCCGGCTAATTAAGCCTCGGTTACTGATTCAGAACGCTAAAATGAGCTGTGCAACTACTTTGTTGCGCAGCTCGTTTTCTTTTTCGGACTAATATGATGGTAATAACCTGATTTCGGTATAAATATTTAAGTTATAAGTAATCGGAAGAATATACTGTCGTATTAAAAAAAGAATGGAACGCTGATGGAGCATGCCGGTAAGTCGGCGTTTACTGATTGAGCGGATAAAAAACGGATGATATCTGATCATGTTTAAAACAGATTTAAGTCATGCAAGCATGACAGATAAAATCCGGAACTATTGAAAATCATTAACTACGTTGATCTTCGATTCCGACTTGTCGGAATTAAAATCCGTATAAAAATCCGCTATATCAGCGTTTCTTCCGCGACCGGAATCTTCGATCCGCGTTCTAATCTTTTTTCATTTCTATATTAACTTATACGACAGTATATTTATCTAAGTACTTAATATCACATCTATGCTAATTATATTTGACTTTGGCGATCAATATCCATAGCAAGACCAAATAGATAAAGAAATAGTTGTCAAGAGGGCATTCACAGATCTTTTGTTGTATATCTCCGACGGAGAAAAGAGCTGAATTCTTGAATTATTCTATTGATATATAACTCCTAACGGAATATACATCTTGATATCTTCAAGTATATTAACCCAGATTCAGATTAATAAGCAGAAATTTAAACGGAAAGCAGGTACTATTCGCTACTATTTAGTAAATTTGCATGATTCGAAAAAATCCGGATTAACAGGACAACTCATCATAACAAAATACAATTATGAATATTGAAAAAATTAAATGGAACGGAATGGATGCCGTTTTACTCGAAACAAAGGTGTATGAAGCTATCATTGTGCCCTCGGTAGGTGCTAATCTGGTAAAACTCTATAACAAGCAGAAAAAAGTAGATATTCTACACACTCCTACAGCCGATGAGATGGACACTTTTGTCAATCGTCCGCAAATATTCGGTGTGCCTTTACTTTTTCCACCCAACCGCATTGAAGACGGAACGTATAACTTTGCCGGTAAAAAGTATGTATATCCTATTACCATTCCCGCTCAGAATAATTACCACCATGGCATTATCAAGTCGCAGGTATTTACCGTTACGCATACGCGTATGTCGGCTGATGCGGTGGAAGTGGAAGCCACTTTTTTCTCCAACCAAATAAACAACGCCATATTTACCGATTTTCCGCACGAGTTTATCTGCAGAATCCGGTTTATATTGAGCGATAATGAACTGACTCATATTGTCAGTTTCCAAAATCTCAGCAATGCGCCAATGCCTTTGGGAGTTGGTTACCATACTCCTATTCGCTTGCCTTTTTCCAAAAACACCGAAAAATCGGATTATAAACTGCGCTTATCAGCCGGTAAACGCTGGGAGCTGACCGACCGCAGTTTACCTACCGAAGAATTACTGAACTTATCGGACGAAGAAGCACTGTTGCGTACCGAAGGTATGACGGTGACCGGTAAACCTATTGAAATAGCATTAACCGACGAAGCACTGACCGTAAACGGTAAACCTTTTCATGGAGCTATTCTGACCAATACCAAAGATAAAATCAGTGTTTATTACGAAGTTGACAGCCAGTTTAAACACTGGACACTCTGGAATAACGGCGGCGAAGTAGACTGGGTATGCCCCGAACCGCAAACCTGGGCTATCAATGCACCTAACCTGAAACTTCCTGCCAGCGTAACCGGTTTTCAGGCGGTGAGTGCCGGCAAAACCTGGAGCGGAACTACCCGATTCTATGTAAAATGAGCTACACACCTTATCATTACAGGCTGTTTCCAACTGATTGGAAACAGTCTGTTTTGCTTTATGTCCGGTAGGTTTGTTTCCATGATTCTGCATTTGTATAGAAAACACCTATATACGCATAGTATTTATTTGTTTGCTTTATATTGTTTTGCCCATTACCTTTGCATCATAAATAAAAAACAACAATAAAAATTAGAATTATGAAGACATTGGAATTTACAAAATTGGAACAAGGGGCAGCAAAAAATGTAGCAAACGCATTAAATCAGTTACTGGCCGATTATCAGATTTTTTATACTAACCTACGCGGTTTTCATTGGAATGTAAAAGGAAAAGATTTTTTTGTGTTGCATGCCGAATTCGAAAAGCTTTACAACAATGCCAGCGAAAAAGCGGACGAAATAGCTGAGCGCATCCTGATGCTCGATGGCGTACCGGCTCACAAATACAGCGACTATCTGAAAGTATCGAAAATTAAAGAAGCCGACTACGAAACCAGTGGCGATGCAGGTTTGAAACATGTGCTTCAGTCGTACAGCTACTTTATTGAATCCGAACGACAGATTTTAATCCTGGCCTCCGTAGCTGGCGACGAAGCCACCGTGGCTATGATGAGCGACTATATCAGAGAACAGGAAAAAATGGTGTGGATGCTGACTGCTTATTCTACTAAATAAGAATTAGACGGCCGACATTGTGGACTGAAAGCTGCATGCAACCAATGCCTGTAGCTATCCTGACCCACCGCCAGATTAAAGGAAGAGCCCACAGGTTCTTCCTTTTTTCCTTTTTAGCATGTAGCTCTGAAAAACATATAAACTCCCCCACCCTGTGCCGGTGTACGCCGCCCAATTGTCCATCTATAAGTTTCCGTAAAATTCGCATCTATATTTATTCGGTTTTCTTCCTTTTTTGGATTTTGGGTTGGTTAAACATGTCGCTTTTTTAGTTATTTTTTTTATTGAAAAAAGTCCGTCCTACAATTTCTTCCTTTTTACCACATAAAACGCTAATAATCAACATAGGCTAAAAATGCTCAGTCCTACTCTTTTTTATTTCGATTTTTGGACATTCGAAATTTCATTTATAACTTAGTACCAACAAAATGAAAAATAATCCGGTTATTTCGTGAAGCGCCACGAACTATTTTTTAGTGTACAATATCCGACCGGAGCATAACACAGAGCATTGGAAGCCGAATACGAGTTTTCCGTATTCAAATACGAAAGACCTGTATTCGAATACGAGAGTTCCGTATTCAAATACAAAAGACCCGTATTCGAATACGAGAGTTCTGTATTCAAATACGAAAGACCTGTATTCGAATACGAGAGTTCTGTATTCAAATACGAAAGACCCGTATTCGAATACGAGAGTTCTGTATTCAAATACGAAAGCTTCAGATAAAGATACGAAGCAGCCGGAGAAGAATATCATCAGACGATTAAATATTTGAATCACAATACAATTTATGGAATTTCTAACTATTAATATATTATTTATTTTGTAACTCATAAGAAAATAAGAAACATGAGCACAACAGATTCTATCCCTCACAGCGATGGCACATTTCACGGGTGGCAAGGCGATTTTGTTGAAATAATAGAACAAAATGCAGTTGCCTGGGGAATACCTGCTGAGGATGTTACTTTATTAAAAACAAAAAAAAGCGTCTGGGATCTTGCTTACCCGAAGGCAAGTAATAAACAGAATCGTACCTCGGCTGATGTACAGGCCAAAGACGATGCTCGTTTAGATTATGTGGATGTAATTCGTCCTTTCACGGCTCAATGGTTGAGCAATAATGCAAAGGTAACGGATAGTGATCGTACCCGTATGGGTCTTACCGTAAAAACAGGAACTCGTACACCCGTGGCTAAACCAGCTACCTGTCCTGTTGGTAAAATTGATTTTTCGGCACGCAAACAACATACTATTTATTTTTACGACGAAGGTTCGCCACACAGCAGGGCTAAGCCCGATGGTGTGCACGGATGCGAAATCTATATGAAAATAGATGGTGAAGCTCCTAAACTTGTTTCGGAACTAACGTATCTGGCTACCTGCACTGCCTCACCTTATGTAGCTACATTTGATGGGACACAGGCTGGAAAAACAGTTTACTATTGGCTCCGTTGGGTGAATACCCGCGGCGAAGCAGGTCCCTGGAGTAGTGTTATCAGTGCCAACGTAGTAGGCTAATAACATTAAAAAAAATTGAACTGGTCCTTCTCCTTTACCGGAGAATAATTGACTCCGGCTGCTAAAAGCCCCGCTTGACCCGCCGATAGTCAATCTACTTTGAGTTAGAAATTCCACCAAAAACCGTTTCCGGAAGTTTTTCTGGAAACGGTTTGTTTTTGATAGCTTCGACATACCTAATTGAAAAAGTAAACTGTTATGTTGTTAATGTAAGATATAATATGTAGCTTTGAGGTTTAAAAAAATATCTCTTCCAATTTTCATCAAACATTAGTTTAGGAAGCCTATTCCCAACCATATTTAATTAGAAAATCCGATATTATGTCCAATTCAGAAAGAAAATCAGAAAAAACAGATGAAGACAATAAATGTAGGAATAGATTATTCCAAAATGGTCTTTTATTCTATAAAGAACATTTCTTATTAATAATTTTCCTTATAAGTTTTATGCTTTCCTGGGTTATATTCTCTGAATTTTGGTCTGATGTTATTGACTTGTTAGTTGTCAATACAATTGCAAGTAAATTTGACCCTGAAAAATGGTTTTGGTGCTGGAGTTATGGTATTATTCTTTTTGCTTTTGTCATGTTCTATAGTGCTGTTGTATGGATTGAACGAAAATCAAGCAAAACGCGGTTGCTTGTTTCGCTTTTTATTGCGACAATATTTACTGTTTGCTTATATTCTAATGACTGGACATTTAAAGGGTATTATGCTTACTTTTTATATTTACCGATTGTTTTCGAAATAGTCCTTTGTCTAAAATGCTATACAAATAAAGTCCGGAGCAAATATGCGAAGGATAGTGACCTTGGACTGAAATTCGATAAGCCCTTGACAGGAAAACAGGGTGAAAAAAGAGAATCTGGAAATATTGATTTATATAATCGAGCAGAATACATCAAGTCAGCGGCAAATGAACTTAAAAATACCTTTGATAGTGAAATTGCTTTCGCTGTTGGTATTTCGGGTAAATGGGGAAGTGGTAAAACTAGCTTTACGAATGAATTAAAAGAACTGTTGGATCCGAAAATTAATTCAGGTATTGATATTATACTTGAATTTAAACCTTGGTTCTGTAAAACGCCGAACGATATTATAGATGATTTTTTCAAAGAATATCGAAGTAGAATATCAAAATACGCACCCGGTTTAAGTTCGAGTATAGAGAACTACTCCAACTCGCTTAAAAATATTGAAGTTACTATACCTTTCTTCAAAATGCCAATCAAGTATCTGCGTGATGAAAAAAGTGGATTGAATCAATATGCTGAGATTACTGCAATTTTAAGCCAGCTTAAACTAAAGACCTTAATAATTATTGATGACACAGATCGTTTAAACAAAGATGAAATCATGGAGGTACTCCGGCTTGTCCGAAATACAGCAAACTTTCCCTATACACAGTTTATTGTGACTTACGATAAAGAGTATATTACTAAAACAATAGGCATTGGAGATGACGAAAAATCAGAGGAATATTTGAGAAAGATTTTTAATTTAGAAATTAACCTTCCAAGCTATGAAGGACAAATCCTTTGTGATGAACTTAGACGAGCACTTTTAGAAGTTTTACTTAAACTGGGGTTGAGCCTTGTGGATAGCCACTTAGAAGTAATTACTCATAATTATATTGATAGCCCCACTTATCAAAGACAAATAACTTTGCCTCTCCCTGAAACTACTAATCAGCAATTAAATAACATCGTCCACTCATTTAGAGATACAGATACTGACAACATTGGATTTCTAATACCCAAAATACTTCATTCGACGCGAGATATTATTCGTTTTTCTAATTCATTCAAGCTTAATTTATTTGCAATAAAAGAATCGAAGCAAATTGATGAAATAGATATTGTTGAGTTTATTGGTTTAGAGCTTATACGTTATAGATACACAAATCTCTACTATGAATTAAGGGATAATCCTTTGTCATTATTATATATCAATAATGATACCAAAACCTACCAAATTGATAACCCCCAAAAAACTGACCCAAAAACAACTTCAAATAAAGTCTCATCAAAATTATCAGAAATCATTAGAGGTGGAGACTGTGAACTCGCTGAATTTCTATTGAAAAACTTATTTAGTGCAAAAGAGACAAAAAACAGGCAGCCTATATCAAATATCAGCAATTATCTCACCTACTTTGCTTATAGAATAGATAATAAAAATATGTCCAAAGCTGAGTTTAATGCGATGGTAATTGAAAGGGAAAAATATCCACTGGATAGCATTGAACAATTATTTAAGGATAAAAATAAAAGACAATTACAGGAAAGACTTACAGATGCACTAATAGATAGTTTTCGTACTGAAACAAAAGCGACAGATTGGAGTGATAATTATAGTCAGCTATATAAGTTTACTATGTCGATATACGAAATTATTGAAGATGCTGAGTTATCTAACGAAATAGTTCGTGCTGTTATAGAACAGTATAATCCGTTACGGAACTTTCAAATAAATATCCGTTCTATTGACTCAGCCCAATATAAGGCTGTTTTAGAATTTTGGTGTTATTTTTCTAATATAATTTCGGAAAAAAACAACTTTGAAATTTTATATTCTTTATTAGGAGGAAGCGAATTTACAGCAGATATTCAAGCGATTTTGTCGAAAACAAAAAAACCATTCGCTTTATCTAAATCTATTAAAGCTTTTGTTAGCAGAATGGATGAATTTGAGAACAAGGGAAATTATTCCCATATAAAAGTAGTTGATTTAATTCAAATTCAACTTGAACAATTAAAGAACTACATCGAATCTAAACACAATATCAATGAAGAAGCTTTAGAATTATTTGATTACGCCATAACATCAACTTACTTTATAAAGAATGAAGTACTGAAAACAAAAATTTCGGAACAGATGAAAATGTATGTAGAATTATATGTTGAAAGTTATCTTAAGGATATAGTCAAAAAAAATAGTATAGACGAAATTGGGATTGGAAACAATTGGGTTAATATTTTTGGTATAGAAGAGTTTGATTTATTTGTATATGATAGTAAGAAATCAGATTTCGAGGGAATAGACAAAATTAGAAATGTTTGGAAAATATATAAAAACAATGACTATAAACCATTTAGGCCGGTTGAAAATTTATCTGATAATGATTTCAGCTTAACAGTAAAGAAACTGGAATCATTATCTATGCTAGAAGCAAGAGTGAGTCGAACTGAATCTAAATTGAGTAGTTCTAAAATGAAAACTAGTATTATACCTAATGAGATTAAACAAGAAATAAATAGAATAAACAACGAATTTGATAGTATCGATTTATACATAATCAAAAGAGGAAATTTGGCTAAAAGAATCGACAATCTAGCAAGATAAATTTAATAATCAACTATAAGTTGATATAATAACAGAAAATATATCTTAATCGAAATCTACAAATATTGAAATAGATTAATCGACTATAAGCTAATCACACATAAAAGTTTAATGATCTAAAAATTAGATATAGACTATATGTTTTCTATATTCAAATAAATGTAAATATTTTGATTCACCGGAGAACGTTTGACTCCGGCTGCTAAGAGCCCTGCTCGATCCTCCGATAGTCAATCCCTTTTGAGTTAGAAATTCCACCAAAAACCGTTTCCGGAAGTTTTTCTGGAAACGGTTTGTTTTGATTAGCAGTTTGTTATTTAAAGTATAGAGCTTCTGATTGAGTATATGAGAATAATTATGTAATTTTGTGATTCTTAATTCAGACAGAAGCAGTGATCGACGATTGCTATCGTAAGAGCTGAGCCTTAAAAATATCGGGGCTTATTTTGGTATGGATAAGTGCTATAGCTATTCAATATAGTAGGTAAACTTATCCGATCTTATTGGCGACCGGTCTATCTTATAACTGAAACGCACCAGCAATACTCATAAATAACGGGAGCAAATCCGAGTCCTGTTTTGTATGAAAATTTTAAGTATCTGTCTTGTATGGTATGTTTATATACAGAACAAGAGGATATACAGATGGTAGTAACTAAGCTTAAAATCAAGATTAATATTATTTTTTATGTACACTCTCACAAGTTTAAAGAAAAAAATTGCGCCTTATTTTTTAGATGATTCAAAAATTTTGCGATACTTGTGGCTGCTAATACTTCCGGTAGCTGCAATGACCAAGTCGTCCAACAATTTTATGATTTTTCGTCAGGTATTTTGGCATACCATCCATCAACTACCTCTTTACACTGCTTATCCGGCCGAGTATGCCGACGTCAACCATTATGGTATTTTTTTCAGCACCATCGTTGCTCCGTTTGCTCTTCCCCCCGTTTGGTTAGGCATGTTGCTATGGCTAATTGCGTTAAGCGCTTTGCTTTATATTGCTATCAGGAATCTTCCACAGGCTAACACCCTTTTTATTTATTGGTTTTGCGCCAATGAGCTGCTCACCGCTTTGTATCTGCAGCAGTTCAATATTGCTATTGCTGCAAGCCTGTTGTTTTCGTTTATATTTATTGAAAAAGAAAAAGATGTCTGGGCTGCTTTTTTTATTATGCTCGGAACGTTTGTAAAACTTTACAGCATTGCAGGGCTTGCATTTTTCTTCTTTTCAAAACACAAAACCAAATTTACAATCAGTTTAGCCGGATGGTCGGTAGTGTTTTTTGTTCTACCGATGTTGATTTCATCTCCAGATTATGTTCTGGGACAGTATACAGACTGGTTGAGGGTATTGTCGGAAAAAAATCAGGAAAATATGTTTGCTCTACATCAAAACATCTCCCTGTTGGGTATGGTTCGGAAAATATCCGGTATAGCCACTTATTCCGATCTTTGGCTGATTGGTCCGGGTATTGTGCTGTTTTTGCTTCCTTATTTACGCTTCAAACAATATGCAAATCTAGCATTCCGCTATTTTATTCTGGCTTCAGCCCTGCTGTTTATAGTTTTATTTAGTACCGGCAGCGAATCAAGCGGGTATATCACTGCTTTGATCGGGGTGTGTATTTGGTATACAGCCGCTCCCTGGAAACGGAATAAATGGGATTTGGCTCTTGTCATATTTGTTTTTATAATCACAAGTTTATCGCCTACCGATATTTTTCCGCATTTTATACGAAAGGCATTGATAAAACCCTATGCCCTGAAAGCTTTACCATGTGTAATGGTATGGCTACAGATATGCTACGAGTTATGCACGCGCGATTTTTCTGAATCTAATTCAGATAAGGAAAAAGCAACCACCAAAGAAATTGCTTAAAATAGTTGCCGATTTCAATATCGAATAATTGAATTTGATGTATCATTAAGCAGAATACAATTTTCAGCAAAGAGATTTGCACGAAGAGATGGGAAGCCGGTTGGTTTTCCATCTCTTTTTTATTTAGTACTAAAGACCTATTATCGGGGTTTATACAAGCGTACAATTTATTTGTCAAAGACTGAATTTTCAGTTTTAGATTAACCGATTTATTATTTATCAATAAAAAAATATCGAATTTATTGCGCAAATAAAATATTACTATTATTTTTGTAAAATAATAGTAAATAGATTCTGATTTAGCCAAAACTCACAGCCTTTTATTGTAAATGAAGTCATGAATCAGTAAAAATGATAGTATGGTACTACTACTGTACATATACATCTAACTATTTTTTTTCGGAATACAAATAATAACCCTTATATATTAATTTGTTTATGAATAAAAAATCATTCCTGACTATTGTTTTCCCCTTATTACTGCAGGTTTCGGTATCTGCTCAGGAAGCAGCCAATAAAAGCGTATTTAAACTAAACGACAGTACAACGCTTAAACTGCCCGATGTTTTTGTGAAAGCCCAGCGTCCGATATTAAAAGTGGTCGGTGGTCGGTTACAATACAACATTCCGAATCTGATTAAGTACAAACCCATTGACAATGCCTTCGACGTGCTGAAAGAGCTACCGGGTATATCCATGACCGGCGATCTGGTTTCCATTGTCGGAACTACAAAAACGAATATCCTTATCAACAACCGACTGAGCTCCATGACACTCGATCAGGTTGTGAGTATGCTGAAATCGACTTCGGCCAGCAAGGTAAAAAAAATCGAAGTGATGTACAGCACTCCGCCTCAGTATGGCGTTCGCGGAGCAGCTATCAATATCATTATGGAAGACGATAAGACACTGAAAGATGTGCTGAAAGGCGAAGTATCGCTTACCGGAAACCAGGCCTATTATTTTACGCCGTCGGGGCGTGTCAATCTGGGCTACTCCAGTGGTGGGTTTTCCAGCGATTTTTCCTATTCGTTGGAGCACGAAAGTGCCAGAAGAAAAGAAAATATGCAGGCTTTTCCTACGCTGAATAATCAGATTTTTCAGGTCGATCAGGCCAATCTGGGCAAAGTGATGGACAATACACACAATGTACGGGGCGTGTTGGAATACGAAACGGCTGCTAAGAGTCATTATACGCTAACCTATACCGGATCGTTTGATCGTGCCAATTCCACGAGATCATCGAACACCAATTTTGTGAATGTAGATACCGTGGCTACGAATAATCATATTATCAACCCAACTACCATGCACAGTTTCCGGTTTGACTATGTTACGGCTAAAGGGTTGAGTTTGGGAGGTGATTATGTGTTGTACAACGACAAGTCAGATCAGACACTTCTTAATACAACCGGTATGCAGACAGCCGAGACCACAATTAGCAATTCGTCGCAGCATGTGGAAAAAGGAACTGTATATGCCAACATGAACAGTCAGTTGGCGCACGGTTGGGAGCTTAACTATGGAATAAGCGGATCGGTATCGAAAACAGATAATAAGTCCTTTACCAGCGTTGACAACACAACGGATAAAACAGCTACTTTTATTCAGACACAAAAGGAGCAAAATGCCGGAGGATTCCTGGGTTTCACCCGTCAGTTTGGACCGAAAATATCCTTACAGGCTTCGTTGTCGCTTCAGTATTACAAAGCCACAGTAGATTCGTTGCAGCAGAACAGAACGTTGTGGAACCGCTTGGATCTTTTCCCTAATATGAATTTATCTTATAATGCCAATGAGAATAATACATTCCAGTTGTCGTTTTCGAGTGATAAGGTATACCCCAGCTATTGGCAGACATCGCCCAGTCGGCAGTATATAAATGCTTATAGTTATGCGCAGGGCAATCAGAATCTGTTGCCGGAGCGGACTTATTCCAGCAGCCTGAGTTATATCTTTCTGAAAAAGTATGTATTGACTGCTTTTTTCAATCACGAATCGGGTAGCATACAACAAATGCCTTATCAGAACAAAACGGCATTAACCATGATTTACACTACGATCAATATGGACTACCGCAATATGTCCGGATTATCGGCAGATATTCCATTTAAAGTCGGCAGTATTCTGGAATCAAAACTGACAGGTACCGGAATCCTGTTTCATGATAAAGGTACTCTGAATGATATTGATTTCAACCGAAAAAAACTCTTTGGATATGCGGGGCTGAACAACACGGTTTTTCTGACAAAGAAAAAAGACTGGTTTCTGTCTGTCGACGCTTTTTGTCAGTCGTCAGCCATTCAGGGAATCTATAACACCGACCCTACTGCCGACCTGACTACGGCTTTAATCTGGAAGTTTGCCGGCGACAGAGCCAGACTAACGCTGAAAGCACAGGATATTCTGAACAGCAGGGCTCAAAAGACCCATATAAACATAGGTGAGCAACAAAACAATATGACACTGTTTTACGATGCACGCTTAATTTCGCTGACCTTTAAATATAGCTTTAGCGGGTATAAAAAGAAAGAGGTAGAAAAAGTTGATACCTCCCGGTTTGGAAACGGGATATAAGAAAAATAAAAGGAAGAGCCCTGAGGTTCTTCCTTTTATTTTTCTTTTCAGATAAGAATATTTTTTCGATTTAATACAAACAAATAACTTACAAGGTACAATTTAGAACCTCAAAGTAAAGACAATCTGAAAACATACAAACCGGAATTATTAAGAGTCTGATCGGAGCTTATACTTTTTTTACCCGTACGGCATTGATGCCTTTGCGTCCCTGTTCCAGTTCAAAAGCAACCATATCGCCTTCTTTTACTGTGTCCAGCAAGCCGTTTACGTGTACAAAATATTTCTCTTGTGTTCCGGTTTCCTTGATAAATCCGAAACCTTTCGAATCGTCGAAGAAATCAACACGACCATTTTTGAAGGGTGAAACCACTTCGTCTTCGCGTCGTGCCACACCAATCTCAATCGTTGAGACATCAATTTTGGTTTTTTTAGTAGGATCCGGCGGAGTATCAGTCAAGCGACCAAATTCGTCAACATAAGCAATCATGTTGTCAAGTCCACCTTCCGAAGGATTCAGCTTTTGTTCCTCTTTTCTTTCCAGTTTATCTTTTCTTCTTTTTAAACGTTTCTTCTCTTTTTCTTGTTTGTTAAATGCGTTTTGGGATTTTGCCATGCAATTATATAATTTTAAAATAATGTTTCCGGGAACGGTTGATAAAAAATGAGAGATAACTATTCAGGAAAGAGAAAGCTGTCTGTAAAACCTATTTGAAACAAATCGAACGAGGGATCAACCGGGAGAAAGATATTTGTTGAAATATCTTAATGCAAAGATACAACAAAAAATCGGAATATATTTCCAATTGGTTCTTAGGCCATTAAAAAAGTAAGGGGATTAACCCTTCATTGGCTGATTTAAATACAAAAAGAGACCTCGTTAAGAGTGTCTCTTCTTGTATTCGGATAGAATAGTAGCCGTATTATCAACGTGCTAGCACTTCAATTTTTAATTTGTCGTAAGCCCGGTTGGCTTTAGCCCTTGCTTCTTCTATAGTATCGGCACTGGCCAGAATAACTGCCAACCGACGATGTCCTACCACTTCGGGTTTACCAAAGATCCTGATTTGTACATCCGGCTCAGCCAACACTTCTTCCAGTTTATCGAATACTACTTTGTCGCTATCACCTTCCACTACCACAGCTTTAGAGGCCGATGGGCGATAAAAACGTACGGATGGTATCGGTAATCCCAAAATGGCGCGGGCATGCAAAGCAAACTGCGATAAGTCCTGAGAAATCATAGTCACCATACCTGTGTCGTGCGGACGGGGTGACACTTCGCTAAACAATACTTCGTTGCCACATACAAAAAGCTCCACCCCAAAAATGCCGTAACCACCCAAGGCATCGGTCACCAGTTTGGCTATATGTTGCGCCTTTTCCAGTGCCTGTTCCGCCATCGGTTGTGGTTGCCACGATTCGCGATAATCGCCGTCTTCCTGATAATGTCCGATCGGGTTCAGAAAAGTTGTACCGGCACAGTGCCGTACGGTAAGTAAGGTTATTTCGTAGTCGAATTTCACAAAGGCTTCAACAATAACGCGCCCTGCTCCTGCCCTACCGCCTTCCTGTGCTATAATCCACGCACGCTCTATGTCGGCCTGACTTTTAATCACACTTTGTCCATGACCGGAAGAGCTCATAATGGGTTTTACTACGCAGGGAATGCCAATGGCAGCTACCGCTTGCTCAAACTCTTCTTTGCTGGATGCAAAGCGATAAGGCGAAGTGGCTATACCCAACTCCTCGGCAACCAAACGCCGGATACCTTCGCGATTCATTGTCAGAAAAGTGGCTTTGGCTGTAGGAGTAACATTAAAACCTTCTTTTTCGAGCTCCACCAATGTGTCGGTAGCAATCGCTTCTATCTCCGGAATGATATAATCGGGCTTTTCAGTTTCTATCACTTCGCGGAGTTTCTTTCCGTCGAGCATAGAAAATACATGCGAACGATGGGCTACCTGCATAGCCGGTGCATTGGCATATTTATCCAGTGCAACTACTTCTACTCCGTAACGTTGCAGCTCTATGGCAACTTCCTTTCCTAATTCTCCCGATCCGCATAAAATGGCTTTTTTGCCAACTGACGAGAGAGTTGTTCCAATTTTTGTCATGATTTAAATGGTCTATGATTTGTGTTTCGAAATTTTCTTTAATGTTTTAATCTGATCTTCGTTACCGAAAACCAGTAGTTTGTCATCCAGTTGAATAATATTGTCTGCTTTGGGATTAACCTGCAATTCGCTCTGCGAAGAATAAAAGCCGATTACCACCAGATTGGTTCGTTGAGGTATATTGGCTTCGCGGTAAGTTTTATTGATCAGATCACTTCCTTCGTGAATCTCCACCATCCCGAATTTATAGTCTTTCAGTTCCTCGCGGGCTCCGGCAAATTCTACAAAACTAAAGAAGTCGGCACTGGTAGTGGCAATGGAAATAATCCGGTCCGTGGCAATTTCAATAGGCGAAACGATAAAGTCGGCACCGGCTTTTCTGAACTTCTCACCCGACGTGGTTTCGGATACACGGGTTATCACCTTTATTTTTTTATTCAGATCCTTGGCACTAAGCGTCACAAAAAGATTTTCGGCATCCGACGAAAGTACCGAGATCAGGATTCGGGCGCGCTCTATGCCAGCCTGAAGCAATACATCGTCGTTAGTAGCATCGGCATCCAGGTGAATAAAATTCTTGTTGTAAATTTCTTTCAGCTTTTCGCTCCTTTCGGCATTATTTTCTATTATTACAACATCCAGTCCTTTATTCAATAAATCTTCCAATACTCGTTTCCCGGTTTTACCATAACCACAAACAATGTAATGGTCCTTCATAGAGTCTAACACTTTGTTCATTTTTCGTTGTTTTAATAATTTAGACAGTTCTCCTTCTACAAAAAAAGCAGAAATTTTACCCACAGCATATAAACCTACGGTAAACCCTGCAAGTACAATGCAAATAATAAATATTTTACCGGCATCGGTTACCGGCACCACATCGCCGTAACCAATAGTGGCCAGCGTGATGACCAACATATAGATCGACTGCAAGGGTGACAGTTTTTCTATAAACATCAGTCCCACAAAACCAATGAGTACGATAGCGAATATGGCCAGCAAAGGCACAAATAATTCTCTGAAAATTAATGTTCTTATTCTTGTTTTAAACTCCATCCTGCTTGTTGTTTCAGTTTATAACAGAGGTTTTCCATAATATTACTTTCTTATAACCGGATTTACAATCCAGAATACTAATCGCATAAAGCATATAAATCACCACGCGGATTAACCAACAAAACAGGTATTTCCGACTTTTTCAGCACATGGTATTCTTTAGGTCCGAAGAGAATGTCGTCCAAACCGTAATCGCGCGAAGCAGAGACAATAATTAATCCGGCCCCTTCCTTTTGTGCTACTTCAATGGATTCGGCTTCCACTTTAAAACTATCTTTGGTGGCTTTATCGAGTGTATAGTTGAAATCAAATTTGTCGAACAGGCTTTTCATTTTATCCGCATTGGTTGCCGCTTTTGAGCCATAATCATTTGCCAGTAGCATCTTAATCTCCGAACCGCAGAATCTTCCAAAAGCTGCAGCAAACTGTGCTTTTTCCAGTTCTTCTTCCAGGAACCCGACGGGTAAAACGACTTTCGTCAGATTCAATGCCGGAAACGAGTCTTTGTAAAACAAATACGGAATACGCAATTCCCTGCAATCTTTGAGCAACGACCGAATCAGTTTGCCTTGTCCGTTAGCCTGCTGAATAATCAAAAAAGAAGCTTCCACTTCCTCGCATATTGCTGATAATACCTTATTCTTTGAATTGCGGACAAGGATATTCGCATCTGTAATATGCAGTTCTGCCAGCAGCGCTTTCAACTCCGCTTCACGCACAGCAATAAGCTCATCATCGTCGACAAAACTCAATATGGCAAAGGTTTTAATAAGCTGCCCAGCCAAAGTCGATGCACTTTGCACTAGTATCTTCGCGGTATTTATTTGCTGTATATGAGCCAGAACCATTGATTAATTTATTGATGAGATGATGTGATGATTATTGATGTGATGATATGATAATGTGTTGATTATTGATGTGTTGATATGATAAGGCGTTGATTATTGATACAATGATTGTCGATATGTTTATTATTTATTATTGATGGGTTGATATGTTGATGCGATAATGTGTTGATTATTGATGTGATGATATGATAATTAGTTTTCTTCATTCTTTCAATAATACATCATCATATAATCGAATCACCAGATTATCACATCAACAAATCACCACATTATCACATCACCACATTTTCACATTAAATTTACTCCTGAAAATAAATTCTTTTCACCCGTCTGGACACACTGGTCAACACTTCATACGAAATGGTTTTCAGCCATCCGGCTACTTCGGAAATTGTCAGATGATCGCCAAATATTTCTACCTGATCGCCTTCTTTGGCCGGGATACCCGTCACATCAATCATACATAAATCCATACAGATATTGCCTACTACTTTGGCACGGTGTCCGTTGATAAGCACCTCTCCCACTCCATTGCCCAGTTTACGGTCAAATCCATCGGCATAACCGATAGGAATTACTGCAATACGTTTATCGGTATCAATGATTCCTTTGCGACTATAACCCACCGTTTCGCCGGCTTTTACGTTTTTAATCTGCAGGATGATTGTTTTAAGCGCACAAACCTGTTTCAGGCTAACTTCCGGCAAGGAGCTGATACCGTAATGTCCGATTCCCAGACGTACCATGTCGAACTGAAATTCGGGAAAGCGTTCAATGCCTGCCGAATTGAGAATATGGCGGATAATATGATGCGAAAAAGCAGCGGATAGCTGATCGGCACAGCCGGTAAAAACCGAAATCTGTTGTTTCGTAAACGCATCAAATTTCGCTTCGTCGGCACCTGCCAGGTGAGAAAATACGGAGCGAACCTTCACCTGTGTTTGTCCCTTCAGACGGGTAAGCAGTTGTTCCATATCCTGCGGTTCAAAACCAAGACGGTGCATACCGCTGTCTATCTTGATGTGAATAGGATAATCGGTCAGACCCAGCTTTTCGGCTGAAGCAATGAAAGCGTCAAGCAGGCGAAAACTGTAAATCTCCGGCTCCAGCTTGTTGTCGAAAATCATTCCGAAGCTACCTTTCTCGGGGTTCATCACTACGATGGGAATGCGAATACCTTCGCGACGCAATTCAGCACCTTCATCGGCCACTGCAACGGCCAGATAGTCGCATCGGTGATGTTGTAGCGTACGTGCCACCTCTACCGCTCCACTTCCGTATGCAAAAGCTTTCACCATACACATCATCTTCGTTTCGGGACGAAGTTTACCCCTGAAATAATTCAGATTATCTACCAGGGCATTGAGGTTTACTTCCAGGGTAGTTTCATGCGCAATCAGTTCCAGTTTTTCAGAAATATCTTCGAAATGATATTTGCGGGAGCCTTTCAACAGGATGACTTCATTTTTCAGATCGCGCAGCAAAGTCGATTTGAGGAAATCTTCTGTTGTGGAAAAGAAATTCTTTTCGATCGACTGAAATTCATCCGCATGTTTGGACAGTTCGGAGCCAATTCCTACAATGCGCTGTATGTTTTTATTATTCAGCAGCTCGGCCACTGTTTTGTAAAGTATTGCGGGTGACTGTCCGCTTTGTAAGATATCCGAAAGGATTAATGTCTTGGATAAGTTTTTAGCTGTAGCCTGTTGATTCAGAAAATCAAGGGCAATGGCCAACGAGTTTAGATCCGAATTATAGCTATCGTTTATAATCAGACAATTACGCACACCGTCTTTCACTTCCAGACGCATAGCCACAGCTTCGAGATGCAATATACGTTTTGCAATTTCTTTGGTCGAGAAACCCAACTGTAACATCACAGCCACACATTGCAAAGCATTTTCTATAGATGCATCGTCTGTAAAAGGAATGGTAACACTAAATTCAGAACCGGAATATTTTAAAGATACACGCGTATTCGCTGATGTCTTATCTATATTTAGTGTTTGCACAAGAGCTTTGTCCGATTTTCCCCAGGAGAAGAGCTTACCTTTAAATCCGGACTGTGCGATGGAAATTTCAACCAGTTTATTATCGGAACAATAAATCAGTACCTCCGATTGAGTAAAGAGCTGAAGTTTTTCTTCGCACTTTTGTTTTATTCCTACGAAATTTTCCTGATGTGCATCCCCCAGATTGGTAAAAATACCGATAGTGGGTTGAATAATTGGCTGAAGATGTTCCATCTCATGCATCTCAGAAATACCGGCTTCAAAAATGCCTAATTTTGTATTTTCGTTTATAGCCCACACCGAAAGCGGAACCCCAATCTGCGAATTATAACTACGCGGAGAGCGTGTTATAGCATAATCAGCGTGCAGCAACTGATAAAGCCATTCTTTCACTACGGTTTTGCCGTTGCTACCCGTTATACCAATAACCGGGATCTTAAATTCAGCGCGATGCGCCTGTGCCAACGTTTGCAATGCTTTTAAGCTATCGGGCACCTGAATAAAAACGGCATCATTCATTTGCGCAAACTCCAGGCGCATTTCGCTTACGACAAAGTACCGGAGGTTTTGTTGATAAAGTTCCGCTACGTAGTTATGTCCGTTATTGCGCGCGGTATGAATGGCAAAGAATATGCTTTCGGACGGAAATGACAACGAACGGCTGTCGGTTAATAACCAGTTAATTTCAACTGTCGGAATATTTTTATCCTTTGCTCCGACTACTTGGGCAATTTTATTTAATTTCATTTTATTCATTTTACAGTTGGTAATTACAAGTTGCAGGTTAGTAGTAAACAGTTGATCCTTATGCGATCGCTACTACCTGTTAACCGATAACTAACAACTGAAATATTATCTTCTTTTTCCAAAAATACGAAGCAGATACAAAAACAGGTTTATAAAATCAAGATACAAAGTCAGTGCACCGATAATAGCTTCTTTTTTATCTTCGTCGCTACCTTCGTTGCCAATAACATTAAGTCTTTTGAGCTTTTGCGTGTCGTAAGCAATCAGACCGACAAAAATCAAAACGCCGGCATAGGATGAAATCCAGTAAAGCATTTCGCTTTTTAAAAACATATTCACCAACGAGGCAATAATTAATCCCATCAGTGCCATAATAAGGATATTTCCGAGCTTGGATAAATCCGATTTAGTAAAGAAACCATAAGCACTCATGGCTGCAAATGTACCTGCGGCAATAAAAAACACATTGGCAATAGAATCGGCCGTAAAGACAAAAAAGATGGCTGAAAGTGTTACACCATTCAGGATAGAGTAAAACACAAAAACGAGGGTGGCTGTAGTTGCCGACATTTTCTGAATGGCTCCAACCAATACTCCGACCAGTACTAATTCGAGAATCATCAGACCATAAAATACAAATTTTTCTCCGAAAATAAAACTAATAATTTCAGGTGAAGTGGCGGTTCGGTAAGCTACCAATCCGGTAATAATTAATGCCATCGACATCCAACTATAAACCCGTACAAAAAAACGCTTGGTTTCTGCGATTTCCTGCTCTTTTGAAATTTCAAGAAAGTTATCCATAATTGTAATTTAAAATATATTGCTTTATTGTTTATCCGTTATTAAAGGCATCGTTAACCACTGTGTCTCGGGTTTAGCAATGCGTTTTTCAGTTACCGTAAGCGTATCCGATACGGTAAATACCGAGTAACCGCCTACGGAATCATTGTTTCTTAAAGTGGATCGGCAAATAATGCCGGGAATGCCGTCGTAATTAAACAGCACATTCCGGTGATAATGTCCACCCAATACAGCCCGAACATTGTATTGTTTCAACACATCCGTCATATCTTTCCAGTTGTCCACATCGCCCGTTTGAAGCGGATAATGTGTTACTGCAAAAAAAGGCATATCCTTTCCTGCTTTTTCCAGCATTGTTTTGACCCAGTTTATATCTTCTTTTTGAATAATACCGTTTGTAGACTTAGTAAGCGGCGCGGTAGTAAAACCGAGGAACAAATAGCCTTTGTGAGTGAAACTGAATTTATCATCCCGAAAAACGGTTATAAAGTTAGCCGGATTCGGCCCATTCCATTTTACATCATGATTTCCCGGAATAATATAATAAGGCATCTTTAGTTTCTGAAGAAGTTTTCGTGCTTCTTTTAGCGAAGCCGTATCTCCCAGATTAGATACATCGCCCGATACGAGTACAAAATCGATATTTTTCAGCTGGTTAACATCATTCACGGCATTCTGAAGATCCTCTGACGGCTGATGATTTAGCGTAGAAATATGTAAATCGGAGAAAAGTGCAAACCGGAAAGGTTCCGTAGCAGAAGCAGCGAATACGAACCGAAAAATGAGCAGAAAAAAGATAAAAAGATATTTTTTCATGCGAATGACTTGAAATGAAGCAATTTAATGCTAAACTATAAGTTTTGGTTTGGAAGAACAAAGATACAACAGCTTGTACAATTATTTATGCAAGAAAGGCAAAAGTTTTTCTAAATCTTAAATGTATTTATTTTCCAGAAGCAAAAGAGGAGCTGAATCTATACTGATTCGCTCCTCTTTTCATTTCTAAACTAAAGATTTCTATTCATCAATCGAGTTTATTTCGATCAATAATTCGTCTTTCATTACCGATTGTCCGGGTTGAACACGTATCTTGCGAATAACGCCATTACAGTTTGCCGAAATTTCATTCTGCATCTTCATAGCTTCCAAACTCAGAATAGGTTCACCTTCGTTTACCAGGTCACCTTCGGAAAGGAATATATCCACAATTTTTCCTGGCATAGGTGCAACAATGTTGTTTTCATCTATTTGCTTACCATCTTTATCAATCATTCCGTGACGAATGTATGAGAAAAGCGACTCAAGACTAAATTTGTATTCAACACCATTCACTTTTACAATCGCCTTATTCTGATCGCGCGAAACCAATTCACAGTGGTAACGTTTCCCTTTCCAGTCGAATGCATAGTGAAAATCTTCCTGTTCCACAAAGTCAATATCTTCTTCTTCGCCATTAATAACCGGCTGAGACTCTTTTGGAATATAAATTTTGAAACGCTTCCCGTTTTCCCGTAAAGCAATAAACAATCGCGAAGCATCGCGTTTATAAATATATGTAGTTCCCATGTTTTAGTAATTTAATCGTTTGTTCAACACCCACACATTCAACGAATCGTTTTTATAAGTTGGTAAATCCGACGACAGTTGAAGGTATTCCGAAGCATACATAATGGTGGCAGCTAAAGCTCCGATCATTTCGTCTTCATCGTTTTCCAGCATTTCAGGGGTATACACCGAATCAACCCAACGGGTTGTATAGCTTGCATCTATAAATTCGGGATGCTGCAATACTGTTCTACAGAATGGAACTGTGGTTTTCAAACCAATCAGGTTGAATTCGTACAAAGCCGCCAGCGTTTTTTTGATTACATCCGGGCGATCTTTTCCATGTACGATAATCTTCGCAATCATCGAATCGAAATAAGGTGTAACCACCGAACCGCTTTGCACACCAGTCTCAATACGAATATCCTTATCTTTTGGAAAATAGATTTTATCAATAAATCCGGTTTGCGGACTGAATCGGTTTTGAGGATCTTCGGTATTTACACGACATTCTATTGCCCAGCCTTTGATCTCTATATCTTCTTGTTTCAGCGTGAGCTCTTCGTCCAATGCCACACGAATCTGCCAGTCGACCAAATCCACGCCAGTGACCATCTCTGTTACCGGATGCTCTACCTGAATACGTGTATTCATTTCCATAAAATAATAAGAGCGATCCTCGTCCATGATAAACTCAATGGTTCCGGCCGAGTAGTAACCGATTGCTTTGGCAAACCGGATAGCCATATCGCCCATTTCTTTGCGCATTTCGGGAGTAACGCTAGCCGAAGGAGCTTCTTCCATGATTTTCTGGTGCTTGCGTTGCAACGAACATTCGCGCTCACCCAGATGAACCACATTTCCATGTTTGTCACCGATAATCTGAAATTCCAGGTGTTTTGGATTCTGGAGATATTTTTCGATAAACATATCCCCATTATCAAAAGCAGCCAATGCCTCTTCGGAAGCCGATTTGAAATTGCGTTCCATGGTTTCCGGTTTTTCTACGATACGCATACCGCGTCCACCACCTCCGGCCGAAGCTTTCAGAATGACCGGATACCCTATTTTATCTGCATAAGCCTTGGCAGCTGCCGCATCATTAATAGCTCCGTCGCTTCCCGGTACTAGTGGTAAACCGGCTTTGATAGCCATGCTTTTGGCCACTGTTTTCAGTCCCATTTCGCGAATGAGTTCGGGAGACGGCCCGATAAAGTTCAGGCCGTTGGATACGCAGAGCTCTGCAAAATCAGGGTTTTCGGATAAAAAGCCGTATCCGGGATGAATCAAATCGATATTATGTTCCAATGCCAGTTCTACAATGCGCTCGGCATCCAGAAAAATAGCTTTTTCGTTTCCGGCATCGCGAGCCGGAATAATTTCATCTGCATAATTCAAATAAAGAGCATCGGGCTCCCTATCGCTTTGAAAAACTACAGCCAACATACCCAGTTTATGAGCCGAGCGAATGATGCGTATCGCAATTTCGCTTCGGTTGGCAATTAAAAGTCTTTTCTTCATATTTTTTTGATATTTGCCTTTGGCGATATTTTATTTATTTCATTTGCGATGTTGCTTCGCGTTATTACTACTCACTTCGTTCGTGATATTTGTTTTCGTCGATATTATCTGTATAGCCAACTATAAGCGAAGCTAATAACACACGAAGTGTAAATATCGCCCATAGGGCAACTATCGACGAAGTTAATATCTATTATAAAGGGATACTTCCGTGCTTTCTGGCCGGTTTGGCATATTGCTTATTCGACAGAATTTCAAACGAGGTGATCAGGATTTGACGGGTATCCGACGGAGTAATTACTTCGTCGATCAAGCCCAGTTCTTCGGCCTTATAAGGATTCGCAATTTCATTTTTGTATTTGTCAATCAAATGTTTTTCCAACTCGGCAACATTCTCCGCATTTTTCAATTCGTGTTTGTTTACGATTTTGATAGCACCTGCAGGTCCCATAACAGCAATTTCGGCAGTAGGCCATGCAAAGTTGAAATCGCCACCGGTGTTTTTACTGCTCATCACAATATAAGCTCCACCGTACGCCTTGCGGGTAATCACTGTAATCTTTGGAACGGTAGCTTCGCAGAATGCATACAACAGCTTGGCACCATTGCGGATAATAGCATTATGTTCCTGCTCGATACCCGGCAAAAATCCCGGAACATCTTCCAAAACAAGCAACGGAATATTAAATGCATCGCAGAAGCGGATAAATCGTGCACCTTTTATGCTGGCATTGATATCAAGCGTACCTGCCATTACCTTAGGTTGATTAGCTACAATACCGATGGTCTTTCCATCTAAACGGGCAAAACCAATAACGATGTTCTGAGCAAATTTTTCGTGAACTTCGAAGAATGTATCTTTATCAACAATAATATTGATAATTTCTTTTACATCGTACGGGCGATTCGGATCATCGGGAACAATCTGATTCAGGTATTCCTGACGCGACTGATACGAACTTACCAGATTTGAAACCGGAAGCGGTTCGTAGTTATTAGAAGGAATATAGGATAATAGTTTACGAATAAGCATAATGGTATGCTCTTCGTCGTCCGAAATGAAATGAGCCACACCACTTTTGTTGGCATGCATCTGTCCACCTCCAAGGCTTTCCATGTCGATGTCTTCATTCAATACTTCTTTTACCACATTAGGACCGGTAACAAACATATAGGAAGTCTGATTGGTCATAAAAATAAAGTCGGTAAGGGCGGGTGAATAAACTGCTCCACCTGCTGCAGGCCCCAAGATAGCCGAAATTTGCGGGATGATACCCGAAGAGTTTACATTATTGCGAAAGATAGAAGCATAAGCCGATAAGCTCTTTACGCCTTCCTGAATACGGGCTCCACCCGAATCCATCAGACCAACGATAGGAGCACCAAGTTTCAGTGCCATTTCCTGCACTTTGGCTATTTTCATACCATGTGCATAACCCAGCGAGCCACCCAGCACGGTAAAATCTTGTGCATAAGCAAAAACACTTCGTCCCTGCACTTTTCCACGTCCAACAACAACACCATCACCAAAGTTGGATTGTTTGCTGCTGGTCGGAGTCTGATAAGGAGATACAAAAGCATCGAATTCAAAAAAAGTTCCTTCATCAAAAAGGACGTTTATACGTTCACGTGCAGTAAGTTTACCTTTTAAATGCTGTCTGGTGGCAGCATTGTCTTCCATCTTCTGCAACGCCTTAAGACGTTGCTCAAATACTTCGTTTTTATTCATTACTTTAACTGGAATTATTTGAAATTTCTTAGTGCTATTTTATTCCACAATGGTTCTAACAATCTCACTAAAATTTCGTTCAGATTTATATTCGATTAGAGCAAAACCTTACACAAAAGTAATACATTTGTGCAGGGTTTAAAAAAGTTATCCAAAAATTTATTGAAATTTAGTATGCGTGGTGGAGATCAGAAAGTCAGAAACAGTTGATTTTAAGCCTTGGAAAATCCAATAACAAGCTGCAATTAAGAGTTATTCAATTGCGTGTTCTAGCATTTTGTAAATAGCGGCCAAATTTGGAAAGTTTAGTAATCATACCTTGAGAATTATAGTAGCCGAATATCAGCACCAAGACCTATCAGGCAAACAGATATAGCAAAAGTACCACCACCAAAAGAGCTGGTAGCATATTCATAATCCGGAGTTTTTTTATTTCGAGGATATTTATTCCCAGCCCGATAAGAAGGATGCCTCCCACGCTGGTAAGTCCCTGAATAATTTGCGGACTAAAAAACGATGAAGCATACATAGCCAGCAAAGTAAGGCCGCCCTGAAAGATGAGCAAAGGAATAGCTGATGCAATGACTCCAACCCCAAATGCCGAAGCCAGCAGGATGGATGAGAAACCGTCCATCAGCGATTTGGTAAGCAATAGGTCGGACGAACCGCCTGTACCTTCCTGAATAGCTCCGAGAATAGTCATAGAGCCGATACAATAAAGCAAAAAAGCAGTGATCAATCCTTCCGAGAAGCGGTCGTTAGCTATGCGGAACTTTGTTTTCAGGTACCGGCTCGCCCGCTCTGTTCCTTTTTCAAGATTCATCCATTCCCCCAGCAAAGAGCCGACAGCCAGACTCCCTACCACAATCAGAATGTGTTGCATATTGTACACCATGCTGATTCCGATAGCCAGTGTAAACAAACCTACAGCCTGAAAGTAAATCGTTTTATAACGATCGTGTAAGCTTTTATTCAATAGCATACCAACTATTCCGCCGGCAATTACGGCTCCGGCATTGACGAATGTTCCAATCATATAGAATTAGTTACGAGTTACAAGGTAATAGTTACGAGAATATAGTTACAAGGTAATGGTTACGGGTTATAAGGCGGTTTATCGGGACATTTTTCCCGAAAACTAAATACATATCGGCAGTCTTGTAACCCGTAACTATTGAAGTTTGTTGCAAAAATACATCTTTTTTGCTTATTGCAATCCGAATGCGGATGAACTTGCAAAATGAACTGATTGCTTGAAGCAAAACAAAGATAAACAGTCTTGTAACTTGTAACTATTTACTTGTAACTATTTAAGTTTTCAACAAATGATTAAAAAAGCTAAGTGATTGACGGAAAATTTAAAATGGAATTTGTAGTTTTGTGGAATAAATACACGAAAACAGAACTAACATCAATTAATGAAAGTGGCGACTACGCAAAAAGAACCAATATGAAAAAAGTAATTATAACTACAGCTAAGGGAGCTATGAAGGTAGAATTTTTCGAAAAAGATGCTCCTAACACCGTAAAGAACTTTATTGATCTGGTAGAAAAAGGTTTTTACAACGGCCTTAATTTTCACCGCGTAATACCTGATTTTGTGATTCAGGGAGGTTGTCCTGACGGAACCGGTGCCGGTGGTCCGGGATATACCATTAAATGCGAACTGGATGGCGAAAATCAATACCACGACCGTGGCGTTTTGTCGATGGCACATGCCGGAAGAAACACCGGTGGATCGCAGTTTTTTATCTGCCACAGCCGCAAAAACACGTCGCATCTCGATCGTCAACACACCTGCTTCGGAAAGGTTGTGGAAGGATTGGATGTTATTGATCTGATCCGTCAGGGAGATAAAATCGTAAAAATGGAAGTAGTAGAAGAATAATCTGCAACAATGTAAACGGTTGGCAGGGTACATTCAACTCAGTACTCTGCCAACCGCTAACATGTGTCGGAAGCCGGTCGGGATTTGTTCTGCAAAAATACAAACAGGCTACCAATCCCTTGTAACTACAACCTTGTAACTACTCAATTAAAAGCAAACAAAATGAATAAAAAAAAGCTCCTTGTATCGGCCTTGTTACTGACTTTTGTTTTTACAGCTTGTAAACACAAGCCACAAGCTACATCAGGCACAGCCACCGATTCCACCCAAACGGCAAAAACCGTTACTCCCAACGAGACTAAAAACACCAACGCCCAAATACTGGCCCGTCCGGAAGTGCCCATTCTGTGCTACCACCGCATTGCCGATGGAAAAAAGAGTGAATATGCAGTAACCCCCGCTACCTTTGCCGCTCAAATGAAAATACTGGCCGATAGTGGCTACCATGCCATCCTACCCGCTCAATTATACGATTACCTGGTTTATAATAAGAGCCTACCCGCAAAACCAGTGATGATAACCTTCGACGACTCGCGCGAGGAACATGCTGCTGTGGCTGCCCCCATACTGGAAAAACTAGGCTTCAGAGGCGTATTCTTTATTATGACCATTACCTACAACAAAAAAAACTACATGACCACCGAACAGATTGCCGGGTTGGCTAAAGCCGGGCACACCGTAGGCCTGCACAGCTGGGATCATACCATGGTTATAAAATATAAGGATGATGCCGACTGGCAAAAACAGGCGGTAGAACCGAAAAAGAAATTAGAAAAAATAGTGGGTCAACCGGTAGAATACTGGGCATACCCCAATGGCGTATACGACCACAAAGGTGCTGCCGAGCTGAGCAAGCATTTTAAGCTGGCTTTTACGCTTATATCCAAACGCGACACGCTGTATCCGCTCCAGACCGTGCGCCGCATGCTGGCTACCGAAGGAACGCCGCAAGGCTTATTGAAATCCATGCGCCGGACTTTTGAAAAAAAGCATTAATCCGTATTAATTCGACCGAATCTTTTATCCCATACAATTCAACCCTTAGAATACAAATCCTCTATTCCAATATTATTTATGAGAAAATTCCTGATTCCTTTTGCAGTACTTTTTATCTTTATGCTTAGTGCCTGCGATAAAAAAACGGCAACAAATACAACTAAAATACCCGGCAAGCAAGCGGAAGAACAAGAAAAAGAACAAGTGGAACAAGAAAAAATTGTTCCGGTAGATACGGCAGCTTACACGAAGAAGCTGCTAGCGTTGGCAAATGGCGACACCACCGGTCTGTGGCCGGTAAAAACGAAACTCTATCCGTCGGCAGGAGCCATTTTACCGTTTAAAAGAATCATAGCTTATTATGGTAATATCTATTCGAAAAAAATGGGTGTGCTGGGCGAATACCCGCCCAAGGAGCTCTGGAAAAAATTGAATGCTGAAGTGAAGGCCTGGGAGAAAGCCGATCCATCCACTCCCGTGCAACCGGCTATACACTATATTGCCGTGGTGGCTTCGGGCTCGCCTTTAAAAGATGGAAAATACCGAACCCGAATGCCCGAACATCAGATTGACTCGGCATTATCCATAGCCAGAATGGGACATGCCATTGTCTTTTTGGACATACAGGTAGCGTTGAGCAATGTAAAAGCCGAAGTACCCTTGCTGGAGAAATACCTGAAAATGCCAAACGTGCACTTAGGTATAGATCCCGAATTTTCGATGAAAGATGGTAGTAAGCCCGGAAAAAAAATTGGAACTATGGATGCCACCGACATCAATTTTTGTTCGGACTATCTGGCTAAGCTGGTTAAGGACAATAATCTTCCGGCTAAAATTTTAATCGTCCACCGCTTTACGCAAGGGATGGTTCGAAATTATAAAAATATCAAATGCCACCCCGAAGTGCAAATGGTAATGAATATGGATGGCTGGGGCGAGCCGGTGCTTAAACGAAGCACCTACCTGCTTTATATCCGTAAGGAACCCGTGCAGTTTACCGGATTCAAATTGTTTTACAAAAACGATTTGAAAAAAGCTCCGCATGTGATGCTGACCCCGACAGACCTGCTGAAACTGAAACCACAGCCTGTTTATATTCAATATCAGTAAAAAATTATTGGCTTTATAAATACATGTCATACCAACTTAGCATAAGTACGTTATATTAAAACTGCTCTCTTAACTGCCCCCCCCTCCCGATATAATCGGGATAAATGGCAGGGGCTGCCGAAGTGCGACATGCGCGAAAAGAATCAACATTTTCACTCGGCAAAAGTCCCCTTTAGGGGATTTAGGGGTTAATTCTGATACTTTTTACCCAAACAACAAAACATCAAACTCTCATTTATATGAAAAAAGTTTTTTTTAATTACCTACTTTGCGGACTGGTGGTGCTAACGGCCGCCAGCTCATGTAAGCAAGCAAAATCTTCGGCTACGGACGAAGATGCATTAGCATCGCATATCGATTCTACGACCCGGGTCGGGGATGATTTTTTTCAGTATGCCAACGGACGGTGGTTTAAACACAACCCCATTCCGGCGAGTGAACAAAGTAATGGCGTGTGGCAACTGATTCAGGACACCATCAATGCCCAGATCCGCAAGGTATGCGAATCGTCGGCAGCCATTAAAGATGCCGAAAAAGGAAGCAACAAACAGAAAATCGGTGATTTCTTTTACTCGGGTATGGACAGCGTGTCGCTGAACAAAAACGGGATTAACGATCTGAAAGCCGATCTGGCAACCATCGATCAGATTAAAGATCTGAACGCGCTGCTTAAAGAAGCGGCCTATATTCACACCGTTTCGTCCTCGCCGCTGCTTAATTTATACATTGCGCAGGACGATAAAAACAGCACCAAGTATCAGGTATATATTGCTCAGGGTGGATTGAGTTTGCCCGACCGGAGTTTTTATTTTGACACCGATGCCAAGGCCAAAACCATTCGCGAGAAATTCGTAGTGCATGTCGGCAACATGTTCAAAATAATGGGTTATGAACCTTCTAAAGCCAAACTGGCAGCCACTAAGCTGATGGAAATGGAAACTGCCATAGCCAAAACGTCGCGCAAACGCGAAGATACCCGCGACCCGCTGAACAACTATCACAAAATGACCGTAGCAGCATTGGCAACTATGACTCCTAACCTCAACTGGGGCACGTTTATGAATGGCGTGGGGTTGACTAAAGTCGACAGCGTCGTTGTGGGACAACCTGAGTTTCTGACTGCATTGAACGGTTATCTGAAAAAATACAGCATCGACGACTGGAAAAATTATTTGAAATACCAAATGATAAATGGTCTGTCCACGTATATGGACGACAAAACTTACAACGAAGATTTCAGTTTCTACACGGCCGTACTACACGGAGTAAAAGAGCCTAAACCACGCTGGAAACGTGTGGTGAAGCAAACCGACGATGCGCTGGGCGACCTCGTGGGTCAGGTTTATGTGAAAGAATATCTGCCTAAAGGCACCAAAGAAAAGCTGCTGGAAATAGGCAATGCCATCAAAACGGTATTTGCCGAACGTATCAAAGGGCTGGACTGGATGAGTGCCACTACCAAAGAAAAAGCGCTGAAAAAACTGGATGCCGTTATTATGAAAGTGGGTTACCCCGACAAATGGAAAGATCTTAGCTCGATGCAGATAAGCCGCACTTCGTATGTAAAAAATATGATGAGTGCCAACCGCTGGGGCTTCAACCACATGATACAGAAATATGGCAAACCGGTGGATCGCACCGAATGGGACATGCAGCCGCAGACCTACAACGCTTATTACAACCCGTCGAACAACGAAATTGTGATTCCCGGATGTAATATTATCGTTCCGGGCTACGAAGGCAAAATGGCCGACGACGCGCTGTTGTATTCCATCATTGGTGGAACTTTCGGACACGAAATTACACACGGATTCGACGATCAGGGTTGTAAATACAACGAACTGGGCAACCTGAGCAACTGGTGGACACCCGAAGACAGCAAGAAGTTTACCGAAAAAACCAAAAGAATAGTAAAACAATTCAACGACTATGTGGACGTTTACGGTCTGCATGTAAACGGTGAACTCACACAGGGCGAAAACATTGCCGACCTGGGTGGCGTAATCATGGGTTACGAAGCATTCAAAAAAACAAACCAGTTTAAGAATAACGAAATAATAGCCAAGCTCAATCCGAATCAACGTTTCTTCCTGGGCTATGCCCTGGCCTGGATGGTGAATATGCGCCCCGAAGCCGTAGCCAACCAGATAAAAAGCAACGAACACGCACCGGCCAAATGGCGCGTTATCGGACCACTGTCGAACATGCCCGAATTTTTCAGCACCTTCGGCATCAAGAAGGGCGACAAAATGTGGCGATCAGACGACCAGCTGGTAAAGATCTGGTAATATTTTAAACCAAAAAGAAAATAGCACAACTTTTCCGGGGCTTAGTACCTGCGAAAAGTTGTGCTTTGTTTTTTATACCCTTTTACTCTGAATTTCGGTACCAATAAGAAAAAAAAACAGAACGCATTAAAAAAACACAAAATCATTCATCTGAAAACATTAACGTATTCAGGCAAACTAAATTCCGTTTAGGCAAATACTTTAACGTATTGGGGCAAACAGGTTCCGGTTTATGGGAGTACGTTAACGTATTATGGCAAACGGGTTTCAGTTTATGGCAATACGTTAACGTATTATGGCAAACGACTTCCGGTTTATGCCAGTACGTTAACGGATTGGGGCAAACGGGTTCCGGTTTATGCCAGTACGTTAATTCTATACCACCATTTCCTTGCACATCTTAGGGCTGAAAGCCCGAAATAACCTAGCCCAATGGCAACGTCCCGAAGGGGCAACGCCTTGGGCAAATGAGAACATATATAACACGGCGCCCTGAAAGGGTAACGTGAAAAATTGGAGATTGTATGGGTCGTTACCTGATTAAAATAAATGCAAAACAATTTACGGAAATTATCTATGCTGCCCCTTCAGGGCGCAGGTGGTTGGTTCATTATCTAACCCAAGGCTGCGTCCTTTCAGGACTTTGCCATTGGGCTGAGATATGATAGGCTTTCAGCCTGAAGAGTTCATGCAGAACATTGCTAAATCAATTATTTGGGTTTATAACTCAGAATCGTTTATTGTTTTTTTGCCACCACCATTTCCTTGCAGCTCTTAGGGCTGAAAGCCCGGAACAACCCAGCCCAATGGCAACGTCCTGAAGGGGCAACGCCTTGGGTAAATGAATATATATATAACACGGCGCCCTGAAGGGGCAACATAAAAGTTGGAGATTGTATGGGTCGTTACCTGATTAAAATAAATGTAAAACAATTTACGGAAATTATCTATGCTGCCCCTTCAGGGCGCAGGTGGTTGGTTCATTATCTAACCCAAGGCGGCGTCCTTTCAGGACTTTGCCATTGGGCTGAGATATGATAGGCTTTCAGCCTGAAGATCTCATGCAGAAGATTGCTAAATCAATTATTTGGGTTTTTAACTCTGGATCGTTTATTGGTTTTTTGCGACCAATATTTCCTTGCACATCTTAGGGTTGAAAGCCCGGAATAACCTAGCCCAATGGCAACGTCCCGAAGGGGCAACGCCTTGGGCAAATGAGAACATATATAACACGGCGTCCTGAAAGGGCAACATAAAAATTGGAGATTGTATGGGCCGTTACCTGATTAAAATAAATGCAAAACAATTTACGGAAATTATCTATGCTGCCCTTTCAGGGCATAGGTTGTTGGTTGATTATCTAACCCAAGGCGGCGTCCTTTCAGGACTTTGCCATTGGGCTGAGATATGATAGGCTTTCAGCCTGAAGATCTCATGCAGAAGATTGCTAAATCAATTATTTGGGTTTTTAACTCTGGATCGTTTATTGGTTTTTTGCGACCAATATTTCCTTGCACATCTTAGGGTTGAAAGCCCGGAATAAACCAGCCCAATGGCAACGTCCCGAAGGGGCAACGCCTTGGGTAAATGAAAATATATATAACACGGCGCCCTGAAAGGGCAACATAAAACCAAACCCTCCACCCCAAAATTCACCAACACCCTATTTCCGGAAATTGTATAATTCAATTGTAAATCGTAAATTTGTCAATTGTAAATCCATCCAATTTCTATGAATTCTTTTCTCTACCGCATAGCGCAAACGTATTATTCCCAGTGCAAAGAGTCTATCAGCGATTTGACCTTTGTTTTTCCCAACCGGCGTGCGGGGCTGTTTTTCCAGCGCTATATCTCTCAGATAGCTGCTAAACCCATTTTTTCGCCCGAGATATTCACCATCAACGAATGTTTCTCCATGGCGTCGCACTGGCAAACCGCCGACCGGCTGAGCAACCTGTTTCGCCTCTATCGCATTTACTTTGAACAAAGCGGAAGCGACGAAAGCTTTGACTCCTTTGTATTTTGGGGTGAAATGCTGCTGTCCGATTTCGACGACGTGGATAAATACCGCGTAGATGCCCGTCAGCTGTTTACCAACATCACCGAGCTGAAGCAAATCGACCAGATGTTCAATATTTTCTCCGAGAAACAGGTGGAAGCCATCCGCCAGTTCTGGAGCAATTTTGTACCCGTCACCGAGGGCAAGTCGCAGGAAGACTTCATTGCCACCTGGAAAATTCTGTTGCCCGTCTACGAGCAATTCCGCGCCGAGCTGATAGCCGAAAATACCGCTACCGAAGGTATGATTTGTCGCGATGTGGCCGACCGCCTGCGCGCCAAGGAGCCCGTACCCGAGCTGGAAGGCAAGCAGTTTGTGTTTATCGGGTTCAATGCACTCAACCCCTGCGAACGTACCCTGATGGCCGAACTGCAAAAACGCGGTCAGGCCGATTTTTACTGGGACTACGATGCTGCCGAACTGCGCGATGCCGACAATCAGGCTTCACGTTTTTATGCCGAAAACATCCATCTTTTCCCCTCGAAATATGAGATAGATGCCGATGTTGAGTTCTTACAGAAAAAAAACATAGAACTTATTGCCGTGCCCTCGGCTGTTGGGCAAACCAAACAGGTATATTCCATTCTGAATAAATTATACCCAACAGGAAATGATGATAAAGACAAGTCGCAACTTGTCCCTACCGACTACCAACTACCAACTACCAACTGGATAAACACCGCAGTAGTGTTGCCCGACGAAAGTCTGCTGGTCCCCCTACTCCATTCGCTACCGGCACAAATTGGCAAGGTGAATGTTACCATGGGATTTCCGCTAAAATCCACACCCGTATCGGGACTTATCGAACATATTTTCGAGTTGCAACGCCGCATGCGCACCTCCGGCGACCGCATCTCATTTTATCATCAAACGGTTTCCAACATTCTGAATCATCAGTATATCGCCCTGCTTTGTGGCGACGAGGCCAACCGCATCACGCACCTAATGGCGGAGAATAACTGGATTTATATTGATGCCGATGAATTAAAACTAAATGAACTGCTGGCTACCATCTTTGTGCCGCAAACCGACACGCAGACCTTTCTGCCTTATCTGCTCCACATTTTGCGCACCCTGCAAAACGGCTGGCAGCAAGCTTCCGGCGAGGAGCACAACTATCAACTGGAGTGCGACTTTCTGTATCAATATTATGTCACCATCAACCGCATGGCCGACATCATGAAGGCCAAACCCATGGATGTGAACATGAGTATGGACACACTGGTGCGCCTGACCCGCCAACTGACCTCCGGCATCACCATCCCCTTTGTAGGCGAACCGTTGGACGGCTTGCAAATAATGGGTGTGCTCGAAACACGTGGGCTGGACTTCGAAAACCTCATCATCACGTCGTTCAACGAAGGCGTTTTCCCAACCAAAAGTAGCAGCAACAGCTTTATCCCTTACAACCTGCGCCGGGGTTTTGAGCTCCCTACCACCGAGCATCAGGATGCCATCACGGCCTATAACTTTTACCGGCTTATTCACCGGGCTAAACGTATTTATTTTTTGTACGACTCGCGCACCGAAGGCATGCAAACGGGCGAAGTCAGCCGCTTTATGCACCAACTACATTACCACTACGGCGTAAAGGTGCAAAAGAAAACCATTTCGTTCGACATTGGTTTCGACAATCCGCAGGCCATACAGATAGACAAAACAGCCGCCGTAATGGAAAAACTGCTTCGGTTTACCTCTACCGAAGAATACAGTCCGGCGCTTTCGGCCAGTTCCATCAACACCTACATCGATTGTCCGTTGCAGTTCTACCTCACCCGGGTGGAAAATGTGGAGCAAGCCGACGAAGTGAAGGAAACCATCGAAGACAGCATGTTCGGAACCCTGTTTCATGCCGTGATGGAATATTTGTACGAACCGTTTAAAGGGCAGATCATACAATCAGACGATTTTGATCAGCTGATTAAAAACACCCTGCACATCGATCAGGAGATCGCTCGGGCCTTTGCCACCAAATATTTCAAAAAGAAAAACAATGCCATCGTTCCCCTCGAAGGAAACAATCTGCTTATTGCGCACGTCATCCGGAAATATATTCTGCAGGTGTTGCGTACCGATAAGCAGCATGCTCCGTTCCGCTATATCGGTTCCGAGGAGCGTTGCAAAATAGAATACCCCATTCAAAATCATCGGGTAAATATCAAAGGCTTCATCGACCGCATCGACGAAAAAGACGGACAGCTCCGCATCCTCGACTATAAAACCGGAAGCGGCTCGCTCGACTTTAAAAGCCTCGACGAAGTATTTGAACACAACAAGGAAAAACGACCGAAATACGTGTTGCAGACATTTCTTTACGGCATTTTGTACGAAAACAAAGCACAGGGCAAAACCATTACACCCGGAATTTATTATATGCGCGATGTATTTAAAGACGACTTCAACACCGAGCTGCACTATAAACCGGAACGAAACATCAACGAAACCGTCACCAACTTTAAAACCTACGAAGACGAGTTCCGCGGACATCTGACAGCCTGTTTGGAAGAGCTTTTTAATCCCGAAATCCCCTTCGTACAAACCGAAAATGTAAAAGTATGTCAGTATTGTCCGTATGTCGGGGTTTGTAATAGGTAACTAATATGAATAGAACGTAGATTTCCGCAGATAAGTAAGCGGAAGAAAATAATGTCATATTAAAAAAAGAATGGAACGCTGATTTTACGGATTGAGCGGATAAAAACGGATGGTAATTATACGGATCTAAAACTGATTTTAGTCATGCAAGCATGACTGATAAAATTCTGAACTATTGAAAATCATCTCGACTTGTCGAGATTGATTATTAGCAACTAATACTTAATATCATGGATCTACTTCATAAAGAAATCACGGAAAAGATAATCAAATGTTATTATAAAGTTTATAATACTCTTGGATATGGATTTTTAGAGAAAGTTTATGAAAATGCATTTGCTCTGGAGTTACAACAAAATGGATTGGACGTCAAATGCCAGTTTCCTATAAAGGTATATTATGAGAGTAAGATTGTTGGTGAATATTATGCTGATATTATTGTAAACAACTTAATTCTCATAGAGCTTAAAGCATCAGCATGTTTATTGGAAGAGCACGAATGTCAACTTATAAATTATTTGAAAGCTACCGAAATAGAACTAGGATTACTACTTAATTTTGGAAAAGAAGCTGAATACAAACGAAAAGTTTTCATGAACAAATATAAGAAACTCAAATAACCAACAAAGATTGAATACTGAATAGACGCATAAAAGAATCAAACACGTAAGTGTTTTAAAATCCGTTTTTTCATCCGCTAAATCAGCGCTCATCCGCGTTCCAACTTTTTAAAATGTCTCAAGAAATAGAACGAAAATTCCTCGTCAAAGGCGAATACAAATCTCAGGCCGTGCGGTCATTCCGTATCGTGCAGGCATACCTATCGTCGGTCACCGGTCGAACGGTACGTATCCGCATCAAAGGTGAAAAGGCCTATATCACCATCAAAGGCAAGAGCAATGAATCAGGACTCAGTCGTTACGAATGGGAAAAAGAAATTCCGGTCAATGAAGCCGAAGAACTTTTGCTCCTCTGCGAACCGGGCGCCATAGACAAAACCCGATACGAGATTCCGGTGGGTAAGCACATCTTTGAGGTGGATGAGTTTTATGGCGACAACAGCGGACTCACCCTGGCCGAAGTTGAACTGAAAGATGAAACCGAAAGTTTTATCAAACCCGAATGGCTCGGCGAAGAAGTCACCGGTGACCGCCGGTATTATAATTCCTGTCTAACGAAACTTCCCTATTCGAAATGGTAAGATAATAGCTCGGGATTTCGGTTTTGGCTCACTATTTTACAAATAAACTCACCCATTTTCGAAATATTGAGCCCGAAAATTGTCCCTATATGGCAATTTTAGTCCCAGATATCAACATTTCGCACCAAACCGGACGATAAATACCCCTGTGATTTGGATGGTTATGGGAAATGGTAGTTACTTTGCACCCGAAACAAACGAGGGCACTCCGATGGGAGAACAAGAATCCGTATATAAACGTCCTATCTGGCTGAAAACAGATAACCAGAGTACGAAATTGAAAGCAAACTCTTTTTCAATCGGGAAAATGGCGGTATTTTGTGTTATTAAACACGATAATCAAGTATTTTGATTGCTAAACTTACATTATTTTTGGACAATCACTTTGAATAAAGCAGTCTTTTGTGATAATATGTAATGTAATTTGCTGTTATCTGGTAAAACTGAATACTTCGAGAACAAACAAATAATAAAAATAGATTTATAACTACCTATCTAAGGCAATTTTAGTTATATTTGTATGTCAATTTTAAATCATAACGTAATGGCAAAAATTAAAGGAGCGATAGTAGTCAATGTTGAGCGCTGTAAAGGCTGCAATTTATGTGTAGTTGCATGTCCATCAA